>JGI12635J15846_10000611_pt1 | contig 30938 bp, 25 predicted proteins | sample BlaSpr_A8_OM2_M2_FD_15846 | JGI IMG/M metagenome (IMG submission 15846)
CGCCTAAATCAACGCCCACGAGAAACTTTAGGTTTTCAGACTCCTGCGAGTAAACTCCAAGAAAGTGTTGCGTCGACCCATTGAGACCACCCAACTAATCAGGCAAGTGAATCCGCGCAGTCCTCGCTTGAGCTTTGATGTGTGACATAACTGCCATAGCGAGCGAAGACATAACCAGAATAGGCGGCATGATTGTTGCTGCGAGATGTTGAGGTGACGCTCCGAATTCCCAATGACCCAGAATTTCATTTCACCCTGGCAGATCGAGCGTGCGAATCAGCACAGAGCCGTCCGGCTCTGTCGCACCGCCAAGATATTTCTTGCGCGCCTCTTCTTCAATCGCTTGCCTGTTGGCCCTGAAAACCTCGAGCTTGTCCTTGTCGTCCCCGTTGAAGTGATCGTCCAGGGCTTCTTGGCTGATGGCGCATTGGACGCGGGTTTCGCCGTCCTGACCCCAAAAGACGACGACCTCGCGATCAAAAATAAATGCCTCGCGCGGGTCCGGAAACCGCAGTTCGTGCGCGGCCTCTGGTCCGACGCCGTCATGGAGTTCGCCTGCCGCGGTGCCCTGTGCGTTAAATCCATCAAATGCCTCATTGACGACAGCTTCAAGCGCGGTCACTTCCGCGTCCGTGAGTTTCTTGAATTCGCCTGTGCGTCGCCGCTTGGGCAGCTTTCCCTTGTTCTGCCGTATGAACATCAACAGGTTCTCGGCAAGCCTGTCCGGCATCTCGACGATATTCATGATCCGGCGCAGCGCTTCATCGTGCCGGCGCAGATAGTCGATTTCGCGCGGCAGGTCCTGCTCGACCGTCCGCAGAACGCAGGCATACAAAAACTCCGCCGTCTCCGTTGCATCGAAATAGCGATAAAGGTCGGCCGTGTCGTTCAGCACCTCGATGTTCCGCTGCGGCGTTGGCCGCCACTCGATGAAATTCATCAGCGGCCCTGAGTGGTCCTGCAAGGTTTTTCGATATTCTTCGATGCGGTCGTACATTACCGAAGAAACCGGAAAGACCATTCCCGCCGGCGTGAATTTCCTTTCGGCCAGAACATGATGGACGAGGCAGCGATGTAGGCGTCCGTTGCCGTCTTGAAACGGATGAACGTAGACGAAGCCGAACGCAGTTGCAGCCGCCTGTATGACGGCATCGATGCCGTCCTCGCTCATGCGGTCGTTCGCGTCGAACAGAGCCTTCAAGAGATTGTTGAGGTCTTGCGGTCGGGCGCCGATAAATTCGGGCAGCGGGTCGCCGTTGTGGTCGCGCTCTCCGAGAAACACGCCGTCGGGCCGCAGGCCGACATGGACGAACCGGGCATCTTCGATCAGCACGCCCTGAAGGCGGACCATTTCATCGACGGTCAGTTTGTTCTTGCCCGCCTGCAACACCGCGCGGCCCCAACGTTCAAGCCGGTTGCGCGGCGGGCGCTCTCCCTCGATCTCGAAGCTCGCGCGGGTGTCGGCCAGCAGCAGGAAGCTCGCGGCGCGCGCGATGAGATGACTGCCGACACGGCCGACAGTCTCGGCCGCCTTGCCTGCCAGCCGTTGGTTCGTGAATTCCGTCAGCAGTTTCGTGCGGCGAACAACCGGGCAGAAGCCCGCGTTTCCGAGAAGGTTGTCGCGCACCCGATGGCGCTTCGACAGGCGGGGCTTACCGGTGAAGTATTCGGCCGGGTCGAGAAGATCGACGGCCGGCACGCCCGGATCTTCGGGCACGTTGAGTTTGCGCCCGGTGAGCAATTCGTACAGATACCAGGTGCGACGGGAGGGAATTCCCGTCGGCGTCGCTTTGACAAATTCCTCGACGAGCTTCGCCTCGACGGTATCGAAGACGCGTTTAAGAATGAGCAGGTCGATATTTTCATTGCGCAACGCGAAACTAAGGTGATCGCCGAAAGTGTCTCCGGGCCAGTACCGTTTGTCGAAGATGCGCCAGCCCGCCTCCTCGCGAGAACTTCCACTGATATGCTTGGCTGAGACGCACGCCGGCCTTCGCACCGGGCCTTTGACCCCAAGGGCCTGAACTAGCGCAGCCCATCCTGCGATCCGGGTTTCTTCGGGGACGGCCAGTTCCTGAAATGCCTTTAGCCCCTCGCTCTTAATCTTCATTGTCGAAATCCTTATATCGCCTGTCGAAAATCGACTAATAACATTATATATCGTCGAAAATCAATATATCAAACATGACGTCGAAAATCAACTATGGCGCGTCGAAAAGAAGAACAAATACGGACATAGCGTCGAAAATTACTAAACCTTTTGGTTACAGCGTGTTGCAGGACCTTATGATAGGGCGATTTTATGGGTGTCCGGCGCGCCGCCGACCAGGCTTTACTCGCCTTCGGACTCCCCGAGCCTTTCGTCTCGGCCATCCGGTAACAATCCCTTACGCGAGAAAGCGGGGCGTGCCGCCCCTGGACGAAGAAGCGCGGGCCGAGGGTGTCCCCCAATCATCCTCCGCGATGCTCCGTGCAGGCCGGGTGATCCCCCTCCCCTCGTCCCGGTGCTGGACGGAAGTCCCCGCTCATTGGCGCTGGCCTAGCAGGGTTGCATATGTCTTACGTGCCTTGTTTCGGGCCGCGTGAAGTGCCCGGTCATATTCTGTGTACCCGTGGCATCGCGGCGCTGCCGCCGGAGACGCAGATTTGTATCTGGGTGGAGGTCACGAATTTCGACGCCTTCACCGAGGACAACTGACCTGACCGGGATTTTTTGTACCAGCCGAGGTGAGAGAGAATTCACCCGGAGGATGGCTGGAAATGCCCAACAAGAGGTACAAAGCAGAACAGATCGTGAGGTTGCTGCGGCAGATTGAAGTCGGAATAGCGAACGGCAAGACCACCCCGCAAGTCTGCAAAGAAGCCGAGATCAGGGTACAGACCTACTACCGCGGGCGTAAGGAATACGGCGGCCTGAAGCTGGATCAAGCCAAACGACTAAAGGAGTTAGAGCAGGAGAACGCCAAGCTCCAACGAGTGGTGGCGGAGCTGTCTTTGGAGAAGCAGGTTCTGAAGGATATCGCGGAGGGAAACTTCTAAGCCCTGACCGACGTCGCAGTGCGGTGGAGCATGCGCGGGAGAAGCACGAGTTGTCGGAGCGACATGCTTGCCGACTGGTGAATCAGTGGCGCGGAACGCAGCGCTATGTGCCGATCCAGCGAGTGGATGAAGATGCGTTGACCCGAGCGATCATTACCCTGGCCAGTGAGTATGGCCGTTACGGCTACCGCCGGATCACGGCGCTGTTGCGGGCAGCCGGCTGGCAGGTGGGAAAAGATCGAGTGCAGCGCATCTGGCGTCGGGAAGGGCTGCAGGTGCCCGAAAAACAAAAACCAAGGAGAAGGCTCTGGTTCAATGACGGATCGTGTGTACGGCTCAGACCCGAGCGGGCCAATCACGTGTGGAGTTACGATTTCGTGAGCGCGATGACGCACGACGGCAGATCGATCCGCCTGTTGACGNNGATCGACGAATACACCAGAGAGTGTCTGGCGATTCGAGTGGGGCGAAGACTGGGAAGCTCCGAGGTGATCGAGGCGCTGGCGGATGGGATGCTATGGCGAGGAGTTCCAATCGGTACGGTAGTGCCAATTGGTACTCAGACGAGCAGTCAACCCGTTTGGAAACAATAGGTTGGCGGAAGCGTGTGGGAGTCGAACCCACCATCCTGGCCGCGAAGGACAGGATCAATGGCTTTGAAGGCCACGAAGATCACCGGACCTCATTCGCCTCCGTTGGAATTATAGGCATGACGCCAGGCGGGTTCAACTTTTCGGGGTAATCGTCGCAAACTTTTTGCGCGCCAAATCGAGCAACTTGGCATCCGTGCAAACTTCATAATACGGCCGCGTGCCCTGCGCTCCGATTTTCGCGCCGCTCAGCAACTGGTGTACGAATCCCTTGCGGATCACCACCGGCTCCAGCGTCTCGCCGAACGGCACTTCTCCCACGTAAAGCTGCACGCGTTCCTTGCCCCACGGCATCGGAAATGTCCCAGCCATCGAGGCCATGGAAATTTCCGAGCTGAGTTTCTGAAACGCTTCCTCATTCATTTCAATTCCGTTCAGGTTGAAGCGCACCAGCAGTTCTTCGCCTTCGTCTTCCGCCGCGTCTTCCATCAGCGGCTGCAACAAAAACACATTAAAAGGCGACGGATTGTTGAGGAACAGCCGCTTGGTAATCTTGGTGCAGCTCGATAAACGATCGGACAAGTTCAACGCGCGCGAAATCATGATCTTCGAATTCCCGTCCATCCACAAAGACGGCGCGGAATCCTGAAACGCCACGCCCACTCCAATCTCCAGCGCCGGCAAGTCCGTCGTCTTGGCCCGCACGTTGTAGGCCTGGGTCACCGCTAGGATCTCCCGTGCCAGCACGCACGCGCGGCCCACCGCGCGTTTCGTCGCCCGGCTCGCTTCGGTCTCTTCAATCGCCAAAATGATCGCGTCGCCTTCGATGAACACCGTCGCCGCGCCGTACCGCTCGAGCATTTTCTTCACCGGCTCGTGCAGGTTCATGCTGAAATGCGACGCCGGATTCATGCCCTTGGCCAGCAAATCCTTGGTAATTCCCGTCGACCCGCGCACATCCGCCTTGATAATCGTGTGGTTGATGACCGGATCGTTTTTCTTCCGGCCTTCCTCCGGATGCAAAAATTCGTAGAGACTCTTATTCGCGCGCGACAGTTCCCGGGCCCGCTCCGAACGCACCAGATTGATGCGCTCCATCCAGGCCACCACGTGGTGATAATTGCGCCGGTCCCGCCGCAGACGCATGAAATCCTCTACGAATTGCAGCGCGGTCGAAAGCTGCTCCTCGTGCGTCCGTCGCCGGATCGCCCGCGATGCCTCGTCCAGCCGTTTCATCGAAATCTTTCGCGCCGGAAATTGCTCCAGGATCGCTTCCACGCGCNTGGCGTCGTCGCGACCCACCAGCGCCTTCTTCAGCGCCTGCAAGTGGACCGGCGGGCAATAATCCGCCGAAATTTTGCGCAGCTCGTACCCTGCCAGCACGTGCAAAACCAATTCGCGCTCTTCCAGGCGGTGCAGCCACTCTTCCAGAAGTTGCGACGGCGTGTGCGCCCCGGATTCCGCGTCCGCGCGCGAAGCCTGCTCGTCGAACAGGCAGCGCGCATTTTGCGGCCGGTTCAGATAATCGCCCAGCCGCCCGCGATATTCCTCGACCAGAAAATCCAGGCGCTGCTTGGCCGCTTCGATCGGCTCGCTCAGTTCTTCTAAACTCTTTTCCAACGATTCGAATTTCTGATGCAGATTCGCGATCTCGCCTTTCGATTCCGGGCTGGGCCCGCCCTTCTTCTTAAAAAACGACGGGAACAATCCATCTCCATCCCCCGCCCGACTGGACGTCTCTTCGATTTCCTGCTCCACTCGCGCCGTTTCCGAGCGCAGCAGCCGTGCCTGCTCCAGCAAACGCTCGTGCGCCTTGCGCGCCTTGCTCAAATCGTCGGCGTTGTCCCCCGCCAGAATAAAATCGCGTACGAAGTCCAGCAGCAACGAATCGAAAATCTCAAACCGGTCCGGATCGTTGACGAAATTCCCGAGCAGTACGTAGTGCTCCAGAAAAAGATTGTCATCATTCCCGTTCTCGACGAATAAACACCGGTTCTGTAGCAGCTCGTAGGTTTCCTGAAAGTCTTCCCCAAAAAGCGCCCGCCGCGACTTGGCCAGCGTCGTCTCTTCCACTTCGCGCCAAATCCGGCAAAGCGTTTCACCCACCATGCGGTAAACGTTCTTCTTGTCCGCCTGGATCTCCGCAATTTTCGCGCGCATCACGTGCGCCTGCTGGCTGTGCTCGAACACCTCGCCGCGCGCGCGAATCCAGTCCTTGCACTCGACGATCAAGCTCGAAAATTCCACGCTGATTTCCGCATTCAGGTGCTTGACGATCGCCAGGTGGTGCAGCAGGTCGGTTTCGATTGACTGCTTGAATTTTGCATCGGTCAGCGAACCCTGCAGAATTTCGGTGAGTATTTTTCGAAACGCCGAATGTTCCGGGCTGCCTGACTGCTTGCGATCCTTCCCGTACACCAGGCTGATGTTCACCGTCTGCCGCACTAGGTCCAGCAGATACTTGCGGGTAAATTCCACGAACCGCGGGCTCAGAAAAACGTCATAATGAATATTGTCCACGCCCAGCGCGACGTCGTTCAGCTTGATTTCCGCGCAGTACGGCTCCAGCTTCATCCGGGCAGGATGGTTCGGCGAAGATGCGGTGCGGGTATCGTGCATAATGGCGCTGCGGGACGAGTTTTTACTGTACTGACGCGAAATGCGGGACGCAATGGACCGATTCCTAACCGTTAATGATTCCTCCGGCAGGCCGGAGCGGAACAGCACCGCCGCCGATTTCATATTCCGGCCGGCGCCTGACCCGAACGATCCCGCGGACCAGCCAGTGGACTCCAAACCGCCGGCCTCTGGCAGTCTTGGTCCATGCCTGTATCTCGGTCCCCAGGGCCAGCGTTGTGCCCAGCCCGCCACCGCGGGCGGGTTCTGCGCAAAACACCAGCCTGGGGCCGCGAAACCCACCGCGGATCGCCGTGGTTTGCCTCAAATTATCGGTGCTGGCATTGGCATCCTTGCTGCGGCCTGGCCCATCGTGTTCGAAGCGGTTCGAGCCATCCTTCGTTGGCTTCATCGCCACTAGGGCCCAGCCTATCTCCCATGGCGTGATGCCTTTGCCCTGAAAAAAAATCGCCAAGGATAGCTTCGAAATCTCGATTTCCGGTAGAATCCCGTCTATGTCCAAACTGCTGGAAGGCAAAACTGTCATCGTCTTGGGAGTCTGGAACAAATGGAGCATCGCCTACGCCATCGCCCAGGCCTGCGTGCGCGAGGGCGCCCGGCTGCTGCTCACTTACCAGAATGACCGCGCCAAGCCCACCGTCGAGGAACTCGGCAACGAGCTGGGCGTGAAACATTTTTATCCCTGCGACGTGCAAAATCAGGCGGACATCGACGCCGTCGCCACCGCCCTAAAACAAGACGGCCACAAACTCGACGTGCTCGTCCACTGCCTGGCCGGCGCGAATCACGAAGACCTCAACCGCCCCTTCGTCGAAACCTCTCGCGACGGTTTCCGGAACGCGCTCGAAATCAGCGCCTTTTCCCTGGTGGCCATTTGCAGGGTCCTGGCACCGTTGATGACCGACGGCGGGTCGATCATGACCCTCACTTATTTGGGCTCCACGCGCGTGGTGAAGAACTACAACGTGATGGGCGTGGCCAAGGCCGCCCTCGAAGCCGAAGTCCGCTATCTCGCCGCCGAACTTGGCGCGCAGAAAATTCGCGTGAATGCCATTTCCGCCGGCCCCATCAAAACCATTTCGGCCCGCGGCATCAAAGACTTTTCGAAAGTCCTCGATTTCGTGCAGGAACACTCCCCCCTGCGCCGCAATACCGACATCGCCGAGGTAGCGGATTCCGCGGTTTTTCTGGCCAGCGATCTGGGGCGTGGTGTAACCGGCAACGTGCTCTACGTGGACGCGGGCTTTCACATCATGGGTTTGGAGCCGCCCGCACCGCCAAAGTAAAGCGCGCAGTGTGCGCGGATAATTTCGTGGCCACTACGTGCCGCGTTAGTCTTCGCGAATCGTAATCTTCCGCACGTCTTCCGCCACGTGTTCGAGTTTGATCTGCACCATCGGCCAATTTGTGGGCAGGATCAATCGCTCCGGCCATTCCACAATCACGATCACCCGCTCGTTGAAAATATCGTCCAGCCCCAAAGTTTCCAAATCCGGCCGGCTTTCGATGCGGTACAAATCGATGTGATAAACGGCCGGCCGCTTCGCCGGCTTCGCGCCGTCGGTATATTTGTGAATCAAGGTAAACGTAGGACTGGTTATTTCCTCTTCCTGCGCCGCGCCCGCTCCACTCGCGATTCCCTTGGTCAGCGTCGTCTTCCCTGCTCCCAACTCGCCCGTGAGCAAAATCAAAACCGGCGCCCCCAGGCTCGCGCCGATTTCCCGGCCAATTGAAATTGTCTCGTCGGAAGAATTCGACTGCATCTCGCGCTCAGCCACGGCCGCACTCGGCGTAGAAACGTCGGTAGGCTGCCGGCAAATGACGTATCAGATCCGTGGCCATCAATGGCGATTCGCCCGTATCGCGATACGCCACGTCGCCCGCGAGGCCGTGCAGGTAAACGCCAAAGGCCAGCACCCGCAGCCAATCGCCAGTTCCGAATTGCGCCGTCACTCCGCTCAACATTCCCGTCAGCACGTCGCCAGTTCCGGCGGTGCCCATGCCCGGATTTCCCGTCGAATTTACAAACGCCAGGCCATCCGGCGCAGCCACAATTGTGTACTGGCCCTTCAGAATCACGTGCGCGTTCCAATCGCTGGCCGATTTCTGCGCGATGGAAAGGCGGTCGGCCTGCACCTCCGGAATCTTGCGGCCCACCAGCCTCGACATCTCGCCCGGATGTGGCGTCAACGCCAACTGGCCAGCCGGATTTTTCAGTTCCTGCGCCCGCCCCGCAAAAGCATTCAGCCCATCCGCGTCCAGAATGATTGGCACGCCGCGTTTCGCCACCACTTCCTGCACGAACTTCTGCGTTTCGTCGTTCGTCGTCAGCCCCGGCCCGATCCCCAACGCCCGTTTCCCGTCCAATATTTTCTGAAAGCGGCCGTTATCAAACGCCCGCAGCGAAACACTTCCTTCACTCGTCGCCGGCAAAGGCTCGGTCATGACCTCTGGATTATGAGCTGCCACAATCGGCAACGCTGGCTCCGGAATCGCCACGGTCACCAGCCCCGCGCCCACGCGCAGCGCCGCCCACGAAGCCATAATTGCCGCGCCGCTCTTGCCATACGAACCGGCCACGATCAACGCGTGCCCGTAGTTTCCTTTGTTGCCGTCCGGTTTGCGGCGTCGCGCGAAAACTTCGAATTCGCGCGGTTCACTCCAGGAAAGTTTTCCCTGCCCAATTTCGTCCACCAGCGCGTGCGACGATCCAATGTCACTGACCATCAGCCGCCCGATTCGCTCGCCGGCGTCGCCTGCGAACATCCCGGTCTTGGGCGCCGTAAATGTCACGGTGTCATCGGCGTTGATCACCGGACCTGGCGAAGCCTCGCCATCGGCCGGAAGCCCTGACGGAATATCCACGGCGATCACCAGTGAGCGTTCTCGCGAAGCGCGCTCGTTCACCTCGCCAATCACTGCCGCCAAAAGACCCGTAACCGCGCCGCGGACACCTGTCCCCAGCAACGCATCAACGATGATGTCGGCCGCAGCAACCATGCCCGACGCCTTCTGCCATTCGTCCACGGCGCGAATCACACTCAACGCGCCGCCCGATTCCTGCCACCGTTTGCAGTTCGAACTCGCATCACCCTTCATTTCTTCCGGCGCCGCGAACAAATACACCGCCGGATCCGCGCCCAGCACTCGCAGGTGCCGCGCCACCACGAATCCGTCGCCGCCGTTATTTCCCTTGCCACACAACACCACGATCCGGCGTTGCTTATAATCGGGAAAACGCGCCTGGATAAATCGCGCCACGCTCGCGCCAGCATTCTCCATCAGCGTCGCCGCTGAAATACCCTCTCGCGCCGAAGTCAGCCGGTCGACCTCGCGCATCTCCGCCGCCGTCAGGATTTTCATGGATGGGCAACCGCCCGAACGGCGACCAGGTAAACGGAAGAGCTAAAGAAGAACATCCCCGCAGAGTAGCAACCGCGCGGTAGAGGCGTCAACGCGGAGCAAGACGCAACGAACCTCAAATCGTTGCAACACGATATAAATATCCGGGCAATCCGCCGCGAAACTACGGCTTCGGCGCCGGCTGCGCCGTCCCGCGCGAAAGCGACTCGTCAATGATTGCCCTGATCTCCGCCTGCGCCTTCACCGCGGCCTTTTCCTGCTGGCGCCCCAGTTCTTCCTGCTGCTTGCCCAGGATTTCTTGCTGCGTGCCCAGCTTTTCCTGATCGGCGGAAAACTTTTCCATCTGCTGCTCGAGCGCCTCGCGCGCGTCACTCATCGCTTTTTGCATGGTCGCCGAAAAAATGGAATGGGCCGCCGTATCAGCCTGTGCCGTGGCCATCTCGTGCTGCGCCTCGGCGATCTGCTTTTCCATTTGCGCTACGCTGGTCCGTAGTTCCTCCACGTCTTTCTCGCTCAGCGTCTGGCGCAGTTCCTGCGACTGTTCCCGCAGCGCTTGCATCTGCGCCGTCAAATCCGGTAAATCTACCTTCAGGTTTTGCAAATTCCAGCGTAACTCTCCCATCTGCTCGCCCAGCGTTCCCTGTTGCTCTCCCAACGCTCCCTGCGCTTCGCCCAAGGCTCCCTGTCTTTCTCCCAGCTCGCCTTGTTGTCGCCCCAATTCGGCTTGCGCCGCGAACGCCTCGCGAGCGCGATTCACGGTCGCCGGATCGGTGATGATGTACGACTTCCCGTCCCGCTCGAACCAGATGAAGTCAGTCTTCAATTTGTCGCGCAAAGCCTGCAGCTGCGCGAAATCTATATGCGAGAACGATCCGCTCATGGTCGACGATCCCGCCGAAATGATCGCGTACGAATCCCCGCCGTCCGTCGAATACGAATAGGAGTACCCGTGGCGGGGCGCAACCGCCGGCACCGGAGCGGGTGCCGCAAAAGCCCGAGGCGCAGGAGGCGGAGCTGGCGCCACGGCCGGTGCAGCCGGCACTGCCGGAACGGACGTCGGCGCTGCGGACTGAAGCCTCACGACGGCAAGCACCCGTGGAGCGGGCAGTGCATGCACCTCAGCATCGACCAACACGACGGGTGCCACCGCCGGCAGCGACTCTGGCCTAGGCGCCGGTGCAACAACCGGCGCGCCCGCGATCGCCCGGACCGTCGGAACGGCCGGCTTCGGTTCCTGCGCGGGCTTCTTCGCCACCGCCGCGTGCGCCGGGTACGCGCTCAACACAATTTGTTTCCCCATGCGCCGGGGCTGCATCGAGGCCGAAACCATAATCACCGGAATACTGGCCAACACCACCACCGCCGCGAGCGACCTCTTGATTTTCGTGGTCACGACCATCCTCCCCTGCAGAATGCGTTCCAGACGTTTCTCCGCGCGCCCCGCCTGCGCCATGGCTACCCCTTGCCATTCCGCGCGCTGCGTCACCGAATTCAAATCCTCGAAAAATCCCAGCAGAATTTCCGCATACTTCGTCGGCTCCGCGCCGGCCGCGAGCGCCGCTTGATCGCTCGCTTCTTCCGCAAGTTCCGCCAGCCGGTGGCGCAACCACCACGATAACGGACTGAACCAAAAAATCGTGCGATGCAGCAACGCCACCCGTTCCGTCAACGCATCCCGCCGCGCGACGTGCGAAATCTCATGCACCATTACCGCGTCCAAAGTATCGGCGTCCCAGCTGCGCCAATCCGCGGGAAACAGAACCACCGGATCCAGCACGCCGCACGTAAGCGGAACAGTCAGCCGCTCCGACTCCGCCAGTCGTGGCACAGCATGCACCCCCGCCGCGCGTGCCTGCGCTTCAAATCGTGCGGCGGCGTTTGCTTGCGTGATCGTCCGCGCTCCCACTCGAAGTCGGCGCGATAAAAACCAGCCCAACAGAAAACGAAACGCCAAATAAGTCGCTACGGCGACGTAAGCCGCCGACGCCACCACCAACCAGGGCACCTTGAAAGAATGTCTGTCGCGGGACCAGGTGGCCGAAGCAGTCGCCGCTGACGCAATCACGCTGTTGCGCGCGGCGAACAAATGAGCATCCGCAGCGACCGCCTGAGTATTCGCGACGGACGTCGCCACAGACGCCGGCACATAAACGCCTTGAGCCGCCGGAGCCTGCGACTTCTCAATTTTCCAATTGAATTCGGGAAGCCGATCCAGAAATGGCAGAGCCACAGCCAGCGGCGGCATCGCGCCCGCCAGAATCGGCATCGCTAACGCCGCGCACACCACCACCTTCCACACCGAAAACCGCAGCGACCAACTCTTGTCGCGCACCAGCAACAGAATCAATCCAGCCAGCGCAGCGACGCCCAGCGTGCGCAGTGCCGGATCCACCAAATGGCCCAGCAGCTTCGGCGATGAACGAACGACCCAGTCTGGAATCACCAACGCGCTCGCCAGCAGACTCACGGTTTGACCTCCTTACTGTTGACGCGCGAACTTCCTTTCTGCCGCACGTCGCCTGCCTTTTTCTGCTCCGCAATCTTGCGCGCCAGCCGCTCCAGCTGTTTGCGGTCCAGCACTTCGTGATCGACCATGCCCAGCACCAGCTCCTCCGCCGACCCGCCGCAAAACCGGTCGATAATATTTTTCACCGCGCGCACCGCCACATTCTGCCGGTCCTGCGCAGCGCTAAAAATAAACGTGCGTCCCTCGGTGGTATGGCGCACGTAGCCCTTCTCTTCCAACCGCCGCAGCACCGTGCGAATCGTCGATTCCTTCATCGGCCGGGTGCTGGCCAGCGCTTCCCGGCAAGCCTCCGCCGAACATGGCCCCTGCGCCCAAACGTGCTCCAGCACGGCCTGCTCGACTTCGCCGAGGTTTTTGGGGCGCGGGATTTGGATGCGAGCCATTGTAGCGTTACAACATGTAACACTTCGCGGCAAACCGCGTCAAGTAAAAATTCCAGTCCGGCTCATTTATTTTTAGGGGCGGGTATCCAGCGGGTGCGCGCTCTTCTCGAAAAACTCATTCTGCAGCTTCAGACTCTGGTCGTCGGCTTTCACCGCGCGAATCGCTTCCGCGATCGCCGCGATCCAGGCCTTCATTTCGAATTCGCCCAATTCTTTGTTGGCCAGCGAACCGTCGCCGGAATAATGATTCGGAAATCGGGCGTACCACCAGATTCCGGTGTAGACATCTTCGGGCAAATTCACGCGCTTCTGATCCGCGCCAGATTCGCTCACGGCGCGGTCGAGGTGCACCAAATCCGGATTCGAAATCATCATCGTCGAAGATTCCGTCTCCCCCGCGTGCAGGTTGACCGCGTCCTGCTTCACCGGGCCGCCCGGCGGCGCCTCATGCCCCCACTGCACGTAAACCACATAATCGTGAGCCTTTTGCAGCTGTGCCTGCGCAAAATACGGCAACAGGTTTTCGTTCCCGCCATGCCCATTTACGATGATGATTTTCTTACAGCCGTTGCGCGCCATCTCGTCGGTCGTTTCCTGCAGGAGTTGCAGTTGCAGCTCGGCGCTGTAAGCCACCGTGCCCGGTTCATGCCGGGCCTCGAAGATCTGCCCGAAATAATACTGAGGAAATATCACCGCGTATTCTTGTTCCGCCGCGTGCAGCGCCGCGTAGCGTACATTCAGCAGATCGGTCCCCAGCGGCAAATGCGGTCCATGTTTTTCCAAAATGCCGAACGGCAGCAGGCAGGTGCCGTGCGCTTCCCCGATGGCGTCGCGGAAATCGGCCGCCGTCAGTTCTTCCCACTTGGGCGAGCGTTGGGATTGGGCTTGGGCCGGAGCTGACGCAAAAGACAGAAGAAGTACGCAGGCGAAGAGTCTCATCGGGGCTCCGCAGAATTTCGCGAGTCGAATTGCGGGTGCTACAGCATCCATCCGCCGGTCACATTCAGTACTTGACCGGTAATATAGTCAGCCGAATCCGAAGCGAAGAATTTCACCGCCGCCGTGACGTCTTCCGCCGAAGGCGGCCGGCCCGCCGGCGAGCGCGCATCCTTAATCCGTCGCGCCTCGTCCATGGTCAGTTCGCGCTCGTCAATATTCGCGGGATTCACCACATTCACCGTAATCCCGTGTTTGGCCTCTTCGATCGCCAGCGACCGCGAAAACGAAACCACCGCCGCCTTCGCGGCCGCATACGCTGAAATCGTACCCTGGCCGAATCCCCGCTCTGCGCCCACCGCGCCCAGGCTAATAATTCTTCCCCAGTGCTGCCGCCGCATCGCCGCGATCACCGCTTTGCTCGCGTAAAAAACGCTGAACAGATTCGACGACACCACCTGCTGCCATTCGTCCACCGATGTTTCCGCCACCGGCTTCCAGTTGAACTCGCCCACGTTATTCACCAGGATGTCGATGCGCCCAAAACGCTCCAACACTTTGTCGATCAGGAATTTCACCTTCTCCGGATCGATGGCGTCGGCCTCCACCGCGAAACAATCCACGCCAAACGCCTGCACGGAGCGCAAAGTCGTCTGCGCCGCGTTTTTGTTTCGGCGATAGGAAATCGCGATGCGCACGCCTTCGCGCGCCAATCCCTGCGCAATTCCCTTCCCGATGCCGCGGCTGCCGCCGGTGATGAGCGCTACTCTGTCGCGTAGTGGCAATTCGCAATCTCCCGTGGGCTCAACAATATAATGAAAGCCCGTTTACTGCCATTAACCCATGCGCGCCACAACCACCGTAATATCGTCCGCCTGCTCCGGCGACCCGGCCCACTGCTCCGCCGCGGCAATTAGATTTTCCGCGATGCGATCCGGCACACCCGCGCGTTGCCGCATGATTTCTTCCTTCAACCGCTGCGATCCGTACTCTTCGCCGTACACATTTTCCGGTTCGGTCAAACCATCGCTGAACGCCACCAGCAAACTCCCCGGCTCCACTCGAATAGTCTGCTGCGTATAAGGATATTCTTCGAACAGCCCGACCACCGTGCCGCCTACGGTCAATTCCTTCACCGTGTCGCCTTCCACCAGAAACGGCCCAAGATGTCCGGCATTGGTGTAGGTCAACGTCCGCGCGTCGGCGTCATACACCGCGTAGAAAAACGTCGCATACCGATCGTCCGACGTATTCCGGAACAAATGCCGGTTCAAACGCGCAACCAGCTCCGCCGTGCCGCACGTCGTATCAATCGCCGCCTGGCTCCGCAACGTAGCCTGCAAGCTGGCCATCAGCAGCGCCGCAAAAATTCCCTTCCCGCTGATATCCGCCAGCGCGATCGCCACGCAATTCTTTCCAGTCAAAATAAAATCGTAATAGTCGCCGCTCACCACCCGCGCCGGCCGGCAAATCGCCGCCAGTTGCAGCCCCGGCAGCGTCGGCAAAACCTGTGGAAACAATTGCGACTGCACTTCGCGCGCGATAACGATTTCGTTTTCCAGTTTCTGGCGCTTGGCCTGTTCGTCGATCAACTCCGAAATCGAACTGGTCATCTCATTAAATGACGAACCCAACGCGCCCAACTGGTCGCGCTGATGCACGCGAATGCGCGGACCAAAATCCCCGCGTCGCACCCGCACCGTCGCCTCATACAAATCATCCACCGCCCGCGTAATCGTCCGCGTCATCACCACGCCGGTAGCCAGCGCCGCAATCTCAAGCAGCAGAAACACCGCGCCCACCGCCAGCAAAACGGTAATCAGCAACGGCCCAATCGCGCCCACCGTGGTAAACAACTGCCGGTTCAGCGCCGACGGTCGCAGCGAGAAAGACGCCAAAACCGGAACCGTCCCAGCTTCCTTGCCATCCTCCATGTACGTCGCTTCAAAAACCGAAAGCCCGCTCACCTTGAAATCGAGCAGTCCAGACGACGGCGAAAGAATCCGGTTGCGGCTGAGAATTCGTTGCCCCGCCACATAGCTGTGTTCGCCGCCGGTATATCGCAGCCCGCCCGTCGGATCGTCCGCCGTTGCCGGACGCCACAACACCACCTCGATCGGCCCCAACTCCGACGCGAATCCATCCAGCAACTCCGGCGTCACCGGAGCAGAAATCGCCAGCGTGAACGCGCCCGAACTCGAATCGCGTTTTTCGGCCGCGGCAAACCACAGCTTCCCTTCGTTCTCCGCTAGTCCGGAAAAACGCCCGCCGTTCCGGGTCTGTAGCAAATGCTGCCCGCCGTTTAACCGCACGCGCAAGTCCGGCCAGGACACTTTCGCCGCCGCAATCGATTCGGCTACCTCCGGCCGCTGCAAAACCGACTCATCGCGCGGCGAAGCTCCGTGATCCGACGCATGCTCGATCGCATTGGCGATCGATTCCGCCTGGGTGCCGATAATGCTCACCCGCTCCTGCAAATCGTCATGCAGCAAATGCGCCCCAAGTTCCAGGTAAAGCAAATACGAACCCACGCCCACCATGGTCAGCAGCAAAATGACCGGAACCACCGCGATAAACACATAGGCCACAATCAGCCGATTGCGCAGCGTCCACATGAACGTAGTGCGAAACCACGGAATCAAGCGCACCAGCAGAAACGCTGCGGCCAGAAAACTGAGGAACCCCACGAAACCGGTGAGTGGAATCGGCCGCCCGGCCCACGCGGCCAGATGCATCAGCACATAAATAATCAGGACCGTTATCGCGATCCGGTCGAGCGGCGAAAGACGCCGCAAAAACGCAAACGAACGGCGGAGAGTAAATCGGTTCACGAAAATTATTCCTGGCGCCTTGCGGATACCGCGAAGGCGGTGATGTCGTCCGGCCCGCTGCGTTCGCCGCCGGATTGAGCTCGCCTATCGGCCGTTCTGCTGCACCCGGCTGTGATGGCGACTGTACGCGAAATAGATTATCAGACCAATGGCCAGCCAGATGATCAGCCGGGCCCAGTTCCACCGGCCCAGGTTGATCATCAAGTAGACGTTGATCATCACGCCGAGCGCGGGGATCAGCGGAACCAGCGGCGTGCGGAACGGGCGAGGTTGATTGGGATTGGTGTAGCGCAGCACGATCACGCCGATGCAGACGATGGTGAAAGCCAGCAGCGTCCCGATGTTGACCATGTCGCCCAGCTTGTCGATCGGGGTAATGCTGCCGATGATCGCGGCGACCAGGCCGACCAGAAGGGTCGTCTTATACGGCGTGCGGAATTTAGGATGAATGGCGGCGAAGAATTTCCGGGGCAGCAAGCCGTCATTGGCCATCGCGTAGAGCACCCGCGTCTGACCCAGTAACATAACCAGCATCACGCTGGTCAGACCGGCCAGGGCGCCGGCTGTGATTACGGTCGAGGCCGTGCTCAAGCCGTGATCGAGAAAGGCCACGGCCAACGGCGCCTGGATGTTGATGGACCTCCAGGGCACCATGCCGGTGAGCACGAAGGCCACGAGAATGTACAGAATCGTGCAGGCCACCAGCGACGCGATGATGCCGATAGGCAGATCGCGTTGCGGATTCTTGGCTTCCTGCGCCGTGGTGGAGACCGCGTCAAAACCGATGTAAGCGAAGAATATATAGGCGGCGGCTTTCCATACGCCGGGGAACCCGTTCGGCGCGAATTCGGCCCAGCTATGGCCGATGTTGGTGGTATCAACATATTTCAGGCCGAGCATGATGATGAAGAGCACCACGCCGACTTTGATGATGACGATGGCGGCGTTGAAGTTGGCGCTTTCCTTGATGCCCACGACCAGGACGCAAGTGATGATCAGCGCGATGATGAACGCCGGCAGGTTGAAGCCGAACTCGAAACCGAAAATTCGCGGCGCGCCCACCAGAGCGTGCGCTTGACTAAGCAGATCCGCCGAGGGCGTTTTCAGCAGGGCTCCCACCTGATCGGCGAACGCTTTGGTTGTGACGATCAGCGAGGGATCGGCGGCGTGGACCTGGGCTCGCGCCAGAATGTTCTCGGCGGTGGCGACCGCGGTCCAGTGGTCGTAGGCCAGCCAGAGCGGCATCCTCAGATGAAAAATCTGCAGCAACTCGACAAAGTGGTTGGACCAGCCCGAGGATACTGTGCTCGCGCCCATTGCATATTCAAGCGTCAAGTCCCAACCAATGATCCAGGCCAGCAGCTCGCCCAGTGCAGCATACGCGTAGGTGTAGGCGCTGCCGGCCAGCGGAATCATCGCCGCGAATTCTGCGTAGCAGAGTCCCGCCAGAACGCATCCGAAGCCCGCCACGATGAACGATAGGGTCAGCGCCGGTCCGGCATAGGTCGCCCCGAGGCCGGTCATCACGAAAATTCCCGCGCCAATCACGGCGCCGACGCCAAGCGCGGTGAGCGAGAGCGGGCCGAGGGTGCGCTTTAGCGTGTGTTCGCCGGTGTCCGCCGCTTCGCGCAGCAGCAAATCCATCGGTTTCTTTTTGAACAGCGGATTGCCCATTCGCAATCTCCTCCCGAAAAAAGCCTGCGCGAACCGCTGCCTATTCCACGACCGGCGACGACTTCCCTGCCTGCTTCCAAAGCAAATAAACCGGAACGCCCAACAGCACGATGATCAGGCCCGGCCAAGTGTACTGTGGCTTGTACCGCAAAAGTTGAATTTCGATGAAGACCGCCATCACCAGGTAAAGTGCCGGCAAAAACGGATAGCCCAACGCGCGATAAGGCCGCTCCATGTCCGGACGTTTCCAGCGCAGAATAAAAAGTCCGCTGAGCGTGAGAATGTAGAAAATCAAGACCGCGAAAATCAGAAAATCCAATAACTGGCTGTAGGTTCCGGAGAGGCAAAGCACCGCCGCCCAGATGCACTGCACGACCAGCGCCGCCGCCGGCGCGTGAAATTTATTCACTTTGCCCACCGACTTGAAAAATAGCCGGTCCTTGGACATCGCATAGTAAACCCGCGCGCCGGAGAGAATCAGCCCGTTGTTGCACCCGAATCCCGAGATAAGAATGGCGATGGCGATCACGATCGCTCCCGCGGGCCCAAACGCCACTTCGGCCACCGCCGTGCCCACCCGCCCGTCCGCCGCAAATTCAATGCCCCGCGCGATGGCCGTCGTCCCGTTGGGGTCGCCGGAGAACGGCAGCACCCGCAAGTAGGCGACGTTCGCCAGCGTGTACAACAGAATGACGATCCCCGTGCCCAACGCCAGCGACAGTGGCAAATTGCGGCTCGGGTTTTTTACTTCCGCTGCGGTGAACGTGATGTTGTTCCAGGCGTCGGCCGAAAAAAGCGCACCCACCATCGCCACCGCGACCAGGCTCAATGTGCCAATCGTCCAAATCGGATGTTCTGGGGGATACGGGTGCATCACCCACAGCCCGGCATTGCGCCAGAAATCCGTGAAATTCGCCTGTCGCGCAATCATGGTCGACGACCAGAAACCGATAATCACCAGCCCGGCCAGCGAACCCACTTTTGCGACGGTGAAAACGTTCTGAACGATTTTTCCAATGCGCAGGCCCCGCGTGTTGATCCAGGTGAGCAAGACGATCGAAAGAATCGCCAGTAAATTCTGGTGGTTCAGGCCGACGTTGTACGGCCCCAGAGCGCCAAACCAGAATTGCCACGGACCGACTGTTCCCATTTTCCAGATCCAGGCTCCCGCGCTGAACCACGGAATCAGCACCGCCGTAAATTTCGCGAAGGCAATTGCCACCGCGGCAATCGTGGCGGTCTGAATCACCAGCAGTAGCGTCCATCCATAGAGAAAACCCCACAGCGGCCCCAGCGATTCGCGCAAATAAACATATTGCCCACCGGCCTGCGGCATCGCCGCCGCCAGCTCGCCATAGCTCAGCGCGCCGATCAGCGTCATGATTCCCGCCACCACCCACACCACCAGCAGCAGCGCCGGGCTCTGCACTTGATGAACGATGTCCGCCGAAACGATAAAAATTCCGGAGCCAATCATCGACCCGCAAACAATCATCGTGGAATCGAACAGCCCCAGCCCCTTGACCAGTTCGGGCGTCTTGGTTCCGTTCGTGACGGCTGCCTGCGCTTGCTCGGCCATGAACCTCGCTTGTTCCCTGCTTTTATTCCGTGCGCTCGTCCCGTGCGCTCGTCCCGTACTCTTGTGCCGTACTATCCGCGAACCGCCGTCGCGTCCCGCGCAATCTGCAAATACTCGCTCGCCCGCCGGGCCGGGTCTGCCGCGTCGCGCAAATCGCTGATCACCGCCACCGAATCCGCGCCCGCGCGGTACACGTCCCCGGCGGACTGTACTGTGATGCCGCCAATCGCCACAAGAGGTTTTCGCGTTAATTTGCGCGCTGCGCGCAAAAAATCAAGACCCACCACCGGATCGGGGTTTTCTTTCGTCACCGTCCCAAAAATCGGCCCGAGCGCGACGTAATCCGCCGAAGTATGGTCGGCCGCGCGAACCTGTTCCAGATTGTGGGTCGAAACTCCCACCCACAACGGACTCGCGCAGACCTTGCGCGCCTCTTCGACCGGCAAATCCTCTTGCCCCACGTGCACGCCCGCCGCCCCGGTAATCGCCGCAATATCCGGCCGGTCGTTCACCATGATCTTCAAATCCCGCAGCGTTCGCGATCCGCCAATCAACCCCACCAAGGCCTGCGACATATCAAACTGCTGCCGAGCCGTCGCCCGCTTAGCCCGCAACTGCATCAGCCGCACTCCGCCGCCCGCGAGTTTTTCGCCAAAGGACAATATGGATTTCAGGGAATCGGCAGGCGAGGCATCTATGATGGCGTACAGAGCTGGAAACAACCGCAGCCTCCGCGCTACTTGGCGACCACCGCGACGCGGCGGTCCAGAAAATGCGTGTCGAACTTTCCCGCGATGAAATCGGGATCCGCCAGGATCCGCTTGTGCAGCGCAATGGTGGTCTTGATGCCTTCCACCACGAATCCGTCCAGCCCGCGGTTCATCCGCGCGATGGCTTCGGCGCGCGTGTCGCCGTGCGCGATGATCTTGGCGATCAGCGAATCGTAGTACGGCGGGATCACGCAATCGGAATAACACGCGGTATCCACCCGAATCCCGGGCCCACCCGGAACGCGGAACGCCGTGATGCGTCCCGCGGACGGGACAAACGTCTCCGGATCCTCCGCATTGATCCGGCACTCAATCGCGTGCCCGCGAAATTCGACCGGCGCCAGCACCTCGCTAAGTTTTTCGCCCGCCGCCACCCGGATCTGCGACTTCACCAGGTCCACGCCCGTAACCATTTCGGTCACCGGATGCTCCACCTGAATGCGCGCGTTCATTTCGATGAAATACAGATTGCCGGACTCCTCCCGCAGAAATTCCACGGTTCCGGCGCTGGAATAGCCCAGCTTCTTCAACGCATCCACCACTTGCTTGCCGATTTTCTTGCGCGTCGCCGCGTCCACCGCAACCGACGGCGATTCTTCCAGCACCTTCTGGTGCCGGCGCTGCAGCGAACATTCCCGCTCGCCCAGGTGAATCACGTTCCCGTGCTTGTCGCCTAAAACCTGAAATTCGATATGCCGCGGGCGCTCGATCAATTTCTCCATGTACACGTTCGGGCTGCCGAAAGCCTGCTCCGCTTCCGTTCGCGCCGTCCGAAACATCGGAATCAGCTCGTGCGCGTCGCGCACGATGCGCATCCCGCGCCCGCCGCCGCCCTCGGCCGCTTTAATCATGATCGGATAGCCGATTTCCGCCGCGATCCGCTTCGCCGAATCCTCATCCGGCACAATTCCCGGGCTGCCCGGAATGATCGGCAACCCCGCCGCGCCCATGGCCTCGCGCGCCTTGTCCTTTTCGCCCATCAGCCGGATCGCATCCGGCGCCGGCCCGATAAACGTAATGTGCGAGGCTTCGCATACCTCGGCAAAGTTCGCATTCTCCGAAAGGAATCCGTAGCCCGGATGGATGGCGTCGACGTTCGCGATTTCCGCCGCGCTGATCACCTGCGGAATATTCAGATAGCTTTCGCTGCTGCGCGGCGGCCCGATGCAGATCGCTTCATCCGCGAAGCGCACGTGCAGCGCGTTGCGGTCCGCCTCGGAATACACCGCGACCGTCTTCACGCCGAGTTCCCGGCAAGCCGACAGAATACGCAGAGCGATTTCGCCGCGATTGGCGATTAGAATTTTTCGGAACATTGGGCTCGGAACAAATACTTCCGAATTCTGCTCTATTTCTTGCGATTCGGGCGAATGCCAAACAGCGGCTCGCCATATTCCACCGGCTGTCCGTTCTCCACAAAAATCCGGACCACTTCCCCGGCCACATCCGATTCGATCTCGTTCATCAGTTTCATCGCTTCAATGATGCACAGCGTCTGCCCGGAATCGACTTTGCCGCCCACCGCGACGAAAGCCTCGGAATCCGGACCAGCCGCGGCATAAAACGTACCCACAATCGGCGACTTCACTACATGCAGGTTTTCGTCCGACCGTTGGGCTTCGGCCGCAGCTTCCCGCGCCGTCGCGGGCGCCGCCTCGGATTTTGCGGCCGCCGCGTGCGCCGGTGCGTGGTGCGCCGACGCCACCACGATTTCCGGCGGCGGCATGGGCGCATAAGCGAGCGGCGCGTGCGCCGAAGGCTTCTTCAGCCAGATGCGCAGCCCTTTGCGTTTGTATTCGAATTCTTCCAGCCCGTGCTTCTCCATGAATTGCAGCAGTCGCTCAATCTCGTCCAGGTCGACGCCTTCGGCCGAGTGGCCGGACGCGCTCGCCGCGCGCGCTCGCGTGATAATCGGTAATTCCTGCTTTGGTTTTTTCGCCATTTATAGTTCTAGAAATTCCCTGCTGGCGCTGGTCAGTTCCTCTGCGCCAGTTGCTGTGACCACCACGTCATCTTCAATCCGTATTCCGCCCAGGCCTTCGACATACACGCCCGGTTCCACCGTGACCACCATCCCCGCTTCCAACACAAACGACTCGCCGCGCGCCAGGCGCGGCATTTCGTGGACTTCCAGCCCCAACCCGTGCCCCGTGCTATGCGTAAAATACTGTTCCAATTTGGAACGCTTCAGCGTCTGCCGCGCAGCCGCGTCGACTTCCCCGGCGGTTACTCCGGCCCTTATCACGGATTTGGCGGCTTGCTGGGCGTCCAGAACGGCATCATACAGCCGTCGGACACGATCGGAAGGCCGGCCCAGGAAGACCGTACGCGTCATGTCGCTGCAATAGCCGCGCAGTATAGCACCCTGGTCCATCACCACCAACTCGTTTTTCCTGAGCAGCTTGGACGTCGCCCGCGCGTGCGCCCAGGCCGACCGCGCGCCCGACGCCACGATGGTTTCGAACGAAGGTCCCGCCGCGCCAGCCAATTTCATCCCATATTCCAGATCGGCCGCCACCTGCAATTCGCTGATTCCGACCCTCATCTTACGCACGACTCGCGTCCAGACTTCGCTGATCAGGGCCGCCGCCGCGCGCATCTTGCCCAGCTCGCCTGCGTCCTTCACCGCCCGCAGCCGCTCCACCTCGTTGCTCCCGGGAACCCATCGCGCCCGCTTCCCCGCCGCCGCATCCAAAGCTTGCTTCTGGGCCACGCTGACCTGGCCGGCGGAATACGCCACCCGCGTCGTCCCACGTGCCGTGCCCCGTCTCTGCCGTAACACCTCGCCCACCGCGCGTACCAAGGCGCCGGAAACAATGTTCACCGCCGCACCCGTAACTTCCTCGCGGCACTGAAACGTGTAGCGGCCGTCGGTAAAAAGCGTGGCCCGCTCCGTCTCCACCAGCAACATCCCCGAACTACCGGTAAAACCGCAGAGATACTGGATGTTGGGAAGATGTGTGACCAGCACGGCATCCACGCCGCTCGCCCCAAATAAAAACCGGAGCCGACTCAGTCGGCTCCGGTTGATCTTCAATCGCCCAGTTTTATTGTCCACGACTGCTTGGAAGCCCCCAGCTCGTTCTTGAAACTATCCCGGCAGAATGCGCGGGGTCAAGAAGAACAGGAGTTCCTGAGCGGTCGAGCTGACCGTGGTGTGTTTGAACAGGTTGCCCACGACCGGCAAGCTGCCGAGCAGCGGCACTTGCTGTACGTCGGTGCGCTGCTGGGTCACGATCACGCCGCCGATTACGACCGTGCCGCCATCCGCGATCAGCACTTTCGTATTCGATTCCTGCGTGTCGATGGCCGGGATGCCCTGAACGCGCGGGATCGAGGAGTCAATCGCGTCGTTCTTCACGTCCACGTCCATGTAAATCGTGCCATCCGCGGTGATCTGCGGGATGACGTCGAGTTCCAGCACCGCATCCACGAACTGGACCGAAACGGTGTTGTTCACGATGGTCTGCACCGGGATCTTGGTTCCCTGCTTGACGATCGCCTTCTGGTTGTTCTGGGTGATGACCTTCGGCTTCGAGATCAGCTTGCCGACGCCGCGCTCTTCCGCGGCGGTGATGATCTCGTCGATCGCAAAGTTCGCGTTCTGGAAGATGTAGCTCGCACCGCTGGTCGGTGTTGCCGCGCCCAGGTTCGTCAATAGCGGCATCGATCCGGAAGGAGGAGCTACTCCGCCCGTGGACGTCCCGGTAAAGAGCGGTGGCGCCGGAGTGTGGGTGATCGGGCTGGTTCCGACGGCTGATGCGCCGCCAAAGGTGCTGTTATGCGTACCTAGGGCCAGCGCCAGCTGCGTTCCGATTTCTCGCGAGAACGAACGGTTCGCCGCGACCACGCGCGCTTCGATCTCCACCTGTTGCGACTTGCGGTCGAGTTGGCGAAGCAGGTTATCGAGTACCGGCAGGACTTGCGGCACGTCGCGAATGATCAACGTATTGGAACGGCTGTCCGCCAGGATGTCGCCGCGCGACGAAAGGAACTTCTTCATCGTCGGGACCAGATCCTCGGCCTTGGCGTAGCTCAAAACGCGAGTCGTAGTGACCACGTCCGCCGCTTCCGCCTGAGCCTTGGCCAATTCGCGATTCTGGTCCGCTTCCTTCTTCAGCGTGTCCTTGGTCGCGATCCGCAGCACGTTGCCGTCCAGCTGTTTGTCCAGATCGTTATTCTTCAGCACGATGTCCAGCGCCTGATCCCACGGTACATCGTCCAGCACGATGGTCAGCGAACCCTTTACCGCCGGGTCCACCACCACGTTCAGGCCGCTGATTTCGTGAATCAAGCGGAAGAAGTCGCGCAGGTCTACATCTTTCAAATTCACCGAAATGGGCTCGCCCGAATAACGGCCGGCCGGAGGAGGCGTTGCCGCCTGTTGCGCTGCCGCGGCTGAGGCTGCTGCCGCATCCGGAGTTACGCCCGGAATCGAAACGACCACCGAGGGTGCTGCGGATGGCTTGGCCGCTTCGATCTTCGCTGCAGGCTGGGCGATTGCAGGCGAAGCGAGCGCGGTCGATGTTCCGGCCAACGCCGCGGGAAGCGCGGCCACCGGAGCGGGGATGCTGATGGATTGACCTGACGATTGAGCTGACGATTGAGCGGGCGCAATGCTCGCCTTGGTGTCGGTCTTGCTGTCGGCCTTGGTGGTGGTTACTTCGGCCGGTTGATTCTCTGGTGTCGACTTCACCGCCGCCGGCGCCGCAAATGCTACCGTGATTCCGTTTTCGGTCTGGTTCACATTGAAGTGCGCCGGCCCGCGCAGGTCAATCACCACCCGNGAAACATCGGGCGTAAATTGGCCCAGGCGAATCTCCCGCACCGGTTCCAGATTGCTGGCAATCGTCTTCTCNGAAGTCTTCAGGTGCGCGCCGCTGAAATCGATCACNATGCGCTCCGGATTCTGTAAACGNGTCACGTGATAGTTCAGCTTGCCGCTGCCCAGCACATTCACTTCGGTCTGGTCGCCGTTCTGGCCCAGCGTGACTTGCTTGATCGCTTCGGTTCCCGCCGGCGCTACCACCGCGGTCTGCGCCTTCGTCGAAACCGTCTTCACGCTGGCTTGCGGTGCTGCCGCCGGCGGCATGGTGATCTCGACCGGCTTGGCCGACGCGTCCGCGTTGCCATTGGCCGAGACGCTCAGCATCAATTCATTCTTGTCGTTGCGCTGCAAGCGCGGCTCGACGCCGGGGCGCAGCAGGATTTCCAGGCGCACCACGGGCTTCTGGCCCGCCGAGTACGTCGTCAGCCGGTAGCTCTTCACCAGTTCCGACGGGATCACCCGCGCTCCCGAAGAATCACCCGCCGACACTCCGCTCAGATCGAGTACGTACAGGCTCTCGCTCGGGCGATAGGTGGTGTATTCAAATGGCCCGTTCGCCTGGGCTTCCAGGTTCACCGCGCCATCCTTCACCACCGCTTTGACATGCACGACCGGCGCATCACCCGCAAAAAGTGATCCGCTCGTCAACATCAGGGCTGCTGCAGCTACCGCAGTAAAGCCCCACGCCCTCCGCATAATCCTCATTGCTGCTCTCCTGCACTCGGATAGATTCGTTTCGTTACCGTGCGTTCTACTGGTTTGCCGAAGGCGTCTTTGGAATTTTCCTTGAACGTCACTCCGTCCAGACCGATCTTTTCCACATCGCCGTCATATAACTTGTCGCCTTCTCGAAGGAAATATACGCGCTGGTCCGGATTCGCTACCACCGCCAGCATGCCATTGGGCGAGCTGACCGTTCCAGTGACCTGAACCGTCGCCACCACCAGTCCCGCCTTGCCCGGAGGCAGCGGCGGTCCGCCTGGCTTGCTCGAATTGACCAGCGGCAAAAATGGATCGCGCTTGCCGACTTCCGCAATCTTCGGGGTCGCGGCCGCCCCGGCATCGGGCGCGGCTTTCGCCGCCGCTGGCGCTGAACTCTTCTTGTGCATCGTCTTCTTCGCCGGTGCGGTCTGCGCCCAGCTGCCCGATACCAGGCAGAAGGAAACCGCCAGCCCTGCGAGAAGTCTTGCCGAATTGTTAACCAGTTTCATCGTTTTCGCCCTATCGCTTCGCTGCCGCGCCGGCCGGTGCAGTCGTGCTTGTTGACGTCGTGCTCTGCGCCGTGCCCGCATCTGCCGCTTTCGAGAAGAACGTGGTAATGGTCATGGTCCCCGTCACCGAACTTCCCGCGGCCATGTGAAAATTCACGCTACTGGTCTTGTTCGCCAGGCCCTGCAGCTTCAAATCGCCCACATTGATGATTCGCGACAGCCGGCCCAGCTTGGAAAAGAAATCCAGCACCGAGAAATAGGGACCGTCCGCTTCCACTTCGAACGGCATCTCGAAGTAATACTGCTTGCTGGCGATCGGCAGGGCCTTCATCCGCCGAATCGAAACGCCGGAACTCACCGCCGCGCTCTGAATCATGATAATGAATTGGTCCGTCTGCTTGTCTTCCGGCACGATGGTCTGCAACGTCGCCAGCTGCTTTTCCAGCGCATCCATTTGCGACGCCAGTTCCGCCCGGCGCTGCTTGTAAACCCGCAAACTTGCTACTTCCGTTTGCAGCGGTTTCTCGGTCGCCTGCGCCGCTTCCAGTTGCGTGCGGATCGAAGCGTTGGGCAAGAACGGCAGGTACATCCCCGCCGCGATCAACACCACCGCCAGTCCTAGAAAGAACAGTGCTTGTAGCGGCCAGGGCCAATCACGAAATCCGGTAGCCATCGCTAGCTCCTTCCCTTCGCCGCAGGTGCCGGGGGCGGGGTTGCGGCCGCCGTCGGCTTGGTCTGTGCTTGCGGCGTCTGCGTCGTGGGCGTCTGCGCCACGCTGGCAGTCATGGTGAATCCGTAGGTCGTCACCGATTTCACCACGTCGTCTTCTTTCGCTTCCTGAATTTCGATCTTGTCGAAGTACCCGGAGCGTTTCAGCTGGGTCATGAAATTCGCCACCGAGTTAATGTTGCCCGCCTCACCGCCAATCGAGAGCGCGTCGCCCTTGCGGTCCAGCGAAGTCAGCCAGAGCTGGTCGACCCGCACCACCGTGTTGGCCACCATCTGCAACAATTCCTGCGCGCTGGTGCGGTTCTTTTGCAGCCCTTCGATCACGTCGATCTGCGTCTGCAAAGCCCGCTTCTGGTCTTCGAACCGGTCCACGTCCTGCTTGACCTGCTGCAGGCTGGCTTTTTCCGCGCGCAACTGCGCGATCGTGGCATTGGTATCGTCGAGCTGCTTCTTCTGCGACAGATACATGGTGAAGAGCACCACGCCCGCGATCACTACCGCGGCGATTCCGAGAATGATCGATAAACCGTTCTCGAGCGGCACCGACTGCTTGGTTGCCTTTGGCCGGGTTTGGCCCAGTAAGTTAATCCGAATCATGGCGTGTCAAAGCTCCTCAGCGCCAGGCCCACGGCAATGGCCAACCGCGGCGCCAACTCGCGAATCTGGCTTTCATCGTGACGGCTAGGATTGATGGCGATCTTGCGGAACGGATACAGTTCCTCAACCGGCATCGCGAATTCTTCTTTCAGCAGGTCCAGCAACCCCGGCACCCGCGCCGTGCCCCCCGCAATGTAAATTCGGCGGATATTTTCGCCGCTCGCGGTGGCCCGGAAGAAATCGAAAGTCTTCTGAATTTCGAGAATCAAAATGTCCGACACCGAACGAAGAATCGCGGTGCGCTGCTCTTCGTTCACTCCCGCCAGGGTGCCACCCATCTTTAATTTCTCGGCATCTTCGAAGCTGAGGTCCAGTTCCTTTTGCAGCGCGTCGGTGTACTGGTTACCACCCACCGATACGTCGCGCGTAAACAGCGGCGTCCAGCCCCGCACGATGTTGATGTTCATGACGCTCGCTCCCACGTTCAGCAGCGCCACCACCTGCGACGGATCCGGCTCGTAGTTCACTTCGAAACAGTTCTGCAGAGCGAAAGCGTCGATGTCCACCACCATCGGCGACTTGCCCGCCTGCGCCAGGACGTTCGTATGGTTCAGAATCTTGTCTTTCTTCACCGCCACCAGCAACACGTCCATCTGGTTCTCGGTGGCTTCCAACAATTGATGGCTCAGGTTCACGTCCGCGATGTCGAACGGAATGTGCTGGCTGGCCTCCGCTTGTACCCGGTCGTACAGTTCGTCTTCGGTCATCAGCGGCATGCTGACTCGCTTGACGATCACCGAGTGCCCGGACACCGAAGTCGCCACGTCCTTGGCTTTGATCTTCTGGCCGTCGAAGATCGAAATAATCTTCTCCGCCACCGAGGGCGCATCCATGATCGCGCCGTCGACTACGGTGTCTTGCGCCAGCGTCTCGATGCCGTAACTCACCAGCTCGTAGCCCGCTTTCGTTTTCTTCAGCTCGACGGCTTTCACCGAACTCGAGCCGATGTCCAGGCCGATCAAAGATTTTGTTTTACCGAGATTAAACATCGTGCGGCCCCTCACTCCTCACCCGCCCCGCTTCGCTGGACGGACACGGCTTGATCTGCTGCTTTGAAAATTTCTGGATTTTCTTTTCTGTCGCTTTGCTGCTGGCGTCCGTCACCCCGGGACGCGGAATTCATGGGAGGGCACCCCAGTACTGCTACGCATGGTACCCTCCGCTTTGAATCGTTTATTACATCCACGACGCAGAGTGTCAAGCAAGGTGTTTCCTTGGTGTGCTATTGGTAAAAACCGTCCGGAAGGACAGGAAGGCGAAAGGGACAGGTGAAAAGTACAGGTGGGATAAGCCTAAATCCCCCATATCTAGCGGGAAAGCGCCTTGCAGGCGAAGAAAACGAGATTCGCCCCAGCTTTACTTTTTCTTCGAATTTCCTAGTTTTAATTGTTGCCAAATTGCGTCGACCCGTTTTTTTGTTGTTGCATCCATTTTTATCTCGTCAGGCCAACGTCCGGCGAAACCTTCTTCCGGCCATTTTCGCGTCGCATCCACGCCCATCTTAGAACCGAAATCCTGCCGCCGCGCCGCGTGATCCAGCGTATCCACCGGCCCCAGCACAAATTGAATGTCGCGCTCCGGATCGATGGCGCACAACGCCTTCCACACGATCTCGCTGGAATTTTTCAGGTCCACGTCGTGATCCACCACCACAATCACCTTGGTGAACATCGCTTGCCCCAGCGACCAGATCGCGTTCATGATTTTGCGCGCCTGCCCCGGATAACTTTTTCGAATCGAAACAATCATCAAATTTTGAAATATGCCTTCGGCCGGCATCGCCACGTCCACGATTTCCGGATACTGCATTCTCATCACCGGCATGAAAATCCGCTCGATCGCGTGCCCCATAAAATAGTCTTCCTGCGGCGGCGGCCCCACAATCGTCGTCAGATATAACGGTTCCTTGCGATGCGTGATGCACTGCACATGAAACACCGGGTACTGCCCTTCCAACGAATAGAACCCGGTGTGGTCGCCGAAAGGCCCTTCCTCTCTCATTTCCCCAATTTCAACGTAACCTTCCAGCACAATCTCCGCGTTCGCCGGAATCTCCAAATCAACCGTCTTGCACGGCACCAGCTCCACCGGATCGCGCCGCAAGAATCCCGAAAACAGAAACTCGTCCATGTCTGGAGGGACCGGCAAGATTCCCGCCAGCGCCGTCGCCGGATCCGCCCCAATCGCCACCGCTACCTCCAGCCTTCCCCCCGGATTCTTCGCCCGGCTGTTGCGATAATGATCCGCGCCATGCTTTTGCGTCTGCCAGTGCATCCCCGTCGACCGCTCGTCGAAAACCTGCATCCGGTAGCAACCAACATTCCGCTTCCCCGTGTCCGGATTTTTCGTAATCACCATCGGCCAGGTAATGAACCGCCCGCCATCCTGCGGCCAACATTTCAATATCGGAAAATAATCCAGGGAAAAATCATCGGTGCGCACCACTTCCTGGCACGCCCCGCTGCGCACCACCTTCGGGAAAAACGACCCTATCTCCGCCAGCTTCGGCAGCATCTTCACCTTTTCAAAGAACCCCTGCGGCGATTGCATATCGATAAACGAATGCACCCGCTCCGCGATCTCTTCCAGCGACTCCACTTCCAGCGCCAGGCACATCCGCTTCAGCGTGCCCACCAGATTGGTCACCACCGGCACCCGCGATCCCTTCGGCCGCTCAAACAGCAGCGCCGGCCCGCCGGCCTTCACCGTGCGATCCGATATCTCCGTGATCTCGTACACCGGATCCACTTCAATATCGATCCGGCGCAGCTCATCCTTCTTGTCCAGCGTGTTTATGAAGTCCCGCAAATCCCGGTACGCCACTTCCCCTCCGCCTGCTCTGATAAACGACCGCCAGCAACTTTATCACGGAGCCTGAACGCCCACGAACCTCAGTCCTGATTTGACCCGCGTTCGCTCTTGCCGCATAAAAGAGGGACAAGGAGCGCCTCCATGGACCCAAACCAGAAACTAAACTCGATGGGCCAGCCCGTGCCCGAGTTGCCCGTCGCGGATGTCGAGCGCGCCCAACAGCATTACCGCGACGCCCTCGGCTTTACGATTGGTTGGCTCTACCCCGGCAAAGAAATCGGCGCTGTCTCCCGCGATAAGGCGGTAATATTTTTTCGCCGGCGCCAGCCCCCATTCGAGCCCGCCATTCACTGGGTCTTCGCCGAAGATGTCG
>JGI12635J15846_10000616_pt1 | contig 30858 bp, 33 predicted proteins | sample BlaSpr_A8_OM2_M2_FD_15846 | JGI IMG/M metagenome (IMG submission 15846)
GCGTCTTAGAATTCGCGCGCTCGGAGAAAAACAAATCCGATTCCGACCATCGTTGCCACCGCCCCGACGAGAAAGACCGACGCGTATCCGGCGCGGATACGCATTTTGCTCATGATCAAATATCATGAATGAATGAGATTCGATGATCGCGTGCTCAATGGACTAGGTGTTTTGGCCGCGGTAGTGAGAAGCGGAAACTTCGCTGTAGCCGGCAAATCGTTAAACATGTCACAGTCGGGAGTAAGCCGTGCAATCGCGCGCTTAGAGGCCCGCCTCGGCATACGTTTGCTTGAGCGAACCACCCGCACCGTCACGTTGAGCGAAGAAGGGCGCAGGCTCTATGAACAGATCGTTCCTCTGCTTGCGGGATTGGAAGAAGCAGCGGCTTCGGTGGCGACTTCTAAAGGTGCGGTTCGAGGAACTCTGCGGGTCAATATGGACCCGTTCATCTCGCAACTTATCCTTGGGCCACAACTGAGTCGATTTTTAAAACAGTTTCCAGCACTCAAGCTCGAACTGATTACACGTGATCGGCTGGGCGATTTGGTTGCAGAGGGCTTCGATCTTGCCATCCGTTTCGGCGAGCCCCGTCCATCAGCACTTGTAGCCCGAAAACTCCTCGACACAAGGGTCGTTACTGTCGCTTCACCGGCCTATCTGAAGAAGGCGGGCCGCCCAAATCACCCCTCCGAGCTTGAGGAAGGCAATCATCGCCTGATTGATTTTCGAGACCATGAAACCGGACGTGGCTACGAGTGGGCGTTCCGGCAGGACCGTAAAGAAATCGAGATCAACTCGAACGCGCGGCTCCTGCTGAGCGATGTTGCGACTCTTCACGCAGTCTGCCTCGCCGGTTACGGTATTGCACAGCTCCTGGAACTAGGAATCGAGTCGTTGATTGAGAATGGACGTCTGGAGGTTATCTTTCCTGATTGGCTCGATGAGCAATTTCCTCTCTTTGCGCTGCATCCATCTCGTAATTATCTTCCCCCGAAGACGCGCGCGTTTCTCGACTTTGTCATCGCGACGGTGAAGTCGCGGACCTGAATCCTCAGTCTTGCAATAAACGTCTTCCGAGCAAAACGGCCAAGCTGAACGGCCTCATACAGAGTTGGGGCGGAAGTAACATATCGCAACTCCACGAGTGTTGGGGCGCCAATGCACGCACTGAGGTGCCCAACAGACGCTGCACTTGAGTTTTCGCGCGTTCCTCTCGATCGATTTCTCTGGTCTTGACTAGCCGTTGAAGCTTACCTTCTAAAATTGGAAAGCGGCTGCTGGATATGCCGCAGCCACCTTATCCACAAACAATGTTCGCTCTAAGGGGACCAATGATCCAGTTGCACGTTTCTCACATTAGGGGAATTCATCGGAAGAAGTCGGCAGTGCTCGTCGTGATGCTGGCAATCTGCATGCAGGCGCAGACAATAAAGATCGACGCAACCCCCAGCCATGTGGCCAACACCTTCAGCCCGCTTCAGGCGCTGGGCACAACTCTCGATCGCATCCCCAGTAATACGACTGACATTTTTTTCCGGCCGGACCAGATAAAACAAATTCTCGACGCGGGTTGGGGGCCAGTCACGTATCGGCAGAACACAGAACTATTTGTTCAGGCCTGGCATTGGAACCCCAAAGGGAAATGGAGCAGTCCGGCCGGCAACGGTTATTTCGTCGGTGACCCGACACCAACCAAGGACATGATTCGCCACTCGTTCGGCTATTCCCTGCCGCATCGCGGGGTGACGCGCAACAGTGGAGCCGAGTTTGACGGGTACTCGCGACTCGATGATGGAGACCTCAGCACCTATTGGAAGAGCAATCCGTATCTGACGAAACCATTTACCGGTGAGGAAGATAGTGCCCACCCGCAGTGGATCGCGATCAAATTAGCGGAGAGACAGATCGTCACCACCATTCGCATCGCATGGGGAGAGCCGTATGCACGAAAATACAAGGTGCAGTACTGGCTGGGCAGTGGTGATGCTATTGATGATCCGGAGAATGGCGAGTGGAAGGACTTTCCCGCAGGAGCCATTACGGATGGAAAGGGCGGAACAGTAACACTCCAACTTTCTCCGGCGCCGGTCGCTGCCACATACGTGCGAGTGCTGATGACCGAGTCTTCCAACACCTGTGACACTCACGGCCAAGGCGACCGCCGGAATTGCGTAGGATACGCGATCAAAGAGGTTTACCTCGGAACAATGAGAAACGGATCGTTCCATGACCTGCTCTATCACGCCCCGGGCCAGGAACAGACTTTTACCTACAGTTCATCCATCGACCCGTGGCATCAACCAACTGATGTCTATGTGATCCCCGATCGCATGGAATCCGGAGATCAGGTCGGTCTCGATCTCTTCTACACCAGCGGACTCACGCGCGGACTGCCCGCCATGATTCCGGTTTCCATTCTCTACGGAACGCCGGAAGATGCAGCCGCGGAGATCACATATCTGAAAAAGCGGGGATATCTGATTTCGTACGTCGAGATGGGGGAAGAGCCGGATGGCCAATACTTCGCGCCGGAGGACTATGCCACCTTGTATCTACAATGGGCCACTGCCCTGCACCAGGTTGACCCAAACCTCAAACTCGGGGGACCGGTATTCGAGGGAGTGAGCGAAGACATTAAATTCTGGCCGAACGCAGAAGGTCAGACTTCGTGGTTCAAACGTTTTCTCGCTTACCTAAAGTCGCACGGCCGGCTCTCAGATCTGTCGTTCATGTCTTACGAGCACTATCCTTATTATGATGGCACCTGCCAGGGCCCATGGAGCAACCTCTTCAAGGAACCCGAGATCCTCACACACATCGTGCAGGTCTGGCGTGACGACGGATTACCGGATGGCGTTCCGATGTTCAACACCGAAACAAATGCCCCTGGTGGAGATGCCGCCGTAGATGTTTTCGGAGCATTGTGGTTGGGTGAAACTTTCCCCGCGTTCCTGGAGGCTGGCGGTAAAGCCTCCTATTACCATCATGCGATGCCGTACTCTACTCCCCACCCCGCTTGTTCGAATAGCTGGGGAACCTACCACATGTTCACGACTGACCATAATTGGCTCATCAAACAACGCACCTCCCAGTTTTTTGCTGCGCAGATGCTAACGCAAGAATGGGCAGAACCAAAGGATGCGGAACATCGCCTCTTTCACGCGGCGAGCAATATTAAGGATAGTGATGGGCACGTTCTTGTAACTGCCTATGCAGTGCTGCGGCCTGATGGCCAGTGGTCGCTGATGTTGATCAACAAGGACTACGACAACCCCCACACGGTGAGCATTCAGTTCCATGATGATGCCCAGAAAGATCGTTCCTTTGTGGGCCCAATCTCGCGGATTACATTTGGAAAAGAGCAGTACACATGGCATCCGGCCCTGAGGGATGGTTACGCTGATCCGGACGGCCCCGCAGACCGATCGATTCTTCCCGCAGGTACAGATCGCTTCACGCTTCCGGCAGCGTCTATGACGGTACTCCGTGGGCAAGTAGATTAGGCAATTGCAGATTTTAGGGGTTTCAGAACCTCGCTGCAATAACCGCTAATGCCGGAAATGGCGAGCCAATTCAAGGGATAAAAAATGGTTTTAATTTCATCGTGAGCGTAGTTCTTCACAAATTCTTGCAGTTGTTGCTCGCCACCCTCGTGAAGCGCTCGGCAGAACTCTTCGTAGTTCGCCAGAGAAGCAGCGAATTCAGCGGAACGATATCGCCAGAGCTCTACGACATGAAGCGCCACCATCTTGGCTCGATAGTGCTCTGCAACCGACAAAGCATGGCGATACGCCCGTGCTGAGAACTCCGAGAAATCAATCGGACAAAGGATTCGTTTGATTTCCAGCATGGCTTTCCCCTCTAGGCCGCAATTATATTCGTGCCAAGGTTGTGGGGGCGTTACTTGTAACCTGCGGTTACGAGTTCAATTAATGTCCAACGAAAACTGCCTCTTCGAGTTCTTCGAAACCACAGAGAATCCCCCTATAATGTCTAGCACTCACATGGACTTTATAGTATAATTCGCGACGGCTCTCGTAATCGCATTTTTGTGGGATGTTGTTCAGGAGGCAATCATGAGTCAGATTCTGTCGGCAGTGCTTGAGTCCAACCGCGCGTACGCCGCCGATTTCGGAGACAAGAGCAAGTTGGCGTTGCCTCCGGCCCGCCGCTTCGCCATTCTCACCTGCATGGACGCGAGACTCGATCCCGCCAAATATGCTGGTCTCGCGGAAGGCGACGCGCACGTGATTCGCAACGCGGGCGGCCGCGCCAGTGACGACGCGATTCGATCACTCGTAATCAGCTACAAGCTTCTGGGTACACGGGAATTCTTTGTGATCCACCATACGGACTGCGGCATGGAATTCTTCACCAATGACGCTATGCGCAGCCTGCTGGCCGCGAGCCTTGAGACCGCTGAGCTAAGTCCCAAGGGTTTTCGCGACGTGGGCCGCGGTCCAGGCTCTCATGCCGGTGAATACATCGAATGGTTGACCATCCGCGATCAGGCACAGGCTGTGATTGACGATGTCGAGCGCATTCGCACGCATCCTCTGGTGCCGGAGTCGATTCCGGTTTACGGATTCATCTACGACGTACACTCCGGGAAACTAATCGAAGTCGAAGACGCAACGAAAGTCGGAAAAGCGGCTTAAGACAAACCTTGGACAGGAGCGCAGTATGCCGTGGGGTGCAGCCGCTATAGGATTGCTGGTTGGTTTCTTGATTGGCCTGACCGGAATGGGCGGCGGGGCAATGATGACGCCCTTGTTGTTATGGACCGGTTGGGCGGCGCCGACCGTAGCCGTCGGGACTGATCTAGTCTGGAACGCGCTCACGAAAATGGTTGGAGCGGCAGTCCACTATCGCCACAAGAATGTGAACTTGAGGCTGGTGTGGCGACTGGCCAGCGGAAGCGTTCCGGGGGCACTGCTCGGTCTCTGTTTGCTGGGGTTGCTGAAAAAATCTGCCGGTGTGGAGTTTGTCGATCATCTGATCGTCCGTCTGCTTGGCGGCGCACTGATTCTGGTGGCCATCGGGATCGTCTGCAAGGGGTACATCCAGCGCTGGCTTCCCGCGGCAGCCACGCGATCTGCGACCAACGAGAACCTGGAAGGCTGGCACGTGCCGTTACTGGGCTTTGTTGTCGGGGTGTTAGTTTCTTTCACGTCAGTCGGAAGCGGCAGCCTCATCGTAACCACTCTCTTGCTCATGTTTCCGGGTGAGCGATTGAATCGGTTGGTCGGCAGCGACGTGTTCCATGGAGTGCTCATCGTCGGCGTGGCCGCACTGGGTCACTGGCGACTGGGAGATGTAAACCTGCCATTGGTATCGGGGCTCCTGCTGGGCTCAATTCCCGGAGTTTGGCTGGGAAGCGTCCTCGCGAGCCGCATTCCCGAGGGGACTCTGCGCCCCGCCGTGGCCACCCTTCTCTTCGTGACCGGAGTTAAACTGATCTAGTCTTGGGGCAGTAGCGGTCGCGTAGCAACACACAGAGCCTTTACTCCGGAGGTCAATTTCATGCTGTTGAAGTCGGATCCCACTTTTTATCCCTCGCCGAAGCTCGCTGGCCAAGCCCCAGCGGAGAAACTCGCATACGTAGCGGCGCTGAGTGCCAACGGGGGCAATCAGCCGGACGCTCTGGTTGTCGTGGACGTCGACACCGCGTCGAAAAAGTACGGCAAGATCGTGGGGCAAGTGGAAATGCCCAACGTCGGAGATGAGCTGCACCATTTCGGCTGGAATGCGTGCAGTTCCGCTCTCTGCCCTTATGCTCCGCACCCTCATGTGGAGCGGCGCTATTTGATTGTGCCTGGTCTGCGCTCGTCACGGATTCACGTGGTAGACACCAAACCCGACCCAAAGAAGCCGAAGATCGTGAAGGTCATCGAACCGGAGGTCTTGGCGGAGCGAACCGGGTACAGCCGTCCGCATACGGTCCATTGTGGCCCCGACGGCATTTACCTCAGCGCTCTCGGTTCGCCGAGTGGCGATGGACCGGGAGGAATCTTCGCTTTGAATCACGATACCTTCGAACCGCTCGGCCGTTGGGAGGTCGAACGCGGTCCTCAGCAATTCGGCTACGATTTCGCCTGGCATCTGGGATACGACATAGCAGTCACCAGCGAGTGGGGCACGCCGAAGATGGTTGAGGATGGAGTGAATCCCGAATTGCTGCTGGCAGGCAAGTACGGGCACAATCTACATATTTGGGATCTTCGCAAACGCCGCCATCTCCAGGCGCTGGATTTAGGCGCCGAGCAGCAGATGGTTCTTGAGTTGCGCCCAGCGCACGATCCTACTAGAGCCTACGGATTTGTGGGTGTGGTCACGTCGCTGAAAGATCTGTCGAGTTCGATCTGGTTGTGGCATCGCACGAACTCCAACGGGAACTCCAACGGGAAATTCGAAGTGAAAAAAGTCATTGAGATTCCAGCGGAGCCAGCCGACGCGAGCCAACTGCCTCCGCTTCTGCAAGGCTTCAAAGCGGTTCCGCCACTGCTCACCGACATCAATCTTTCTGTCGACGATCGGTTTCTGTACGCTTCTTGCTGGGGCACGGGAGAAATGCGCCAGTACGACGTCTCCGACCCGTTCCGTCCCAAGCTTATCGGATCGGTTCACATCGGCGGGATCGTGCGGCGTGGGTCTCATCCTGCCAGCCCGGGGGAAGCCTTAAATGGCGGCCCGCAGATGGTGGAAATCAGCCGCGACGGCCGCCGCGTGTATTTCACCAACTCGCTGTACGCGGCCTGGGATAAACAGTTCTACCCCGACGGCATTCGCGGCTGGATGGTCAAGCTGGACGTTGCTTCCGACGGTGGCCTTCAACTCGACCCGAAGCTTTTCGTGGATTTCGGCGAGCTGCGTGGTCATCAGGTTAGATTGCAGGGCGGAGATGCTTCGTCGGACTTCTACTGCTATCCATGATTCACTACCAATCATGAATCACAACTGGCCCTGGGTTGTGCTTGCGCTTCTCGGGGCATATCACGGCCTGAATCCGGCCATGGGCTGGCTGTTTGCCTTGGCGCTCGGTCTTCAGGAGAAGCGCCGGTCGGCAGTTCTCGCTGCTCTGGTGCCGATTGCTCTGGGACACGCGTCTGCGATTGCACTAACGCTTTTTCTCTGGAGCTTCGTCCAAAATATCTTTCCTGCGCGCACACTCAAGTGGGGCGTCGCGGCTATCCTCTTTACTCTTGGCGTCTATCGAATCTTCCGATCCAGTCACCCCCGAGGAGCGGGCATGAGAGTGGGTAGAAGAGCGTTGTTTGTCTGGTCTTTTCTAATGGCATCGGCGCATGGGGCGGGGTTGATGCTCGTGCCAGTCCTGTTGACCCAGCCGATGCTGGGAATCGCGGACACCATGGTTGAACCAATGCCGGTGGGATCGATGCCTGCGGTCACTCCAGCAGTGAGCCTGCCCGTAATTCTGCTGGCGGTACTGGTGCATACTCTAACGTTGCTGATGGTGGCCGGAATCCTCGCAATCTTCTTCTTTGAGAGCTACGAGAAGGTGGGGCTGAAGTTACTTCGATACACCTGGCTCAACTTTGACCTGCTATGGGCGTTTGCCTTGCTGGTGGCTGGGTTCGGCGCTCTGTTGTCTTAACAGCCGCCATTCTTCGACCTCCGCCCAATTTTTGCCCCCTTTGTCTATCGTCTACTATGTCTATTTCTTGTGGTCGTGTTTGCTAGGCACTCCCCCAATCAGAAACAGCGGCAGCAAGCGATGATCGCACGGCTGCAGCCGGGGCAAATCCCATCGCAATTCTTAGTCATGCAGCGACCGAAAGCGGACTAAGAGCGGACTGGGAACGAGGGTAATCGGAATTAAGTCTTTCATAATCACGGCGATCAAGAAATGACTTGAACGGTTGGACGAAACAGCGGACTTAGAATGGACTGACCGAAGATCACCGATGCAAGCTAAGGTCTTTAGAATTATGGTGGCCAGGGACGGAGTTGAACCGCCGACGCTAGCCTTTTCAGAAGGGCGGCCTCACTCTAGCGTTCCTTCGCGTTCTTCCTAGATTTGACTTGCCCGCTAGGGTCGCAAGTTTGTATGCCCAGGGAGGTCATGCTTCTACGCTTGAGCCGCGCGAGGGGCGACCACTGAAGCCGGTAGTGCGAGAAGGACTATTCGGTTGATCCCGCCTTGCAAACATACTACCAGTCGCGATTGTTTCATCATTAGAAGTCTCGACTCATGAACTGCTTCCAACTCATTGACCGCACAGCTTCCATGTCGTTATAGAAGTAGACACGATTGTCGCGGGTCGCAATCACAATATTGATAACCCCTGGCTCGGCTACCAAGTTTATCCTGGTCCGAAGGCGGTTGATCAAAGGAGGATGTAAAACGAGTGTTGCCCTCCACTCTCTCTTCTGTTCCCTTCGGATGCGTTTGAACATAAATAACCGGAGTACCCGGCAAGAGGATGGTAGGGTCCACTGCGGGCATGAAATTGGTATGAGCATCCGGATCGTACTCAGGATCGGAAACTTTGCCGGGAACACCCCGCACGATCTGATAGAAGAAATTTGGACCACTTAGCACAACACCGGCGTCCGCAGAAGCACTCGGATAAGCCATGAGGCGCTCTTCGTGCAATCCACCTTTCTTATATCATCGCTGGTTTTTTGTTGGCGTCTTGACCATTTGGGCTACTGCCAGTTTGACTTGCTGAGGCACGAGATTCTGCGGATTTTGACGAGCGCGATACCCCGAACACTGACCAGAATCCGTAAGCGTCAGTTCGTGCAGCCATAGTAGGGTGGATGCGCCACGAACATCGCTTTTCCTACCAGCATCCCCGAGAATCAGTCTGTGCACTGTGGGACCCCCGACACATCGGGTCGATTTCCCGACACCGACCCCCGACACTGACTGACACTGCACGAACTCCACCTTTGCGCACGACATTTTTAGGGATGTCGCAACTGTCGCGTTAATGTACGCACTCGCGAGTGAGCACAGGAACACGTGTAGTTGGCAAATCAAATGCGACTCGCAAATCAGCGCCGGCGAGGATCCATGGCGCCAAGGATCGTATGGCGTCATCCGATTCCATCCAACTGTGGGGATATTCCAGTGGAGAGAATCGCAGACGACGAATTTGACACTGCGTATGAAGTCCGCCGTCCAGGAAGAACGTTGGTCTTCGAAGTCACTTATGGATGCAGGTTTGCCCGGCGGTGGCCCCCGCGCGCCCAACACGTCGGTGAGTCCGCTTGAACTGAGCAGAAGGTAGAGAAGGCGTGGAGGATGAAGTATGGGAAGCCCAAATATTGCTTCTCCGGACGCATGAAGCTTCGCAAGCATGAGCTTTGCCAACGAAAACCTCTTGAAGCGACAGGAATTTGAAGGAATCGTCGGGTGCAGCACGGCTCTGATGAAAACACTGGAGCTAGTTCGCACGGTGGCGCCCACGGACTCCACGGTTCTCATCGAGGGCGAAACAGGAACAGGTAAGGAGGTCATCGCGAGCGCCATCCATGCTTGCAGTAGACGCCGAGGTCGGGCCTTCGTAAAGCTGAACTGTACCGCGATTCCGGTGGGGCTCCTGGAGAGTGAACTCTTCGGACATGAAAAGGGGGGCATTTACCGGCGCCGTAGCACGAAAGATCGGTCGCTTCGAGGCCGCTCACGAGGGCACACTTTTTCTCGACGAGATCGGTGATATCCCGGTAGAACTGCAGCCGAAACTGTTGTGCGTATTGCAAGAGGGAGAGTTCGAGAGGTTAGGCAGCACGCAGACGCAGCGCGTAAACGTGCGCCTGGTGGCGGCGACCAATGGGGACCTGGGTAGGCTGATTTCAGAAAAGCGGTTTCGCAGCGATCTCTACTACCGCCTCAACGTGTTCCCAATCGGCGCCGCCGCTACGGCACCGGGAAGAAGACATCCCTTTGCTGGTGAGACACTTTGTGGCCAAATATGCCGCACGAATGCAGAAAACGATCGACAGAATTCCCGAGGAGGTGATGGATTCTCTTACGTCGCATTCCTGGCCAGGAAACATCAGAGAGTTGCAGAACTTCGTTGAGTGCAGCGTAATCCTGACACGCGACCAAACTCTCTGTTCCCCGCTTGCAAGATTGAGACCGGTTGCACAGGGTGGCTCGGAACAGCCCATCACCCTTGAGGACGCTGAGCGTGAGCACATTTGCCGGATACTGCGACAGACACGCGGCATCATCATGGGTCCCAAGGGCGCCGCAACTCGCTTGGGAATGAAGCGCTCCACCTTATATGACCGCATGAGGAAACTTGGAATCCCACGCTCCAACAAACCTCCTGATCCATTGCGACTGCAGTCATAAGCTTTCCCTCCTACCTGCAACGCGGTGAATTTTGAACAGGCGCACCGATCGCCTCGTAGTCCAACTCCGGTAGCGCTTCAAGCCAGACGTTCAACGCATTCACAGCTATCGAGGCGTTGTCCGATTTGTCTCGATGAATGATTGGGCAAGGTGATCGAATCGGAAGATTCGCCCTTTTGGCGGCGACTGGATTTCGAGAACTTTCACTTGGTCCCTCCGGGCGTAGGGACTCCTTGCGGAGTCCGAGCCACTTCGAGACCGCACGTGCTGCACTCTCAATTACACCTGCAACTTCCTTGGGATGCCGACGCGTAAACCGTGGCTGGGGCCTGCGACTTCGACCGTGTGGCTATGAGCCCGCCTGGCGTACCAACGTTCCAAATCCGGGCTGATGGTTCGATCGCTCCCGCTACTGGCATCCAGCTCGGTTTTGTTCTCCAGGCAGCCGCGATGATCGTCGCCGAGAAATTGTCCGCAACCTGCGATCGCGCCATGAACCGCGAACGCCAAGCCTCCTTCACACTCTTCAGAGCATTTGCAATTCCATACACTGCCGAAAGTGGAACAGTCCAACGATCTGGCTGTTGCAAGGGGTCGTGTTCCAGGCCTCACAACTCCATCAGCATTCTTCGATTTGCGAACGCCGACATGCCGACAGAGTGTCGCCTTGGTGAACACTTCCGTCGGTGCTTTGTGGAACGATTGCTCAGATCACGAGGGGAAGTGGACTGACGGAACACCTGTCAAGTTTGGAGACCCGCATGCAATGGATTGGAAGCGGAGTTCGAACTGGCACATTGCCGAGTCAACGTGGGAGGAGGAAATCATAGCCATGGAAACGACGGCAATAATCGACGGCATGCTGAGACCTGATTGCGTTCCCCGCGACAATGCCGCCGACGCGGCGGATGCAGTCCAGGACGCACTTTTGTCGGCTTACAAGCACCTAAGCCCATTCTGGCGCCAGTCACGGATATCGACGTGGTTGTCGGCAATCGTGATTCATTCAGCAGCCTGTTTATTTTTGGCCCACTGCACGTTGGCGCAGGAGTCGGCTACGCACTATATCGACTACCCTTTGCAACAGGGGAAAGTACAGTCATTTGATCTGAGCGCCATGCCGAAGTGGTTGACGCTGGATATGCAGCTACGGGGACGCACGGAGAGTCAAAGCTCGTATAACTACATCTCTGGATACGACGCGGTATATGAGTTGACGCGTGTTTATGGCGGCTTGGAGGTGCGGCCTACGCAGTGGCTCACTGCATATATCCAGTTTATCGACACCCACGCTTTGGGTCTGCCGCTAAAGTCCGTGATGCCGAATATGCGGGATACGTTTGATGACCGGCAGGCGTATCTCGAGTTCCACATGAAAAAGGTCAAGGTCTTCGCGGGACGGCAGGAGTTGAAATACGGCAGCGAGCGGCTGCTCGGTATCAGCGACTGGACCAACAACAGCCGGACGTGGGACGGCTTCTTGGGGCGCTATGGGGATAAGAACCGGATCGACGTGTTCAGCACGTCGGTGGTGACGGTTAATCCTGTGTCGCTCGACAAGCACGGCGCGGGTCTGACCTTCCATGGGGCGGTCGGCACGATCGGGACACTGGTGCCGGATGTCGCGATTCAGCCATTTGTTTTCGTGCAGGCCCTTCCGCGAGTTGAGGGCGCTAATGGCGTCTTTGGGACACAGACGACGGTGACGCCGGGCTTCGAGGCGGCCGGCGATATCCCGTGGGGATTAAGCTTCGACGGGTTATTGGCGATTCAACGCGGCAGCTACTCGAACGAGTCGATCAAGGCCGCCGCCGGATATATCAAGGCCGGCTATCGCGCCGGGCACCTTGCGTGGCAACCCCGGCTGCGTGGCGAATACGACTATGCGTCGGGCGATCCGCACACCAACCCGTTGCGGATGGGAACCTTCGATCAACAGTATCCCAGCAATCACAATGCGTTCGGTCTGACCGATTTGTTCGGCTATCAGAACATCAAGCAGGATCGGATCAACCTGGATCTTACTCCGACCAAACATCTGGCGTTGCTGATCCAGCAGGAGTGGCTACAGGTCTCCTCCACACACGATAACGTTTACAGCGGCAGCGCGGGAACGGTGGTGAAAGCGCCGACGGGCGGATTCTCGAGCGGTGACATCGGCCGGGAGTTCGATGCCTCGGCGAAGTATGTCTTCTTAGACGACTACATAGTTATGAACGTGGGGGTCGGTCATTTTTCTCCGGGCACGTTGATGCGGGAGAACGCGCACGGGGCACCGTTGACGCTTGTGTATTTCAGCTTGACATACCGGTTCAAAGTGGACAAGGAGAGTGCTGCTCCTGTTGCTCCATAGCTGATTCAGATGGGCCATTTGTGCTGTTGCTGAAGATGTTCCCTGAAAGCAGTCGCTTTTAAACAATCGATCACAGAACCTAACTCTTTATAACAAGGGTTCATGTGACGAGAGAGGACCGTGCGCTATGACAGAAGAAAAGAACCAGGCAAAGCTAAGCAGGAGGAGATTTCTTGAGGCTGGATCGGCCGTGCTGGCAGTGGCGGCAGGGGTGCAGGTTGCGCAGGGGCAAGAGCAGAACCGCTCCGCGGATCACCATCTGCCGAATGAGTCGCAGCCGGTGCAGAATAATACGGCGCTGGATGATCAGAATCCAAATTCGGTATGGTCACCGGTGACCGATGCGGGCGGACAACCTCCATTCAAGTATCCGTTCTCCTTTGCGCATAAGCGGATCGACTCGGGCGGATGGACGCGACAAGTGACGGTGCGCGATTTTCCTATGTCGACGTCGATGGCTGGCGTGCAGATGCGTTTGATTTCGGGCGGTGTCCGCGAGCTGCACTGGCACAAGGGCGCGGAGTGGGCGTACATGCTGTACGGGCGCGCTCGGATTACTGCGGTGGATCAGGAAGGCCGTAGTTTTGTCAACGATGTTAACAAGGGCGATCTATGGAACTTTCCCGGTGGAGTACCACACTCCATTCAGGGCCTGGGACCGGATGGTTGCGAGTTTCTTCTGGTCTTCGACGATGGAAATTTCAACGAATATCAAACCTTCCTGCTGACCGACTGGATGGCGCATACGCCGCCGGAGGTGCTGGCCAAGAACTTCGATGTTCCGGCAGAGACGTTCGACAAGGTGCCCAAGAAGGAGCTTTATATCTTCGCGACCTCGTTGCCTCGAGGGTTGGAGGAGGAAAAGAAGCAGGCTGCAGCGGGCACTGGACCGGTACCGCACGCCTTCGACTTCAGACCCGGCGAGATGAAACCCAATAAGGTGTCCAAGGGCGGTGAGGTCAAGATCGTCGACCAAAAGATATGGCCGGCGACCAGCATTGCGGTGGCCATTGTGACGCTGAAGCGCGGCGGGCTGCGAGAGCTGCACTGGCATCCGAATGCGGATGAGTGGCAGTACTATGTGTCCGGCAAGGGGCGGATGACGGTGTTCAACGCTGGAGCGCAGGCGCGGACGATGGACTTCGAAGAAGGCGATGTGGGCTATATCAACCAGTCGGCGCCACATTATATCGAGAATACCGGGGATACGGACCTGGTGTTTCTCGAAGTGTTCCGGACGCCGTTCTACGAGGATATTTCGCTGGCTGAGTGGGTAGCGCATACTCCTGCCCGGCTCGTCAATGAACATATCGCGACTGGCGAAGATTTCCTGTCGAAGCTTCCGCGGAAGGAAATGGTCATTACTCCCGAGTAGTTTCCTCAGCGCGATCGGGCAAAATCTCTGGACGGCGTAAGAGGACCATATGCCAAAAACTGCAGAGGGGTTTGCTTGAACATTCAGGATCGGTCGACGGGATCGTTCGCAAAATATGCAAGAGCCAATTCCGCCGGTGATGCCGATCACCGCGAAATTGCCATTGTGGATGGAACTCCATCGACTGCCCGTTCTGGGTTGGCAAGCCTGTCGCAGGCGTATTGCGGAGCGAAGGCGACGGTTCGAAAAAGTCGCTGATTTGCATGCTCTGGCACCTGGATAGGATTTTCGACGAATTTTCTGGCTGGCATGCGGAGAAGGAAGGAAACCGCAAATGGCGTTCAATTCCGCCCCGGAAATTGGGCACGTCCGCATGGATGTCCGCGACACCTGCCATGCCTATCTGAAGAGTATGGATTTGACGAAGACAGGCCTGGCCGTTCCTATCGTGGAGGAACTGGCAACAAAAAACACTGCCGTCGGCGGAACAGTCCGACGATCTGGGCTATTGCAAAAGGTCGTGTTCCAGGCGCTCACAACTCCATCAGCATTCTTCGATTTGCGAACGCCGACATGCCGACAGAGCGTCGCCTTGGTGAACACTTCCGTCGGTGCTTTGTGGAACGATTGCTCAGATCACGAGGGAAAGTGGACTGGCGGAACACCTGTCAAGTTTGGAGACCCGCATGCAATGGATTGGAAGCGGAGTTCGAATTGGCACATTGCCGAGTCAACGTGGGAGGAGGAAATCAAAGTCATGGGAACGACGGTAGCAATAATCGACCCGACGCCGGGACCTGATTGCGGTCCCCGCGACAAACTAGGGCGGGAAATGGACGATGCTGTGTTGCGTTACAGGCGCTCTTTTTACCGAAGCGCCTTTCGACACCTTGGCAATGCCGCCGACGCGGAGGATGCAGTCCAGGATGCACTGTTGTCGGCTTACAAACACCTAAGCCAATTCAGGGGGCAGGCACGGATATCGACATGGTTGTCGGCAATCGTGATTAATTCAGCTCGGATGCAGTTACGCAGACGTTCCCGTCAACCACAAGTTCCGCTAGACGAGCAGAACCCAGAGTACGAAAGTGAAACGTTGTGCGATCGGTTGCCGGACCGTGGTCCAACCCCAGAGGAGGCATGTCGCATGACCGAACTTGCAGAGCACGTTCTGCGCATGGTGCGACAGCTATCACCTGCGCTGCGCAGAGCATTTCAACTGCGCGAACTGGACGGCCTCACCATTCGCGAAACGGCAAATGTTCTCGGAGTGGCTGAAGGCACTGTGAAAGCCCAGCTCGCCCGAGCACGCACGAAACTCAGACTTCTAGGAGCCGTCAACGCCTGGAAGACGACCTCCTGAAACAGCCAGATCCTTGGACTGTTCCAGCATTCGTCGATTCGCGAGTGTCGACATGCCGACAGGGCGTCGCCCTGGTGAACACTTTCCGTCGGTGCTTTGTTGAACCACCGCTCCGATCACGAGGGAAAGTGGACTGGCGGAACACCTGTCAAGTTTGGAGACCCGCATGCAATGGATTGGAAGTGGAGTTCAAACTGGCATATTGCCCAGTCCACCTGGATGTCCAGAAAACAGACCGTTCGGCCGAACTCTAACACGAAAGCGATCTCGCGCGATCGATTCGCGTTCAATTCAGGTGATTGGATCGGAGACCCAGGCAGCATGTCATGTTGACCCTTTGTTTGCCGCTTTATTGCCGATTCTGGGCTTTCTGTGTTTCGCCGGGCCCCGGGGTGGTGTGATTGGCTTGAGGCATCGTCATTAAATTGAGTTCGCGACGTCAGTATGCCCTGCGCCGCATTACCTCGCGCAATCAAGTGCGCGATTCCAGCTAAAGGATCGACTAATGTGGATTGTTCGAGTTGCGCTGGATCGGCCGTATACGTTCATCGTTCTTGCTCTGCTCATTCTAATTCTGAGCCCGGTGATGATCTTGCGCACGCCTACCGACATTTTTCCGAATATCAACATACCGGTGGTCGCGGTCGGATGGACGTTCACGGGATTGAACCCTGAAGAATTAGAGGGCTGGACCACCAGCACTTATGAGCGCATCCTTACCACCACGGTTGACAACATCGAACATTTGGAATCGACTACAGTAAATGGCGAAGCCATCGTCAAGATTTACTTTCAACCGGGCGCAAGTTTAGACACCGCGAACGCCCAGGTTACCGCCGTATCCCAGACCATCCTGCGCCAATTGCCACCTGGCACTTTGCCTCCGCTGATCATCAACTACAGCGCCTCGAGCGTGCCGATTCTGCAATTGGGCATATCGGGACAAGGCCTTTCGGAGCAGCAGTTGAACGACCTTTCGCAGAATTTTCTCAGGCCACAGCTGGTTACCGTTCCCGGCGCTGTGATTCCCTATTCGTATGGCGGCAAGCAGCGTCAGGTAATGATTGACTTGAACGAAGGCTTGATTCAGTCCAAGGGATTGTCGCCGCAAGATGTTCTCAGTGTCGTACAGCAGCAAAATCTGATCTCGCCTTTGGGGACCGCAAAAATTGGCCCCTTCGAGTACGACGTTCGCGCGAACTTCAATGCGAAGACGGTCCTAGAGTTGAACGATCTGCCGGTCAAGGTAGTTGGGAATTCCACTATTTATCTTCGGGACGTGGCCAATATCCGGGACGGTTTCGCTGTTCAGACTAACATCGTGCGCCAGGACGGCCATCGCGGCGCCCTGGTCACCATCCTCAAGGCCGGCAACGCTTCCACCATCGACGTGGTGAAAGGCATTCGCGACGTTCTTCCCCGCGCTGCGCAGACACTGCCGCCGCAATTGAAAATTGTGCCTCTGGCCGATCAGTCCGTCTTCGTCCGGGGCGCAGTAAGCGGTGTCGTCCGCGAGGGGGTGATCGCCGCATGTCTGACGGGTTTGATGATTCTGCTGTTTTTGGGAAGCTGGCGGAGCACGTTGATTATCGCTGTCTCTATTCCCTTATCCATCTTGACCTCCATCATGATCCTCAGCTTTCTTGGCGAGACGATCAACCTCATGACACTTGGTGGATTGGCGCTGGCCGTCGGAATTCTCGTGGACGACGCTACGGTCACGATTGAAAACATGGAGCGATATTTCGAAGAAGGTCATGCTCAACACGACGCCATCCTGCAAGGAGCCGCCCAGATTGCGGTTCCCGCGCTGGTGTCGACGCTTTGTATCTGTATCGTGTTCTTACCGATGTTCATGTTAGGCGGCGTACCGCGCTACCTGTTTGTGCCGCTCGCCGAAGCCGTAGTGTTCGCTATACTTGCCTCGTACGTTCTCTCGCGAACGCTGGTTCCTACGCTGGCAATGTATCTACTGAAAGCGAAAGAAGAGCACCCCGGGAAGTCACGGAATCCCCTGGTGCAATTCCAACGGGCCTTCGAGAGGACATTCGAACAACTGCGGAATGGCTACCGCGCCCTGCTGACGGTGCTGGTGCAGCGGCGAGTTGTTTTTCTTCCCGGCTTTCTCCTGGGGTGCTTCGCGGTGTTTCTCTTAGTGCCATTCCTTGGTCAGGATTTCTTCCCGAGCAGCGACAACGGTCAATTCATCCTCCATCTTCGCGCCAAGAGCGGTACGCGAATCGAGGAGACTGCGAAGCTTTGCGACGTCGTCGAGGGCTCAATCCGGCAAGAAGTTCCCAACCAGGAGATGGACAACATTCTCGACACCATCGGATTGCCCTACAGCATCATCAATTTCATGCACAGCACATCGGGCCTTATCGGAGCGGGCGACGCAGATATCCTTGTGTCTCTCAAAGAGAAACACCATCCCACCGCGGACTATGTTGAACGCTTGCGCGAAAAGCTGCCGCGAGAGTTTCCCGGCGCGACGTTCTACTTTCTGCCTGCAGACATGGTTACGCAGGTCTTGAACTTTGGCTTGCCGGCACCCATCGACGTGCAAATCGAAGGAGCCGATATAGTCGACAATCGAGAAGTCGCCGCACGAATGTTGCAGGAGATTACCAAAGTTCCGGGCATAGCCGACGCGCACATACAGCAAGCTTTCGATTATCCGGCGTTGGACGTGACGGTGGATCGCACCAAGGCAGCCCAGGGCGGCTACAAGGAACGAGATGTCGCCAACAGCCTCCTGAACTCACTGAGTGGGAGCTTCCAAATCACGCCCATGTTCTTCCTCAATCGCCAGAACGGAGTCAGCTACGACCTGGTCACCCAAACCCCGCAATATGCGGTGCAGTCTCTGCAAGACCTGCAAAGCACTCCGATCGATGCCGCCACCGCCACGCGACCGGAAATCCTCGCGGATGTCGCTTCGGTCCAACGAGCGAACGAAATGGAAGTGGTTTCGCATTACAACATCCGGCGCGTCGTGGATATTTACGCGGCTGTCCAAGGACGCGATCTGGGAGCAGTAGGCCGCGAAGTCACACGCATCGTGGACGCCAATCGAAAGTCCTTGCCGCGCGGCAGCTTCGTGAGCGTGAAGGGTCAGTTACAAGCTATGCATAGTTCCTATTTAGGTTTGCTGGGCGGGCTCGTCTTCTCCATCATTCTGGTCTATCTCTTGATCGTGGTGAACTTTCAATCCTGGCTCGATCCGTTCGTCATCATCACCGCGCTTCCCGCTGCGCTTGCCGGCATCATTGGCTTTCTGTTCCTAACCCACACAACACTTAGCGTTCCCGCCTTAATGGGCGCCATTATGTGTATGGGTGTGGCCACATCAAACAGTATTCTCATGGTCTCGTTCGCAGGCGAACGGCTACAGCAGGATGGAGACGCCATGCAAGCCGCCATCGAGGCCGGCTTCACGCGTTTTCGGCCGGTGCTCATGACCGCTCTGGCTATGATCATTGGCATGATTCCCATGGCGCTCGGCCTCGGCGACGGAGGTGAGCAGAATGCGCCTCTAGGCCGCGCCGTCATCGGTGGCCTGCTGTGCGCGACTGTGGCGACCTTGTTCTTCGTCCCCACGGTTTTTAGTTTCTTGCACCGTCACGATTCTTCGGCTGGACAAAAATTGCAGAGCGACGGGCATGAGCCCGTTTCCGCGTAAGCGAAGAGGAAAACGAATGACGTCCAACGAGCCCGTCACTCCCAAACCGAAAGCGACCGAACCGCAAACTCCGGACTCTCCAACGAAAGAGTTCGCACCCGCACTGGGGCGTCATCGAGGGGCGTTGTTGTTTGCCGCCATTGCGCTCGCCGCGGTGGCCGCCGTTATTTACTCTGGCATTCATTCGCGGGCGTCAGCTGAATCACGGCTTAAGCAACGGACCGAAGAGGCAGCCATTCCTGCCGTCAGCGTGATATTTCCGCGCCAAGGCGCGCCGACAGATGAAATTGTGCTCCCAGGCGTTACCCAGGCCTTCATAGACGCTCCGATTTACGCGCGAACCAACGGCTATCTCTTGCACTGGTATTTCGATATTGGGGCACATGTGAGAAAAGACCAATTGCTGGTGGTGATCGACACGCCAGAAGTTGACCAGCAGCTCCAACAGGCTCGCGCGGACCTGGACAGCGCCCAGGCCAACGTCGCCATCGCCAAAATCACCGCTGACCGCTGGCAAGGCCTGGTGAACGACGGCTCGGTTTCCCAGCAGGAAACAGACCAGGCCAACATCAACCTAAAGGCAGTGCAAGCGACATTGGAATCCAATGCCGCCAACGTGCGTCGCCTGGGGCAGTTGCAGTCCTTCGAAAAAATCTACGCCCCTTTTGACGGAATTATTACTGCCCGTAGCACAGACATTGGGGCGCTGATCGATGCAGGAGCCGGCACCCAGCCACGGGAGCTCTTTCATATGGCGGCTACCCGCACTCTCCGAGTCTACGTGGCGGTTCCTGAGGTGTACTCCCCTGGCGTACGGTCGGGTGGGTTCGCTACGTTAACACTCGATGAATTTCCGGGCGAAACCTTCCGAGGAACCATCGTTCGCAATACCAGTTCCATTGACCTGGCTTCGCGCACACTGCTTGTCGAAGTCGACATCGATAATCCAACCGGCCGGCTCTTGCCGGGCGCCTATGTCTTTGTACACCTGAAGCTGCCCGAGGTGACGCACCCGTTGACGATTCCTGCTAACACGCTAATCTTCCGCAAGGAAGGCTTGCAAGTTGCGCTCGTTCGCGACGGCAAGGCCCGGCTCGTTTCCGTAAAAATCAATCGTGACTACGGCAACAGCGTGGAAATCGTCTCCAGCCTGCAGCCGACCGATGTGGTGATTATGGACCCGGCGGATTCACTCGTCGACGGCACGCCAGTGCGCGTGAGCAACAACTCAGCAGGCGGTTCGGCAAAATGAATTATCTTCTCGTACGCCTTCGATACACGCGCACGGGCATAATCGCTCCGCTGCTCGTTCTCTTGCTCATCACGCTCGTGGGTTGCACGGTCGGGCCTAAATATATCAAGGCGAGCACCCCGACGCCCACGGCCTATAAAGAACAACCTCCAGCCTCCTTTCAGGGAGCAGGCCAGTGGCAGCCAGCGAATCCCGGCGACCAGGCAAGCCGCGGGAAGTGGTGGGAAATCTTCGGCGATCCGGAATTGAATGGGATGGAAGAACAAATCGCCACTTCGAACCAGACCCTGAAAGTATCGGAAGCACGCTTCCGCGAAGCTCGTGCAGCGATACGCTTCAATCGCGCCTCGCAGTTTCCAACGATCTCCACTGCGCCGAGTGCTGCCTATATCAAAGATAGTGACTTTTCGCCGAGCTTTCCGTCGAAAATCTCAGAGGCGAGCACGGGCGATCTCGTTTTGCCCATTGATCTTTCCTATGAGCTGGACCTGTGGGGCCGGGTGCGGCGAGCTGTTGCCGCAGCGCGTGAAGAGGCCCAAGCCACCGCTGGCGATTACGAAACCGCAAAGTTGAGCCTGGAAGCCGAACTCGCCATGGATTATTTCCAGTTGCGTAGCGCCGACGCTCAGAAAGCGCTCCTCGACGATACGGTCAAAGCTTATACCGAAAATGTGCAGCTCACCACGCATCGGTTCAAGGGAGGCGTTGCGCCGAGATCGGACGTTGTTCAAGCACAGGCGCAGTTGGACACCACACGGGTCCAGGATACCGATGTCACCGTCCAACGAGCACAACTTGAACACGCTATCGCCGTCCTCATAGGTAAGCCACCCGCGGGGTTAACTTTGACAAGTTCTGAAGTGAGCCAGTCGGCGTGGCGTCCGGGATTCCTAGCGGCAACACCAATCAAGATTCAGCCTCCAAGTATTCCAACTGGGCTGCCGTCAGAGCTTTTGCAACGTCGGCCGGATATCGCCGCGGCGGAAAGGCGTATGGCGGAAGCCAATCAGCAAATCGGTATCGCCCGAGCAGCGTACTTTCCGACGGTCACACTCGACGGAACGGCAGGCTTCGAGGGCACGCAAGGGTCAAACTGGTTTACTTGGCCGGCGGGATTCTGGGCTCTAGGTCCAACCCTCGCGGAGACTCTGTTCGACGCAGGCCGACGACGCGCTACCTCTGAATCCGCCCGCGCAAACTACGATGCCGCAGTTGCGACCTATCGTCAGACTTCGCTAGCCGCATTCCAGGAAGTCGAGGACAACCTCGCCGCATTGCGTATTCTTGAGAACGAAGCACAACAGCAAGACGAGGCCATCGCGTCGTCAAGGGATTCCCTGCGTCTTTTCACGAATCGTTATAGGGGTGGAGTCGATACCTACCTGCAAGTCATCACGGCCGAAACGATCCTACTCGCGAATGAACTGAATGCCATCGAGATTCTCCAGCGGCGTATGGACGCGAGTGCCCTTCTCGTCAAAGCTCTTGGCGGCGGCTGGGACGTTGCCAAACTGCCGACCTTTGGCTCACCTCGCGTTAAGGACTATTGAACTGCAAGAAGACAAACACCACAGGAGCATACGATGTCAGCCGCAGGAATGATTGCATCGAATTAGAGGCGAGGCGCTCGTAGATGCTCGGCAAGCATTCTTTTCCGCACAGAGTGCGCATTTGGACTCTGTTGATCGCCTGTTCCGTCACGCCGATCATGATTTTCGTTTATCAGCCCCTAACCATTGAGGGCAACAGCATGGCTCCGCTGCTCTCCGATCGCGAAGGAATATTCGTCAATAGGATTGTCTATCATTTTGACTCGATCCAGCGCGGTGATGTCGTGGTCTTCGATTACCCCCTGGACGGCACGAAGTTGTTCATCAAGCGCATTGTTGCCTTGCCCGGCGAGACTGTCGAGATCCGGCAGGGTTTAGTCTACGTCAACGGAAATTGGCTTCCCGAGCCTTACGTCCCATCACCATACTGCGATCTGAGCGACTTTGGACCTTTGAAGGTGCCCGGCGATAGTTATTTTGTCATGGGCGATCACCGCAACAGCTCGAACGACTCAAGAGCTTTCGGCACCGTTGCCACGCGCTTAATTCACGGACGAGCAGTCTTAGCGTACTGGCCCGTGAGTCATTTTGGCTCGCTTTCAGCAACAGCGAGCACACAAGCAAAGAACAAATGAAAACCGTGCAACAAACGCATGCGGCTTGCTCTACGAGCCTGTTGCCTCAACGTGTCCCCTGTGATGGTGCCACCGTCGCGGGGGCGCCGCGAAGATATTCCAGCTCTCGCCGCGCATTTTGTTGACACGTTCAGCCGCCTGATGGGTAAGCATATCGGGCACATTCCTGACGAAACCTTGAATGCTTTGAACTCCTATTCGTGGCCCGGGAACATTCGCAAGGTTCAAAGACCCGACTGAACGAGCCACGCTCGAAAAGTACTTGACACCACCGACGTTGTCAGAGATGCCCTTTTACATTTTGGGTAGATGCGACTCCGCTGCGATAATGGCTGGACGCACTGTGCTCAGTAGCTCGGCTGACGAGTGGCGTGTGCAGATGCGGGTGGACGCGCTGCCAGCGGGAAGATTGGGAAATCTGGGTCGTCATGCAATCCTAAGTCCTGGTCAGGAGGAATCATGAGTGAAGATGGCTTTATTCCGGTTGAAACGAATGCCGGGTCGCGAAACGATCTGGTGGAGCGGGGGTTTAGTCGTCAGCCGCTCAGAGTTGACGTGGACGTGGNCCGCACGCTGGATGCGCTGGCCCATGCTGCCTGGTCAATTCCAAGAGACAACTACTACCAGGGCGGCGACCGATATCGTTCCTTAAATCGTCTGCGGGCCGAGATTGTTGAGGGCGGGGTAAAAGTTTGCGCGACCGATGAGAGCGCGCCCTATGTACAGCTGGAAAAATACAACACGACACTAGGCGGGCAGGCGCGCGTGTACGCTCCACTGGCGCAGGCGATCGCGGGGTCCGTGGGCATGCGCAAAATGATTGCTTACCAGCTTCGATCGCTGCCGCTCTCGGTGGTGGGCACGCGCTATTTGGTGAACATGCATTTAATCCGATTCACGGCTACGCCGGGCCGCCCCTGTGACACTAGCCCACCGGGCTTGCATAAAGACGGGGAAAAGTACATCGCTACGCATCTGCTGGGCCGCTGCGGCGCCGTGGGCGGCGAGGTCATCATCACGGACAATGACAAACGGGAAATCGATCGCTTCACGATGCGCGAAACGGGGGAGTGTTACATCTTCGACGATGAGCGCATCTGGCATATGTTGACGCCCGTGACAGTATTACAAGGCAATCAGTACGCTTACCGTGACACGCTGGCATTCGATATGCTGCCCGAGGGCTGGGAACCCACGAAGTGAGGTGGGAAGGTAGCGTGCAGGGTGGTGCCCCTCGAGCAGCGATCGTTAATGAGATCGCGGTTGCTTGGTCCCCCCTCCGCGCAGCGTTGCGCAGAGGATCGGAAGTTTTGCCGTACAACCGTCGGCTCGCCGATTGATGGCCGAAGAATATTTATCTGAGAGAACGAGTGTGAACGCGTTCACGACGCTTGATTATCCTCCGGTCGCGCGTTAGAACGCGACATAATTATTGCGAGCTTGTGTGATGTGCTCGGCATCCTTCTCTTAAGTCCCAAAACTCTGAAACTTCGCAAGTAATCTTTTCATCCTGAACTATTAGGAGTGTCATGCCATGCCTGCCGCGCTCGCTAGTTTCATTGTCGTATGCTCCATGCTATCAACCGCTCTCGCGGAGTCGAGTTCGCCGCCTACGCCGTCCGGCCAAAGTCAGCCGACAAACGCTCGGGCTAACGGGCCGTCAAAGGGTTTCGTTCTGGAGGATGGAACTGCCGTGACATTACGGCTGGACCGCAGCGTGTCCTCCGCCGACGCCCAGGCTGGCGATAGAGTGGATTTCGAGGTGGCCGAAGAAATAAGGGTCAACAGAATTGTTGTCATCCCGAAGGACAGCCCTGCATCAGGAACGGTTATCACGGCCCATAAGAAAAGACGGATGGGGCGTGCAAACTCGATGTGACCATCGACAGCGTCCAACTGGTGGACGGGGAAAAGGCAACACAACGCTGTGAAGGAGAGCCAAGGAGGCAGTCACACTGGAAAATAGCGGGGGCATGGTTGCGACCAGCTTGATCGTCTGGCCGCCGGCCCCAGTCTTTCTCCTCATGCATAGGAAGGATGTCAACATCCCCAAAGGGACCGAGGTGACGGCGTACATCAGCGGTGACGTGAAGCTTGACCCCGCAAAGGTTGAGCCCGCGCCCCTTGCTGCTGCCGCACCGCCAGTCCCTACCACACAACAGGTCCCCACTTCATCACCAGCCGCGACTCCAAACGCCGGGCCCAACCGACACTACTCCTGTATCGCCGGACGACGGGGCGGCGGCGGAATTGGAAGTGTCGTCGACTCCCGATGGCGCCGACATCGAGATTGATGGGAATTTCGTGGGCAGCACACCTTCCACCCTGGGAGTTGCGGCGGGACCACACCAGCTCTCCGTAAAGAAAGACGGATTCAAGCCTTGGGAACGAAAAATTACGGTGCCGAGCGGACACGTCAAGATTGACGCTACACTGGAATCTCAGTCAAATTAGCGCGTCGGTTAAGATCTCGCAGCGACCGGGTAGCATAAGCCTGCCCGTGGCCGGGTCGTTTCTAATTCCCTCTTTCTTTGGTATTTCAGACACTACCAGCTTTCAGCCCGGGTTGACAGTGCCTGCGTGTCGCTGTCAATATTCCGATGCATTCACTGACGTGCAATATGTAAAGCCTCGATTAAACTTCAATCATAATGATGACGATTAGCCGACGCAGATTCCTTGCCACTGCCGCCATGTCTCTTGCCGCAACCCACCTTCGTGCGCAAGGCGGAGCGGGAGCGCAGGTCACGATCAAGATTCCGGCGGACGCCACAGGACCCAAGATGCCTGCTGATTTCATAGGTCTGTCGTATGAGGTACAGCAACTCGCGGACCCGGATTTCTTCACGCCGAGCAACATCGGCCTGGTCGCTCAACTCAAGAATCAGGCACTCCGCGGCGTACTGCGCCTGGGCGGCAATACCAGTGAGTTTGCCTGGTGGAAAGCAACGCCCAGTTCTCCCGAGCCCGAACGCCCGCAGGTTCGGGAGGTGGTGGGTGAGCCCAAGCCAAAGTATTACGCTGTGACCCCCGAGGCGGTACGCAACCTCAAGGCCTTTCTGGATGCGACCGGCTGGAGCTGTATCTACGGTATCGGGATGGGTACGAACACGCCGGATCGTGCGGGCTTGGAAGCCGCTTTCGTCTCAAATTCCCTCGGGGAAAGCCTGCAGTACTTCCAAATTGGCAACGAGGCAGATCTGTTCGGGCGACACCTGCGGGATCCGAAATCCTGGTCGGCGAAGACATATCTGGAACAATGGCTAGCAATAGCGCGCGCCGTAACCGCTCGAGTGCCCGGTGCAAAATTCGGGATGCCGGATGTCGCATCGGATGTGGCCTGGCTGACAGGGATTGCGGAACTGTGGCCGTCAATACAGAATCCACCGCACGTGACCACACTCACGCACCATTATTATTTCGGCGGACCGGCAACCAACCCGGAGGTCAACATTCCGAACCTGTTGAAGCCATTTACCATGGCGAAGGTTCAGAAGACGGCGGACATCGCGACCGAGGCGGCAAAGAAGATGGGCATCCGCGTCCGCATGACCGAGGGCAATACCTGCTATCGTGGCGGCAAGCCGGGCGTCTCCGATGTGTTCGCGGCGGCGCTGTGGTCTGCCGATTATTCGCTGTTACTCGCAAGCAACAACTACTCCGGAGTCAATCTGCACGGCGGTACCGGCAAATCTGTAGCAAACTCAGTGGGAGGCTTCTTGCCGGGGGATATCCTTCTCGAGCAGGAAGGTGAAACGCCGGAACAGATCGCAGCGCATCCGCATCCCTTCTATACGCCGATTGCCACGTTCGGTTCGGAGTACGTCATGCAGCCCGTGGGCTATGGCCTCAAGTTCGCCGGTCAGTTCAGTGGAGCTTTATTCATTCCGAATGACTTCACCTCACAGCTCCAGGCCACAGGGGTCGATGCCAGCGCGTATGCAGCGAAGCTAGCCAGCGGGCAGGTGGGGGTCATCATCCTGAACAAGGATGCGGATCGAGATGTTGAGGTAAACCTAGACTTCGGACCGGGGAGAACCGGACAGGTTGAGACCAGGACACTGCACGCGCCGGCTCTGGATAGCAGAGAAACCTCTATTACTTTATCTACGAAACCCGGCTACATCAAAGACAGCAGATACACGGTATCGGTTCCACGCGCGACGGGCATCTGCATGATTGTTTCATAACCCTCGCGCCCAGAGTGCCGGGTTTGCAAAACTTCCCCCGGCAAGATTAGGGGTCACCTGAGCACCTGTGGTGCACAGCCAACGCCGCGAAATCTGATTCTGCGACTCGCATCAGGAACCGTGAAGAAGTCGAATCAGAAGTAGCGGTTGTATGGGCGACTGAAGGCGGTACAAGTCTCCCTACCCGCCAGGGCTTCGCGCACTCGAAATGGGGACCGTTCCCGGATCACTAGCGCGCCAATGGAGCCTTCACGAGTTCCACCGCGGCTCCCGGGTCGGCGACCTCGACGATTAGTTAGCTCGTTGTATCTTTCATCCTTCAGCTCAATCACAACCGTGTTTTTCGGACGGTGAACGTCGCAAAATATTCGTTTCCCATCCTGATAAGAAGTTCCAGCCGTGATTACTCCAGGAATGTTTGTGCCCGGCATTCTCAACCCATGCCATCAGGCCTGCGCGACGGCCGGGTCCGCTCTGATCTCCGTGACGTGCGCCAACGAAATTTCCAGCGAACGCTTCAGCGCCCAGAGCTTGTCGGCTCTCCGCACATCCAGAACCAGCCGGTCGCCAGAAATGGATAAATCCACCATGTGACCGCTCCTCTTCGGTCAAATCCGCTCCTTCTGCGCGCTTTCACTCGTGAGTGAAAGTCAAATTGTCCAGGTGGACATTATACGAATCCTGTTTCGGATTTCCATCCATTTGATAATTGATGGTAAGCCCGTACCAAACCGGAACGGAACCATGGGGAAGGTCCAATTCAGCGTGTGCTTCGCCCGTTCAGCGTAATGGATTGATACACCAGATCGTTATTCGAGGTCCGCTGCACCTGGATTGTCAGATGATTCCACGAATTGCTATTCGGTAACCGGGAATCCCCGTAGGCGTCCAGGGCGCATTTTGGTTATCCCGAGCGTCCCATTCATTCCCGCTCGCAATTCGGCACTCGTGACGAAGATGAAACGCATATTGCCGAAAAACTGGTTGATATCGAACTCCGGCGCCTATGCCAGTCCCAGGTTATCTCCGTAGAAGTACACGTCGTAAGTGAAGTTGTGCAACGTCGGAACCACCGTCTGATTCCCGTCCGGCATCCCTTGCGACGACCCTGGGCTGTTCGGCATCGCTTGCATGGAGCTAAAGAAGCGGGGCCGTAGTTGCGAGTCCATCGCGTGGCCTTCCTGGTGGAGTCTGCCTCGTCACGCAACGTGATTTAGCCCATCGTCATTTACCCAGACCGTTAGCGACAGCGTGGGATGAGCCGGTTGATGAAACCGGAAGCAATAACGACTTCGAGGACCTTGTGTGTTTCCATCTGCGGCTTATCGGGCTATCGTGCGCCAGGAGATGTGTGGAAAGCAAAATGGTTGGCGACAGAAGATTCTTGAACACCTATTGACACCTCTCTGGGATCTCATTGCGGACATGCCGTTCAACGAGGAGAGGATATGCAGCAACCCGCGCTCGAAGGTTTTCAATGTACTGGTGCAGTACGTTCCGAAGGTCGGCGAACAACCGTTCGCGTGCAGCTCGACGACGGTGAAGCCATTCAGCCATGCAGCAGGGCGATTACGAAGGTAGTCAGGATTACAAGCACCCAGAATCGGGTTAATCCCATCCCATGTGCTTCTTACGTTTTTCAATCGGCGAGATCTTTGTGTCGCTCTGCGGCGAGTGTGTGTGACCAGCAAGTACATTCCGCTGAACAGTTCGACAGCCTTGCGGGCCGGGAACGCGCCGCCCTGGTTGCCCATGCCGGCGAGGATCTCGCGGTGAATGATGTTTAGTTGCCCCAGGCGCTTCGCGTGGCCCAGCGGGATAATCTCCCAGCCGCGCTGCTCAAGGTGAAGCGCTCGCGGCCTCTCCATCCAGCCCTCTAGTTCCGGATGTTCCTCAATAAACTCTGGCGGGTCCAAAAGTCGTGATTCCCTTCGATCCAGATCTTATCGCCCTTGCCGATGATCGATTCAATCCGACGCAGGATCTCCGCGTCGAAGCGAACGGTATTCCGTTTGCAACTTCCGCGTTCCCGGTAGATCGGTTTCCCCTTGTTGTGGCGCGATATCTCGGAGTTGTCGAACTGATCCCCACCGAAAATGAATCCGTGCGGACGAATGTCATGCATCAACGAGAGCATGGCCTGGAAGGTACGCCGGTCATACTTGGGGAAATGACAATCATGCGCCACGATCCAGCTTTCTATTTTGTGATTCGGCCCGATCACAACTTCTGCCGGGGAAGGGACCGCTGGGATTCAGGTTCGGAGTTCTTACGCAGATCAACGCAGATCACTAATCCATGCCCGAAAAACCTCGACCACGCCGAACGGGCGGACACAGATCGGGAAGCAAGCGCAAGACGAAGCGGAGAAACCGGGGGTCAATAGACCCCCCTTTTGAAATTTTCTTGCGCTAACCTCTGGGTCCCGAATCCGATATATTGGGTGGGAGACAAATAGGTTCCAATGACAATTCGATTTGCGCCATGTTTGGGCAAGAAAAAGGATTGAGCGCGGCGGCCTGTTTTGATACGTCCGTCGTCCTAGCCCTACGCGGCTTGCTTGTTCCAGCGCCGAACATCTTCCTCAAGGGCGGTCAAGGAATTCAATGCATACCGTATCCGGCTACGCTCCGCGCGGTGGTTGCTATCGCCTTCCAATTCTTTCAACCGTTCCGAGATTGCCGTGCGTGCGGACTCAATTCGATTTGGCATCACCTGAGCGTGGACTTCCAACACTGCTTGAAGATATTCGCCTACCCATTTTTGTTTGTTTTCGGTCATTGGCAACTCAATCCATAATCGGTTTCAAATGGCAGGCCGAGTGCACGGCGCGGCCATCCTCATCGATGCTGGCTTCTTCTAGATTTACAAGTTGATTGCAGATGTCGCAGGCGACCAAATTTTTGTGCTTCACTGCCCGTGCAGCGAGAATTGCAGTCTTCAACTCTGACAGCTTGGCAAGCGAAGGGAGTAGCTCATCAACCGGGTGAGTATTTTGATGTTCGCGCACATAAACCTGATTCCTTAGCGCGGAGATGCTAACAGCTTACATTCTAACATTCATCCGTACGCTATCGAACATAAAAAAGTCTACAATAAAAAGCCTACCCTTGACTGTCTGATATTCCGGGACCAATGCGGCACGGTTTCCGAGGCAAATCTAGTCCGCCGCGCACCCAACCAATTCCTGCGAATCATCTTCCTGCGAATCACCGGTCTTGCCGTCCGGGTGAGCCGCACCAAGTTCCGCCCCGAGTTGAGACTTGAAGCCGCGGCTTACCTCTTCTAATTGAGCTTTCGCCCGCGTCAAGTGTCCCAGTATTGTGTGCAGGCGCTTCGGTCCCAACACCAGCAGTCCGAGCACTAGCACAAAAAGGGTTTCTGTTCCAAACCCCATGCTTCACCCCTTGGTGAAACTTTGATCGTTGGCAGAGGTTGTTGTTGCGCTGGCTGGCATGTCTTCCTCGGCGTTGATAGCTGACTTGAAGCCGCGGATACCCTCTCCAATTCCTTTCCCTAACTCAGGAAGCTTCTTAGGTCCGAAGACGAGCAAGGCAATTCCGAAAATGATCAGCAGATGCATCGGTTGAAAAAGTCCTTCTAACATATTTGATCCTCAGTTTCTCGTCGAAAGACGTGCAAGCAATGGGTGTTTGGAGAGAGGCAGGCGCCGCAACCCGCGCATTAAGGTGCGGCGCCTCCACTAGACAACCAGCAATCCGCGAACAGCGGACGGTTGGGGGTTCAGGCTATTGCGCCAAGCGGACAGCGGAATCGGCTTCGGCGGCCAAAGTCAGCAGTGTGCTGAGGAACTTCTGGCTCTGGCTGACAAAGAGTCCGTCGGCGGTGAAGCTCTTGATCGTCGCCACTGCGCCTCCAAATTTATCGGTCAGTGGACGAATGATAGAGACATGGGGAAGGTTGGGCTTGAATTCTGCGGGGACCGGGGAAATCAAGCTGGGTTGAATCAGCGGATTGAGCGGGTTGAACAAATTGGGAAATTTCAAGCCGGAAATGGCGTCCCTAAATGGCGCCACCGGAGCCTGTACGCCGTTGCCACCTCCCTGCCGTTTTCTGGTCCCCCCATAGGGAGCTTCAATGTCGGACTCTTACATGGCGAATGCGATAACT
>JGI12635J15846_10000617_pt1 | contig 30830 bp, 27 predicted proteins | sample BlaSpr_A8_OM2_M2_FD_15846 | JGI IMG/M metagenome (IMG submission 15846)
CGAGATTCGAGTGGTATCGCCGCATCCTGCCCAGGCGACTTTGGCGGCTGCGGCGTTTCTCGGCGTTCGCGAATTCTATCGTATTGGTGGAGCGCAAGCCGTCGCCGCCCTTGCCTACGGAACGCAAAGCGTCGCGCCTGTGCGCAAGATTGTCGGTCCCGGTAATCGATATGTGACTGCTGCAAAAAAACTCGTTGCGTTCGATTGCGCGATCGAATTCCTCGCCGGTCCTACGGAGGCCGTGTTCATCAGCGATAGCGATGATCCTGTCTTAATCGCGTGTGACCTGGTGGCGCAGGCGGAGCACGATCCGGATGCGCTCTGCATCTTGATTACAAGTTCGAGGGAAATAGCGAAGACTGTGCAGAAGGAAATTCAGCGGCGAATACGAACAAATCGGATTGCTGCCGAGTCACTCACTGGTCGCGGGGCCATCCTTCTCGTGGCCAGTCTCGATGAAGCGGTCGAGACTTCAAATCGCATTGCGCCCGAGCATCTCACCCTCCCCGCACTCCTGGCCCCGTTTGTGCGCAACGCAGGGTCAATTTTTCTGAATGAGTTTACGCCTCAGTCCGCTGGCGATTACATCTCCGGTCCAAACCATGTGTTGCCGACCGGAGCAACGGCCCGCGTGCGTGGAGGTCTGAGCGTGCTCGATTTCGTGCGTATCATTTCATGCCAGGAAATTTCCATCGAGGGAATTCGCCGCATCGCAGCGGCGGCAATTACTTTGGCTGAGGCCGAAGGTTTGGTCGGCCACGCCGAATCGATGCGCGCGAGGTATTCCCATGCTTGAGGCACGTCACGCGGTGAAGAGTTTGCAGAGCTATCGCCCTCCCCTTGCCGGCCGTCAAGGACTGCGTCTTGATTTCAACGAGAGCACCGCTGGCTGTTCGCCGAGCGTGTTGGCGGTGCTACATTCTCTGGACGCCGAAACACTGGCACGCTATCCCGAGCGCGAGCCGGTGGAAGCCGAGGTAGGCAAGTTTCTCGGCCTTGATGCCGCAGAAGTTCTTCTAACGAACGGTGTGGATGAGGCGATTCACTTGCTTTGCTCGACTTTTCTCGAATCCGGCGACGAAGCGATCATCGTCACACCTACATTCGCCATGTACGCCATCTTCGCTCAGGCTGAAGGCGCTTCCGTCGTGCAAATTCAAGCGGGAGAAAACTTCGCCTTTCCCCTAAATGATCTGCTGCTGCGGATCACCGCGCGCACAAGGCTGATCGCCATAGCGAATCCAAATAATCCAACCGGGACAGCGGTGGCCTGCATCAACTTAATACAGGTCGCTCAGGCCGCGCCGCAGGCGGCAGTACTGGTGGACGAAGCCTATTTCGAATTTCACGGCAAGACGATTCTCGACGTTCCGGATCGTCCCGCGAATATTTTCGTGGCTCGCACCTTTTCGAAGGCCTACGGTATGGCAGGTCTTCGCATCGGCATTCTGACTGGAGATCCAGCCCAAATGGAAATGGTGCGCCGCGTCGCTTCGCCCTACAACGTGAATGTGGTCGCACTAGCAACGTTGCCGTTGGCGCTTAGCGATCAGGAATATATCGATCACTACGTCGAAGAAGTGAAGCAGGGCCGCACAAAACTGGAGAACGAACTTGAAACTCTCGGCCTGCGCTACTGGCCGAGCCAGGCTAACTTCGTTCTCGTGCGCGTCGGTCCAGCGCATGCCTCATTTCTTCAAGCTTTGCGCAGCAAAGGAATTCTTGTACGCGACAGGAGTTCCGATCCTGGATGTGAAGGCTGCGTGCGGCTAACTGTCGGGACTCTCGAACATACGCACACTCTGATTGATGCGCTCCGCGACGTGGTCGAGACACTCAAGATTTCAAGCGAAGTGAAAGCATGAGGAAAGCTAAGCTGCATCGCAAAACTGCGGAGACTGAAATTCGTGCTGCACTCACCATTGAGGGCCGCGGCAAGTACGAAGTTTCTACCGGAATCCGCTTTCTCGATCATATGTTGGAACTCTTTGCCCGGCACGGCGGCTTCGATCTGACTATTACAGCGTCGGGCGACCTGGATGTGGACCAGCACCACACCGTGGAAGACGTTGGAATTGCTCTTGGTGAACTTTTCGACCGTGCCTTGGGAGATCGCCGCGGAATTCTGCGCGCCGGCTACTTCATCATGCCCATGGATGAAACCCTGGGTCTTGCCGCTGTCGATTTCGGAGGCCGCGCCGCGGCGGTTGTGGACACAAAAGTACGCGCCCTGCGCGTGGGAGATCTGCAGGTAGAACTCGTGCCCGATTTCTTCGAAGGCTTTGCCCGGGGTGCGCGCGCGAATGTACACGCACGCGTGCTTTACGGACGCTCCAGCCATCACAAGATCGAAAGCCTCTTCAAGGCGTTTGCGCGAGCGCTGCGCGTGGCGTGCTCACGCGACCGCCGGTTGGGACGAATGCTTCCAAGTACCAAAGGACTCCTATGATTGCCATCGTGGATTACGGCGCCGGCAATCTGAGCTCCGTGAAGAAAGCGTTTGACCATCTCGGTGCTCAAGCCGTGGTAACGGATCAGCCTGAAATCTTAGCAACCGCGGACAAGATCGTATTGCCGGGAGTAGGACACTTTTCTTCTTTAAGCGCGCTTGAGAAAAATGGCATGCGCGAGGCCTTACTGCAAGCGACTTCGGGAGGCAAACCATTTCTCGGCATCTGCCTCGGGATGCAATGGCTTTTCGAAGGCAGCGAAGAGTGCACGGAGATTTCTGGATCAGGCATCTTCCCTGGCAAATGCCGCCAGTTCCCTGCCTCGGTCAAATCTCCGCATGTGGGTTGGAATTCTCTGACGATTCAGACGAGCTCGCGCCTGTTGCGGGATATTGCGCAAGACTCCTTCGTCTATTACACGCACTCCTTTCATGCGCCGGTCCTCGCCGCAACCAGCGCTTCCACCGAATACGGCCTTCTGTTTTCGGCCGCCGTTGAGCAAGAAAACATTTTTGGAGTGCAGTTTCATCCTGAAAAATCGGGAGACGTAGGACTCTCAATTCTGAAGAACTTCTGTGAGGTCGTGTGCTGACCAAGCGCATCATCGCCTGCCTTGACATGGATGGCGGCCGCGTCGTCAAGGGCGTGCGTTTCAAAAATTTGCGCGACGCAGGCGATCCCGCGGAGTGCGCCGCAGCCCACGCTCGCAACGGCGCGGATGAAATTGTTCTGCTCGATATCACCGCGACCAGCGGAAACAGAAACACGCTGCTGGGAGCGGTCCGCAACACCGCGAGATCTCTGTTCGTTCCGTTTACCGTTGGCGGAGGCATTCGCCAGCTCGAAGATGCCGCGGCAGTCTTCGATGCGGGAGCGGACAAGATCGCGATTAATTCGGCCGCCGTGCGCGATCCGTCATTAATTTCAAAGATCGCAGCCCGCTTTGGTTCGCAAGCAGTTGTAGTGGCGATTGATGCTAGAAAAACCGACACAAGGTTCGAAGTATTCGTCGCCGGAGGACGCGTACCCACGGGCCAGGATGCGATTCAATGCGCACGGCAAGCAGCTGTCTGTGGAGCAGGTGAAATTCTGCTGACGTCGATGGACCGGGACGGTACTCAATCCGGCTTTGACTGCACTCTGGTGCGCGCCGTGGCCGAAGCGGTTTCGATTCCTGTCATTGCATCTGGAGGCGCCGGCTCGGCGCACGACTTCATCGAGGTTTTTAGCGATGGCCGCGCCGATGCCGCTCTCGCTGCGTCCATTTTTCACTTCGGCATCGAGAATATCGCGCAATTAAAACGCGAATTGCACGAAGCCAGCATACCCGTGAGGTGGCCATGCTGATTCCCTCGATTGATCTGTTGGGCGGCAAGATTGTCCAGCTGGTGCAAGGAGAAAGAAAGGCTCTGGAGTTCGAGGACTTCGATTATTGGATCGAGCGCTTCTCCCAGTTTCCAATCGTACAGGTGATTGACCTCGACGCTGCTCGCGGCACCGGAAATAACCGCGCCATCGTGGCTCAGATTGTGCAACGGCTCAAATGCCAGGTTGGTGGCGGGATTCGCTCCCTAGAAACTGCTCGAGAGCTTCTAGAGGCCGGAGCCAGCAGGGTAATTTTTGGTTCTGTGCTGTTGATGGGCGGCAAAATCGACACCGACTATGCCGCGATTCTGGCAAGTTCACTCGGCACCGCGCCGCTGGTGTTTGCCCTCGATTCGCGCGGTGGCCGAGTTGTGACCGAGGGCTGGCGCAAAAATTCTGCCGTCACTGCTTTCGAAATGATTCACGCCCTCGAACCATACTGCGACACTTTTCTCTACACCCACATCGATACCGAAGGATTGATGGCAGGAATCCCCATGGCCGCGGTGGCAGCGATCCGGAAAGCTACTTACCGGCGCTTGATAGTTGCCGGTGGTATAACCACGCAGCAGGAGATCGATAGTCTCCACGCCTTAGGGATGGACGCCGTTGTGGGCATGGCCTTGTATTCTGGCAAAATCCTGGTTTGATAGCGGACATTAAGCAAACGGGTCTGGACGATTGCTCGAGCCGTGACTCCTTACGTAATTTGCGCTCGAATTCAACGACGCTTTCGTAGGATTGAAACCGGGGCCGGTATATTAGACGATGTAAGCTCGTCAGTTCGGATACCACACAAAAAATAAAGTCCTACAAGAGGTACCTTACATTGAATGCGCTTAAAGCCGAGTAATCTGCCACAATCCGATAATCAGAGTACGAAGTAATGGATCGTAAGAACGACAAAGACAGTGAACTCAGAGCTGAGCTTAGCCGCCTGATGGCCGAGCAGATCGCAAGCCTGCAAAAACGGACATTCCTGGGCCTTGACGAGAAAGAGTTGCGCACGGAGGAAGAAAGGCTCAAACGGATTCGCGATCTGTCCGCTGATTTTCTTGCATCTCTGAAGAGAGAGAATCAGTAATCCCAGCCATCAGGAATTCCACCTCAGCTGCAGCGCCAGTCTCTGCTAGTCGTTACCGGCTTTACTCTCTTCCAATTTATAAGTTGGTGGGCAGTGCAGGACTCGAACCTGCGACCTCCTGCTTGTAAGGCAGGCGCTCTAACCAGCTGAGCTAACCGCCCGCTCCGGCGGGGTGTGAATTCTTTTGCAAACTTATGCTGAGGATACTGGACTGGCTTCTCCCGGGTCAAACTAAGTCGTGTGCCGAGGGCGCCGCAGCACGCGTCTCTGACCTGACTCGCCTGACGCTGAGTCGCCCTGCGCAATGGTTTCATTTTCGCTGCTACACTTTCAAAGTGAGAAGACTCATCATCAATGCCGATGATTTTGGCCTGACCGCTGGAGTTAACAAGTCCATCCTTGAGAGCCACAACCAGGGAGTTCTGTCTTCGGCCACGCTGATGGCGAACGGCGGCAGTTTTGACGATGCGGTCCAAAAGGCGCGTTCTGCGCCAAAGCTGTCCGTGGGCTGCCACGTCGTTTTAGTCGATGGCTCTCCGGTATCCGCGCCGGATTCGGTCGATACGCTGCTGGCAATTCGCTCCTCCCAGCCCGAAAAGTTTTATTCCCGCCTTTCGGCCTTTACGGCGCGAGCTATGTTTGGCGGCTTTGACCGCGATCAACTGGTGGCGGAAGTCACCGCGCAAATCAAAACAATTCAGGCGGCAGGCATCGAGGTCACTCACATCGACACCCATAAACACGCGCATATTTTCCCCGAAATTCTCGGGGCAGTGCTGCGCGCCGCCCGCATCTGTGGAGTGCGAGCCGTCCGCAATCCGTTCGTTCCGGTCAAGGCCATGAACGCCAAATTATTCAAAGGCAAGAGTGGAATTTGGAAGCGCTACGGCCAGGTCCGCATGCTGCATACCTTCTCCAGGCAATTCCACCAGCGCACCAAGCGCGCCGGCATACTCACGCCAGATGGATTGGTCGGCATGATCGAAACCGGATCGCTCGAAAGCGCCGGGTACAGCGCTTTGCTGAAGAATACAATCGCAAGTTTGCCTGACGGAACATGGGAACTAGTGTGTCATCCCGGTTACAACGATGGTGACCTGCGCGCAGCCGGTACCCGATTGCTGGCTTCCCGCGAGGAAGAACGACGCCTACTGGTTTCTCCCGAGCTACGGCAGTTTCTGGAAGAGCAGAAAATAACCGTGATCAATTATCGAGAATTTACCGAGCAGCCATCCCCAGCTTAAACTCCGGCCGAGACACCTAAAATTGCTTACTGAAAAAGGCCGTAAAAGTGTCGAAAGTAGTGCTTCCCTCGTAACTTCGCGCGCCAACTTTGCAATATCGCGCTCCTCCCATGTAGCGCTATCATCACTTCAGTCGACCAAAGGATGCAGCATGGCGGACCATCAGACTGAGCCTCGCCTGACCATCGACCTGCCGGTAAGAGTGTGGGGTATGAATGCCGAGGGCCGTCCCTTTTCCCAACATGCACGCGCCCAGAACGTCAGTTCCGAAGGCGCACTCATTTCAGGCCTAGAGAGTGAACTGAAGGTCGGAGACGTGATCGGAGTGCAATGCGAAGAGAAAAAAGCTCGCTGCTCCGTGGTCTGGGCGATGAACACCGACTTCATAAAGAAAAATCAAGTGGGAGTAAAACTGCTCGAGGATCAGGAATGTCCGTGGAAAAGCTATTTGCCCATGAGCGGCGCTACCGTGAGCATCTCGCCATCAAACCGGCGGCGCTGGAGTCGACACAAGTTTTCGCTTCCTTTGGAAATTCGCGACGAACGACTGAGCGCGCCAGCTCGCATCAGCGCCACCGATATCAGCGGCAACGGATGCTACGTCGAGAACATGCTGCCATTTCCGTTGGGCACCGTGCTGCGGCTGGATTTCTGGCTGGAATCCGAGCACCTCAATATAACGGCGGTCGTGCGCACCTGCGATCCCGGAGTAGGAAATGGAATCGAATTCACAGGCCTTCCCGATGATGGCAAACAGCGCATGCAGGCCTATCTGGATGCCGCTGATCCGCCACGAGGATCCGCCTCCGAAAAATCGTAAGCCGAAGCTTTTCAAGACCGACGCTACAGGGAAGTTTGCGCATAGCGCGCCAGCACAATTGCCCGGATCAATCCGCCCATAGTAAATTCTCTCGCTTCAATCGCAGCCGGCATCTGCAATTCGCGCAGCGTCGCCGAAGTCACCGGGCCGATCGATGCAAACTGAACGCTGTTCAATAAGCCATCTCGAGAGTCCCCCAGCAGTTCGGCGAAGTTCTTCGCCGTCGAAGAACTGGTGAAAGTCACAATGTGAGGACGTCGGCTCGACTTCATGAGCGCACGCAGTCGAGTGCGCGATTTTTCCGGCACAACCGTCTCGTAGGCCTCCACCACATCGACTTCCGCTCCGGCCTTCCGAAGCTCTTCCGGTATCACGTCGCGCGCAACCTTCGCTCTTATCAGCACCACGCGCTTGCCTTTGATCTTGTCGCGCAATCCTTTCACCACTGACTCTGCAACATATTCCTCAGGAACCATTTTGACCTTTAGACCATGCTTTACAATCGCCGCCTTGGTCGCAGGTCCAATCGCCGCAATCTGAAGATGCGTTAAACCGCGGCGACTAATGCGAAGTCTGCGAACCCGCTGCCACATCGCCTCAACACCATTCGCGCTGGTAAGAATCAGCCAGTCGTAGGCCTTTATATTCCTAAGAGCATCGTCGAGCGGCTGGTACGATTTTGGCTTTTGTATCTCGATGAAAGGGATTTCCACAACCGCCGCGCCCAAACTCCGCAAACTCGTAGAGAGGCTTCCCGCCTGATGGCGAGCGCGTCCCACTAGAATTCGGGTTCCGGCGAGGGGATACTTTTCATTCGGCTTGCGCATGCGTTTAATATCGAAACCCAATTTCCAATTTTAGATTTGTCATCGTGAGCGAAGCGGAAGGACTGCTTTTCGCCAGAACCACTCTAAACTCAGCAAACGACTACGGTTGTTGCGGCAAAGCGAAGCCTTCACCATAAACCTCTTCGAGAATAACATCGCCGCCCCGGCTGAGAAGAGTTTCGCCGACTTCCTCGCCCAAACGGACAGCATCACGTCCATCGCGCGTCTCGCGCAGAACTTTTTTTCCATCCGGATGCGCCACGAGTCCATTCAGACGAATGAGGCCTGCCGTAACCTCCGCAAAAGCTCCAATCGGCACCTGGCATCCGCCGCCGAGCTTATTGAGCAGCGCCCGTTCACACGTCGTAGCGGCACGGGCTGCAGCATCATCAAGAAACGCAAGCAACCCCTTGGTGGTTTTATCGCCGTTGCGAATTTCGATTCCCAGCGCGCCTTGTCCGGCGGCGGGCGTCATCACGTCGGCCGGAATTACCTGTCGTACTAATTGTGTTTTGCCCAGCCGGTTGAGTCCTGCCGCTGCGAGAATAATGGCATCGTAGTCGCCCGCTTCCAGCTTGCGCAGCCGCGTATCTACATTGCCTCGAAGCGGGTGGATCTGCAAATCGGGACGTAGCGCCATCAGTTGAGCCTGCCGTCGCAGGCTGCTGGTGCCTACATTCGCCCGCAGCGGCAGCGCTTCGATGTTTGCGAACTTCACCGAACAGAAAACGTCGCGCGGATTTTCCCGTGTAGTAATCGCAGCAATTTCAAAGTCGGAGGCCAGTTCGGTCGGCAAATCTTTCAAACTATGCACGGCGAGATCAACGCGATTTTCAACCAGCGCTTCTTCAATTTCCTTGGTGAACATTCCCTTGGTGCCCACCTTGGCGAGCGCAACATCGGTGATCTTATCGCCCGTGGTCTTAATGATCTCGAGTTCCACGGTGTGCCCCTGCGCCCGTAACAAATCCGAGATGTGATGCGCTTGCCAGAGCGCAAGTTGAGATCCGCGGGAGCCGATGCGAAGACGGGCCATTTATTTTCGCGGACCTCTATCCGTGCTTGAACTACTTGAGATCGAGCTATCCGAACCTGAGCTATCCGGGCCCACTCCGCGCTCACTCTTCGAGGAGCCCATTGCTTTCCCTTTATCCTTCCCTTTACCTTCCCCTTCAACTTCGGTATGCAAGTTGAAGAGCCGCCGCACAAGGTCGATGACGGTGGTTGATTCCGAATCTTGAGCCGCGGTTTTCAGCGTGCTGATAGGAGTGTGCATGATTTTATTCACGATGCCCCGGGTGAGCGCTTCCACCGCCAGTTCCTGATCGGTGGTCATCGCACCAAGCCGCCCGCGCACGCGATCAATCTCCGCCTGGCGAATCGTTTCTAGGTGATCCTGCAAACTGACGATGGTCGGAACTACATCGAGGGTCTGCAAACGAGCGTGAAATTTTAAAACCTCGCCGTTAACAATATCTTCGGCCTTTTCTGCTTCCTTTTTCCGATCCGCCACATGCGAACTGACCGCCTGTTGCAGATCGTCAATGTCATACACAAAAAGGCCGTCGATCTTGTTCATCTCCGGATCGACGTCGCGCGGAACCGCGATGTCGATGAAGAACATGGGCTTGTTTCTGCGCGCCGCCATGAGCTTTTCGCCGTGCTCGCGCTTAAAAATAAAATTCGGCGAGCCTGTCGAAGTAATCACAATGTCGGCGCGATCACAGGTATCGTAAAGCCGGTTGAACTCGATCGCCTGCCCCTTAAATTTGTGCGCCAGCCCAATCGCGCGATCATACGTCCGGTTAGCGACAAAGAGAGAAGCAGCGCCGTGCGCCATCAGATGCCGAGCCGCCAACTCGCTCATCTTGCCGGCTCCAACCAGATAAACACTTTTGCCGTTTAAGCTGCCAAAAATTTTCTTGGCTAACTCCACTGCCACCGAGGCGATTGAAACCGACGACGATCCAACCGCAGTTTCGGTGCGAACGCGTTTCGCTACGGCAAACGCGCGCGTCAGCAACTGATCGAGTTGTGCGCGCACCGCTCCAACCGCGCGGGCCGTGGCATACGCTTCTTTAACCTGTCCCAGTATCTGCGGCTCGCCCACGACCATGGAGTCAAGGCTGGACGCCACCCGGAAGATGTGACGAATCGCTTCATCTTCACGAAATTCATAAAGATGATTTTCAAAGGGCCCAAGATCAGTATCGAAATATTCGCGAAGAAATTCGCGCAGGTCGCCCGCGCCATTCTTCATATTGGCGATGAACTCAACCCGGTTGCAGGTGGAAACAATCATGCCCTCGGCAATGGCGGGATGCTCCGCCAATCGTTTGCACGCTTCCGGAAGACGCGAATCGGGAATCGCCAGGCGCTCGCGCACTTCGACCGGAGCCGTTTTGTGATTGACGCCGATGAGCTGAAATGTCATGACGAGATAAACCTGTGCATTCCGCTAAAGTAATTCGCCACCCACGCCACAATCGCCGTTGCGAAAGCCGCACTGGCCAGCAGGGCCGCCCGGCGTCCGCGCCATCCCGCATTCAGACGGGTGAATACCATCAGCAGGTAAACTGCCCACATCAAAATCGAAAGCAGTATCTTCGGATCCAAAAAATCGATGCGTCCGTACGTCGATTCGGCGACAACAGAGCCAGCAATCAAGCCCAGAGTCATGAACGGAAATCCGAGCATAAGCGACTTGTATCCGATGTCGTCGATCACCTGCAGCGAGGGCAGCCGCGAAAATACTCCGCTCGAACTTTTTGCCTTCAGCGCCCGCTCCTGCATAAGGTAAAGAATGCTGGCCCCAAAGCTCAGGAAGAGCGCCGCATATCCCGTAAAGATCATCAGGATATGGACCGCCAGCCAGCCCTTCTTAACCACATCCGAATCGAAGACGAGCGGTTGCTGTCCAGTAGAGGCCACAAAAGTCAGCAGAAACACAAGCGGAAACACGACAATGCCCGGCGTGGTCGTCTTATAAACCAGATACGCGAGCATGAAGCCCACCATGATGAGGAAAGCCAACAGCGATTCCGCGTTGTGTACCGAGGCCGAAGCAAGCTGGCCGTTTTGCACAATGGCTTCCGTCAACGAGACAAGATGAAAAACCATCCCGAGATAGGAGCCGTGCAACGCGATCTTGCTTAGGATTTCCGAAGTGCGCGTAAGCGCCACCAGGGCGTAAATCAACCCCGCCGCATAACAAATCAGCGCAACGCGCAGCCAAATTAAGGTCATCATTTCAGGATTTAGTGCGCAGGCTGGAGTATCCCCACCCCCAACCCGTTTCGCTGATTATAGTGTGCCGCTTCGAAATGGCGAGGAGAAACGGAGGCGGTCACAGGTGCAGTGACCCACATCACAGGTCAAGACCGTTGGCTCGCCACGAGCACCTTAGCGTAGGATTTTTATTGGTTCGCCCAATACGAACTTTACCTCGCTGTTAGTTCCGATGCTCGAAAGGGGCAACGAATCTGTCTGCACCGGGTACGTTTTCCCCGCCACCGTGACCGCCGTGACCGTTGCATATTCGACATAGTCTAAGAAGGGTGCATCGTAGTTTGAGTATGACGAGCCACTGGAAACATATGGGGCGCTTTCAAACGAGCGCCTTACCTCTACAGTGACTTGGGACAAAGCGGGAATAGGCGTGGCGAAGCCGACCCGGACTGGAACAATGATTTTGTGCTGTTCGATATCGACTTTGAGTTCAGTGCCGACGGGAATGACGATGACATCAGGTCGAGAATCCTTAGATCGGTCAAGAATAGAACTGTCTGGTGCGCGTCGTCGGGCTTTTTCCTGTTGTTGCTCCATCGAATCGACACCGCCAGTGTTGCTGTCGTCGGAATCAACTTGCCCTGGAGCCACTGGCACACCAGCCGAAACAGTGGTCGATTCTGAACTATAGTAGTCATTCGTCAGTATCTTTACTGGTTTGTCGTGTTTTCCTTCCTGCTTGCTGATTTCTTTTTGTTGACGGGCTACATCGCCGAGTGGCTGAGACTGAGAGGCGGCTTGGGGAACCGGCCAGAGGGCGAACACCATCAATGCGCTACCCATTTTTCCTACGCAGAAATGAGATATAAACATGGTTCCTCCCTTTCAGCCGCAAATTGGACGAAGAAAGCAATTCGACCTTACTCGAACAGCTTGTGAAATGCCAGTGACCAAAGGGTAGGTTGCAGACTGCCTAATCCCCTTATTTACAGATGTTTACAAAAACACATTGTTGTTATACATGAAGGGCAATCGGCGGGGGGCGGGGGGAACAGACCGCAGTCAGGAACACACCATCAAGACCCGAGGCTCCCTCGCGATTCGTAGAACTGGTTAGTTCCATGAATCGGGAGGGAGCCTCATTCGCTACGGCGTTCTGGCGGAGAAACTCCAAATTGCCGGCCGCCGCCGGTTAGCGGCGACCGGCGAATGGACAAAAAGTCTAAGCCGTCGTCCTACTTCCCGTGAATAGGTGCACCACGAAGGAAATGACGGCGAACAGCAACAGAAGGTGAATCAGTCCTCCGGCAATGTGGAAGAACAAAAATCCACCGGCCCACATAATCAACAGCAAAAATGCAATCAACATGAACGGTCCGAATCTCATCTTGCTGCCTCCCGTAGGCCGTTGCCTACTCCATCTTTATAAGGCCGTTCCGTTTTCCGCCATATAAGCTGAATCCTGTAAATCGCAGTACCCGATGAGGTACAGACGAAAACAAATCGGAGTAGGCTGCGGAACAGCGGAACAACGGTGCAATCAGCCTGTCGACACCTAATCCACGCCCAGCGCCGCCAGCGATTCGTCGAGAAAATGAAGGTCGATGTGCAGTTCCCTACCCTTAACCTGCATCTCTTCCAATTCATCGAAGCCGCGAAAGAGGCGCATCTTGACCGCCGCATACTGCTCGGAATCACCTAGCGAGCGCCCATGAGCCTTCGCCCATGCGGCTACTACGTTCTGAGGAAGAAAAATACTAACCGCGTAGGTCAACTTGCGGTCTGAAGTAACGTCGAAGATGTATTCACTCGCCGCAGATTCGTTCTGCCCCGGTGTAACAGCAGCTCGCTTCCCGACGAAGTAATACTGATAAACGAAGCCTTGCGATCCGGTATAGGTTTTGAGGCGGCGGATGGTCATGAAGGATCGCTACGAGCTGCGAGCTTTGGGCTGCGAGCCTCGCAGGGCGGGTTGCTCGCACAGCCCGAAGCCCGCAGCGCGCTACCGGCTACTATTCCCCGGAGAAATCACTCTCCCATACTCACTCGCTCGCGCGATGCGATCAAACATACGCCAGGCCGCCAGCGAAATATTGCTGATTGCCTCTTCTCCGTCGCGCTCGCGCCGCAAATAGGTCGTCATCACGCAAAGAATGTACGGCCGCTTCTCCACAAAGATCACACCGGAATCGTTGCGCACGCCCTCCAGCGCTCCGGGTTTATCGGCAATCTTCAAATCATCGGGCAGGTTTCGCGGAATCCAGCTGTCTTTATGCGTAGCGAGAACTTTGAAGAAGTCGGCGGTCATCTCTTTATTCAGAATCTTCCCCTGGTAAAGAGCCTGCAGCAGCGTCGCCATCTCATTGGGCGTCGAAACATTTTCGCGGCCTTCGCCCGCCGCCTTAAGGTCCATCATCTTGCGTCGCAGGCGCGTGTCCCGCAGTCCTTGCGCGCTCAAAAAAGCATTCACATTGTCCATGCCTACGCGATCGATAAGTACGTTAGTAGCCGAGTTGTCGCTGACCGCTACCATCATCGTCGCCAAATCGCGCAAAGTAATTTGAGTGACGCCGGGAGTGAGACCACCCATAATGTCGCTGTCCTGCACCAGATCAGCCGCGTTCACCGTATACATATCGGTGAGCTTCAGCTTGCCTTGCTGAGCCTGGCGATACAGTTCGGCGAGCACGCAAATTTTGATCGAACTGGCCTGCGGATAAATATCGTTGGCATGAAGCAGGTACTTATGGCCGTCCGTAAGATCGACAATCGCGACGCCCATCGCGCCATCTAATGCCTGGTCGACGTCGAGAATCGATTTCTCAAGCTTCATCCACAGAACTTCCAGCTTCTCCGAAGGCGGAGGTGAAGTTTGTGCTGATGCCGGTTTCACCAACGAAATAGAGGAAGAAGTAAGAATCAATAGAACCGCGAGTCTTCGAATCATAAGTTTTCTAGAGGAGCAATTCTCGCTTCCTTAACTTACAGGAATGGTATCAACTCCGTGCTCTAGACCTTCGCCTCCCGCAGGCGTTTGACCGCGGTTTCGGAAGTGACCGGAGAATAATAAATCTCTTTGAAAGTATAGGATCGCGCTTTCGCCTCGACAATCGGCAGAATTTCTATGTGCCAATGGTAATCATCATCCAGCGTCTTCCAATATCCCAATGTTGCCGAAGGATGTTGGCTGTTGGGCGACGTGTGCAGCACCAGATGAAAAGCTTCAGTCACCGTCCGTATCCGTTGCAAAGTGCGCCGCAGAAGCGCGGCTAGATCAGTCAATGTGCCAACCCTCGAAGTGCCGGTGCGCTCAAACGAAGATTCGTGGCTGCGCGGCATGACCCAGGTCTCGTAGGGAACGCGCGGCGCGTAAGGGCAAAAAGCAACATAGTCGCCGCGGATTTCAACAATCCGTAATCCCTGCCGCTCCTCCTGCGCCAGAATGTCGCAGAACACGCAGCGCTCTTTAGTTGCGTAATACTCGCGCCCTGCGCGCAATTCATAAAGCACACGACGAGGCACAAACGTGGTCGCTGTAAGCTGAGAAGTGGGATGTTCAAATTCCTGTCCCGCCCGCTCCCCATGATTCTTGAAAATGCTGATGTACTTGAAGCGGCTATCTCGCTTCAAATCCTGAATTCGTTGAGCGGCCATGCGCAAAAACTGTTCAACTTCAAAGTCGCTCGCATTCCACAGATGTCCATCATGACGAGGATTTTCGACCAGAACCTCGTGCGCTCCCACCGAGCCCATGCGGTCATAAAGACCGTCGCCGCGACGGCCGGGATCCCCTTCAATGTGATAAAGAGCCTGCGGATGCACCACCGAACGCGCCGACCAAGCGCCCCCTGACACTCCAGGCAAGTTCGCGATAACTTGGGCGGGCTGCGTCGAAGTGCTGCAAAACCGGCACACTTGCATACCGGCGATAGGCTCGACAACATCGTCGCCCGTAATCACCCAAGACCGAGTGATGGGATCTTTGCGAAGTTCCATGCGGTTAAGAAGAACAAAAGAATTCGTAATTTGCAATTGGTGATTTGTAATTTGAAGCCGGCATTAGACGGGCGGCTGAATTGCACATTCGAGCAATTGCAAATTACAAAATTACACATTACAAATTACCCATCACCAATTTCTCCATGTCCGAGCCTTCCACGCCCCTGATGCGGCAGTATTCGGCGATCAAGAAAGAGCATCCCAACGCCCTGCTCTTTTTTCGCTTGGGAGACTTCTACGAACTTTTTTTCGATGACGCCATCTTGGCCGCTCGTGAATTGCAGATCACTCTAACTTCGCGCAACAAGGAAAAAGGTATTGCCGTCCCAATGTGCGGCGTGCCGTATCACGCCGCCGAGGGATACATCTCGAAACTGATTCGACGCGGTTTCAAAGTCGCAGTCTGCGAACAGGTAGAAGATGCGCGCCTCGCCAAGAACTTAGTGCGCCGCGAAGTGACGCGCGTCGTCACCCCAGGAACCGCCGCCGATTCGTCCCTGAATGCAGAAGACAATAATTTTCTGGCAGCCATAGCAACGGTTGGAGATCGCACCGGTTTCGCCGCGCTCGATCTCTCCACCGGAGAGTTTCGCGCCACCGAATTCGCCGGAGAATCCGCGGTCAGACGTATTCAAGAAGAACTTGAACAATTGCGTCCAAAAGAAATACTGTACGGCTCTTCAGCCCCTCTCTTTGAAAGCAGGCGCGATGAAACAAAAGTAAATGGAGCGACGGGCGTCCCCGCCCGTCCCCCAGCGAACATCGTGGCAACTCCCGCCCCCACACGCGCAACAGGCGGCATCACCGAAACCCCGCTAGACGACTGGATCTTTGCCCCCGACCACGCCCTCCCGCTTTTGGAAAATCACTTCGGCGTGCTCTCGCTGGAAGGTTTTGGTTTGGCCGGAAAACTTGCTGCAGGTTCAGCCGCCGGCGCGATTCTTTATTACATCCGCTCAACACAGCGCGGAAAGCTCGATCACGTCGACCGCATCGGTTTCTACGAACGGCAAAATTGCCTGGTGCTCGACGCCGTTACAGTTCGCAATCTGGAACTGATCGAGCCGCTATTCTCGGGAACTGATGCCGGAGTAACCCTGTTCCGCTGCATGGACGCCACCGTAACCCCCATGGGTAAGCGGTTACTTCGTACCTGGATGCTGCGTCCATCGCTCGATCGCACTGAAATCGAGGGCAGGCTCGATGCCGTTGAAGCCCAAGTCAAAGACACAATGCGCCGCGAAGAATTGCGGCGCGCGCTCGAAGGCATCCTCGACCTGGAACGCCTGCTGAGCCGGGTTACGTTGGAAACCGCGAGTCCTCGCGACGTACTCGCGCTGGCCGCATCGCTCGCAAGAATTCCTCGCGTGCGCGACGTATTGGCGGGATTTTCCGCCCACCGCCTAAGCACGCTTCATCACGCGATCGACGAACTCGGCGACCTGCGCGAAAAGATCGATCGCACTCTGGTTCCCGAGCCTCCATTAACCCTAAGCGACGGCGGAGTCATTGCCCCTGGCGTCGATAAGGATCTCGATGAACTGCGCGACCTGAGCCGTAATTCCAAGCAATATCTCGCGCAAGTCGAAACCCGCGAACGCGAGCGCACCGGAATCGGCTCGCTCAAAGTGAAGTTCAATTCCATCTTCGGCTACTACATCGAAATTTCGAAAGCCAACCTGCATCTCTCGCCCGCCGATTACGAGCGCAAGCAGACTCTGGTTAACGCCGAGCGCTTCACCACTCCTGAATTGAAAGAGTACGAGTCGAAGATTCTCGATGCTCAGGAAAAAATGGTCGAAATTGAGCGCCGGTTATTTGCCGAGTTGCGTTCGTCAATCGCCGCCGAAGCGAAGCGCATCCGCCAAACCGCCCTCGCGTTGGCCGAAGTCGACGTCCTCGGCTGCCTGGCGCACATCGCAGCGCTAAGAAATTATTGCCGTCCACGTTTCGAAGAATCTGAAAACGCCGAGCATGCTGGAGATCTGGAAATTATCGAAGGCCGTCATCCCGTAATCGAATTGCAGGAACTCGCTTCGGGCAGCGACCGCTTCATTCCCAACGATCTGTTTCTGAATTCGTCTCCCACGGATGCGACTGATCGGCCGAGCATCACCATGCAAAATATTATGATGCTCACGGGGCCGAACATGGGTGGCAAGAGCACCTATCTGCGCCAGGCAGCGTTAATCGTCATCATGGCGCAAATGGGCTCGTTCGTTCCCGCGCGTTCCGCCAGACTAGGCATAGTCGACCGCGTCTTCACCCGCATTGGCGCCAGCGACAATGTCGCCCGAGGCCGCTCCACATTCATGGTCGAGATGACGGAGACGGCAGCGATTCTGCACACTGCGACCGCGCGATCATTAATATTGCTGGATGAAGTAGGACGCGGCACTTCCACCTATGACGGCCTGGCAATCGCCTGGGCCGCCGTCGAGTATTTGCACGCACGCGTGCGAGCCAAAACTTTATTCGCCACGCACTATTTCGAGTTGACCGAATTAGCCGAGCAATTGAGCGGCGTGAAAAATTACCACGTATCGGTCAAAGAGGCAGGGGGCAGCGTAATCTTTTTGCGACGAGTCGAACCTGGCGCCGCCGATCGCAGCTACGGCATCGAAGTCGCCAAACTCGCAGGCTTGCCCAACGAGGTTGTAGTCCGCGCGCGAGAAGTTTTAGCAGAACACGAATCGGCCGAGCACCGTCTGTCCGGCCATCTGACCCCGGGCAGTTCCGCAGAGCGCGAACGTCCCACCCAGCTCACCATCTTCACCCCACTTTCGCAGCCAGTGCTAGAAAAGCTTCGCGAAGTCGATTTGGATCGGCTGACCCCGCTGGAGGCGCTAAACTTGCTGGCGGAGTTGAAGAGGCAGATCGAGTAGCGATGTCCGAAATCAAGAAGTCCATTTCGCAAATAGGCCAACTCCTAATTATCGGATTCGATGGCACCGAAATGTCGCCGCTCCTCGCCTCCCTGCTCAAGAACATTCAGCCCGCAGGCGTAATCCTCTTCGCTCGCAATATCGACGACGCCGCCCAGACTCACGCTCTTCTCCGCGAATGTCAGAAGTGCGTAGCAACTCCCCTTTTCACCTGTGTAGACCTTGAAGGCGGCACCGTCGATCGTTTCCGCAAAGTGCTCGGCGGAGCGCCTTCCCCTGCCGAAGTTTTCGTTTCAGGCAGTAAAAAACTTTTTCGCAAGCACGGTCGCATCATCGGCGAAAATTGCCGTGCTCTTGGATTCAACGTCGATTTCGCGCCCGTGCTTGACTTGGCATTCGAGGCCTCGCGTTCGGTGATGAGTTCGCGGGCAGTGTCGAACGATCCCAAAAAAGTAGTGACTTACGCGCGCGAATTTTTGCGTGGACTTTACGATGCCGGCGTTCTCGGCTGCGGCAAACATTTTCCGGGATTAGGCGAGGCCACTCTCGACACTCATCACGATCTTCCGAGCGTCAATAAACCGCTGCGCAAAATGTGGGAGCAAGATCTGGTTCCCTATCGGATGCTGCGTCGGGAACTTCCCTTCATCATGATTTCGCACGCCGCATTCCCCGCTATCACCAAAGAAAGCACTCCGGCTTCGCTCTCCGAAAAGTGGATCAGCGACATCTTGCGTAAGAAGATCGGCTACCGCGGCCTTATCTGCTCTGACGATCTGGAGATGGGTGGCGTGCTAGCCGCAGCCCCAATCGAACAGGCGATGGTCGGACACCTTCGGGCCGGCGGTGATCTCGGGCTCATCTGCCATCAGGAGGATTCCATTCTGCGTGCGCATGAAGCGTTAATCCGCGAGTCGGAGCGCGACCGCAAATTCGCTCGCCGCGTACAGGAATCAGCCAAGCGCGTGCTTGCCTTCAAGAAAAAAGTCTTTGCTAAAACATCAGCGCTCGGGCGCCGCGCTCCGCTTCCTACCTCCGCGCGAGTCGAGAAATTGACCCGCCGACTCTGGGAGTTTGGGGAAGAAATTCGCCTGGCAACGCTGGCTCGCAAGGAGCGCGCGTGATCGTCGCTGGTGTGATGAGCGGCACCTCCGCCGACGGAATTAACGTGGCATTGGTGCGGATGCCGCCTGATAGCAGGCGGGCGAGTCGCCCGTCTCCACATAACCACGACAATGCACATTTCACGCTCCTAGCTCACGAGGAATATCCCTTCCCTGCTCCGGTTCGCCGCGCAATTCTCGCAATGATGAATGCGGATTCGGCGCGCGTGGCGGATCTGGCGCGCCTGAATTTTCTGCTCGGTGAACTCTACGCCGATGCCATCGCAAAAACGGGCAGCAAGCATGGCGTGAAGATCGATTTAGTCGGCTGTCACGGTCAAACGCTATATCACCAGGGCGAGCCGCAGCAGTTCTTAGGGCGAAAAATAGCAGCCACATGGCAGACTGGCGAAGGCGCCGTAATCGCGGCGCGACTCGGCGTTCCGGTAGTTTCCGATTTTCGTCCCGCAGACATCGCCGCCGGAGGAAAAGGCGCTCCCCTCGTTCCGTTCGTCGACTATCTTCTTTATCGCGATCCGCAAGTTGGCCGCATGGCCCACAATCGCATCGCTCAAAACATAGGCGGCATCGCGAACCTTACCACCATTCCCGCCGGTGGATCACTGCAACAACTCATTGCATTCGATACCGGCCCCGGCAACATGGTCATTGATGCAGCGATGGAAAAGCTTTTCAGCAAACGTTACGATCGCGACGGAAAAGTTGCTGCCTCAGGCCACGTGCTCAATGGCCTGGTTAGCAAACTATTGTGCGCCCGATTCTTTCGTCAGCAACCTCCGCGAACCGCGGGCCGCGAAGAATTTGGACGCAACTATGCCGCCAGCTTTATCGATCTCTGTCGCGGGGCCAGCAAACCCGACATCGTAGCGACCGCAACCTTTTTTACGGCGCAATCAATAGCCGAAGCCATTGAGCGCTTCGTTTTGCCCCGCTTTAAATCAAGTCAAAAACGGCGCGGAACTGAAATGATTGTCTCCGGAGGAGGCGCGAAAAATCCGACGCTGATCGCGATGTTGCGCAAGTCACTCGAACCTCTGGCGGTCAAAGTGCGTTTCTCAGACGAGTTCGGCTTACCCGCAGAATCAAAAGAGGCGTCGGCTTTCGCTCTCCTGGCCCACGAGACATGGCAACGGCGAGCAAGCAATGTGCCCTCGGCAACCGGAGCAAGACGTCCCGCAATATTGGGAAAGATTTCGTATGCGTGAAGTAAGGAACCGAGCTAAAAGCAAGCCCTTCGCTTCGCTCCGGATGACAACTTATTTTAGATTTGTGTTTCTATTGGCGGGGATTGTTGTTTCTGTGCTGCCGCTTCTCTCCTGCTCGCAAGCGCCCGACCCAAACACGCTGGTCATGATCATCGAGAGCAGCCCCACCAATCTCGATCCCCGTGTTGGAATCGACGCGCAATCCGAACGCATCGGCGAACTTCTTTTCGACGCGCTTCTCACTCGCGACGAACATCTCAACGTCCAGCCCGGCCTCGCCGAACGCTGGGAAATTCCTGATCCTTTAACCTATGCCTTCCGTCTCCATCACGGCGTAACGTTTCACGACGGGCGCCCGCTCACATCGCGCGATGTGAAGTGGACACTCGATTCCATGCTCCAAGGAAAAATTCGCAGCACGAAATCCGCAGCGTATCGTTTCATCGATCGCATCGAAGCGCCCGATGACTTTACCGTTGTCTTTCATCTGAAGGAGCCTAATTCAACTTTGCTCTGGAACCTCTCCGAGGGCGCTAGCGGAATCGTTCCTTACGGTTCGCTGGATGAGATCACCCGCCAGCCCATTGGAACCGGGCCGTTCAGGTTCGTAAGCGCCGAACAGGATAAAGAGATCGTCATCGCGCGCAACGACAACTATTGGGGCGCTAAGCCCCGACTCACGCGAATCCGCTTTACCATCGTTCCTGACGCGACCACGCGAGCGCTCGAACTCCGCAAGGGTAGCGCCGATGCCGCCATCAACGCGCTTACCTCCGACACCATCGTGGCGCTGCAACGCGAGCCAAATTTGCAAGTCGATCGCGCCCCGGGCACCGTTCTCTCCTATTTAGCATTTAACTTGCGCGATCCGACTCTGAAGGACGTGCGAGTGCGCCAGGCGATCGCCTACGCCGTCGATCGCGCTCCTCTTCTGCAATACATCTGGCGCGGATTCGCCCAGCCCGCCCAGAGTATTCTGCCTCGGCAAAGCTGGGCTTATGACCAGAGTGTAGCCGTTTATCCCCACGATCCCGCAAAGGCCCGCCGGATGCTCGATGCCGCCGGATATTCCGAGCACGATGGCGTTCGTTTCCATCTCATCATGAAGACGTCCACCGAAGAATCCACCCGGCTTATGGCCGCGGTGTGGCAGCAACAATTACGCGACGTAGGAATAGCGCTCGACATCCGCACCTTCGAGTTCGCAACTTTTTTTGCCGACGTCACCAGCGGCGCCTTCCAGCTTTATTCCCTGCGCTGGATCGGCGGAAACGAAGACCCAGACATTTTCGAATATGCCTTCGACTCCCATCGCTTTCCGCCCAAGGGCGCAAACCGCGGCTACTACAGCAACCCGCGCGTCGACAGTCTCATCGATCAGGCCCGTCGCGAAATCGATCAAAATGCTCGCAAGAAACTTTACGATGAGGTTCAGGAAATTCTGGCACGAGATGTGCCCTATATAAACCTGTGGTACTTCGATAACGTGCTCGTGCACACGCGGCGTGTGCACAATGCCACGCTGAATCCATCTGGCAATTACGACTTTCTAAAAACCGCCGAAATCAGTACTCAGTAACCGGCTTCCACCGACACAGCGCTCACCCCGCGCCGTTTTCAGCGTGTTACCATCAAACCTTGAAAATTCTTTTTATCGGAGATATTTTTGGGCGCCCCGGGCGGATCATCGTAAAGGATCGCCTGCCCGAACTACGCAAGCAGCACGCCGTAGATCTTGTCATCGCCAACTGTGAAAACGCGGCAGCCGGATTCGGAATTACTCCCGCTCTGGCCGAAGAGCTTTTCGATCTCGGCATCGACGTGATGACGACCGGAAATCACATCTGGGACAAACGCGAGATCATCGAATATTTCCAGATGGCCGACGGCAATCCGCATAGTCCAGCGCGCCGACTATTGCGCCCAGCGAATTTTTCGCAAGGCTTGCCGGGCTGGGGAGTCTACCAAGGCGAGAAAAATGGCATCGATTATGCCGTGATGAACCTTCAAGGCCGGGTATTCATGGGCTCATGTGACGATCCTTTTCGCTACATAGATCGCCTTCTCACTGAGACCAAATCAAAAATAATATTTGTAGATTTTCACGCCGAGGCCAGTTCTGAAAAAGTAGCTTTCGGATGGTATCTAGACGGCCGCGTCACTGCCGTAGTCGGCACGCATACGCATATTCCTACCGCCGATGAAACCGTGCTCCCGCACGGCACGGCCTATATCACCGACGTTGGAATGACGGGCCCGTACGACAGTGTTATCGGTGTAAAAAAGGAGTTAGTCATCGATAAATTTCTCAGCGGAATGCCCGCCCGCTTCGAAGCGGCGAACGGCGACGTCCGCTTATGCGCAGTGCTGGTCGAATGCGACGACCAAACCGGCCGCGCAACGAAAATCGAACAAATCATCCTCCGGTAAAAATCTCTGTAGAGACGCGGCTTGCCGCGTCTCGGTATCTGCATTACTCTCGCGACGAGAGAGGCAAGCCCGTCCGCTAGACTCGTCGCTAAAAACTTCTCCCAAAGACGGACCCGCCTTATTTAAAGCCTGCTGAGGACGCTAGCCCCCGTTACGACCGTAGCTCCCTATCGAGTATTTCTCTTGCAAGACACCGGCGTGCAGGCATTCTATAGTAATGACCATGCGATGTTTGTCGGCAGTATTTGTCTTGTTGCTTGCTGCAGTGTGCGTGGCTGCCGACACTGCTCCAGTCACCGCGCCATCGCTATGTTCGAACGCTCGCGGAGCTCCTGCATGCCCAGGCTCTGCCAAAGACTTGAAGGCGGCGCGCCAGGCTTTTGCCCGCGGCCTTAAGCTCGAGAAACTGCAGAAAGACCAGTCTTCCACAAACTCGCAAGGACCAACTCAAAATTTGGAGGAAGCCTTTTTAGAATTTCAGGAAGCCGCGCGCCTGGTTCCGCAAAACGTTGAATATTTAACCGCCCGTGAAGTTACGCGCCAGCATCTTGTGGGAATGCATCTTGAACATGGCAACACAGCCCTGCGCGAAGGCCGTCAAGTCGAGGCCATGGCGGAATTCCGCACCGCCCTTGATCTGGATCCACAAAATGAATTCGCGCAGCAGCGCGTTCATGACGCACTCGGTCCGGTACCCGTGCACACTACAAGTCCACCGCGAGTAATCGCCAGCGTCGACGCGCTCGTGGCCAAACCGCTTGACGGCCGCCACGACTTCCATTATCGCGGCGATTCGCGCGGCCTGATCACGGCGATCGCATCGAGCTATGGGCTTGGCGTAGTCTTCGACGATACTTTTCCCAGCCGCCGCGTCCGCTTCGACATCGACAGCGTAAATTTTGAAACTGCCATCCGCGAGTCGGAAGCCGTTACCAAAAGCTTCACCGTCGCCCTCGACGAGAAAACTCTTTTTGCCTGCGCTGACACGCCCGACAATCATCGTCTTTTCGACCGCATGGGATTGCGCACGTTTTATATCCCCGGCACCGGCGCTCCGCAGGAGTTGAACGAATTGATGAATTCGCTGCGCACTCTGTTCGAGTTCAAATTCACAAGCCTTAGCGCGGCGTCGAGCACGATTACAATTCGCGGCCCCCAAGCCTTGTTGCAGGCGGCAACTGAGTTCCTCGCACAACTCGACAGCGAGAAGCCTGAAGTGATGCTCGACCTGAAAATCTTTCAGGTAAGCCACACGTACGCGCACAACATCGGCCTACACGTTCCGGACCAGTTCAATCTTTTCAACATTCCCGTGGCGGCCCTCGCGGCCCTCGGCGGACAAAACATTCAGAGCCTGATCAATCAACTGATCGCCTCCGGCGGCATCAACCAGGCCGGCAATCAGTCCATCGCCGCTCTGCTCGCCCAATTGCAGAGTCAGCAGAATTCAATCTTCAGCCAGCCGCTCGCCACTTTCGGCGGCGGACTGACCTTCATGGGGCTGAGCCTCGATCACCTTGCGGCCGCGCTCTCGATGAATGAGAGTTCCGTCCGCTCGCTCGAACATGTCACTCTTCGCGCCACCCAAGAGAAGGACGCCACTTTCAAGTTGGGCTCGCGTTACCCCATCCTCAACGCGAGCTTTGCGCCCGTTTTCAACAATGCAGCCATATCGCAGGTTCTCGGGAACCAATCCTTCGCCGCCCCCTTCCCTTCGGTCAACTACGAGGACATTGGACTCACGCTGAAGGCTAAACCAATGGTTCACAATAATTCGGACGTCGCGCTCGAAGTGGAAGTACAATTTCGCACTCTGGGAACGACCAACACCAACGGCATTCCCGACATTCTGAATCGTGAGTTTAAGGGAGGGATCCTTCTGAAAGAAGGCGAGCCGGCCGTCGTAGCGGGAATGATTACGACCTCCGATCAGCATAGTTTGAGCGGCCTGCCATCTTTCTCTCTCATTCCGGGCCTGGGACTTCTAACTTCGCAGAGAACGAAGCAAGAAGAAGATGACGAACTTCTGATCCTGATTACGCCTTACATCGTCCGCAGCCCCGACCGCATCGATTCGCCAGAAATATGGCTGGGCAAATAACAATCGGGTGATCTGACCATCGGGTCATCGGGCGATCTAAACCCCACTCAGCAAGCACTCTTGAACTTCGCTCACCCGTTAGCCCGATCTTACTTCTCCTGACTTATTTTGAAGTCCACAATTTTCTTCCACAACTCCACCGGCGCGCCCGCAGATATACTCTGCCCGCCGATGAAGAGTGCGGGCGTGCCAGTTACGCCTACCGATTTTCCCAGCGCTATCGACGCTTCGATTCGTGCCTTCGTTTCTGGCTTCGTCGCGCAGGCAGCCATCTCGTCGCCATTCAGTCCTGCCGCGCCGGTAATCGCCTTCAGCTTTTCGTCGACGTTGGCCGCCGTAATATTGGCTTGGTCGTCGAATGTCTTCTGAATAAATTTCCAAACCGTGTCGTTTGAAGTTCTACCTGCCGAGGCGCGCCCCACACAATCGACATAACCGGCAGCCTTCTCCGCCCAGTTGTGCGATGGCAGCGGGAAATTTTGAAACACGAAATGCACGTCAGGCTCTTGCGCCATCAATTGATCGATCATCGGCGCGGCCTTTTGGCAATGTGGGCACTGCATGTCGCTAAACTCCACAATCGTTACCGGAGCCTTCGCCGGGCCGCGCGCTGGCCCATTCACCCCCTTCTCGAGTTTGGCGTTCGCATCGTCAAAAGGATGAGCTCCGAAGGGCAGAATTTCCCCCGTAACCGCATGCTTGCCATCGGAACTAACCAGCAGCCGGTTCTGGTTTGCGCCCTGCGAATTCGTGATGATGAACGTGACTTCGGCTAATCCCGGAATTTCCGAGGGACGAATCTCAGTCACCTTCCAAGTCGTAGCGGGATCATAGCCCAGCATTTGAAACAGAAATGCGTTGACAGTATCTTCCGTAGGAAGACCGGAACTCGCCACCCCAGACGTGGCAGCCGATGCGGCGTGCGATTTTGCCGGATGCGAAGAAGATGTTTGAGCGACGGCGATACCAGCCAAAAAAAGCGCGGCGACCACAGACTTGAGAATCATAGAGTGGAGTCGATTGTTACAAAAACCAGCGAACCTGTCATTTCAGAAGAGCTATAAAATGGAGCGCCGGGCGTCCCCGCCCGGCCACGAGGCTATATAAAGCAGGCTCGTCAGGCGAGATATCGCGTACCCGATAGCGCCCTAAAATTCCGACTTCGCCGCGATCGGAAATCTTCGCCCAGAGCCAAACGCCTTGGCGGTAATCTTGATTCCGGGAGCCGCCTGCTGCCTTTTATATTCGCTGCGCTCGACCATCCGAATGACTTTCCGCACCAACGCAGGATCGAAATTATTCACTCGCGCAATCTGCTCCGCCGAAGACGACTCTTCCACATAATCTTCCAGGATTGCGTCGAGCACGTCGTAAGGCGGAAGCGAATCCGAATCCTTCTGATCCGCGCGCAATTCCGCCGACGGCGGCTTCTGAATCGTATTCTCCGGAATCACTTTGCAGCGGGAATTCACATAAGCGCTCAGCCGATACACCAGCGTCTTCGGAACATCCGAAATCACCGCCAACCCTCCGACCATGTCGCCATAAAGAGTGCAATAGCCGACCGCCAATTCGCTCTTGTTGCCGGTCGAAAGCACAAGCGCTCCCAATTTATTCGACATCGCCATCAACAGCATTCCGCGAGCTCGCGATTGAATATTCTCTTCCGTTACATCCGGCGCCATGCCGCTGAATATGGGTTGTAAGGTGCGGCACGCGGCCGCATAGATCTCGTTGATCGAAAGCAGTTCAAAGCGAATCTTCAAATTGCGCGCCAGTTCACGCGCATCATCAATCGAACCCTTCGAAGAATATGGCCCCGGCATTCCGACGCCGATAATATTTTCCGCTCCAAGCGCGTCGGCCGCAATCGCCGCCGTGAGCGCTGAATCGATTCCTCCGCTCAGCCCGATGATCGCGCGCTCAAACCCACACTTGTGAACGTAATCTCGCGTCCCTAAAACTAGCGCCTCATAAGCGCTGGCATCTTCGCCCGCAATCTGTGGATGCAAATCGCCCGTGAGCTTTTCGGAGTCAAAGTAAATCAGGTCTTCCTCGAACGATTTCCCGCTCGCGATGACCTTGCCATCCGGTCCGATCACCAGGCTCGATCCATCGAACAGCAAACTGTCGTTCCCCCCGACCTGGTTCACCATCGCGACTGGAACCCTCTGATTTTTCGCAATCGCCGCCAGCATGTCATGCCGCAACTCACGCTTCCCCAGCCAGAATGGCGAAGCCGAAATATTGAGCACGAAGTCACCGCCGGCTCGTACCAATTCTTCGACCGGATCGATGCCATAAAGCCGCCGGTTCCAGAAGCGCTTGTCATTCCAGGCATCTTCGCAAATGGTCAGAGCCATCTGCTTGCCACACAGGCTGAACAGATGTTGGCTCGTGGCAGGAGCAAAGTTGCGCATCTCATCGAAGACGTCATAGGTGGGCAACAGCATCTTCGACTGGATGAACTCGATGCGCCCGTCGCGCAGCAGCGCCGCCGAGTTCATCACTTTTTTGCCGGACTCCGCTTCTGCGGGAGTCACCGTGCCGCAAATCACCGCAATGCCTCGCGTCTCCGCAGCGATTCGTTCCACGGTTGCGCGGCACGTCGTTACAAACGCCGGCAGTTCGACCAGATCACGCGGCGGATATCCCGACACAGCGAGTTCAGGAAAAAGAATTAGGCCAGCGCCGGCTTTCCGCGCCTCCTGCGAAAATTGAATGATTTTGGCAGCGTTGCCAGTAAAGTCCCCAACTGTGGGGTTGATCTGACCCAGGGCGATCTTCACACTATTAGTGTAGAAGCTAGAGGCGGAGAAGGTCGAGGCCGCCAGCAGCGAATGGCCGGCAATGAAGTGACAATCTTGATGCGACCCTTCGAATCATCGCAAAAAATCTGCCCTATCACGCTGCCTCAGCTCAGTTGGGAATTATCTGAGGCCCGGGCGAGTCAGGCGGCGCAATCACTGGAATATTAGCGGCACCTGGCTTATTCGACTCCGGCATCTGTTCTCCGGGACGCCTTAAAGTAGGCGCGTTCTTCGGACGACCTTCTTCAGTCTTGGCCACTTTCGGCGCACCCAAATCCACTTCCTTATCCACGCGCACGATCTTCTGCCCGTCGACCTTCATGGTCTCCACTCTTATGACCTCGTCGCCTACGAAGCGCACGAAATCGACGTCTTGCGGAGGCGTACCGTAAATCCACTCTTCATAATCAGTCTCGCCGTCTCGTTCGCGCACTCGCTTAGGCGGACGCCCCTTGGCATAAATAACCATCTCTTCGTTCATGCCGACCAGCACACGATGGCTCTTGATCGCATCCTTTACCTGCGGAGGCACAGTCTCAAGGTAAGCCTCAAGAGCGGTCTTGGAATTAAAATCAAACACCGGCCGCAGCAAGTCCTTCAATTGTGGCCCCGTCATCTCCGGAACATACTTATCAAAATAGAGATCCACAAACGAACCGCGAGCATTGGCGACGGGGTCAGATGGCGCCACCGGCGCAGTCGAATTCGCCCCCGAAATCTGAATGTGCTGGTACCACTTCTGTTTTTTAATCGGGCCGCCATTTATCTCAAAGCGGATGTAGTTCTCTTTAATTACGACATCGCTAATCCGCGCCCGGTCTCCGGCTTTAGCGGCGGGTCCCCACAGTGCCATCAATTGGTGCAGTTCAGGGCCATTCGGAGTTACCGTCCCATTTTTGATCTTTAACCCCGTCTTCCCCATGGGAAACGGCGTGCGGATGTAAACCAGGTCTTCGGTGAAAGCATGGATGACCTCCTCCCGTGTTGCCTTCGAGATCTTGGGGGGCGGAGGGTTCTCACCAAATGTCAGCGTAGTGACTATAAGAAGGAGCAGGACTACCAAAAGCCGATAACCGATGGGGTAAGCGAAAGAGGACCGCATGGAGCACCCGGGCCGACAATTATGATTATAGATCAAGATCCACCCCCGGCCTTTCCGTGTCGAATCGCGCTCTTGCTCTTGAAATGCTGCGCCCAAAGCTGACATTCGAGAACACCAAACACCCTCCCCGTCGTGACCTCCCCTCGGTTACTTGAGTAACGGTGAGTTGTACTTTAAGCACCTGAGTCCTTTCCCCATCACCAACATAGAATGAGTCTAGTACGGACTGGCTTTCCCCCGCGCCTGGGCCGACAGGATTGCTCTTTTGCCACTCAAACTACCAATTCCCGCGCGCATTCCGCTGCTCTACGTGATTCTCGCCGTATTGCTCGCAATTAGCGTGCTTCCCATGTATTTCTATTCGGCCCAGATTGAGACCATGAATCGGGAGCGCCTCAAGACCAACGAAATGCTCCTGCAAAACACGGTGACTCGTTCGCTCGCCGATGACATCTTTCAGCATCAGGAAGCTCTACACATGATGCTGGCTAATTTGTCGTCCTCGGTCCAGGTGATGATGCTTGCGAACCCCACCGACAACGACCTTAATAACAGCGCCCAGACACTTCCAACCCCGGAACTCCGCGCGATGCTGGAAAATTTCGTCAGCTCTTCGAACGACATCGCCTATGCCACGCTACTCAACGCAGAAGCAAAAGGAGTATCAGCAGGGCGGATTGAGCCCGATGCTTTTCTGCAACGTGAACTGGAGCGCGCCTACGAAGCGGCACGCGAAGGACGCATTTTTAGCGGACAGCCACTGATGGTGGGCAGTGGAAAATCGGCGCACACCGTTATGCTGGTCAGTTCCCCCATCATGTACGACGGGCGTTTTCTCGGCATGATTGGTTCAGTCGTTGACATGGAATACTTGATCCGCCGTTTGCGGCAAGTGAGCCTCACCGGATTAATGCCTTATGTAGTCGATAGCCAGGGACGATTAGTTGCAGCCGCTACCTCGCAATACGCCACCGGGCAGGACATGACCCACTTCGACATTGTCCGCAGCTTTGTGGGCGATGGTGCGAAAGCTCAGCTCGCAGCCACCCGTGAATTCACCATCAGCGACGGCAACAGCAAAGAAGCGACAGAGATGCTCGGGACCTACAGCCCTGTCACTTCGCTCGATTGGGCCGTGGTCGTGCAAAAGCCTCGGGAAGACGCCTATCGCGGAATCTACGAAATGCAGCGCACCGGACGCTTGCTGGCTCTGCTAGCGGTTTTCGTCAGCGTTGGACTCAGTATCCTCTCTGCCCGCCGCATCACCAGTCCGCTCCAGGTGCTGGCGCAATCCAGCCGCGCCGTTGCGCGCGGTGATTTCTCGCAGCGTGTCCACGTGAAAACCCGTACCGAGATCGGCGAACTCGCAACCACCTTCAACACCATGTCGGAGGAACTCGAGCATTTCGTCGAGGACCTGAAGCGTGCCGCCGAAGAGAACAAAGCGCTCTTTATGGGATCCATCCAAATGCTCGCCGGCGCGGTCGACGAAAAAGATCCCTACACCCGCGGCCACTCTGACCGGGTTACCAAATATTCGCTGATGGTTGCAAAAGAGATGGGAGCGGACGACGAATTTCTGGAGATCGTTCGAATCTCAGCGCAGCTGCATGACGTGGGCAAGATCGGCATCGAAGATCGCATCCTGAAAAAACCGGGCGCGCTGACCCCGGAAGAATTCGACATCATGAAGACGCACACCACTAAGGGTGCCAACATACTTCGTCCCGTGCCGCAACTGAGTGCGATGCTCCCTGGTATCGAACTGCATCACGAAGCCCTCAATGGCCGTGGCTATCCCTACGGCTTAAAAGGCGACGAAATTCCTTTGCTCGCGCGTGTAATCGCAGTAGCTGATACCTTCGACGCTCTCACCACAAACCGCCCTTATCAGAAAGCACACGATCCCATAGAAGCTCTGCGTATCATCCAAAATCTTTCCGGCCAGCGCCTCGATCCTAAGGCTATCGCGGCGCTGCTCGCGGTGTTTCAACGCGGAGAAATTACGATCCAAAAACAATTCCTTCCGCCGCCCCCAACGGAATCAGTCGCTCAGCCATTGCCCGCTCCCGAAATCGAGCCGCTGCCGGTCGAAACCGTTCGTAGCTAGCTGCTCGTAGTTAGTGGCTCAGTTAGTAGCTCGTCGCGAACGGCCA
>JGI12635J15846_10000619_pt1 | contig 30754 bp, 23 predicted proteins | sample BlaSpr_A8_OM2_M2_FD_15846 | JGI IMG/M metagenome (IMG submission 15846)
AGTTGGCGGCGGCTTGGGATACGTCTTCTGGCGAGCGACAGGAGATGGAGATCACCGGCGCTTGGGGTGAGATTTCGCGGGCATAGCCTGCCCTGAGCTTGTAGAAGGGAGTGCCCGTGCCCCATTTTTCCCCGCCACACTTCCATACAGAGCGGACTTCCGCGGGCGAGATGTCGTTCGCGGGCAGGTGGACACCGGCGGCACTCGTGGCCAGGGCGACATCGGTGCGGGAGTTGATGAGCAGGGCGGTTCTGAGTTCCCGGTTCTCAGTTCTGATGACGTGAATCGCTTCGCGGGCTAGTACTTCGAGGTCGCGGGTGGGGAGATCTTTTTCACGGAACTGGATGTAGTCGACGCCGGCGCTGGCGGCTTCCGAAATCTTGTCAAGGAGACGGCGGCGGCGGGTCGGCTCATCGCCGGGGAAGGCGGTGCGGTCCGTGATGTAGTAGAGGAGCATCGTTTGGGATTGGATTACAGCGGTTAGTTTAAGTCAAAACAGGGGTCGCCGATCGAGCGAGGGATGCGGAGCAGATCGGTTTGAGGTCACACCGGGCCTGGAGCCCTCCGTCAGAGTGGTGTTTTTATCGCAGCGCTGAAACCCGGCGCCACCCAAAATCTCAACGATAAGAGCCCGATCATGGTCTCGTCTTGGCGATCTCGGGGAGGACTTCTTGTTTGGGCTGGCCGCCGAGGTGGTATTCGGTGAGGCCGTCGCGGAGGAAGGTGAAGGCGTCTTCCGGGGAATCGACAAACTTGAACAGGTTGAGATCTTGCGGGGAAACGGTACCAGCGTCCACGAAGGCCTGAAAGTTCATGATGCGGTGCCAGTACTCGCTGCCATAGATGACCACCAGAATTTTCTTGGCGAGTTTGTCGGTTTGCGCGAGGGTGAGGATTTCGAAGAGCTCGTCGATGGTGCCGAAGCCGCCGGGAAAGATCACAAGGGCTTTGGCGAGGTAGGCGAACCAGAATTTGCGCATGAAGAAATAATGAAATTCGAAGTTGAGCGAGGGAGTGATGTAGGAGTTGGGATTTTGCTCGAAGGGCAGATTGATGTTGAGGCCGATACTTTTGCCTCCAGCTTCGTGAGCGCCGAGGTTAGCGGCTTCCATAATGCCGGGACCTCCGCCGGTGGTAACGACGAAGCGACGGCGGCGGGCGGGAATCTGGATTGACCATTCGGTGAGAAGAAAAGCCAGGCGGCGCGCGTCTTCGTAGTAACGGGCCATGTCGACTGCGGCGCGGGCACACCTCAGGGCTTCTTGCTGTTTCTCAGCCGACGCTCTCGCTTCATTTTTTTCGGCGGAGGCTAAATTGTTTCTAGCGGCGTCGGCTCCCTGAAAACGGGCGGAGCCGAAGAAGACGACTGTGTCCTGAATCTGCTCGCGGCGAAAGCGCGATAGAGGTTCCTGATATTCGGCAAGGATACGGAGAACACGTCCGTCAGGACTGGTGAGGAAGGGTTCGTTCTCGTAGGCCAGCGGTGCGGGTTTGAGCTTATCGTCTTTGAGCCTATCGTCCATGTATGCGACTCACATTCTGAATCTGAAAAATCCGGGAGCCCCGTGCCGCAGGGGGCCCGCACTGCATCGGCTATTGGTGATAGTGAAGGGCTTCCCAGAAACCGATCCAAATATCGAGCAAACCCAGGCCGCTGCACAGGCCGCGAAAAAAACCGGACGAGACCACGATACGAAGCCCGGGATAGGAAAGCAGAAGAGAGTTGTCGGTCCACTCCGGAGTCCAGGGCAAAATCAGGAGCAGGACTCCGGCGACGGCGCTGATCAGCACGAAAAGAAAAACCGAGGTGCGATGGAGCCAGAGTTGTAATCCCGAAGGGGCGGGAGGCGTGACGGCGACCTTCGGCTCGAGAAATCCGGCAACGCTTTCGCTCGATGCGGGCGCGGGGCCACTTTTGACGGGCAACTTGGAATCGGTGGTCACGGGGTGCTCCGCAGCGGGAGTGATGGTGCAAGCGAGAATCTGGGTCCTGGGTTTTGCTCGGGATGACAAAAGTGCCCGGGACGACAAGAGGCTCCGATATGGCGGCGTTTTTGGAAGAAGACCTTGGGGACAAAGCCCATCAGTTTATTCTACGACCTCAGGGGCTTGATGCGCTCGGCGACGTCGCGATAATCGATGTTGCGGCCGTAAACCTCCATGAAATGCTTGAGCGCGGAAGGTTTGTCTCCGGCTGCTTCGTAGGCAGCTGCGAGTTCGTAGTGGAGCGCGGTGCGGGTTTCTTCATCGATGCCAGGAGCGGAAAGAGCTTTTTGATACCAGCGAATGGCGGCCTCGGGCACACCCTTGTCGAGGAAGCATTGGGCCAGCCAGGTATAGGTTTGCATGACCTGCGGGAAAGGATGTCCACGGTCGACTGACTGGCAGGTCTTCTGCAACTCGCCGATCGCTTCATCGAGCAGGCCCATTTCACGGAAGGCGATGCCGAGGTTGTAGTGGGTCTCGGGATCTTCTTCGGCGCTGTTAGAGCCAGCTTCGAGATCTAGTTTTAGCTCGCCAAACATTTCGGCGAGATCAACGCCGGCATCTTCTCCGAAGGGAGAAGACTTGACGGCGGTTGGCGCACTGGGAATGACTGGAGGAACTTGCGGAGCGGGAGCAGCGGCGGTGGACTGCTTTGAAACCGAAGCCGGAGCTTGCGACGAAATTGTCGGAGCACCGGAGGACGCAGCGGCGGCCGCGGCGCTTGCGGCAGGAACGCTTACCGCCGGAACGGGCGTGGATGTTGGTGTGGGCCATGGTTGCGCAGATGCGGCGGCTACTGGTGGCTTCGTTTCCAGTTCGACCTGAGGGTGAGGCGCAGGCTCTGGAGCAGCTTTGAGGAAGTCCTCTCCCAGGGAGGCTTCGAGATCGGCAACGAATTCACCAATGACCTCGGGCTGGGGTACGCCGAAAGTAGTGGGCGCGGCGTTGCCTATGGGTTCAAGTTCAGTCTGCGCGACCGCAGGTTCAGCATGATGGGAAACAGTAGGGGCAAGGAAACTCTCGCCCAGGGAAGATTCAAGGTCGGAAACAAATTCCTGGAGAACGCCTGGAGTAGGAGTCGGCGCAGCTGAAGGCTCGACGACCGGCGGCTCGGGTGCAGGTTCGGCGTGGATCTCGGGTTGAGTCTCCACTTCTGTAACGGGAGCGGGCGGCTCTGGGGCGATTTCTTCCGCGACAGCCTGGTCCTCGAGAGCAGCGGCGGGAATTTCCTCGACAGTAATTTCTGCGGAGGGTTCGTCGCTGGCGAGTTCAGAGACCGCTTCGACGGGGGTCACTTCCTCGACGACGGCGGGCTGCGATGCCGCCTCGATCTCTGCCTGGAGCGCGCTTAATGTAGTTTCGTCACAGGCAAGACCTTGAAGTTTCTTGAAGGCGGCCGATGCCTGCTCGGGCATGCCGTGCTCAAGGTAGAAGCGAACTTCTTCGATGCTCTCGGCGGTCTTGGCGTCGTCGGTCGCAGGCGCTTCGATCTCTGGCGCTTCGGGCTGGCCGACGGAAATTTCATGGCTGGCTGCGGGATCGATGATTTCGATCTCGGCGGCTTCGGCAGAGGGTGCATCGGCATCGATGGTGATGGCATCATCCCACTCGGAGGAAAGATCGATCTCCGCGGGAGCGGGCTCAACTTCAGCGCTGGGCGCGACTGCGCTGGCTGGCTGATGGACTTCATCATCCACTTGCACTTGATCGGCGACATCTTGCACAGCACTTTGTTCGGCGACGACCGAGAATTCCATCTCGTCCGCAGCCTCGGTGCGAGCCGCAGGCCAAGGAGCGGTGGCGTCCTCCGGCACCGGAAGCTCTTCGAGAACCGGTTCGGGCGTCAGGTCGGCAACTGATTCGATGGAAGCCGGAGCTGCCGAACGTTCTTCGTAACGGTCGGCGAGTTCGGCGTAACGAGTCGCTTCCTCGGGATAGCCGGCTTCAGAATATACGTTTTGCAAAGTTCGGCAGCAGACAGCGGCTTCGGCGAAGCGTGTTGCGCGGGTGTGCAGTGCGGCGAGGCGCTGATTCAGGCGCAGATCGTTAGGCGCCTGCGGCAGAGCGGCCGTCAACGGGCCCAGAGCCTTTGCAGGCATGTTGTAAGAAATAAAAAGTTCGGCGTCGGTAAGAGCGGAGCGAACCGCAAGGGCGACGGCATCGGGATAGTGCTGGTGGATCGATGGAGACGTGGCTTCCAGCTCGTCGACGATGACGGCGGCTTCTTCCGCGGAAATCAGTTTATCGGCGGAGGGTCCACCGAGCTGGCTGACCACCTGCTGGTAATTGTTCATGTGCAGGGGATTGCCAGGCTCCACGGTAGCGAGCTTGTGATAAAGATCGCGGGCGCGGGAAAGATCTCCAGCCTGGACCGAAGCGTGAGCCAACAACTCGATAACCTCGGTGAGGTGGGTGGTTTCTCCGGCCTTCTGGAAAAGCTCGAGAAGCTTTTCCAGCGAGGCGGGATTATCGCGCACGTAGCCAATGATGGAATGCAGGTTCTTTAGAACTTTTTCGGAATCTTCCGCCAGCAGACGGTCGGCGTGTTGGTCATAAACCTGAAGAGCGTTCTCATACTGGCCGGCTTGCATGAGAGCGTCGGCAAAAATGGAAATCGACGCAAGGTCATTGTGGACAGAGAGAAGTTTGCCGGCCAGCGTGCCGGCATCCGAGAGGCGGCCATTTTTCAGGTAAGCCTTCAGGAGATCGCGGAGGCCATCGGGATTGGAATCGAGATCCGGAACTTTCTGCAGAGATTCGATGGCGGCTTCGGCGTCCCCGGCCTCGAGCAGGTTGCGCCCCCGCATGAGCAGCGCGTAGCCGTTGCCGGGATCGAGCGTAAGCATGCGCTGCAAAACTTCTTCCGCGCCGTTCAGAGAACCTTTGGAACGGAGGGTTTCGGCGGCGGCGGAGAAAATCTGCCAGGCGTCATTTTTCTTGCCGAGGCGGACGTAGACTTCCGCCAGGCGGATGCGCATGTTGGTGTTTTCCGGATCCATTTCCAGAATTTTCTGGAAAATACGGACGGCGTTATCCAATTCGCCGGACTTCAGGAATTCTTCCGCGACTTGCAGGTATTGGGCGCGGGCGTCATTAAAGAGCCCCTGCTGGGTGTAGAGCTCGGCTAGCTTCAGCACGCTCTCAAGCGAAGATTTGAGCTTGCCGATTTTCTTGTACATGGCGATGGCCTTGACCGTGAAACCCTGCGTGGCATAGGCATCGCCTACGGTCTTGAAGCATTCGGTGGCCTTGTCGGCTTCGCCGAGGCGGGAGTAGAGGTCGCCGATAGTATTGGTGACCGTGAGGTCTTTGGGATCGGCCTTGGTGACCTTTTCGTACTCCGCGATGGCATTTTGTATCTTGCCCTGCTGGACATACTTCTCCGCAGCGCTGAGAACCTTTTGTTTGTTGAACCCGAAACCGAACGCCATAAGGTTACGAACTCCAGCCCCTGGTCTGAATCAAGAAAGCATGAATCAAGAAAGCGTGAATCAAGAAAGCGTGAATCAAGAAAGCGTGAAGCGAAAATCTGAACCTAGAAAGCCGGTACCGAGAATCCTAACGGCTCCTGGGAAGTGCTGCCCGGGGAACGTCAGGTGGCCAAACTCCTTTTTGGAGAGTGGCCGGTTGCACAAGGGCAATTGTACGTCTGGACGGGTGGAATCGCATGGTTACCAACGGTTACCAAAAGGGAGTGTACGAATGGGTTACTTAGGGAATCAGGGGGAGAAACCGTCGCCTAGGCCGCGGATTGAGCCCCTAGAATGAAAATTAAGACGGCTCTAGTGCAAATGCGCTATGGGGCGACAGAGCGCCGAAGTGTAACCTTCTTCGCGTTACGAGGCTCGGGGTACGAAACTAGATAACTTGGACGGGGGACAAAGGGCCATGACTTGGATTAAAACCATACCGGCGTCGGAGGCCGACGAGAAGCTGCTGCGAGCGATGCAAGGGCAGCGGGCATTGTATCCCAAGGAATATCGCCAGCCGGTGCATCCGGATGAGTCGGGAGGATCGTCGATTGTGGGGTCGCACACGCTGATTCCGGATGCACTGTATCACTCGTTCGGAGCGTTTGCGGCGATGATGTCGCCGGAGTTGCCGTTGAGCCGGCGGCAGCATGAAATGATTGCGACCATGGTCTCGGTGACCAACCGCTGCAAGTATTGAATCGAGTCACACGCAGAGTTTCTGCGCAGGGTGACGCTGGACCGGGAGTTGGTGGAGGCGCTGGAAAAGAATTACACGACTGCGCCGATCACGCCGCAGGAGCGGGTGATGGTGGACTATGTGGTGAAGTTGACCAAGGATGCGACCAAGGTTGGGAAGGACGATATTGAGGGACTGCGGGCGGCGGGATTTGACGACCGCGGGATATTGCAGATCACGCTGATTGCTTCGTGGTTTAATTATATCAATCGGGTGGCGGATGCGCTGGGGGTGGGGAGGGAGTGATATCCGTCGGGAGATCCATCCTCTTCCGCACTGATGATTTTAGGAACTGACGAGTACAAACGGACCGGCCTTGCTCGTTGACGGAGCATTTGGCGTTGTGAGAGACTTCAGCTACCGGCCACAGGAAACTGGTTCAGACATCTTCGTCCGCCGACGCCTACCCAGCAGTCCAGCCGCGCAATTCCAGCATTCTTGGGTTGAGTATGAGTGCACCTTCCAGCATCGATCCGGAATCTTTCCAAAAGCTTTTGGCTAGCGCGTTTGCGGTGCAGGAGAGCAGGATGGATCCCGAGTCGCTCTCCGCCATTCTCGAAATCCAGCGCTTGATCGCGAGGGGCGAGCTTGACGTGGATGGAATCATGCAACAGGTTGCCGAAAGTGCGCGAAACGTGGGCAAGGCCACGGGAATCGCCATCGCTCTGCTGCAAGGCGATCAGCTGGTTTACCGGGCGGGAATCGGATCTGCCGCGATCTATGTGGGACGGCAAATGACGGCCATATTGATTTCCTCGGCCCGCAAAGACCCGAGAGGCGAGATTCTGCGAGTCGAGAATGCCGAGTCCGACGCCCGGATTGAAGCCGCAATCTGCCGGCAGTTCGAAGCCAAGTCTCTGGTGATCCTGCCGATTTATTACGAGCGCGCCGTGGCGGGAGTGCTGTACGTGCTCTTTAGTGAGGCGCACGCTTTTCAGGATCAGGAGATGCGCAGTTATCGGTTGATGGCTGGACTGGTTGAAGAGGCGATGTCCAGTTGCGCCGCGCCTGACCGGAAAAAAGTTCTGGGAGCGCAAGCCGCAAACCTGCCGCATGCCGTTGAGAAGATCGCGACTCAAATTCCACAGCTCCTCGACGAGGACAAATCTACGCCCTGGCAGGAGCCCAGGTACGGGATTGGTCAGCTTTGGAGAGCAATCAAGGCGGCGGCGCGGGACTTGCCGGATCTCTGGCAGCCCGTCGAGAGAAGGACGGAAATCGTACCTCGCGTGAGGCGAACTTCCCTCGGCGGCCTGCGGTGGAGCGTGCCACTGGCAGCGATTGTTGCCGGACTGGTGGTGGCTAGCTGGATTACTCATGATCGCCGGCAAGCATCGCCGTTTGGAGCCGCTCCAGCACAGGGGGCGAATGTGGCGAAGGACCAGATGCCGATTGTACCCGCCAAGCCATTGCCCTCGGACAGTTCGGCGGAGTCTCAGATGATGCCAGTTGGAACGGCGTACGTGCCCGCTCCTCAGTCCACGTTCAAGCGGGTGCGGGTTGGAGCTGATGAAGTCGACTATGTTGCGGAAGATGTGACCATCCGACGTTTTATGCCCAAGCCCGCGCCTGCGCGCGTGATTGGACGGTTCAAGGAAGTTCACTTTGGGAAAGATGTGACCGTACGCTATTTCGGCCTCAGTGCAGCGCCGTCGTTGGACTTGCCGGTATCGAAATAATCGGATCTCGAAACAGCTGTCGGCTCCCGAACGGATAGGCGTTTCTTCCCTTCTGCTACTAAACTTGCCTAAGAGGCGAGGCTTCCGTTTCTCTACTCCCTTCCTCTCCACTCCATGGTCGAATCGTTAACCCAGTTTTTCCTGGAGAATTTTCGAATGCACGAGTCCGAGCGCGCCTACGGGCAGCGGCGCGGATACCGGATGGAGTGGTTCACGTACGGGCAGGTCGTGGAGATGGCGCGTCATTTCAGCTGGGAACTTGAGGTACGGGGGATCGGCAAAGGCGAACGGGTGATGCTGTGGGGAGAGAATTGCGCGGAATGGGTTGCGGCGTTTTTTGGATGCGCGTTGAGCGGTGTGATTGTTGTTCCGATGGATGGTGGGGCCTCTGCGGATTTGGCGGCGCGAGTTTCGAGACAAGTGGGGACGAAGCTTTGGATTTGTTCGCGACGGCATGCCGCAGTGAGGGGTGCTGGCATAGGTTCTTTAATGATCCTTGATGAGATCAAAATCCCCACTTCTCGCAAAGGAAGCGAGAAGTGGGGCACCCGTGGTCAATGGGGGGCGACGGTTGGGCGCGATGACATCTTGCAGATTGTATTTACTTCGGGAACGACGGCTGAACCCAAGGGCGTGGTAATCACGCATGGGAATGTATTGGCCAACATGGCTCCGCTGGAACGGGAGATGCAGCGGTATTTGAAGTACGAGCGGTGGGTACATCCGGTGCGGTTTTTGAATTTGCTGCCGCTGAGCCATGTGTTCGGGCAATTCCTGGGAATGTTTTTGCCGCCGCTGCTGGGCGGGGTCGTGATTTTTCAGGAGGAGTTGAAGCCGTCGGAAATTGTGAGCACGATCCGGCGGGAGCGCGTGTCGGTGCTGGTGAGTGTGCCGAGAGTTTTGCAGTCTTTGAAGCAGAAGATCGAACGCGATTTGGAGGACGGCGGGAGCCTGCAAGATTTTCGGCGACGATTTCGTGCATCGGAAGGCAATCACTTCTTGTGGCGGTGGTGGATCTTTCGCAGGACTCACCGGCAGTTCGGATGGAAATTCTGGGCTTTTATTTCCGGCGGCGCCGCGCTGGATGCGGAGACTGAAGAGTTCTGGGGACGGCTGGGTTACGCGGCGATCCAGGGTTATGGGCTGACGGAGACCACGTCGCTCATCAGCGTGAACCATCCTTTTAAATTGGGAAAAGGATCGATCGGAAAAGTGTTGCCGGGGCGGGAAGTGAAACTGGCGGCAGATGGAGAGATTTTGATTCGCGGGGGTGGAGTAGCGGCGGGATATTGGGGCGCGGATCACTTGGACGGAGTTGCCGGCGGAGTTGCCGAGCAAGATGGATGGTATCGCACCGGCGATGTGGGCGAACTGGATGACACCGGGAACCTTTATTTCAAGGGGCGTAAAAAAGACGTGATCGTTACGCCGGCCGGGTTGAATATTTATCCGCAGGACTTGGAAGCGGCATTAGGGCGGCAACCGGAGGTAAAAGATTGCGTGGTGGCGGGGATTGAGCGTGGGGGAAATGCGGAGGCATGCGCCGTTCTCATACTCACAGACGGCGCCGACGCGAAGGAAGTCGTGGAGCGTGCGAACCAGTCGCTGGCGGAGTTCCAGCGCATGCGGATGTGGGTAGAGTGGCCGCAAGATGATTTTCCGCGCACGAACACGCAGAAGCCCCGGCGCAACGTGATAGCAGAATTCGCGGCGAAGACAATTCTAGAGGCGGGCGGGAAAGATGTGGCGAGCGACAATCCGGTCATGGAGCTGATTGGGCGCATCACGGGGCGAAGTCCGGCCGGCGGGGCGAAAGCGGATTCGGATCTTTCGTCTGATTTAGGATTGAGCTCGCTGGATCGGGTGGAACTGATTAGCGCACTGGAAGACCGGTATCAGGTGGATTTGAGCGAGACTCGTTTTAGCGCGGCGCGCACCGTGGGCGACGTGGAGAAGTTGCTAAGAGGTGAGGCGCGGCAGAGCGCGAAGTATCACTATCCGGATTGGGTGTTGCGATGGCCGGTGACGTGGGCGCGATGGCTGGCGCATTACGTATTCATGAGGCCAGCGATGTTGTTGCTGGGATGGCCGCAGATCGAAGGTCGCGAAAATTTGCGAGAGTGGAGTGGGCCGCTGCTCGTGGTCTGCAACCATATTGCGGACGTGGATGTGGGATTCGTGCAGACCGCTTTACCGAGGCGTCTCCGGAACCGGATCGCCACGGCGACCGGCGGCGAGGCCTTGGAGGCGCTGCATTCGGCTGCGCCAACCCGAGGTTTTTTCGGAAGACTTTACGATCGGATGCAGTGGGTGCTGGGAGTGTCTTTGTTGAATCTGTTTCCTCTGCCGCGCGAGGCTGGCTTCCGGCAGAGCTTCGCATACGCTGGCCGGGCCGTGGATAGAGGATACAGCGTGCTGGTATTTCCCGAGGGGCGGCATACGGTGGATGGAAAGATGAATCCATTTCGCGCGGGGATTGGATTACTGGCGAACAATCTGAATATTCCCGTACTGCCGATGAGAATTGTGGGATTGTTTGAGGTGAAGCAAGCGGGCAAGAAGTTTGCCCGTCCGTGGACCATTGGCCTCCGAATTGGACGGCCGATGCGGTTTGCGCCGGGCAGCGATCCCGCGCAAATTGCGCGGGAGTTGCAGAGTGCAGTGGAAAGTTTATAGAAGGTTTGCGGGGTTATTCTTCATCGATTCCGCCATCTTCCTTGCGCGGATTCGATTCGAGTTTCACTTCCGGAAGGTTCGCGCCGCCGAGCGCGCGATTGAGCGCCGGAAGATCGATGGTGCGGAACGCATCCCAACGTTTCATCACATCCTCTGCGTCGTGTTCCGTTGCGGTGGTCGCTTCGGATTGCGAAGCGGTCGGCTCGGCATCTGCTTGCCACACCTGCCCATACAAAGTGGTGGCCTGGCCATTGGCCCGAGAGAGAGTGGCTTCGGTGGTGGGCGGTGCCGCGAAACCATCCTGCGCTCCCAGCAAACCTGTCAGTTTGTTCTGGAATGTTTGGACCGAATCGTGAACCGCCCCGCTGGCCTGTTCACCCAGCTTTTGCAGGGGCCCGCGAATCGATTCCGCCTGCAATACCGCCTGTGACGTCTTGCTCAAGATCTCCGCGAGACGATTTTCGAGCTGGAATTGTTTCTCGAGGCCGGCGGCAGAAGTCTTTACCCGAGGGTCCATTTTCACAGTGAAGGGTGCGGTATAGCTCTTGCCTTCTGCCGTGAGCCGAGCCGTATAAGTTCCGGGCAAGGCGGTAGGGCCGAGCGGCAGTGCGGGAGTGTCCCCGGGAATTGCGGCGATGGGATATTCACGGCGGGCGGAATCTGGTGAAACGTAGTGAAGATCCCAAACCCAGCGGTGCATGCCAGCCTCGGAGGAAAGCGCGTGGAACGGACGCGGCCAGTAAAGCGGGATGAGTTGTTTTCTTAATTCCTCTTCGGTGATCTCGGGTTTGTCGGTACTGGAAAATTTGCGAACAAGTTGGCCGCGAGCGTCGAGGATTTCAAGAGTGACGGGAGTGGTGGCGGAGTGCGCCAGATAGTAGTCGATCACGGCGCCATCCGGCGGGTTCGCGGCGGCGGGTTCGTCCGGAGGAGGCGGAGTGTCGGTGTTCGTATCGCGCCGAATACGAAGCGCGTTAGCCGGCTGGAAAAGATGCGCCCCGGCTACGCCGGTAAGATTGGCCACTTCACGCAGCGGGGTAATGTCATCCAGAATCCAGAAGGAACGTCCGTGGGTACCGACGATGAGGTCATCGTCGTGAATCCACAGATCGCGCATGGAGGTATGAGGAAGGTTTAGCTGCAGGGATTGCCAGTGGTCGCCATCGTCAAACGAAACCCAGACGGAATTTTCCGTGCCGGCGAAGAGCAAGCCTTTGCGAACGGGATCTTCGCGGACCGTGTCTACGGGGCCGACGTCGGGAAGTCCGGCAGCGATTGGACTCCACGTCTTGCCGCCGTCGTGAGTACGGTAGATATATGGATGCTCGTCGTTGATGCGAAAGCGGCTGATCGACGCGTAGGCGGTGTCGTCATCGAAGTGCGAGGCGCTGATCTGCGTGACTTTACTCCACGGCGTGACGTCTTTGGGAGTGATGTCGTTCCAGTGCTTGCCACCGTCGCGAGTTTGCCAGATCAGGCCGTCGTCGGTGCCGGCCCAAAGCGTGTTGATGTTCTTCCATGACGGCGCGAGAGCGTAGATGTCTCCTCGCTGTTTGTCAGCGCCTTTGGGAACGAGATTGCCCACGCTGGCTGGAACCCCGGGATTTTCTCGAGTGAGATCGGGGCTGATGGTCTGCCAGGAGTTGCCACCGTCAGTGGTCTTGAAGAGCACATTGCTGGCGAAATAAAGCACGTGCGGATCGAGGGGCGAGAACATCGTGGGTTCGGTGCGGTCGGTGCGGTACTTCGAGGTGCGAAGCGAAATCGGAGTGATGTTCTGCACTTGGCCGGTGGACCAGTGGAACTTCGAGACTTCACTTCTGCCGCCGCCGTAAATAACGTCAGGATCGAGGGGATCGGGTGCGACGTATCCGTATTCGATCACGCCGACGGGATGCCAGTCGCGGAAGTTGATGGCGCCGTCGTTGCCACGACTGGAGATGCAGACCGAACCGCTCTCCTGCTGGCCGCCGCAGACGCGATAGGGGAATGTCGGAGCGACCGAGACGTGATAAATTTGCGCGGTGGGCTGGTTGTACCAGGAGCTCCAGGAGGCTCCGCCGTTGACGGTGACGAGAGCGCCCTGGTCGCTCACGAGAAGAATAATGTTGGGGTCGTGGGGATTGATCCAGAGATTCTGATAGTCGTCGCCGCCGGGCGCGCCGCGAAATCCGAACCAGGCTTTGCCGCCGTCGGTGGACTTCATGGTCACTGTGCTCGCGCTATACACTACGTCTGCATTCTTTGCATCAACTCGGGGAATTGGGAGATCGCCGCCGCCGATGCGGCCTGAGGGGCGCGCGTCCTCGGTGATGGGAGCCCAGTTTTCTCCGGCATCGTCGGAGCGGTAGACGGCGAGTCCGCCGGATGCCATGCCCAGCGTGGCGTAGAGACGGCGCGAATCGCTGGGCGCTATGGCGACATAGATTTGGGAGAGATCTTTCGGCAGACCGTTGGTGATGGCGTGCCAAGTGTTGCCTCCGTCCCCTGACTTGAATAATCCGCCGCCGGTGCCGTTAACTTCGTTGCCATCTTCCCAAGGACCCTCACGTACTTCCCACATCGAAGCGTAGATGACTTCGGGATTCGAGGGATCGATTTCTACGTCGGAGGCGCCGGTGTTTTCGTCTTTATAAATTATCTTTTGCCAGCTTTGGCCGCCGTCGGTGGAGCGGAAAAGGCCGCGCTCTGGGCTCGGGCCGTAGGGATGGCCGAGCACGGCGGCGAACACTCGATTGGGGTCGCGCGGATCGATGGCAAGCGCGGGGATTTGCTGGCCATCGCGCAGGCCTAGGTGCGTCCAGGTTTTTCCGGCATCGGTGGATTTGTAGATTCCGTTGCCCACGGACAAGTCAGGCCGATGGAGGCCTTCGCCGCTCGCGACATAAATAATGTTGGGATCCGACGGGGCCACGGCAATTGCGCCAATCGATTGTGTGGACTCGTGCTCGAAGATGGGAGTCCAGGTGCGGCCGGAGTCGTCGGATTTCCAGACTCCGCCGTTGACCTGGCCCATGTAGAAGACATTGGGCTGGCTGGGAACTCCGGTGGCGGCGCGGGTGCGGCCGCCGCGAAAGGGGCCGATCATCCGCCAATGCAGCTCCTGATACGTGTTCTCGGGGATCTGCTGCGCAGCGATCGATTCGACAGGCAGAAAAACGGAAAGGCAGATTAGCAGACTAAGAATTGCTCGTGAGGTATTCACTTGGGCCCCCAGACATCAAAAACCAAACCAGACAGCATAAACTAAATTCGTGATGGCGGACGGCGGAGCTACTGAATCTCACGCAAGCTTTCATTCAAGTTGCCAGCCTTCGGCGCCGGCGTTGCCCCGGGCTGACTCGCGACCCACGCGCCGACACGGTTCGCGGTCGCGTTCATTTGCGCGAGCGGGGTGCCGCGAAGATATCCGTGCACCAACGCCGCAGTGAATGCATCGCCCGCGCCAACGGTATCGGCGACTTTCACTTTGAAGCCGGGATGCTCGACGCGTTCGCCAGCTGACAGCAGCAAACTGCCGTGGGTGCCGCGAGTGATGCAAACCAGATTCAGATCGTAGGAGGAGAGCAAGTGCTGAGCCGAATCTTCTTCTCCGCGATGCTCCAGTCCGAATAATAAGCGCATAACCCTGGAGAGTTCTTCGTGGTTCAGTTTGACGACGGTTGCCAGCTTCATCGATTCTGCGACCACTTCCGCGGTGAAGAAATTCTGCCGCAGGTTGACATCGCAAACGCGCACAGCGTTGGGACGGGTGCCAAGCAGAAAATTACGCATGGTTGCGCAGCTGCGCGGCGACCGTTGCGCCAGAGTACTGAAGCAAACCGCATCGGTTTTTTGCGCTAACCTCTGCCACGCCGAGGTCCAATCGAAAAAATCCCACGCGACAGACTCGGCAATCTCAAAGCGCGGCTGGCCAGCCGAGTCCACTTCGACCTTGACGGTGCCGGTTGGATGATCGGCATCTTGCTGAATGAATTCGGTCGAAAGGCCAAGATCGCCGAGACGGCGAACCGCTTCCGCCCCCCGAGCGTCCTTTCCCAGGCGGCTGGCTGGAATTCCGTCATCCCCGAGCAGAGAGGTAATGTAAGCGAAGTTGGCGGGTGCGCCCCCCAGTTGCTTTCCTGCGGGGAACAGGTCCCAAAGCAATTCGCCTAAACCGACGACGGTATTTTTCTCGCTCAACATGAAAGCCCCGATAACCTAGCGGTAAGTTGCAGTAACCAACGAACTGACCGAGAATCGGGACGCACGCCTTGAAGTCGCGGCATAGGACTCGTCTCGAGGCGAAATCAGTCAGCATCCGAGGGCACAGTGGCCATGATGAATTCAATTCAAGTTAAAAGCTGGGCGAATCTGCTCGCCATGCTTCTGGCGCTGGCTTCACAGGATAGCGCAAGTTGGCCGTTTGGGGCTTGGCATCGCGTTTCCGAAACTCCGGTGATCTCGCCGCAGGGAGATGGGTGGGAGTCGGCGGGTACGTTCAATCCGTCGGTGGTTCTGCGCGACGGCAAAATCATTATGCTGTACCGAGCCCAGGACAAGGGCGGTACTTCACGGCTGGGATACGCGGAGAGTGTGGATGGGCTTCACTTTACGCGGCGGAGTGAGCCTGTGTTTTCGCCGGAGAAGAATTACGAGAAAGATGGCGGAGTGGAAGATCCGCGGCTGGTTTTGTTTGACGGCACTTATTATCTGACTTATACCGGTTACAACAAGAAAGACGCGCAATTGTGTCTGGCAACTTCGAAAGATCTCATCCATTGGGAGCGACGAGGCGTGATTCTTCCGGCCTACAAAGGGCGGTGGAATGTTCGCTGGACTAAATCAGGTGCGATGGTGCCGGAAAAGATCGGCGGCAAGTACTGGATGTATTTTCTGGGGACGACCGCCGACAAGAATGACCAGGTCGGGCTGGCCTCTTCTACCGATCTTTTGCACTGGACGGAAGAGACCGACGCGCCGGTGTTACCGGTACGCGCGGGAAAGTTTGATGCTCGCGTGGCCGAGCCGGGGCCTGCACCGATGGTGACGCCGAGGGGAATTGTACTTATCTATAATGGCGCCGACGACAAGCTGGTATACCGTACGGGAGTTGCCGTGTTCGACCGAAAGGATCCGCGGGTGTTGATCTCGCGAACGGATGATCCTATTTTTGCTCCCGAGAAGCCGTGGGAAAAAATCGGGCAGGTTCCGAACGTGGTGTTTGTCGAAGGCATGGTGCAGCAAGGGCGGAAATATCGGTTCTATTACGGAGGCGCGGATACTAACATTGGCGTGGCCGAGGCGCCGGTGATTCCTTGAAAAAGCAGCGGGCAAAATGCTATGAGGCGATTCTGATTTAGGGGGCGGCATGAGAAAACTTAGGTTGCGGTCTCTTATGGTTTTGTTCGGTGCCTTCATGGCTGGATCAATTATGGCTGGGTCAATCATGTTTGGATCGGTCGCCATGGCGCAGACGTCTTCTCATGCGGGGGATGGGGAAAGCCATGCGTGGTGGCAGCACGCGGTTTTTTATGAGATTTATCCGCGCAGTTTTTCCGACAGTAATAATGATGGAGTTGGCGATCTGAGGGGCATCGCGTCGAAGCTGGATTATTTGAAAGATCTGGGTGTGGATGCAATCTGGATTTCGCCCTGCTTCCCTTCTCCGCAGGTGGACTTCGGCTACGACGTTTCGGATTACGAAGATATCGATCCCATGTACGGAACGCTGGCCGATTTCGATTATTTGGCCGGTGAGGCGAAGAAGCGTGGGATCCACATCATCCTCGACTTCGTGGTCAATCACACTTCGGATCAGCATAAGTGGTTTCTGGATTCGAAGTCCTCGCGCACGTCCGCTCATCGCGACTGGTATATCTGGCGCGATGGAACTGGGCCGGGAGAGCCGCCGAATAACTGGCTCTCGGCGTTTGGAGGCTCGGCGTGGAAGTTCGATCCTACAACCAACCAGTACTACTACCATTTTTTCTATCCCGAGCAGCCCGACCTTAACTGGCGTAATCCGGCGGTGAAGGATGCGATGTTCGATGTAACGCGGTGGTGGTACAAGCGCGGTGTGTCGGGCTTCCGGCTGGACGCGGTGGATACGCTGTTCGAAGACCCGAACCTGCAGGACAATCCGATTCTAAAGCCTGGCAAGAATGCTTTCGGAGATCCGTTTGAGCAGAACAAGTACAACACGAAGCTACCCGAGGTTCACGAGGTGCTGCGCGGGTTGCGCGAAGTTGCGAACGAATATGACGCTGTGCTGATCGGCGAGACCTGGACGGCGGACGTGGCCGAGCTCAACCAGTATTATGGCAAGGGCAATAACGAATTGCAGTTGCCCATGGATTTTCTTTTCACCATGGTCAACAAGCTGTCGCCGGCGGAATTCCGCAAGCAGATCGCCGCGGTGGACGCCGCTTCCGGCTGGCCGACATTTGTGATCAGCAACCACGACATCGCGCGCTCCTATGATCGCTACGGCGATGGCCAGCACAATGACCAGATCGCGAAGCTGATGGCGGCGCTTTATCTCACACTGCGCGGCACCCCGATCATTTATTACGGAGAAGAGATCGGAATGAAAACAACTCCTCCGACGCGACCGGAGGATGTGAAAGATCCGATCGGACGCAAGGGATGGCCGAAAGAAAAGGGACGCGACGGGGAGCGCACTCCGATGCAATGGGATAACAGCGAGAATGCAGGCTTTTCGAGCGGTAATCCGTGGCTGCCAGTTCCTTCCACTTACCGGACGCACAATGTGGCCAATGAGTCGAAAGATCCGAGTTCGGTCTTGGAGTTCTACAAGAGGGTTCTCAAGCTACGGCGTACCCATGAAGCGTTGATGTACGGAAGCTACAAGGCGATGAATGCAACCGATGCGAAGGTGCTTTCGTACCTGCGGCTTTACAAGAACCAGGCGGTAGTGGTGGCGCTGAATATGGCGGATACGCCGCAGACGGTAAATCTCGGAGTGCAAAGCAGCGGCTTCAAATCGGCCAAGAGCTTGCTGGCTACGGGGACCCCGGCGGTTCAACAGGGGAAGGTTTCGATCGGGCCCTACGGAGTGTTTATCGGCGAGCTCTCTAAATAAGACGGGGGGTGGCACTGCGGGCGCTGCCAGGCTGCGACAGGGGAAGTATTTTCGAAATCTCTGAATCCGCGGCTCAGGCTCGCTGACCTTTTGTGCGGGTGACGGCTTCGTTCCATCTCTGACGCAGTTCATTTACCTGGGAGCGCGGCATGCGCGGGGTGAAGCGACGTTCCTCGCGAGGTAATGTGGCAATTGCCTGAGTCTCTTTCCAGAAACCCACGCCCAGACCCGCCAGAAATGCGGCGCCGAGCGCGGTTGTCTCCGTCATCGCAGGACGTACGACGGGCACGCTAAGGACATCAGCCTGAAATTGCATGAGACTGTCGTTGGCGGAGGCGCCGCCATCCACGCGCAGTTCGAGGAGTGGAGTGTGGGTGTCAGTTTGTACCGCGTCCATCAGATCGGCGACTTGGTACACAATACTTTCCAAGGCAGCGCGCGCAATGTGGGCGGCGGTACTACCGCGAGTCAGACCAAGAATTGCGCCGCGGGCGTAGGAATCCCAGTGGGGAGCGCCTAGCCCCACGAAAGCCGGCACGAAATAGACTCCGCCATTGTCGGGGACGGAATTTGCCAGGGCTTCTATATCGACTGATTTGCGAATGATTCCGAGGCCATCGCGCAGCCACTGGACCACGGCTCCGCCGACAAACACGCTGCCCTCGAGCGCGTAGTTCATGGTGTCACCGATGCGCCAAGCTACGGTCGTGATCAGGCGATTCGTCGATGCAACTGCGCGAGTGCCGGTGCTTTGTAACAGGAAACAACCTGTTCCGTAAGTATTTTTGGTGAGGCCGGGACGGATGCATCTTTGGCCGAACAGCGCGGCCTGCTGATCGCCGGCGATTCCGGCAATGGGTATGCCGTTGAGGCCGGGGACAGCCGTGACTTCTCCATAGATTTCGCTGGACGGCCGGACTGCGGGCAGCATCGAAGCGGGAATTTTGAAGAGATCAAGCAGTTCAGCGTCCCACGCTCCAGTATGCAGATTAAAAAGCATGGTGCGGGAGGCGTTGGTGGCGTCGGTAATGTGTATGCGACCGCTCGTCAGCTTCCAAAGCAGCCAGGTATCGACGGTACCGAATGCCAACTCACCGGCTGCGGCGAGCTTTCTAGCCTCGGGCACATGTTCGAGAATCCAGGAAATCTTGCTGCCGGAGAAGTAGGCGTCGATCAGCAGGCCAGTCCGCTGCTGGATTAAATGATCGTGGCCTTGCGCCTTCAGCTGTTCGCAAAACGGAGCGGTGCGGCGATCCTGCCAGACCATGGCATTGCAGATGGGCTTGCCGGTCGTGCGATTCCACACGATCGTTGTTTCCCGCTGGTTGGTAATGCCGATGGCAGCGATGTCGGTGGGCTGTACGCGCCCTTGAGCCAAGGCTTCCCGGGCGACTGCGATTTGCGATGCCGCGATTTCTTCGGGATCGTGCTCAACCCATCCGGGCTGGGGAAAAATCTGGGTGAACTCACGCTGCGCGACGGAGCGGACGGCGCCTTCGTGATCGAACAACAGGGCTCGGGAACTGGTGGTGCCCTGATCGAGAGCAAGAATGTATGGCAAGAAGCCTCCTGTTTTCTGTGGATCTTTTTTTGAAGATCGCTTTTCCGAAGATCGGGATCAAGACGCCGACTGGAGCGCGCGCAAAAATCGTCGAACGCCGAAGTCATAGACCGCCCCGCCGATAAGTCCTCCAAGCAGCGGCGCCGCCACGGGGATCCACCACACTCGAGCCCCATCGGTGAGCCCATTATTTTTGAATCCGGATGCGGCAGTGAAAAGGCGCGGACCAAAATCACGAGCCGGATTGATCGCATATCCGTGCATTCCGCCGAAGCTCATTCCGATGGCGACGACGACCAATCCAATCATAGCGGGTGCAAGATTGGCGCCCGGAGGAACGTTGAGTTCATCGGTGATGGCCAAAACCAACAGAAGCAGCAAAGCGGTGCCCACCACTTGATCCAGAAATCCAGCTTGCGGTAAAGAAGGAAAGGCGGGGAAGGTGGTGAACACGCCGGCGGTTTTGTCCAGTTGCGGGTCGAATTGGTGAAAAGCCGGCAGATAGTTTCGGTATACGAGCGCAGCCGCAAAAAACGCTCCTGCCGTCTGAGCGATGGAGTAGGGCAGAACTTTGCGCCACGGAAAGCCACGGAACACCGCCAGAGTAAGCGTGACCGCGGGGTTGAGATGACCGCCGGAAACTTTCCCCGACACGTAGATTCCCATCGTGACCGCCAACCCCCACCCCAGGGTGATGTTGGTGTAGCCGCCGTGCACGGTGGCGCCCGCGTCGGCGGAAGGGAACAAAACCACCATCGCGACCACACCGGTGCCAAACAGGATCAAGACAAAAGTTCCCAGGAACTCGGCAAACAGCTCGGCAAACAGCGTGGGCTTTTGATTCATCCGTTCTCACTCCTGAATTTGTGGTCTGTAGCGATCCGGCAAGCCGCCAGTAGTCTAGCAAGGATTTGAGCTTTCCTTGTTTGCGCGAAGCCGGAGCCTTCGGAGCCTGCACTGGGCGATCCGACCGCGATGATCGCCGCGGGTTACCGGAAGAACAAACGCGGGGTCGATTTCCGCTTGACAGGGGGAGCGTGCCCTGTAAGATGGAAGAATAGTTATGCATAGCGATGCATAAATATTCATCATGAATAAAGTCCTGCGCCAGCGAGCGGTTTTGGAAGCATTGCGGCAAGGGCCGATTGCCAACCAGGAAGATCTGCAGCGGACGCTGCGGAAGCGGGGATTCAAGGTCGGCCAGGCAACGTTGTCGCGGGACATTCGTGATTTGAATTTGAGCAAGAAGGCAACCGGATACGCCTTGCCTCACGGGGATGGAGCGGCTGGACTGGCTCTGCCCCCGGTGCAGCGGCTGGTTCGCGAGTTCGTGCTGGACGTGCGGCCGGCGCAGAACCTGCTGGTGGTGAAGACGATCATTGGCAGCGCGCAGCCCGTGGCGGCGGCTTTGGACGAGCAGGAGTGGGAGGAGTTGGTGGGGACGATCGCAGGCGACGACACGATCCTGATTGTTTCTCCCGACAAGGACGGCGCGAAGAAAATTGCGGTGCGGATCGAGGAGATGCTGGGCTGATGGCGGCAAAGTTAAAAAGCGCGGTGCTTGGGGCGAGCGGCTATTCGGGGCTGGAGTTGACGCGGATTCTCGAGCGCCATCCCAGGCTGGAGAAACCGCTCCTGCTGCGGCGTGAAGGTGGCAGTGGGGGCGCGGAAGATTTGGCGGAGGTGTTTCCGGAGTTGTCCGGAAACGGCGGTTATCCGCTGCGAACGCTCGCCTGGCCGGAGCTCAAGCGCCAGGGCGTGCAGTTACTCTTCCTGGCCACGCCACACCAAGCATCGCGGACGCTGGTGCCGGAAGCGATTGCCCAAGGCTTGCGCGTGATCGACTTGAGCGGGGCGTGGAGGCTGAAACAGGCGCAGCACCGGGCGATTTACTCGTTCCCGGATGGGGATGCAGTGACTGCGGCGGAGCTAACGGGAAAGGCGGTATACGGTTTACCGGAATTGAACGGTGACCGCATCCCATCGGCTCAGCTCGTGGCGAATCCCGGGTGCTATGCAACTTCAGTGATTCTGGCTTTGGCGCCGTTGCTTAGGGCAAAGCTCATCGACCGGAAGCTCGGAATTATTTCTGACTCGAAGTCTGGAGCGTCGGGAGCGGGGAAGGCGCCTACGCCGCGCACTCATTTTGTTTCGGTGGCAGACAATGTTTCCGCTTACTCGGTGTTCAATCACCGGCATCTGGGAGAGATGGTGGAGCAGTTGGAGCTGGACGATGCGGATTTGACCTTCACGCCCCACCTGCTGCCGATTCCGCGCGGAATTTTGTCGACCATCTACGTCCACCTGAACCGGGCGATGAAGCCGGCGGAAGTGGAATCTTGCCTGCGAGATTTCTATTCGGGCAAACCCTGGGTGCGAATTTTTGCCACGCCGAAGTTGCCCGAACTGCAATTTTCGCTGCACACGAACTATTGCGATCTCGGCTTCTGTCTGGCGGAGGATGGGCAGCGGCTGGTGCTGGTTTCCTGCCTGGACAATTTGCGGAAGGGCGCCGCCGGACAGGCGGTGCAGAACATGAACCTGATGTACGAATGGGAAGAGCGGGAGGGCCTGCAGTGACCATTGTGGTGAAGATTGGCGGCGCGGCGATCGAAGATCCTTCCCGGCTGCGCAAGTGCGCGCAGGCGATTGCGGAGTTAGCGCAGGATGGCCATCGCATCGCCGTGGTTCACGGCGGCGGCGGCGCTCTGACTCGCATGCTGGAGCGACTGGGGAAAAAGAGCGAGTTTGTGGAGGGCCTGCGCGTGACCGATGCGGAGACCCGGGATACGGCGCTCATGGTGTTGGCCGGGATCATCAACAAAAAACTGGTGGCGGCGATTCAGGAAGCGGGTATGCCGGCGATTGGATTTTGCGGCGGCGACGGGATGACGTTCCGAGCGCGGAAGAAATTTGTTCAGGGGCGCGACCTGGGCTTCGTCGGCGAGATTTGTTTTGCGGAGCCGTGCTGGATCGAGGCCCTGTGGCGGCAGGGAGGAATCCCGGTCATGGCTTCGCTGGCGCTGGGAGCCGACGGCGAATATTACAACGTCAATGCCGACGAAATGGCGGCATCTTGCGCGGCGGCTTGCCACGCTGATTCCCTGATTTTTCTCACCGACGTGCCGGGCGTAAAAGATGCGGCGGGCAGCGTGATGCCGTGGCTGACCACGAAACATGCGGCCGAACTGGTGGCCAGTTCCATCATTAGCGGCGGTATGCTTCCCAAGCTGCAAGCTTGCGGGCTGGCCCTGAAACAAGGCGTAGGCAGAGTAAGAATTCTGCCGGCCAACGAGGTAGAAGTGCTGCCGCAGTTTTATCTGACAAAACTTTCGTGCGGCACGGAGGTGACGTATTCATGAGCCCGTCTCTCGTAGCTCGATACAAATTGCAACCGGTACATACGCAGGTAGAGAAGAAGGAGTCAACGTTGAATCGTCATGTGCAAGCAAGAAGCGCGGTCGCTGCGGCGAACGTGCCGCAAGTGTTCTGGTGTCCGGACCTGGTATCGACGTGCGATCTGGGGCCAGCCGGCGTGGACGCAGTTTTGAACCTCGCGGGGATTATCAAAACGCGTCCCAGCGACTTTCGATCGGCACTCGTGGGCAGGCAGATGGTGATGTTCTTCGAAAAACCTTCCTTGCGGACGCGGTTGACCTTCGAGGCGGGCATGACAGGCTTGGGCGGTTCGGCGATGTTCGTGGACCAGAGTCACGAACGGCTCGGCGCTCGCGAAACCGTGAGCGATGTGGCGCATAACCTGGAGCGGTGGGTGGATGTGATTGTGCTTCGCACCTTTTCGCAGGAGACCGTCGAGGGCATGGCGCAGCACGCGCGCGTTCCGGTGATTAACGCGCTCAGCGATCTGGAACATCCCTGCCAGGCGCTGGCGGACTATTTCACTCTGGTGGAGCGTTTTGGAGACGTAAAGAATCGCTGCCTGGCATATGTGGGCGATGGCAACAATGTGGCGCACTCGTTGCTGCTTACCTGCGCATGCCTGGGGTCGTCCATACGAATTGCGACTCCGCCGGGTTATGAACCCCATGCGCAGATTATGGCTACGGCGCGCGAAATTGCCGAGGACACCGGTGCTGAGATTCAGCTGCTGAACGATCCCCGCGAAGCGGTTGCGGGAGCCGATGCAGTTTATACGGACGCCTGGGTGAGCATGGGACAAGAGCGGGAGGAAGCCAAGCGGGCGAAGATATTTCCGCCGTATCAAGTGAATGCCGAACTCATGGAGGAAGCGGCGCCGCACGCGGTTTTCATGCACTGCCTCCCCGCGCATCGCGGGCTGGAAGTGACGGACGCAGTGATGGATGCGGAGCGGTCACTGATTTTTGAGCAGGCGGAAAACCGCCTGCACGTGCAAAAGGCGATACTCTATTTGCTGCTGAGCGGCGGCGACCGGCTGCCCGCAAGGAGCGCTCATGCCTGAAAAAATTGTTCTTGCATATTCCGGAGGGCTCGATACCTCCATCATTATTCCGTGGCTTAAAGAGAATTATGCTTACAACGTCATTGCGATGGTCGGCGACGTGGGCCAGGGCGACGACATCGAAGCCGTGGTGAAGAAGGCTTACGCTACGGGAGCGAGCAAGGTGGTGGTGGAAGATCTTCGCGAAGAATTCCTGACCGGATACGTCTTCCCCGCGCTGCAGGCGGGTGCGGTTTACGAGCACAAGTATCTGCTGGGTACCTCGCTGGCGCGACCCGTAATCGCAAAGCGTCAGGTAGAGGTGGCGCTGCGCGAGGGCGCCACCGCCGTGGCGCACGGATGCACGGGCAAGGGCAACGATCAGGTTCGCTTCGAGTTGACCTACCAGGCACTGGCGCCGGAGTTGAAAGTGATTGCGCCGTGGCGGGAGTGGACGCTGAAATCCCGCGAAGAGTGTTTGGATTACGCCGAGCAGCACGGCATTCCGGTGGAGGCGAGCCGCACAAAAATTCACAGCCGCGATCGCAACCTCTGGCACCTCAGCCATGAAGGCGGAGAACTGGAAGATGCGGCGAATGCGCCACTGCCGACAACTTGGCAGCTGACGCGCTCACCGCAAGAGGCTCCGGACAAAGACGAGCAGGTGACGATCGGATTCGAGAAAGGGATTCCGGTCGCGGTGAATGGGATGAAGCTTGATCCGGTGTCTCTGGTCGAGTTGCTGAACGAAATCGCGGCGCGCAACGCAGTGGGCCGAGTGGATCTGGTAGAGAACCGCTTTGTGGGAATGAAGTCCCGCGGATGTTATGAAACGCCGGGCGGAACCTTGCTGATCGCGGCGCATCGCGAACTGGAAGCGCTGTGTCTGGAGCGTGAGGTGGCGCACTTCAAACAGCAGGTGGGATTGAAATATGCGGAGTTGGTCTATTTCGGCCTGTGGTTCACGCCGCTGCGCGAGGCTCTGGACGCCTTTGTAACCAGCACGCAGGCGGAGATGACGGGCAGCGTGACGTTGTCGCTATACAAAGGAAATGTTTCGGTGGTGAGCCGCGAGTCGGAGTACTCGCTTTACCGCACCGATCTTTCGTCCTTCACCATGGGCGATGGTTACGACCAGAAAGATGCGGCGGGCTTTATTCGAATTCTCGGATTGCCGTCGCGCACGCGGGCCCGGGCACGGCAGGAGGTTGCGCGATGAAGATGTGGTCGGGGCGGTTCCGGCAGGCGCCGGATCCGCAATTCGAACGCTGGCAACGGTCGTTCGACTTCGACCGCCGGCTGCTTGATTACGAGCTTGCGGCCAGCGGGACGCACGCGCAGGCTTTGAAGAACGCGGGAATTCTCTCGGCGGATGAACTGATCAGCATTCTTGAAGGTTTGCAGAAGATTGGAGAGACGGCGGCATCTGCTGAGGGATTTGCGGAAGACGAGGAAGCCGAGGACGTCCACCATTTCGTGGAAAAGCAGTTGGTCGTGCGGATCGGAGATGCCGGATACAAGTTGCACAGCGGCCGCAGCCGCAACGAGCAGATTGCTACTGATCTGCGTTTGTATGTTCGGGCGGCGATCGATGAGTTACGAAAAAAATTAGGGGATGTCTGCTCGGCTTTCACCGAGCGCGCCGAACAAGCCGGCAATGCCGCGATGCCGGCTTATACGCATCTGCAGCACGCGGAACCCGTGCTGGTGGGGCATTGGCTGCTGGCGTATGTGGAAATGTTCCTGCGGGATGCGGACCGGCTGGTGGATTGCCGCAAGCGGTTGAATGTTTGTCCTCTGGGATCAGGGGCGGTGGCGGGTGCGACTCTGCCTCTGGACCGAACGTTCATGGCCGATGAGCTCGAATTTGCTGGTCCGACCGCGAACAGCATGGACGCGAGCAGCGACCGCGACTTCGTTCTGGAGTTCGTCAACGTTCTTTCGCTGCTCGGCGTGCACCTGAGCCGGTGGGCCGAGGAAATGATTATTTTTTCCTCGCAGGAATTCGGCTTTGTGAAATTGCCTGAGGCTTATTCCACGGGCAGCAGCGCCATGCCGCAAAAGAAAAACCCTGATCTTCTGGAGCTAGTGCGGGGAAAAACGGGGCGCGTGATCGGGAGCGCCACGGCGCTGACAGTGACCCTAAAAGGCCTGCCTCTGGCTTACAACAAAGATTTGCAGGAAACCCAGGAGCCGCTATTCAGCGCCGCGGAAACCGTGCTCGGCATGCTGCCGCTGATTGCCGGATGGATGAAGGCGGTGGAGTTTGACTACGCGCAAATGAACGCAGCGTCGCAGTCGGGATTTATGAATGCGTGGGCGGCCGCGACTTACCTGGTCAAGCGAGGCGTCCCATCGCGCCTGGCGCACGAACAGATTGGCAGGGCGGTAAAACTCTGCGTGGAGAGGAATTGTGAGATTCAGAATCTGACGCTCAATGATTTGTGCCGCCTGCACCCGGCATTCGATGAGAGCTTTTATGAATGCCTGAAGCCGGCCGCAGTATTGGCGATTCACGATGTGATTGGGGGCACGGCACCGGACCGGGTGAAGCAAGGGATTGCAGCCGCGAAAAGGAAGATCGACTCTCTGCGTGAGGAGGTCAAGATTCATGCGCACGCGTAAGGCGATTTTGCCGGATGCCCAGCACATCCACGATTTGATTTCCGCTTATTCCGGCGACGGTACCTTGCTGCCGCGAACGCTGGCGGAGATTTGCGAGAACGTAAGAGACTTTGTGGTTCTGGAAAATGAAGGCCGGATCATCGGATGCGGTGCGCTGCATCTTTATGGGACGCATCTGGCCGAGATTCGTTCGATCACGGTGGGACCTGAAACGCAAGGAAAAGGCGGGGGCAGCCGGCTGATGAAGGCGTTGGTCGCGGAGGCAAAACGGCATCGCGTGGATTGCATTTGTCTGTTCACGCGCGCGCCCGAATTTTTTGCGCGCCAGGGATTCCAGATTGCACAGCGCGAGGATCTTCCCGACAAAATTTACAAGGATTGCCATGTCTGTCCCAGATTTCATCGATGCGATGAAGTGGCGATGGTGCGCGGCAAGCTTCCTACATTTGCCATCCTTCCGGAACCGGCGAACTGGCTCGTCAAGCTCCAGCTTCTGTCCGGCAACGCGGTGTAAGGTCGCGGACTCATCGATCAGGGTCTGGCTCGCGGAACTGCCTCAGTTGCGTCTTCCGGTGCTATGATGCCGAGCGGAAGACATAACTATGTCGATTGCGACGCCGACCCGTTCGACCGCAGTTTCTCCTGACGCGCCATCGTCCTATAGGGGACCGCTGGCGGTTGTGACCACGTTGTTTTTCATGTGGGGCTTTCTCACTTGCCTTAACGATATTCTTGTCCCTCACCTGAAGTCGATTTTCGACCTGAACTACAAAGAAGTCATGCTGATTCAGTTTGCCTTTTTTGGCGCCTATTTTCTTTTCTCCATACCTTCCGCCAAGGTCATCGACTGGATTGGCTACCAGCGCTCGATGGTGGTGGGTTTGCTGACCATGGGCATCGGCGCATTTCTTTTCGTGCCGGCGGCGAGCGTTCCATCGTATCCGTTGTTTCTGGTCGCACTGATCGTGCTGGCGGCCGGCATCACCTGCCTGCAAGTTGCTGCCAATCCCTACGTGACCGTGCTGGGCAAACCGGAGACGGCTTCGAGTCGCCTGAACCTCACGCAAGCCTTCAATTCCCTGGGAACTTTTCTAGCGCCTTTCTTCGGAGGTCTGCTGATTCTCAGCGCAGCTCCGAAGGCCATGGAAGAAATTCGGGCGATGGCCCCGGATGCATTGCGGGCTTATCGCCTCCAGGAAGCGGCGACCGTCAAGACGCCCTACGTGGGGTTAGGGATCGCTCTCATAGTTCTGGCGGCGGCAATCGGCAGCTTCAAGTTGCCGAAAATTCCGCAGGCTCAACACAAAGTTGGGGAAAAAGTAGACGACTCAATCTGGAGACATCCGAATTTGATTCTTGGCGCCATCGGCATTTTTGTATACGTCGGCGCGGAGGTCGCTATCGGAAGTTTTCTGGTGAACTATTTCACCCAGCCAGAGATCGGCGGAATGACGGATAAGGTTGCGGCCGGTTTTGTCGCCTTTTATTGGGGCGGGGCTATGGTCGGGCGTTTCATCGGATCGGGGTTATTGCAGAAAATGAAGACCGGTCAACTGCTTGGCATTTGCTCGGTGTGCGCGGCGGCCCTGGTGACGATCTCCATGCTCAGCTCAGGACACTTCGCCATGTGGAGCATCATCCTGGTTGGCTTCTTTAATTCCATCATGTTTCCGAGCATCTTCACCCTGGGTGTGGCGGAACTCGGCCCACTGACCGGGGACGGTTCGGGATTCATGATCATGGCGATTGTGGGTGGAGCGATTATCCCTTTAGCTCAGGGCGCCATTGCGGACCGGATCGGAATTCATCACGCTTTCTTCCTGCCGGTGATCTGCTACGTCTACATCCTGTTCTTCGCCTTGAGCGGGTCCAAGCCCAATAGCGAACGCCGCGCCCGGAGCTAGGTGGGCTAGTCCGGGAGCGGCTCCGAGGAACGGGGTCAAACTAAATAGAGTTAAACCAGTACCGAAACCAACTCCGGTGTGCAGCGAGAGTTTTGCATCAACTTGACGGCATCTTCCGCCGTGAATCTTCCCATGGCGAGTGCGAGCTTTTTGTTGGTTGTGGTCTGGATGGGGCTGCGATCGACTCGCAAAACGTATTCGGCAGCACGCGCACCGCCGCGATTTACCTTGACGAGAAACTTTGTATTTTTCATGGGCTCCCTATGTGGTTCAGGATGGCAAGCGCAAAATCAGGATACGGTGAAAATATCCCAAGGTTAAGATCGAGAAAGCGTCTTTCCCCTCAGAAACTCGCTGAGTGCGGTAAAGCCAGGACAGGACCAAATCTTATTCCGTATAGCTGAAAGGATAAGGCGAGATAATGAATCAGCTTTAATCATAGGCTGATGCGGGGTATTTGTCAATTAGTTAATGGCTTAGGTTGGCTTAGGGCTGCAATATTTGAATCGCTTGCGGATGCACTTGTTGGTCCCTGATTTGGCTGGAATCCCAGCCGCCGCCGAGAGCCTTTACCAGAAATACGGAGCTGACCATCTGCTGGCCGAGGAGTTGTGTCTCCAGGCGTTCGCTGGTCAGCAGAGTGGTTTGGGCAGTGATGACGTCAAGGTAACTGGTGACTCCGCCAATATAACGATTGTTGGCGATTTCGAGGGCGCGACGCGCGTCCTCGACCGCGGCGCCTTGCGTCTTCAGAGCCTGGGAAAGCGTGCTCAGATTGCTGATGCCGTCCTCAACTTGCTGGAATGCGGTGAGCACCGACTGGCGGTAGTTCGCCACCGACTCCTCGTAGGCAGCGCGCGCAGCCGCCAGATTGGCACGGTAGCGTCCGCCTTCGAAGAGGGGTTGCAAAGCATCCGCCCCGAGGGACCAGAAGAGGCTGGGCGCGTTCAACAGTGAGCTGACCTGGGTGCTCTGCCAACCTCCGGCGCCGCTGAGCGTGATTTGCGGATAGAAAGCGGCGTGCGCGATACCGACCTGCGCGTTCTGAAAAGCCATTTGCCGCTCGGCGCTGGAAATATCGGGCCGACGCTGCAAAACATCCGAAGGCACATCCAGCGGAACCGGCGGAGGCGTAGCCTGCAAGGGCGCCACGCGCACATTCAGGCTGGATGCGGGCTGTCCCAACAGGACGGCGATGGCATGTTCGAATTGCGCTCGCGACTGCTGCACCAGAGAAAGTTGCGATAGGGTTGAATCGAGCAGGGCGGCTTGCTGCGCCACGTCGAGTCCGTTGGCAATGCCGCCGTTATGCCGGTAATTCACCAGGTCAAGGCCCTTGCTCTGGTAGCCTACCGACTCCTGCACTACATTGAATTCCGCATCCAACTCGCGCAACGAGAAGTAGTCGGCGGCGAGTTCCGCGGTCAGCACCAACTGTGCGTTCTGAAGATCCGCCGCCGTGGACTGGAGCGTTGCATTCGCAGCTTCAACGGTGCGCCGCACGCGTCCGAAGAGATCGAGCTCATAGTTTATGGAGAACGGAATCGTGTAGACGTTCTCGGTAAAGGGCGGAACCGTCTGCGTGACGCCGCTGATCGTGACCGGCTGCAGGCCATTCAAGGGACGATTTCCGGCGCCCCGCTCGCGCGCTCCAGAAGGATCGGTCGAGAGCTGCGGGAACAATCCGGAGGTCGCAACCCGGGCTAGCGAGCGAGCCTGCTCTAAACGGTCGCGCGCTGCCGCAAGAGATTGATTCGCCTGCAACAGTTGTTGCTCGTAGGCGTTGAGCTCGGAATCGTTAAATACCTTCCACCATTCACCCTTGGGGATCGCATCTTCCGGCGCGGCCTGCTGCCAGGGTGGTTGAGTCTTCCACGCATCGGGCGCGGGAGTGGGAGCCGCAGGACGGCTGTACCGCGGACCGACGGTGCATCCCGTGGTAAGCGCGAGCAACCATAGAACGAAAGCGGCCCAGAATGCGACTCGCTTCACGATGCCCCGCCCTTCTGTTGCCCCGGCGTGGTTTGGCCGGGCTGCGGCGGGTTGGGCGAAGGTTGCGCCAGATTCACCTGCTGTCCGTCTTCCAGCGAGTCGGCTGGATTGACTACGACTTTGTCGGTCGCCGCGACACCGCCGAGAATTTCCAGGGTGGTGCCGTAGTCTCGTCCAATATTGATGGGGCGCAACTGCACCTTGCCGTCGGAACCGACGACTGCAACCTGCGCACCCTGGGCGCGGAATAACATTGTGTTCACCGGAATCGTGACCTTGTTCACGTTGGAGCCGACGGCGAAGTGAACCTCGCCAAACGAGCCGGGCAGCAAGCGGCCATCCTTGTTGGGCACGTCCACTTCGGTGAGCAAGGTGCGAGTGACCGGGTCAATTGCCTCTGCGGTTCGCACGATGATGCCGTAAAATTTCTGACCGGGAAATTCCTGCAGAGTGACCGGAGTTTTGGCTCCGACTTTTATGTAAGGTGCATAGGCCTGCGGAACGCTGGTGTAAACCCGCAATGGATCAACCCGGGCGAGGTCGAACAATTCTCGACCGGCGGCGCCGGCGCCAGCGTTAATCAGCGCGCCCGGATCGACGTTGCGGCGGGTGAGCACG
>JGI12635J15846_10000620_pt1 | contig 30744 bp, 25 predicted proteins | sample BlaSpr_A8_OM2_M2_FD_15846 | JGI IMG/M metagenome (IMG submission 15846)
CGGCACGGGAGCCGAGGCAAGCCTCATTGTAGGTANAGGGAGAATCTAGAAGACCAGGTGGGCTCCAACCTGCATACGCCGCCTGAAGTCAACAATGCTGTTAATAACGCCCGCATTTCCAACGTCAACAAATGCCGCGCCGTCGCCGGTGGGTTGCGCCAAATTCACACGGTTGAGTGAGTTAAATGCATCCCACTTTAAGTCGAGACGGGTCTTCTCCGTGATGGCAAAGGACTTGGTCAACGATAGATCCACCTCGCCGAAGCCCGGACCCATCAGGCTGTTGCGTCCGGCATCCCCGAAGGTGTATTGCGCCGGATCGGCATAGGCCGCCGGGTTGTACCACTCGTTGCGGTTGGGATTGGCCACATGCGGATTGCCAACCAGGTTCGGTCGATCATAAATAGGAGAATTAAGCACGGTTGGGGAGTTCACGTAGTACGGCGTGAAGGGCAATCCGCTCTCGAAATTGAGAATTCCGCTGAATGCCCAGCCTCCAACCACCGCATCCGCACCACGGCTCAGACCATTTGCAAAAGCCCTGCCGCGGCCGAATGGAAGTTCCCAGTTGACTGCGCTCACCCAGGTCCAAGGTCTCACGGTGCCTGAGGGTCCGTAATTGCACGAGTAGCAGAATTGATTTCCGTTACCATCTCCTGGACCGTCCGTTCCAACGTCAAGCGACTTAGCCCAGGTGAAGTTACTCAGCACAAACAATCCCCGATGAAAGCGCTTTTCCGCGTGAAGCTGCAGAGAATTGTAGTTGCTTCTCATTTCCGGTTCATTATAGACCGCGTTGTTCCGTTGGTATTCCGGTACAGCCCAACCGTAGTTGGCGAAGAACGGCTCGCGGGATGTATAGAGTCCCGGTCCGGGAGGTGGCAAGTTAACGTTAAAGTTATCCCACTGATGGCGCCCGATGTTACCCACATACGCAACCGAAGCGATGATCTGATAAGGGAAAGCATGTTCCAGAGTTACGTTGTAAGTGTCGTTGTAACTATGCGGATAGGTTCCGACCCCAACGAAGTATTCACTGCCGCCAGGGGCGCCCTGAAATGAAATCTGGCCATTTGCCGGAAACGCCGGAAGCGCCGGAGGAGCGCCTGGACCCTGGTCTAACGTGTACCCCAGTGGCGCGTAAGGATTGGCCTGGACATCAGTCTGGCTTTGCTTGATGGGCCAGCAACATCCCTGGGTTCCAAATCCCGCACCGGACGAATTCATGAAGTAGCTGCGGCCGTATCCACCGCGAAGGACAGTCTCTTTGAACAACCGGAACGACACTCCAAGACGCGGTGAAAATTCGGTTTTCGGAGTGGTTACTCCGGCATATTTGCCAGCCAGGTTGGTCAACAACAGTGTGTCCGTCGCGATATCGATATTTCCGTCACTCTGCCCGTTTTGCGTGAAGATCGGACTCATATAATCCCAGCGCAGACCCAACGTCAGAGTCAGCCTGGGGGTAACTTGCCAGGTATCCTGACCAAAGAACGCCAGCTTCCAAAGTTTTTCCTGAGGCTGAACCAGTGTTATGTCTCTATTAAAACCGTAAGGTTGCGTGGGGTTACCAATTAGGCCGAGTTCGAGTGCGGCTAGGCCTGATCCGCAAAAGGTACCGGCTGCTGGGTTAGAGCATGGCCCCGCGCTGGCGGTGTCATTGACCTGGGTGAGCGCTTGGCCAATATTGAAGGTTCCGCGCCCGCTGACGTCGGTGCGGATGCCAAAAAACTTTCCGATATCGGCGCCCCACTTGAACGCGTGGTGGCCCTTGGTCTTGGTCCAGTTATTGTAGAACTCGAAGTTTGCCTCGCGCTCGAAGAATGGCAACCCAAAATCGCCCATATCAAAGGGTGTTAATGGGTCGCCGACGTTTATCTCTGGCAGGCCTGAGGTGTAGACCGTGCCTAGGTTGATGTTTGGAATGCCTACGGTTGTTGCCGCGTCGGTGGTGTAATCCGGCTGCAACTCAGAAATCACTATGCGCGAAAGAGCGAAGCGGGCGTCGGTTAGAAGAGAAGGTGAGAAGGTGTGTTGATAGTCAAACATGACGCTCTTGTCATGATCGGCCGAAAGTCCGGCATTTGCGACACCAACGCCTCCGAGTGGAGGGCCGCCGCCCGCGATACCGTAGGCCGTGGGAGTGTCAAAGTTCGCCTTAAAATAACTGAATTTCCCGAATATCACGGTTTTTGAGGTAACAAAGTAGTCGCCGCGAGTATCGAACTGATCCTGGTCGAAGGTGGCGGGCCGAGAGATCTGGTAGTTGTTGCTGTATCCGGCCGAGTTTGGCTGAGGCAAGAGTGCCATCAAGTTTTGACCGGCCTGGCTGAGTCGGTCGGGGCAAATTACGTTAAGCACGCCATTGCAGGAAATCTGGGTTCGGCCGGTTCCATCCGGATTGCCCGTGGCCGGATCGTAGATCGGATCGGTTGCAGCGACGGAACTGAAATCGCCAGTTCTAAATGCATCGATCGGCACCGTCTCGTTGCCGGAGGTGAACAGATTATTCCGCATCCCCTGGTAGTCGCCGAAGAAAAACAGTTTATCCCTAATCACTCGGCCACCGAAGCTGCCGCCAAACTGATTCCAGCGATTGCCGGGAATACCATTGGGCTCGCTGAAGTGGTCGGGCGCGTTGAAACCAGAGGTGCGATAGTTTTCGAAAGCCGATCCGTGATATGCATTTGTGCCCGACTTCGTTGTGATCTGCCAAAGTCCGCCGGCTACCTTGCCGTATTCAGCATCGTAATCGCTGGTTGCGAGCTTCACTTCCTGCACAGCGTCGTTCGGAGTCACGATGATCGATAGCCCCTGGATCGCCTCCGTGTTCTCGACTCCATCCAGCAGGTGTCCGTTTGCGCCGGGTGCGGCTCCGTTGATGTTGACGTTGAAATCCTCTCCCGCATTCTCGGGGTGCAGATCGAGTTGGCCGCTCGGCATCGAAACGCCAGGGGCCAAGAGCGACAGCCGAGTGATGTTATTGCCGAATGTAGGAAGAGCGTTGATCTCGGTCGAATGTATTTCTTCATTCACCTCGGCGCTATCCGTCTGGAGAAGGGGCGCTTCGCCAGAAACCTCCACCTTGGTCGATGCTGTGCCGACCGGCAACTTGGCGTCGATACGAACGCCAACACCGGCATCGATACGGGTGGCCTCCCGGGTGAATAGTGCAAAGCCTTCCTTCTTGACCGTGACCGAATAAGTTCCCGGGATCAGACTGGGGAACCTGTACGCTCCGTCGCGATTCGTGACGGTTTTCTGGGCAACTGCGTCTCCGATATTCGTTGCTTCGACGGTTGCGCCGGAAATGGCGGCGCCGGAAGCGTCAGTTACGTTGCCCTCGATGCCTCCGGTGACGGCCGTTTGCGCGTGCAACAGGCCAACCAATGCCAGGGAAAGAACTACGATGAGAGTTAGAAAACGGTACGTGGCGGAGTTCATCTTGGAGCCTCCTTGAGACGACGGCGCTCGCGATCGGGGAAGATCTGCGACGCAATGGAGCATGGAGTTTGTGGCAGCTGCACGCGGCTGCGATAGTGGATCGACGTGGCTCTGCGAGCTCTCATGGGCCGACGCGGAAGGTAACCTATGTTTGGGCGAGTGTCAAGGGAAATATTGTCAACACTAATGTCTACAAATGTTGGTATCCGTCAAGAATAACTGTGAAAACGCGGGTGTGATCCATGTGTCGGAGCTCCCAAGGGCAGCCATTTTCTGCCGACCATACTGTTACCCATATTGTCGACAACGTGCTACAGTGGCAGGGAGCTTGGGGCATCTGGTGGCCTGAGGAAAGCCGATCCATGGCGCGGCGCGGGTTGTTCGTCGAGCAGCGCATTTCGGAAATCCTTGTCTTTTGGCTGAAACCAGCTTATATATACACACCACGCCGATGCGAAATTCGAAAAATCATTCAGGTAAACCGGAGCGCGGCCTGTCCGCCAGTAAGCGGGTAGAAGCTCACTTACGCAAGGCCATCCATGCCGGCAAACTGCGGCCCCGCCAGCGCATTATCGAAGAGGATCTCGCTAGCGAGTTGAAGGTAAGCCGCGGGCCCGTGCGCGAAGCGCTGCTGCGGCTGGAACGCGACGGCCTCGTGGTTACGACGTCGAGGCGCGGGACTTTTATCCGCGACATCTCGTTGGCTGAAATTGGTGTGATTTTTCGGATGCGCGCCAAGCTCGAAGGGCTATGCGTGCGCTACATGAGGGAGAACTCCTCCATCGATCCCCAGGAGCTTCTCGATCGTAGTTTAAAGAAACTGAAAGCTGCCGCCGCCAAGAACAGCGAGGAACAGTTCTTTGACGCCGACATGGAGTTGCATCGCACCATCTGGAAGGCTGCCAACCAGCCGCTCCTCTACCGCACCCTCAATCTCCTGATGAACCCCTATATTTTCATCATTGCCCGCGCTTATTCCTCGCGCATCTCGCTCGAGAGCCGGCGCGAAAATCATGAGCAGTACGTGAGAATGGTCCTGAAGTCGCCGATCGATNAAATCGAGAGCGAAGTGGAGCGCTACTTCGGCGGTTTGTATTCCCGAATCTTCGATCAAACCTCGGCTTTCGCTGGACTTGTCCCCGGCCATTGGACGGACGACCTGGAAGATCCTCTCGCTTCGCCCATCTCCTGATTCCCGGCTGCCCGCGCCGCATTTAATGTCATCAATGTTGTTGACATTGAGGGACCCGAGTGCTTCAATGGCTCNGTTTGTTCTCATGACTTCACACATCGTCCAGGCACTCCTGTTGGTTCTATGCGCCGCGATCATGAATGCCGCGTATTCGCTTCCCATGAAACTGAACAAAAGATGGCAATGGGAGCACTCGTGGTTTGCTTTTTCCGTCTTTGGCGTGGCCGTCGTGCCCACCGTGATCGCGGTGCTGACCGTGCCCGGACTCTGGTCGACTTATGCTGAAGTCTCCGCCGGCACCTTGGCCAGAATGGTGCTGTTCGGAGCCAGTTGGGGTGTGTCTCTCGTATTTTTTGGCTTGGCGCTCACTCGGTTGGGCCTGGCCATCACCTTCGCCGTGTGCCTCGGAACTTCGGCTGCGGTGGGCGCCCTCACTCCGCTGATCGCGCAACATCCCGATCAGATCATGACGCGGCAAGGCGGCCTGATTTTTCTGGGGGTGGTGGCGATTATTGTGGGTGTGGCACTGTGCGGACTGGCGGGAAAGCATCGAGAAGCCGCGCTGCAACAAGCGAGCGCTACTGTGCGGCATGGTTTTTGGCTGGGATATCTATTGGCCTTTGTCTCCGGCATTCTGGGCTCGATGCTGAATCTCGGCCTGGCATATGGGGGAAGTATTCAGCGGGCCGCGCAGCAGCACGGCGCGAGTCTCGCCATGATGTCAAACGCCGTATGGTTGCCTTGTCTCTACGCCGGATTCCTGCCGGGCGCAATCTATTGCTACCTTCTGATGCGCAAGCGAAACAACGTGAGCGCTCTTCGCCTTCCAGGCACTTGGTATTACTGGTTGGTTGGGGCCAGCATGGGATTTCTGTGGTACGGCAGCATTATTCTCTACAGCATTTCGACGGTCAAACTGGGCGATCTGGGGACAGCCATCGGCTGGCCGCTATTTCTCGCGGCGATCGTCGTGGCGAGCACGGTCTTTGGCGTGGTGACGGGCGAGTGGGCGCGCACCGGCACGCGTCCGATAAGGACGATGGTGCTCGGAGTCGGCTTCCTCGTGCTCGCGATCGCGATTCTCAGCTATGCGGGGCGCGGGCAATCGTAAGCTGTCATCCGCTACCTTCTAAGCAGCGCCGGAACTGGATTCGCTCGAAGTGCACGCTACCGTTCTTTTTAATGATGTCAACAAAAGTGTTGACGAAAGGCTTTCTGGTTTAGTATGGTGCGAAAGGAAATTTGATCGCGCGGAAGTATGGCGCATTTTGCAACGCTCATCTTCTTCCGGTTTTCAAACCGCCTCGTGGCAGGGTTCTCGACTCGTTTCATGGCGCCTGGGTTGGTGTCACCGATGTAGCCGAACGGGATTATGGAAATCTTCCGACATGTGTATCAGATCGGCTCATCAATCGCCGATCGTAATTTGTTTCAATATTTATTTGTCGGCGACAACACCATCCTCCTCGACACGGGCGCGTCCAACACACCTGGCGAAACGATTTTTCCATTCCTGAAGCGCATCGGAATCGACCTCACGCGACTGACTCTAGCCATCAATACTCATGCCGACGCCGATCATCACGGAGGCAACTCTTCTCTCAAGCAAAACGCCGATCAAGTCAAGCTCGCTTGCGGTGAGCAGGACCGTTTGATGATTGAGTCTCCGGATCGTCTCTTCGCGTCGCGCTACAACCAGTGGATCCCGGATCATGGCGTGGGACTTGGCGCTAGTCCGGAGGCCAGCGCTTTTGTGCGAAAAATGGGAGGGCCGCCGCAGCGCATCGATCAGACCCTTGTCGGTGGGGAATATATCCGAATTGACGATGAGCGATCGCTGCAAGTTCTCCATGTGCCCGGGCATAGCGACGGCCATTTAGCGCTCTATGACCCGGTCAATCGTGCGGTATTCGTCGGGGATGCGCTGCACGGTTGGTACTGCCCCAACAAGGCTGGTGAGCCATCGCTTCCGCCTGCTTATTATTCGGTGCTCGCCTATCTGGGCACGTTGCAATTGCTGCACGCTTTTGAAATTAAGTGGATTTATTCCGGCCACTGGCCGGCCTTCCATGGTTCGCAAGTGTCGGAGTTTCTCAGCGAGTCTCGCCGATTTGTTGACGCAGCTTCGAATCTGGTTTGGAGGATCCTCGAGAAAAATCCAGAGGGAGTAACGCTCAAAGCTTGCATGGATGAATGCGGGCCAGCCCTGGGGGCGTGGCCGATGAACAATCAATGGCTGCTGATGTATCCGCTGCACGGTCACCTTTCGCATCTCGAACAGCAAGGCAGAGTAACGAAGCTTCGTAGCGAAGGCCGCGTGCAATGGAAGATTGCGAATTAGAGGGGGCAAGGGCCGCGATGGAATGTTCTGGCGAGAGAGTCCGTACGAGTAGCAGTTATCGCAGAAGGATTCGTCTCGCCAGCGCCATTGCGGTCCTTTTCTTTTTAATTCTTCTTCCGTCATTTTCATTTGCGGCGGTGGTGGCTGAAGGGGGCCCGCGTTCGGCTTTGATTCGTACTGGGGCATTTCCAGGTGTTCGCTTTAATTCCGGCCTCACTGTTTGCGATGAAGAACTGCGCAATGGCCGCTGGGTAAGCCGTTACTGGGATTCGAGTGGTCAGATCGTAGCCGATATTCAAGTCGATGCAGAACGGCAGCAGATGAACACTCTGCCCGTCGACGCGTTCAAGCTCGAAGTCGAAGGGCAGGAGCTTTCTGGAACTTGGAAATGGATTGGAGCCAGCCAATCGAGAGCCAGCGATCCCGACGGATTGCTGGTGACCGTGGAACTCGAAAGCACTGTCCGGCCCCTTCGAGTGAAAGTGCAAACCTTGCTGAGCGGCGGTCCGGTGATGGTCCGCTGGCTCGAAATCAGCAATACTGGGCAACGCCCCACGGCCATTTCCAACGTATCGCCTTGGGCGGGCCAACTCTGGCATACGCCAAATTTTGCGGAGAAACTTCCGACCAATTCTGAAGATGTTTATGACGTGGGCTACGTTCAACACGAGAAGTGGGGATACGAAGGTTCATGGCGCTTCGACGCAGTCGTTAACGAAACGAAGATTATCTCTGGCGACCGAGGAAAGTCCGGATGGGGCCATCCCACATTCTTCGCTCGCAATAACGCTACCGGCGAGTGGTTCGCGGCGTCGCTCGGCTGGAGCGCAAACTGGAAAATCCGAGTTACAAGCAAAATAGAAAACTCGCCGGTGGACCGCAGCAATGCAATCGACCGGCCGGTGAACGAGGCTCGATTGTTTTTCGACATGGGGCCGAGTTCAGTAGACCCCGCACTCCGCGTACTTGCTGCTGGCGAAACCATCAAGACGCCCGCAACCCACATACTCTGCATGAAAGGGGATCTCGATCACGTTGCTCAGGCGCTACTCGATCACGTGCGCCGCGATGTTCTTCCTCGTCCACCGTCGGATCACGTCTTCGATGTGGAAGCAAATCATCGCGGCTATATCGTGGACCATGAGACGGAAGCTGGAATCAAGCGCGAGATCGATATGGCCGCCGACATCGGCGCCGAAACGTTTCTGATTGACGCGGGCTGGTATGGTCCGGAGCCGAACGTATGGTATCAAAACGTCGGCGACTGGTACGCTGGTGCTTGGTTGCCAAACGATCTTCAGCCCATACGCGAATATGCGCGCCAGAAGGGATTGCGTTTCGGGCTGTGGGTTGAGATTGAAGGTGCTGGAGACGCTTCCAAGCTGCGCAAGGAGCACCCTGACTGGATCCTGACCCGCGACGGTGCTCCCATCGCCAATGGTCGCCATCTGGATGTTGGCAATCCCGTGGTCGCGAAATGGATGGAATCGGAGATCGCCCGCATCATTCGCAAATACGATCTCGATGTTTTCCGGATCGACTACAACATGTCGACCGAAGAAGACGGCAATCAGCTCCGCGACGGCTTCGTTGAGAATTCCTCCTGGCGCCACGTGGAAAATCTTTATGCCATGTTTGATCGGCTGCGCCAGCAATTTCCGGGAGTGATCTTTCAAAACTGCGCGGGAGGCGGCGGGCGGCTCGATTGGGGCATCCTGCGGCGCTTCGATAACACCGAACTCTCAGATTGGATGCGTGAGCCGCGAGGCCTAAAGATCCTGAACGGCATGACGTGGGTGCTGCCACCGGAAATCCTGTTGCGCACGTTCGGCACGGAAGTACCGGATTTGGCGGGCGATGGCGACATCGATTCTCAGTTGCGGCAGGTGCAGATGTCGTTGCCGATTTTTCGCGGGATCGCACCGTCGCTCGCGGAATTAAATCCCATCTTGCGCGACAAAATCCGCGCCGGAGTCGAACTCTACAAACACGAATTGAGACCGATTCTGCGCGATTGTGTGGTCTACCATCACACGCCGCTAACGCCGTACTTAAACCAATCGCCGTGGGTAGTTCTCGAATATGCCAGCCCCGACAAAAAGCGAGCGGTGGCAACTTTATTTCGCACGTCAAATTTTGAAGACCCGATCTACCGTTTTGTGCCGCGAGGGCTTGATGCGTCCGCTTCTTACAAAGTCACCTTCGAAAATCAAAATGAAGCGATCGAAATGTCAGGAATTCACCTGACGCAGGATGGAATTTTCGTCAGGCTCGAAACCGCGGGAACGTCGCAGATGTTGTTGTTCGAAAGCGAGCCGGCGCATTTCGAGCCGCCAAAAAAGAGCCGCTGAAGAAAGAGAAAGCTGGAAGCGAAAAGCTTCCCGAGATTTGCAATCGATGCCTATGGAACAAAATAATTTTCGCAAACTCTTTGATCTGAGCGGGAGCGTAGCCCTGATCACCGGCGCCGGAGTCGGCTTCGGGGAGCAGATATCGCTGGCCTTCGCCGAGTATGGATGCGATATCGCCGCCAGCGATCTCGATATAGAGAATCCACGGCGCACCGCCGAAAGCGTGCGCAAGACGGGAAGACGCGCCATCGCGTTGCAGGCCAATGTGGCTATTCCGGGCGACGTTGTCGACATGGTGGATGCAACCATGCGCGAGTTCGGCCGCATCGACATCCTGGTAAATTGTGCCGGCATCCCGCAACACGATCCCGCGGAAAGCACTCCACTTGAAACCTGGGATCGAGTTCTCGACATCAATCTTCGCGGCACGTTTCTGTGTTGCCAGGCAGCAGCTCGCGTCATGCTACAAAAGCGCAAAGGTGTGATCATTAACTTCTCGTCGATTGCGGGCGTGGTCGGCGTAGGTCGCGGCGCAAATGCTTACTGCGCCAGCAAAGGTGGCGTCAACGCGCTGACCAAGCAACTGGCGCTGGAGTGGGCCGACCGCGGAATTCGCGTTAATGCCATCGCTCCCTGCCAGTTCATGACTCCCGGGCTCAAGGAGGTCATGGCGAAACCGCAATTCGATCCCAGCAAGCTTATGGAAACCTGGGTATCGAATATTCCGCTCGGTCGCGTGGGAGAACCCGACGAAATCGCCGGGCCAGCCCTCTTCCTGGCGTCGCAGGCTTCTTCCATGGTGACAGGCGTGATTCTTCCAGTCGACGGAGGTTATCTGGCGCGATGACTTCGATGGCAGCGGTCAGGAGCGAAGCATGAATTTGCCGACCTCTCTTCCGGGCGGGGTTCAGTTGAAGCGTCTGGTGCAGATCGGAATTGTCGTCGCCAATCGCGACCGCACGACCCAGCTGCTGACTTCTCTATTTGGTATGGGCCCCTTTCGCTTCGTCGAGTGGCCGGATCGAGCCGAATCGGAATATTTCTACCACGGCGAGCCCGAGCAAATTCGATTGAAGCAAGCGTTCGTTCAATCGGGAGATGTAGAGGTTGAACTGATCGAGCCGGTCGAGGGCCACAGTGGCTATCAGGATTTTCTAGATAAGACGGGTGGGGGAATTCACCACGTACTTTTTGAAGTCAGTGACATCGGTCCCGTTCTTGAGGAACTGGCAAAGGCAGGAGTATCTGTACTTCAGTCTGGAACCGGTATTCGTCCCGGCACCCGCTGGGCATTACTGGATACACAGGAGTTACTCGGCTTTCTAGTGGAGTTACGGCATCGCCCTGGAGAGTCGGACGGAACATCGCTTTCATGATTACGGATCGATAAGTGTGCTTGGAGTGGAAACTCGAAAGAAAATGCAGGAAGCAAATTTAACTCGACTAAAGACCGCGATCGTCGGATGCGGCAAAGTTGCCGGCACGCATGCTCTCGCATATCAGGCACTGCCCAACTCAGAATTGGTCGCGGTATGCGATGTTGCACCCGAGCGCGCTCAAGCTTTCGCGAAAAAACTTCGCGTCAACGATTACACCGATCTGGCGGAGATGTTGAAGCGTGAGCACGTTGACGTGCTCTCAATTTGCACACAACATACCCAGCACCCGGCAGCTGTCGAGATCGCGGCTGCGGCTGGCGTACACGTGATTTCCGAGAAACCGCTGGCCATCGATCTTAGCTCGTGCGATCGCGCGCTTGCGGCGGCACGCGCTGCCGGAATCAAACTTGGAGTGATCAGCCAGCGCCGTTGGTACGAGCCGGTGCAAAGAATGAAGGACGCTATCGATGCCGGAAAGCTTGGCAAACCGGTCCTGGCGATTGTAGTTATGCTGGGCTGGCGCGAACCTGCTTACTATCGTTCCGATCCATGGCGCGGAACATGGAAAGGCGAGGGCGGAGGAGTTGTTGTAAGTCAAGCTCCCCACTATCTCGACTTACTCAGCTGGTTTATGGGACCGGCTATCGAGTTATACGCCTATTGGGATAACTATAACCATCCCGGAATCGAAGTAGATGATACGGTGGTTGCTTCCGTCCGCTTTCAGAGTGGCGGGATGGCCTCGATCGTACTAAGTAACTCGCAGCGTCCCGGACTGTACGGAAAGATTCACATTCATGGTTCTTCTGGTGCCTCGGTGGGGGCTGAGATCGACAGCGGTTCGCCATTCATTTCCGGAGTTACAGAGAAGATGGATCCGCCTTTCAACGACGTTTGGACGGTTCCGGGAGAAGAGCAGAATCTCAGTCTGTGGAACAGCGAGGATCGTTCGCGACCCTGGAACGTAATGACCCACTACCACCAGATACAGTTAGCGGATTTTCTCGCCGCTGTAGCGGAGAATCGTGAACCTGCGGTGAACGGCGACGCGGGACGCCGTGTGGTCGAGCTATTCACAGCTGTCTATCGTTCGCAGTTAGAACACGCTCCGCAGAAGTTACCGCTGGCGCGATAAGTATTGGGAGGCTCAAGGATGTCGGAACGACTAGTGACAGAACGGATATCGCCGGAGTTATTGCTGGCTTACTACAAGAAGTTGCTGGAACTGAGACTGTTTGAAGTCAAGGTTCAGGAGTTATATCGCAACGGTAGGCTTCCCGGATTTGTGCACTTATATGTCGGCGAAGAAGCGGTCGCGGTCGGAGTGTGTTCGAACCTCGAAGCGCCCGACTTAGTTTTCAGCACCCATCGCGGCCATGGTCACGCTTTGGCGAAAGGCGTGCCATCGAGAATTGTGCTTGCCGAACTGTGGGGCAAGGCGACCGGAAGCTCGGGCGGACGCGGCGGCAGCATGCATATGTATGCGCCGGAGTACGGATTTATGGGCACGAACGGGATCGTTGGAGCCCCAATTCCGCTGGCTACGGGAGCGGCGCTTAGCGCCAAGATGCGGAAAAAGCAGCAGGTTGTTGTTTGCTTCTTTGGCGATGGCGCAGTCAACAGCGGTTCGTTTCACGAGGCGGTCAACATGGGCGCAGTGTGGAACCTGCCCGTTGTGTATGTGTGCGAGAACAACCTATACGCGACAGANATGGCCTTTCTGCGCGCCACTAAAAACACGAGTGTCGCCAGTCGCGCGGCCGCGTACGGACTGCCTGGAGTTGCGGTTGACGGGCAGGATGTAGTCGCAGTTCACGAGGTTGCATCGGAAGCTATCTGCCGCGCCCGTGAGGATGGTGGCCCAACGTTGATCGAATGCAAAACCTATCGCTACGTCGGCCACCACGAGGGCGATCCGGGTACCGATTATCGAACTCGCGAAGAAGTTCAGCAGTGGAAGCAGAATGATCCAGTGAAAATTGCTCGTAAGCTTCTGCTTGATTCGAGAGGGGCGGACGAAAGCCAATTGCAGGCGGCCGATCAGGAGGTGGAGCGGATTATCGATGATGCAGTCGAATTCGCCGAGAAGAGTCCGGAACCGGCAGCAGAATCGGTCAAGGATCACGTGTTTTAGCTGAAGGAGAAAGTATGTCTGAGCAGGGCCGAGTAATTAACTACGGAGATGCGGGAGTCGAAGCGCTGCGCGAAGAAATGCGCCGGGATGCAAGCATTGTTTACATCGGGCAGGGCATTGGGCCGCGGGGCGGAAACTTCCGGCAGACTCGCGGACTATGGAAAGAGTTCGGAGACGACCGGCTGCGCGATACGGGCATATGTGAACTGGGAGCCACAGGCGCGGCGATCGGCGCGGCCATGGCAGGGACGCGCACGGTAGTCGACGAAGTGTTTCTCGACTTCGCTCTTGAAGCAATTACTCAAATTGTGCAACAGGCTGCGAATATTTCTTACATGTCCAATGGCAAGATTAAGGCTCCCGTCGTGATTCGGGGAGCGATGGGAGCTGTGCGCAATGCGGGAGCGCATCATTCCCACACTTTCTATAACTGGTTTGCTAATACGCCGGGATTGAAAGTCGTTCTCCCGTCGAATCCTTACGACCTGAAGGGTTTGTTCAAGACCGCGCTCAGAGATCCCGGCCCGGTCGCGTTGATCGAGCATAAGTCTCTCTATAACGCGAAGTGCGTTGTGCCCGAGGAGGAGTATCTCATTCCCTTCGGAGAAGCCCGCATCGTGCGGGAAGGTCACGATCTTACGATTGTCGCCATGTCTCGCATGGTGGACTTAGCGACAAAGGCTGCGGCTGTGCTCGAACAGGAGGGCGTCTCGGCGGAAGTGATCGACCCGCGGACGATTGTTCCTCTTGACCGGCAAAGGATCACTGACTCCATCAAAAAGACGGGAAGGCTAGTCGTGATCGATGAATCACCGTCCTCCTGCAGTTTTGCGGCAGAGCTCCTCGCGATTGCGGCCGAGGATTGTTTCGACGAACTGCAAGTTTCGCCGCAGCGAATTAATTCGTTGCCGGTGCCGAATCCGTTCAGTCCAGTTCTTGAAAATCAGATGATTCCCTCGGTTGACCGCATTGTCGGCGAGGTGCACAAGATGATGAAATCCTCAAGGAGAAAAGCGTAACCATGGCGTACAAGATTGTCATGCCGCAGCTGGGCCTCACCATGGAGGAAGGTTCTGTGACAAATTGGCTCAAGGCGCCGGGCGATTGGGTCGAAAAGGGAGATCCGCTGTTCATTGTCGAGACCGACAAGATCGAGATGGAAGTCGAATCTATGGGCAAGGGCTACCTCGGAACCATCCAGGTGGAAAACGGAATCAAGGTGCCGGTCGGAACGCTGCTCGCGATGCTGACCGATGAACGCGAGACCGCCGCCTAGGTGAAAAACGCGGCGCGCGCTCGAGGAACCCGAGCCGGCGAGAGCGCCTCAGGCAGAGCTATAGCTAAAGCTCAGATCGCCTCACCACTGCATTGTTGTGTTTGAGCACAGTCGAGCTTAACTCGACGCCTAGGCCCGGCCCAGGTGGCAATGGCAACTGGCCGTTAGCGTCAGGAACGAGCGATCGCGTTACCAATCCTTCATATTCTTCTTTGTAGTGCCGCCGGACGCTCTCCATGATGAACAGGTTGGTGATGTTGGCGGCGAAATGCGCCGTCGCAAAGTGAAGAATAGGCCCGCCGCAATTGTGCGGCGCGATCGGGAGATAGTAAGCCTCGGCCATAGTCGCGATCTTTTTTCCCTCCGAAAGTCCTCCGCACCACGCGATGTCGGGCATGATGATCTGTGCGGCACGATTTTCGAGCAGTTCGCGAAACGCCCAGCGAGTCATCAGCCGTTCGCTCACGCAAAGCGGCAGGTCGGTCCTGCGCGCCAGCTCCGCATACGCTGCCAGGTTGTCTTGCGGCAGCATCTCTTCCAGCCACATCGGCTGGTATTTTTCCAAGGCTCGGGCAATTTTGATGGCGCAAGGCAGATTCCAAAAGCCGTGAAATTCGATGGCGACTTCGATGGAGTTTCCGAACTCCTCGCGAATCAGGCGCAAGGGTTCGATGGCGTGATCAAGCTGCTCCGCCGAGATGTGGTTGCCATTGGTCTCTCTGGCGATGGGATCGAAGGGCCAAATCTTCATAGCGCGCACATTGCTCGCCAGAAGTTCGCGCGCCAGTTGCACGGGGTTGGAAAGGAAATCCACGCGATCATAGCAGGTGTTGTATACGCGGATGGACGGACGCGACGCCCCTCCTAGAAGTTTGTAGACCGGCAGACCTGTAGCCTTGCCCATCAAATCCCATAACGCGATGTCGACCGCGCTGAGCGCGCGCATTTCGGCGCCAGCCCAACCGCTGTATGAGATGGCGAGAAACATGTCTGCCCACAGGCGGTCAATCGAGCTGGGATCTCGTCCCAGCAACACCGCAGCCAGCCGCGAATGCACGACGGCGGCTTCCGCCTCGGCGTTGGGATAGCTCTCTCCCAGGCCGACGATCCCTTCGTCGGTGTGGATGCGCACCCAAAGATAATTGATCGCCCCAACGTGAACGGTGACTCCGCGGGGCAGGTAGATGGTTTCGACAGCGGTGATTTTCATGACAAGAACAGGCTGGCGCGACCACGAATTATCGCGGATGCGCCGTACATAGTCAACATTATTGTTGACAATATTCCTATGCGGGACGTAGAGTGTGCGCTGCCCTGCATAATCGGAGCGCACGCTTTCAGGTGTTATCGTGATGGAGCGGAAAACAGGTTTGCGTCCACCCAAGCGTTTTCCCAAGACTTAAATCCCAATGTGGGTTGAGTATCTATGCCTCAAGAACTGAGACTGCAAGGAAGAAAAGCGCTGGTCACGGGCTCCGACACAGGTATCGGACATGAGATCGGTCGCGAATTTGGACGCCAGGGCGCGGACGTTGTCTTCCACTATGTCGAAAGCGATGCGGGAGTGAGGGCTGCTGTCGAAGAGGTAAAGTCGCTCGGCCGCAGGTCGGCGGCGTTGCAAGCGGATTTCGACGATTTGAAGCAAGTCACGGCGCTGGCCGATCAAGCCGGAGAGTTCCTGGGCGGCATAAATTGTTTGGTCAACAATGCCGGTGTCACCATGAACCGTCCCTTTCTAAAAGTCACGCCCGAGCAGTTCGACAAATTGTTCAACATCAATTTTCGCGGACAGTACTTTCTCACCCAGAGAGTAGTGGAAGGCATGCTGCAAGCGGGCTCTGGAGTGATCTGCAATATGTCTTCGGTGCATGGCTTGCAAGGTGTGCCGGAGCATTCTGTCTATGCCGCGACCAAAGGGGCAATCCTCGCCTACACGCGATCGCTGGCGGTAGAGTTGGCGCATCGAGGTATCCGCGTCAATGCCATCGCGCCGGGATGGATAACGGTGGAGAACTATTTCAAGTGCATCCCCGGCTTCACCAATGAAATCGCCGCGGAAGCGGGCTACAAAGCGATTCCAGTTGCGCGTTGCGGCGAGCCGCGCGATGTTGCAAAGCTGGCAGCGTTTTTATGTTCGGACGACGCCTCGTTCATCGTTGGGCAAACCTTTGTTATCGACGGCGGCACCACGGCGCTCATGTCTCTGGCGGCCGATTTCAGAAAAGAAAACACGAACACGTTCGGCAAAGGTTACATTCCAGGAATATAGGCGGTCTAGAAAATGCTTCAAGATCTCGTCGCAACCTTGAAGGCGGTCGGCAAGTTCCCTGAGATCCATCAGACCGATGATGGAACCCGGTTGCTGCTCCTGCCCTATGGAGGCCGAATTCTCGGAGTGTTCGCGCCCGGTAGTGAAGAGAATTTCCTGTGGACGAATTCGGCGCTCAATAACGTGGAATCTGCTCGAGCCTACTACGCGAGCGATGACTGGCAAAATTCGGGTGGCGATCGAACATGGCTTGCCCCGGAGGTCGATTTCTTTTTTCCAAAGTTTCCCAACATCGATATTGCCGGCTATTGGCAGCCGCGAAGTCTCGATCCCGGTAACTATGAACTAATCAGGACTGCTCATGGCGTCAAGCTTACCAATCGCTTGAAAGTCGATGCATTCCGATCCAAAAAGCGAGTCGAGCTGGAGATTACAAAGTCGGTCGACGCTGCGCCCAATCCCTTGCGTTACGATACGGCGCTTCGAACCGGTGCGGTCGAATATGCTGGGCATACGTTACTGACTTCGTTGCGAGTTCTGGATGCAAATCCCGGCGATGCCCCATTGGTCGGTTTGTGGAGTCTTACGCAGATGCCGCACCAGGGCGAGCTATTTATTCCAACTTATTCCAAGGCCGAGCCCTGGATTTACTTTGGTCTCATTGACACGCCTCCAGAAGAACTGGCGGTGAGCGATGGCCTGGTGCGCTTCAAGATGCGGGCGGCCGGCGAGCATAAAATCGGACTACGCTCGGCGGTCACCACCGGCCGCATCGGCTATATATATCCTGCGGGCGACAAGCACGCGCTCATCATCCGCAATTTCTTCGTTAATCCGTCGGGCGAGTATGCCGACGTGCCATGGACCGAGCCGGAAAATCGGGGGTATTCCACGCAAGCTTGCAGCGTGAACAGCCGCTGGGGAATGTTCAGCGAGATGGAATATCATGTGCCCGCGATTGGGGGGAGCACAGGGTTGAGTCACGTTGAAGATCGCTCGCAACTCTGGGCCTTTCGCGGCGCGCGAGCCGACATTCAAAAGATCGCCCGAGCACTATTGTCGAACGAGATTCAGTGATGCCGTAGTTTGCCCTGCGACAAACTGACAGTTGCGCGAGTTCAAAAATAAAATATTGGATCATCTTATGAGTGCGCCCGATATAACCGTTGAACTGGTTGCTCCTCTGGCTTGTGAGGTCGGCGAGAATCCGCTTTGGCATCCAGAAGCGAACACTCTGTTCTTTTTAGACATCACCACCGGAACCGTCCACGCCTATCAACCTGCAACCAAGAATTGCTTCGTTGCCGCTCAAACGCGGATCACAGGTGGTTTCACTGTGCAACGCGACGGGTCGCTGCTTCTATTTCAGGATGGACGAATTGCGACCCTCACGCAGGACGGCGTTCTCCGCGAGGTGGCAAGCGGCCTTTGCCCGGGCAATGATCGTTTCAACGATGTCATCGCCGACCCGGAGGGGAGAGTTTTCGCGGGAGCCATGGGAGGGAATGGCAAACTCCTGCGTTTCGATCCCGACGGCAGCGTCACCGTGATCGCCGATGGGTTGGGCATTCCGAACGGGATGGGATTTACGCCCGCCCTGGACGGAATGTATTTCACCGACTCCTTCCCGCGCAAAATTTACTACTTCGATTACGACCGCAAGACGGGCAATTTGAGCAATCAGCGGATATTTGCCGAGATCCCACGCGAAGAAGGTTTGCCAGATGGCATGACCATCGACAGCGGCGGATATATCTGGACCGCAATCTGGTTCGGCGGTCGCGTCAAGCGCTACGCTCCCGATGGCCGGCTGGACCGCGAAGTTTTCTTACCCGTCAAGCAAACATCAGCCGTAACCTTTGGCGGGCCGGATCTTGCAGACCTGTACGTGACCTCGGCGGCGATTGTCTCCGGACCCGAACTGCGCCCCCCGGGATTCGACGGCGACGCGCCGCGCGGCGGGGGGCTTTATCGACTTTCGCTCGCGGGCATAAGGGGCAACGCTTCGTTTCGCTCTAATCTTTCCTTTTCTTAACGATGGTCCGGTCGCAGCGAGTGGTGGGCGACGGATTTTGACTTTGGTACAATGTCGACAATCATGTTGACATTGTGAGAATTTATCGATGACGATCGCTAAACCTACTTCTATCGACCGGCGCGAGTTTCTTCAATATGCGGCAGGCGGCCTGCTGCTCTCGGTTCTCGCAACGAAAACATCATGGGGAGCAGCCGCCGAGTCGGCGAAGTTTCGCTCCGACAACTTCTCTCTTGAACTGGAAGTCCAGCACGGGGGCATCGCTGTCCTCCACTCGTTGCGCAATCCGAAGACGAACTTTGAATGGGTTCGCCCGCGGTCGCCGCTGGCTCCGGTATTGATGGCGGAGGGACATCCGATCGGCGAGTGGAAGGTTCAGCCCACTGCTCGCCGCCGGGCGGCAGGCGGAAACCGCTTTGAGTACGTGTCCAAAAGCGATGCCAGCGCAATCGGCGTGACCACCGCGCTGCAAGGCTTCAATGATCTGCCCATCGTCGAGTTTCAAGCCGAATTTCACAATGGCGGCAAGACTCCAGCCAACGCGGTGACTGCGTGCGGTCCTTTCCGCTTCGCTTTGCGAGATGACATCGGTCCATTGCGCGTGCATGCCGTGCGCCGGGACGCATACGGGCTCGAGACCAAACCGGTCACGGGAGAAATTGTCTTCTCCGGAGGTCGTTGGAACGCGCCTGAATATTGTGGATTGCTGCTGCTTGAGGCAGAAGGCAAGGATGAATTCCTTCTGGTCGGAATCGAATGGGAGCGCGGCTGGCGCTACAGCATAAAGAAAGACGGCGAAGGCACCTCGATCAGCGTGGATCTGGCCGATCTGACACACGACATGGCAGCCGGCGAAAAGCTCCCCGCTCCGCGCGTGTTTCTTGGCCTGGCGCATGGAGACCGCGAGCAAGCGTTCCTCACCGCGCGTCACTACATGCAACAGCATGTTTTTCCGCCGTTCCTTCAGAATTGGCCGTGGGTGGTCTATGACTTTTGGGCGACGGACGCCGAAGGAGTTCAGGATGCACTGCTCCACGAGGTAGATTTTGCAGCCAAGCTAGGCGTGGAGGTGTTCGTTCACGATGCGGCGTGGTATCTGGGATCTTCCAAGAAGGGCGCCGGCGACTGGGGATGCGGCCTGGGCAACTATACCGATGACCGGCAGAAGTTTCCTATGGGCCTAGCCGCCATTTCGCAAAAAGTGCACGACGCAGGCATGAAGTTTGGATTGTGGGTCGGGCCGAATATAGTCGACAGCCGCCTGATCGGAACAACGATTCCGAAGCCGTGGACCGCGCAGCTCGAAGGCAAAGACCTTACGCTTCAGCCCGAGGGCTGGGAGAGCCCATCCACGCAAGTATGTCTGGGGTGTCGAGAGTACATCGAGTTTCTCAAAGACAAGCTGGCCCATATTGTTCGTGAATTCGATCTTAACTGGCTGAAGTGGGACAACTCAGGCATTCCGAAGCTTCCAGCGGGCTGCGACCGGGCTGACCACGGCCATCAGCGGGGCGATGGCAGTTACGCTGCGCTCATCGGTCAATACGAAATCTTCGACCACCTCCACCATACCTTTCCAGATCTCGTCCTCGAACAGTGCGGCTATGGCAGCCGGCTTGACTATGGTCTAGCGCGAACCATCCGCGCAAATTGGTTGAGCGATTCTAGCTACCCCTCTGAACACGTGCGTCAGAATGCTTTGATGGCGAACTATCTCTATCCGAGTTGCGACAACGGCGCCTGGATTGTTTCGGAGGATAAAGCGCTGCTCGAGAGTGCGAACGATCCCGCGCTGCTGGACACTGTTTTTCGCAGCCGCATGCTCAGCTTGTTTGGTTTTGGCACCATCCTCGGATTGCTAAAGGAACGCATCTCGCTCTTTCCAGAGCCGGTGCTGGCGGCAGCGCGGCGCAACATGGAATGGTACAAGCGCTATCGCCATCTTCTTCAGAATGACAGTTACCATCTGCTCCCCGCGGGCGGCGCAGAGGGCCAGTGTCAAGCGACTCAGTTCATATCTTCGTCAGCAAATGAGGCCGTGGTCCTGGTGTTCAAGGCCGAGAGCTCTCAGGAGAACGTTCAACTACGGCTTCGCGGGCTCCAGCCCCGCACATACGAGATCACCTTCGCGAACGGTGGTGCTGCCTGGCAAGCGGGCGGCGACGAACTACTGTCGAAGGGGGTCACGATTTCGTTGGCACACCCCATCACATCGGAAGTGGTATTGCTGCGGATGCGCACCTGACACTTCGAGCCAGTTCGCTCATCGCAAGAACGACGAATCGCCTCGGGCGATCGCACATGTTTAGCGCACAATGCTGAATCACAAACGCGACTAGGACTTTCCTTCGACCTCAGGCTGAGGAGTACCAGCGGACGTGGATCGGGTGGCGGCGAGCCGACTCATTCTCGTAGGGTAAAATGGGGGCCAAAATCACGTTCCTACGTCCCGATGCAAATCACTCACGCTGCGCCGCCAAAATTCCATCCACTGTTGTCGTATGCATTGGCGATCGCCTTTGCATCGGCAGCGCTAGGCCTGTCGCTGGTTCTGCAAGTTCCATTCGGTAATCCTTTCTGGCTCTTCTTCCCGGTGGCGGTGATTGCGAGTACGTGGTTCGGTGGCAGGGGCCCTGGCTGGGTCGCGGTCGCCTGCAGCACGTTGGCGGTTCTGTATTACTTCATTCCGCCGATTCGTTCGTTTGCGGTGAAACCACGCGATGTCCCGTTTTTCCTGACGTTCGTAGCCTGCGAAATTATTGCCAATTGGTTGATTGCGTGGCGGCGCAAAACAGAAGATTCACTCAGGCGAACCCGCGATGAACTCGAAGTGCGAGTGGGAGAACGGACAGCGGAGCTCAAGAAAACAAACGACGCGCTGCTCAGCCAGATGGCGGAACAAAGGCGCACGGAAGAAGCTCTCCAGGTGGCACGGACAGAACTTGCGCGCGTGGTTCGAATCACGACAATCGGCGAACTGGCGGCTTCGATTGCGCACGAAGTGAATCAACCGCTCGCCGCTGTGGTCGCGAATGCCGACGCGTGCGTCGCGTGGCTTGGCCATGAAAATCCAAACCTTATTGAGGCGCGAGCGGCAGCCGAGCGCGCCACTCAGGGGGCTACGCGGGCATCGGAGGTGATCGGCCGAATCCGTTCGCTGATTAATAAGACGGCCCCGGAAAGAGCGCAAATTCAAATCCATGAAGTCATCGCAGAGGTTGTTGCTTTGGCGGAGCGTCAGGCGTCGCGGAACGACGTCTCTGTCGTGACTGAACTCGCAGCCGACGTGCCCGCAATACTTGGCGATAGAATTCAGTTGCAGCAAGTCATTCTGAATCTAATGCTGAATGGAATCGAAGCCATGAGTAGCGTTAGCGATCGACGGCGGCGGTTGCTGATTCAGTGTCGAATGCAAGACGCGGGCCATGTCCTGGTGTCCATTGAAGACTGTGGGATCGGAGTAAAAGAGGATGTGAGGAGCCGGCTCTTTGAACCGTTCTTCACCACTCGATCGCAAGGGATAGGGATGGGGTTGCCCATTAGCCGTTCGATCGTCGAAGCGCACGGCGGAAGGCTGTGGGCGGAATCGACAGTGAATCAAGGTTCCGTGTTTCAGTTCACTCTGCCGAGTGCGGGTGGTCCTGCGGCATGAAGGAATCGGAGCCGATGGTATTCGTGATCGATGATGAGGCGCTGATTCGTGACGGAATCCAGAGTCTCGTGAAGAGCATTGGCCTTCGCGCGCAGACCTTCGCGTCGGCGGCCGATTTCATGCTTGCGAAGCGGCCCGACGCGCCGGCCTGCCTGGTGCTCGATGTGCGGATGCCGGGGTTAAGTGGCCTAGATCTGCAACGCCAACTGAGCGCCGCGAACGTCCACATCCCAATTATTTTCATCACCGGCCATGGCGACATCCCGATGTCAGTGCGGGCTATGAAAGAAGGAGCGATGGAGTTCCTGACCAAGCCAGTGCGCGGCCAGGACCTGCTGGACGCGGTGCAGAAAGCGGTTGCGCTCGATCGCGGACTTCGACAAGAGCGCGCGGAACTCGCGGAGATTGGCAAACGCTTCGATTCTCTTACGCCGCGCGAAACCGAAGTGCTGAACCTGGTGGTCGCCGGACTTCTGAACAAGCAGATTGCGTATGAACTGGGAACCAGCGAATTAACCGTCAAAACTCATCGCGCCCACGTCATGGAGAAGACGCAAGCCGACTCCCTGGCGCACCTCGTGCGCATGGCCGAGAAGCTCAAGACTCCCCCGAGAAAGTGAGCATCGGTCTCCTCCTAAAGCAGGATAGTTTTTCAATCCCCGAAGGGTTACGCTCCCATCTGTAAGACGTTTTATCGAGTAGCAGATTGGACGATTCAATTGAGCGAGACTTTACCTCAGACTGAACTCATCGTGATTGTTGACGATGATGAACCGCTTCGTGAAGCGCTGGGCAGCATATTGAAGGCTGCCGGCTTTCCGATCGATACGTTCGCCTCAGCGGAGGAATTTCTCGATTCTCCCCAGCGGCGGAATACAACCTGTTTGCTTCTTGATGTGCGGTTGCCGGGAATGAGTGGCATCGAGCTGCAAAGGCGGTTGCTCGATACCAACCGTTCCTTGCCGATCATTTTTGTTACGGCGCACGGTGATGCGTCCGTTCGCGATTTAGTGATGAAAGCGGGAGCCACCGGCTTCTTGAACAAACCAGTAAGAAGCGACGCCTTGCTGAAGGAAATTCACGCGGCGATCGAAAAGAGCAAAGCCCAATAGACAAGCATTTCTAAGACATCGGCAGCTTCCGCATCGTTGGTCGAGTAAATACGGCCTTATCGATCCGCTGCAACGTCGTAGTCCTATGTTTGTGTCACGAGGCCGTAAGCAACACCGGAGCAAATTCTGTAACTGTTCACCGAGTAGAAATTCCGAAGCAAACGGAAATGTCAGTAAGCAATCGAAATTTAAACGACAAGGAGATAACAATGAAAACGCGAACAATGTTCATGCTATGGATTCTGACGATCGTAACGATGTTTGGGGTTACGACTTCGTCTCAGGCGCAACAAACAGCAACCACCAATGGCGTACCCGTGAGGATCGCTGTAACAGCGAATGTTCCGAGCGACAAACGCACGCCAGAAATCAGTCTGGAAGATGTCGTCGTCAAGCAGGGCAAACAGCGGCTAAGAGTGACGGAATGGACTCCGGCGCAGGGAGACCACGCCGGGCTCGATCTGTTCCTCCTGATTGACGACGCTTCCAACTCGCACCTGGGGTCAAACCTCGACGATTTGCGCACGTTCATCAATGCTCAGCCGGCGACGACTGCGGTCGGCGTCGGGTACATGAGAAATGCCACGGTCCAGATTGTGCAGAACTTCACGACCGATCATGCAGCGGCCGCTGAAGCGATCCGGCTCCCAATGGGCAGCGTTGGTGCGTATGGGAGCCCGTATCTCTCGGTGATCGACCTGATGAAACGCTGGCCGCAGACCCAGAACCGTCGCGAGGTGGTGATGATTACGGACGGAATTGACCGGGCGCGTGGCGGCGCACGCTGGCAGGGATTGAACAGCAACCCGGACGTAGACTCGGCGAGCGCCGTCGCCATGCGGACGGGGACGATCATCCACACCATCTATAGTCCCGGTTCCGACCGCCTCCACAGGAACTACTGGGAAGCGAACAACGGACAGATGGGCATCGCCAAGCTGGCGGACGTAACTGGCGGCGAGTCCTTCTTTCTGGGTCTGCAAAGTCCGGTGAGTTTCAAACCTTACCTCGACGATCTGCAGAAGGTGCTCGACAACCGTTATTGGCTGAGTTTCTCGGCCAAACCGGGGTCGAAGGCGGGCTTGCAATATGTGAAGCTCAGCACCGAAGTTGCAGGCGTGGAGTTCTCCGCACCCGACGCAGTCTGGGTCCCAGCGGCGAAATAAGTGCAAGGGGCCCGCGCAAGTCGCGGGTCCCGTACTTTGTTGAGAGATTTATCAATCTGCACGTTTTTGACGCGGGCCCTTAACCGTATGCTTGGGAGGTTAGAACAATGGAAGCGAATCCGATTCTGTTTCGCGATCTTACTTATATATTTTTGGCTGCCGTGCTTGGCGGTCTGGTCGCTTGGCGCCTTCGACTCCCTCTGATTCTCGGATTCATCTTGGGTGGGATCGCGATCAGCCCGTTTACGCCAGGTCCCCATCTCTCTGACTTGCATACCTTCGAGGTATTCGCCGAGGTCGGCGTTGTTCTGCTGATGTTCTCGATCGGAGTTGAATTCTCAATTCCAGACTTGATGCGGGTGAAATGGGTTGCCCTCGTCGGCGCGCCGATCGGCATCCTGCTAATGGTCGGCCTGGCGGCGGCCGCGTCAAAGCTACTGGGATGGAGCTGCACAGAAGGAATCGTGGTCGGCGCAACGATTTCCGTAGCGAGCACCATGGTACTCGCGCGATTGCTGAGCGACGGCGGCAAGATGTCCACAACTTATGGGCGCGTGATGATTGGTATCACTTTGGTCGAGGATCTCGCCGTCATTTGCATGACCGTGGTGCTCCCCGTGTTTGCGGGCTCTGGCGATGGTCGCTTCGCGAGGGCCGCATGGCTGCTGGGCAAGGCCTTGATTCTTCTCATCCCGCTGGTCTTCCTCGCGATCAAGGTGATCCCGCGCCTTTTGCGGCGAGTTAAGTTGACATGTAACTCCGAACTTCTGCTGTTAGTCGCGATCGCAATCTGCCTTGGCACTGCCGCTCTGGCGCAGGCGGTTGGATTTTCCGTCGCGCTCGGCGCGTTCCTGGCCGGACTATCTATCAGCAGTTTGCCCGACCTGCACGACGCGCACACTCAGCTCGTACCCTTGAGGGATGCCTTTGTGGCGTTGTTCTTCGTTTCACTCGGAACTCTGATTGAACCCAAGATACTTCTCCACAGCCTGCCACTTCTCGGCCTCATGCTGCTGCTCATTGTGGCCGGCAAATTTCTCGTGTGGACGATGGTCGTCTGGCTGTTCCGTTATCCCATAAAGGTCGCAATTGCCGTGGCCGCGGGGCTGACACAGATCGGCGAACTGTCATTCGTCGTGGTGCAGGTCGCACGATCGTCGGGGATCGTGGCCGAGAACGTTTTCAGCACGGTGATCGCCGCGTCTTTGATCTCAATATTGCTGAATGTGCTCATTGTGCGCGGGGCATTTGAATGGCTCGGGCTAACGTCCTTAAATCAGGGAGAGACTGCAGCGAGCGCTGACATGGTGCCGGCGCCTCGTTGAGCGTGGCTCAGCCCATGGTGCGAATTGCGAGAAACATTCGCGGGAGGATATTCGAATGATAGAAATCTTGATTCACTATCCGGCAGCACGTTTTGTCGCCGCGCTACTAGCGCTGATTGCCGGGACGTTCATCATCAACCGCCTCGGTTTGTCGGCTTGGGTCGCGTGGATCAATCAGCATGAACGCAAACCGAAACACAAAGCCGCAGGGGAATATTGGAGGGTGCACCGGTGAAAAATGGAGCTGCAGCGACGATCACTTTGTACACCATGCTGACGATCGGGATTGTATTCTCGCCGTGCGCGGCGCAGGAGACATCGACATCTTCGGCGGCGGCAGGTGCAGTTGGGCAACGATCCGAAAATCCGAAATTGCTATCGTTCGACGAACTCGTCGCGCTTGCCTCAACTCCCCGGCCAGAAGGCGCACTGGCTGCGCACTTCAATGCGCTCTTGAGCACGCCGTTTGTGCAAAACGACAGCGCTGACGGGGACATCCAGCCTCACCGGCCTAGCGTGAAGAATCTTGGCACTGTTCTGCGCGTGGGGCAATGGAACATTGAGAGAGGTGTGAATTTCGAGCTCATTCGATCTGCGCTCGCCAATCCAACCGAGTTTCTGCGCATGACGGAGACGCAGGGCCGCATCAATCCTCGCCAGAAAGAAATGACTGAGTCGCAACTGGCCAGGCTGCAAGACGTGGACGTTTTAGTTTTGAACGAAGCGGACTGGGGCATGAAGCGGACCGAGTATAGAGACGTCACGCGCGAACTTGCCGCAGCTCTGCACATGAACTACGCATATGGAGTGGAGTTTGTGGAAGTGGACCCGCTATTCGATCTCGACACGGAACAGGTTCACTTGACGGATGCGCAGCTAGATCAGCGTTTGCAGCAAGACTTGCGGATAGATCGGGAACGCTATCACGGCCTGCATGGGACGGCGATCCTCAGTCGCTATCCGATCGAAGGCGCTCGCGTCTATCGTTTGCCGGTCTGCTATGACTGGTATGCGAAGGAATCCAAAGCGATCTCTAAACTCGAGCAAGGGAAGCGATGGTCGGCGCACCAATTATTCCGTGAACGAGTGGAGCGCGAACTGCGCCAGGGCGGACGTATGGCGCTGATCGCCGACATTTCGGTGGCCGACTTGCCGTCCGGGCACGCGACCATCGTCGCGACTCACTTAGAGAACAAATGCAAGCCTGCGTGCCGCCGCCGACAGATGCAGGCTTTGCTGGCGGAGATGAAGTCGAATACGAACCCGCTGGTCTTGGCTGGAGATCTGAATACGACGAGCCGGGATAACACACCCACGTCGGTGCGCAACGAAATCGTGACGCGGGTTACGGATTACCAGTTTTGGATCGGCCAGGCGGTTTCGCACTTCAATCCGCTTGGCGTTTTTCAGTACACGCTGCTGCCAGTCCGCTATTTCCACGGACACAACGATCCGACCGCATTTCATCTTCCGGTTTTGTGGGACAACCGGGAGCAGCCGTTGTTCAAGACGGTTGAGAAGTTCCGCTTCGCCGACAATGGTGCGTTCGATTTTCGCGGCGAGTCAGGTCGCACGGTGCCTCCGCGGGAGCGAACGCTCGCGGACAGCAACCAACGGGGTGGAAAAGGCTTCATTCCCACTTACTCCTTCGCTCGCAACTATGGAGGTATCGTGGGCCAGTTCAAGCTTGACTGGATCTTCGTCAAGCCGTTGGCCGACGATCCGCGGCGCACGGAACAGAGTTACCGGTTCGCTCCACATTTTCCAGTGACGATGCGCGAACTGAACAATTCCGTTGCGGATCGCATCTCAGATCATCCGCCAATGACCGTAGACTTGCCGCTCACGGACCCGACGAAGCTCGCGCGTTGAGGCAGCCGAGGTCGTCGCCGCCGATGGCGACGCGCCGAACGGATCCCATATTGCCCGGTTGCAAAGCGCGTCCGCGCCCTGCAAACTACCGAACATGCCGGAACTGCCGGATATCGCCGCCTACATCAGCGCGCTTGCATCTCGGATCATTGACCAGCCAATCGAGCGGGTACGCTTGTCGAGCCCCTTTTTGCTTCGTACCGTGCGACCGTCGCTTATGGATGTGGAAGGCCGCATTGTGCGCGAGTTGCGGCGAGTCGGCAAGCGAATCGCCATAGGCGTGGAAGGCGATCTCTGGCTGGTGCTGCATTTGATGATAGCCGGGCGATTACACTGGCGCCCGCAAGGCGCGAAGTTGGCGGGACGCCAGAGCTTGGCAGCTCTCGATTTTCCTAACGGCTCGCTGGTGCTCACGGAAGCGGGCACAAAACATCGAGCGGCGCTCTATGTCCTCAGTGGCGAAGAGAGCTTGCAATCGTTGGACGCGGGTGGGATCGACGTCCTGAGCAGTAATCTCGAGTCGTTTCGAGAAGCGCTGACGGCTGAGAATCGCACCCTGAAGCGGGCGCTCACCGATCCGCGCATACTCAGCGGCATCGGCAATGCGTATTCGGACGAAATCTTGCACGCCGCCCAGTTGTCTCCCATCACGCTAACGCAAAAACTCAAAGCCGATGAATGGGAACGGTTGTTTGCTGCCACCCGAGACACTCTGCGGCTCTGGATAGAGCGGCTACGCGCGGAAGCGGGGGCTCGCTTTCCCGAAAGAGTGACTGCCTTCCGCCCAGAGATGGCGGTTCATGGACGCTATGGGGAACCATGCCCGAGGTGTGGAGAAAAGATTCAGAGGATTCGCTACGCCGACAACGAAACCAATTATTGTGCTCGTTGCCAAACCGGCGGGAAAATTCTAGCCGATCGAAGTTTGTCGCGGCTGTTGCGATCAGACTGGCCGCGTACACTGGACGAACTCGAAGCTCTTAAACGCCGCTAGGATATGAAACGCCAGAAACCGGAGGTTGTCGATGACCGGCGCACACGCGATATTTTACTGACGCGAGCGAAGTGTCGGCGAGCAGTCCTAACGTCTAGGTCGTGACTCCAGCATCGAGGGTCTGCATGACAACCAGAATCATGTGAACGGCCGCCTCATCGCCGATCGTGGTATTGATCATGGAGTGGTAAATAGAGCGGTCAGGCCATTCAACATGGAAATACTTCTGAATGAAAGCGATACGTTCCCGGTCAACCGTATCCACGAGCTGTTCGGCTTCGGCCTCGCTCTTGCCGCGAGCCAGCAGGCGCCGGACTTTGTCTTGTCTCGGCGCGTAAAGAAACACACGCAACGTGTCTTGGCGGTTTTTGAGAAACTGCTGCGACCCTCTTCCGACGATCACGGCGTTTCCTGTTTTCGCCGCGTGCTGCACCACCTGCTCCGTAAACTTCAAGATGCATTCGCTGTCGACCAGCTTGAGCTTGTGCGCGTTGAGGCTTCCTTCATAGCTCCCGCGCAAAAAAGATTTGAAGAGCCGGTAATAGAGAGGATCGGTTTTTTCCTCTCGACACTCGACGACTGATTTAGGACAGTCGGCGAGCCGGGCGATCTCCTCCGTCAGCAACTGGTCCCAGAGCTTCCAACCGAGCTGTTTGGCGATCCGTTCAGCGATCTCGCCGCCGCCGCTCCCATACTCTCGTTCAATGGTGATGATTTTTATCATTTGGTTCCCTGACTCTTGTTACCTCGGCATTAAACCAGACCTGATTATTACTCCGCGACCCTCACCCCACCACCACCGGGATCATTCTTCTTCAAAGCGAAGGATAGAAGAAACATGATTGCTGCCCCCACGGCGAGAACCTTGAACGTATCGACGTAGGCCAGGCTCGCCGCCTGCGCCTGAACGGATTGGTAAATTTGGGCGTAGGCCGTCATTTGCGCCTCGTGCCTGCCCACGCCCGAGGCCGCGAAGTGCCGAGCCAGGCCGTTCGCCGAATTCATGAAATTAGGATTGTCGACCCTCACGGTTTCCACCAACCGTGCCTGATGGAATTGCGAGCGCCTCGCGATCAGTGTAGTGACTAACGACGTTCCCACGCTGCTTCCCATGTTGCGCATGAAATTGACGATGCCGGCGACGGCGTTATTTTTCTCCGGCGCGATTCCGACATAGGCCACCAGCGTAATCGGCACGAAGAGAAATCCCAAGCCAATCACCTGGGCGATGCGCAGCCACGTGGCGGCACTGAAGCTGATCAGCAAATCGATCCGCTTTGTGGAGTAGAACATGGCGATCGATAGCGCGAACCAACCGAATCCGATCAGGCGCCGTGCCTGGATCTTTGTGGTCAACTGGCCCATGATCGGCATCTCAAACAGCAAGACCAGACCCCCCGCTGAAAGAGCAAGCCCGGCCAGTTGGGATGTGTATCCCAAAAGCGTTTGGAGAAATTGCGGCATCAGGACCAGGCTGCTGAACAACATGATGCCGAGCATGAACATCATGAGGCTCGAACTCGCGAAGTTAAAGCTCTTGAACATGCGCACGTCGATGATCGGCGCTTTTTGATACCACTCCCAGATCACCAGCGAGATCAGGCATACGGTCGAAGTGACGATCAAAGTCGTGATGAATCGCGACCCGAACCAGTCATCTTCCTGGCCCTTATCGAGCAGCACTTGCAGCGCGCCGATTCCGAGCGCCAAAAGAGCGATGCCGATGTAGTCCAATTTCACACCTGCCGCTTTGATCTTCGCCAAGTAGGGAGGGTCTTCGACAAAGCGCCGCACCAGGAACCATGTCGCCAGGCCAACCGGAAGATTGATAAAAAAAATCCACCGCCATGAATAGTTGAAGGTAATCCAACCACCGAGGGTTGGCCCAATCGTGGGCGCCATGATCGCTGTGATCCCATACAGCGCAAACGCCAAACCTCGCTGTTGCGGCGGAAATGTGTCGGCGAGAATGGCCTGAGCCATCGGCTGCAACCCTCCGCCGCCCACTCCTTGCAACACCCGGAAGAGAAGAAGAAATCCCAGGCTCGGCGCAAACCCGCACAATAAAGAACTCACGGTAAAAATGCCCAGGCAGGACATGAAGAACCGCTTGCGTCCCAGTGCGCCCGCGAGCCAGCCACTGATCGGCAGAATGATGGCATTCGAGACCAGATACGAAGTCAGCACCCACGTGCTCTGATC
>JGI12635J15846_10000622_pt1 | contig 30686 bp, 29 predicted proteins | sample BlaSpr_A8_OM2_M2_FD_15846 | JGI IMG/M metagenome (IMG submission 15846)
GATCCTGAACTTCGCCGCGGAACTCCGCTCCTTTGCCCTTCAGTTCAGCGACCGTGTGTGAGATGTCGTCGCACATCAGGGAGATCAGATGGTGCCGCGGCGCCTCGTACGTCTTGCCATCGTAGACGCTGTGGGTCGGGTGCACGCCCATCTCACTCCGCCCGGTCTTGAAGATCAGCCAACCCGCGCCTCCGCCCAGCGCATCCTCGACGTAGGGCCAGCCGAGGACGTCGCGAAGGAATGCGCGTGTTGCGGGGGCATCGTCGGAATAAATCAGGGTGTGGATGCTGGTGATCATCAGACTGACCTACTGAAATCGCTTAAAATTCTACTATTTCGGTCTATCGCCAATCAAGAAGCCGTTATCGCACTGGAGATCGAAATTAGGACACTACCGGATTTTTCCACAACCTAGCGACGGGACTGACGTTGAAGCAGAGAAGACTCGTCGACAAACAATGGTATCCAACCTCCTTGGGACCGAGGAGCACGATATCGGGCCGATGATGTGCTCCGGAGTCATTATAGAAACTTATCTGGTGAATTGCTGTATGGACAGCGGTCTTAAGGCATGATTAAAGATACCAATCAGTGAAATGTGCCCTTGTGGCGATCTGGGGTGATCGCAGAATAAGGGGTGTTAGATGCGTTCGGCGTTACTCTCTAACCGGGAGAAGGAAGTGTTGCGTCTGGTGGCGGAAGGTATGTCGAATCAAGCCATCGGAGAGGCTCTGACAATCAGCGTCCGCACTGTGGAAGCCCATCGAAGCCGGATCATGTTGAAACTGAACTTGGCGTCAGTGGCCGAACTGGTGCGATATGCAGTTCGGAATCAGTTGATTGATCCCTAGAATCCAATTGATAGAGCATGTGTATCAAAACCATAGATGTCGGCCTCCTAAGAGAATTGGTTTAGTGCTAGGAGGTGCATATGCCCGGGTTGATTGTCGCTGATGATTTCCAGCCGGTGCGGCACCGCTTGCGAATGTTCCTTGAAGCTAAGGGTTGGGGACCCTGTCAAGAAGCCGCCAACGGGGCGGAAGCATTGACTCTCGCCCGTCGCTCGAAGCCTGACGCCGTGATTCTCGATTACTCCATGCCAGTAATGAACGGAGTGGAAACTGCCAAGGCCTTTCACGATGAGATGCCTGACGTCCAGGTCTTTATGTTTACGGGCCATGTAAATCCGGCACAGCGATCCCTGTCGGGCATCCCCGCAGTTGGTGTTTTTTCGAAAGACAAGATAGCGCCGTTGGTCGATGCGCTTTCGGATTGTATGAAGAGTGTCGGTCGCACCACCAGATAAAAAAGAGCGGCCCGCAACCTGGGGGGCCACGAACCGCCCACTACTGTGCATGCCGAATCTACAGCGCAGTTGATCGTCGAACAAGCGACAACACGAAGTGGCTCAGTTTCAAATGAGATTTGATTGCTGGCCGGCCGCGAGAGCGATCCACTTCTGAAGCACCGCCTGAGACTCGGAATTGACTTCGCTAAAAATGAGCCCCATCCCAAGGTGCGGGTGCGTATAACCAACGATGGCAAAAGCTTCGAAGATTACGGTAGCTGTCCTAATCCTGATTTGGACCGATGTTCCTTGCGGCAGCGCGGAACGTAAGTCAACGTAGCATCCGCTCTCGCTGATGTCACTCACTCTTGCGCCGATGCTGACACCAGAGCCTGCTTCGATGATCTCTGCGTGCGCCACGAAGGGGACTCTTAAGGTTGTGCGTCTTTCCTTGTCCATACATCAGCCTAGCATGCTCCCAACGCGCGGAACTCAAGGCGAGATTTGTAGCAGGCCTACTTACGTTTATTCCTCAGATGTCACAAAGCGGAAAATTCCTCTTCCGTGGCGGATAGAAACTATTACGCTTTCATTGTGAACCAAGAACGCCGAGGGCTACGGCTCTTATTCGATGCCGCCGCCGAGGTTGCTTCAGAAACCTCACCGAGCTCCGCCGTTGCTGCACGCCTCACCGAACTCAGCCTGTATCGGTGCTACCTCGACATTCCCGCGCCGTTTGAGGTGAAGGCACGAGTTCTGGTGAAGATATTCCATTCGGACGAGTACTTCGAGGCCAAGGCAACCGTGGTCTATGTCAAGCCGACATTGGGCATGGGATTGGCATTTCGCGACGTAAGGCCGAACTTCCGGGAAATCTTGCAAAAATGGATTCTCGTGGCGATGAATAATCAGAAACAATCCTACGAAAACACTTAGTGCCTCTCCTGTCCTGCCGCGCCGAGGTGCTTATCGATTAAAATTCAATTCCAATCACTGACCTTGTTTGAGCCTTACCCGCGAATACAGAAATCTGTGAAAACTCAGCAAGGATATTCAGGGAAGCCGAGGGCGTGGCGCTTTATTCTGATGACGCGTTTTGCTGCCTGAATATATCGGTCAGCATGTTCTCTTTTTACGAGGCCGCGACGGACCCGATCTTCCCACCACTTGACCTCTTTGAGTTCTCGCTTCAGTTCGGCTGTGGCTCGCAGTTGGAACTGCGTAACGATTTCGTTTGTGTCGAGATTGATGCTCATGAAGGGGACCCTGAGTTGAAATTAGCTGGGTTGATGCTACCGCTCAATTCTACTCTCGCGAGAGCGGATCAGCGACACGGATTTCAAAGCGCCAGAGCGGCGCGGTGAAGTCCCAGCAGCGGCAATACGATGAGCGCACCAACGAACGAAAGCCGTCGTGCCTGAATTCGAAAACCAGGACGACCGTTTACCTTAATCATCCCGACCGAATGCAAATTACTTTATGGCGAAATCGGAAAAGGTAACGGTCGTCCGAGAGAATCGGTCTTCAAAGTACAGTTGAATGTGAATTGATCTGGTCGGCCAATCCCATTTCCAAAGTTGCAAACTTTCATTCGTAAAAGATGGATGACCGAACGCATGGACCAGTGCGCTTTTCATCTTCGCCAGGTTCGGTGCTCCAACAACNTACGCATCACCTTGATAAAACCTGCCATGGATGAATGCGTAGTCTTCCTCGGCTACTGGAATATCGAACAGCGCCTCAGGACTTCTAGATGAAGCCGGGACATACATCGTCACGCCTTCATCCGTTGAAGGCATGAACAACTTTAAACTTTTATTTGGTGGTGCGCCCCATGTGAAATTTCTATATCCCACAGGCGGCGCTGCAGAAGCAGCAGCCTCCAGCGCGGAAGTGGTCGGCTCAGTTGTCAGCGGGCGGCTGCGACTCCTCAACGAACCTTTGACGATGAGCAGAATTACAAGACCGCTGACGCCAACTATCGCAATACGGTCCCAGTGTTTTCATAACGGTCGCACGTAATTGCAGCATCGACGCTGTTACTGATTACGGTCCGTTGTAGCGCGTGCATTCATCTGAAATCAATTCGGGATGAAGGATGTACCGGCAATACGTCGTCCAGTGTTCCGTACCGAAGATATCGTTGTACTCGATTCATCCGTGCACGACGATGAATGACCCGCCACTAAAGATCTCGTCTTTCACAAGATTATCGGTTCGGCCTTCCGTTGACCGTGTCGGATCGCCTCGAAGCTTTCAACGATCTTGCCACCCGGGAAAATCGTTCCCGCCGCCACGCCGTAGTGCGCGTGTCCTGTGCCATAGGTGAAGTCAAGCGGTTCACCCTTCCGAAAAACTCCCACCACGATATCGCCGTGCACATTCTGCGCGGGCGTCTTTCCTGTGTTCACAAGTTCCGTGGGGACAAGGAAGGATTTGTTCAGCGTGAGCGTGAGATTGCCTTCTGCAAAAACTGAACCCCATCCAAGCGCGTTCGTCCATCTTGAAATTTCCCGTCGCTGCGTCGGTGGATCTTTTCATTTCTTGCCATTGCTTGTAGGTAAGAACGGCATAGACAACAACGGCGAGCAGCGTAAGCCCACTGAAAATGAGACTAAGCCCGGTAAAAACAATCGTAGCTTTCTCGTAGTTACGTAGATTCTGAAAGAGAGTTACGGTTTTCATCGTCGAGAACAGCTTCACGCGGCGGGCCTACCGGTTCGGCTTCTTTATTCTGGTCGATTGCTCTTAAGTTTCCATTCGACTTGTTCTCGTCCCTCATTCCATGTCGCACGGTCGGCCACGCTGGGACAGAATGCATGAGCCTCCTGAATTGCTGGCCAGAAATAAATCTCTTCGTCTTTAGACATTTTTTCTCGACCTTTGATCGTGTTCCCCAATGTGTGATATTCCGTTTAGCTTGGTCTTGAGTCGCCGATGTCGACGATGCGTTGGTGCAACTCGATCTTTTGTTCGTCAAAGGAGATGATGCCTGGAATGATAAAATCAAATTCCTTGCTGAGATGCATACTCACACCTCTACAGTCCGTCGTTTATCCGGTGAGACCGGCACTGTCTTAAAACGGTTCTGGAGGCTCATGAAAGTGGCTGAAGTTAGGGCATGAATTTTTGAGGAGTAAACAGTTGCGACTTTATAAAACCCGCATTGTAATCCGCATTGACGGACCTCGTTTTGTGCCTGCTTTCACCTACTAGTACCTACCGTAAGTTATTGAAAACACGTTTAACTCCTTTGTTTTCGAAGCGAATCAGGACCTCTGAGAGGGAAGCTAGGATGGATGACCCCACGCAGCCGGTGTGAAAACGACGCTGGCTACGAAACGCGCCTTCCGAGGCCCCCGATCCCAAGCGGGGGCCTCTTTTTTTGTCGCCACTCCAAACAAATCAGACCAGCCACCTGCTTGCTCTGATCTGCGCTTCAAACAAACTACGGCTTGACCTCAAACACCACCCCAGCGTTCATCGTCCCACCGAAAAATGTCGTCCCGTAGAGCTTGCTCCCACGCCAGCCGTCAAGCCAACAAGCGGTGAGCTGCCGTGCTGCGGTTGTAGTTGGCCAGTCAGTCGAAAGTTACGTGCGTTTGTACGCCGCGGTTAACGCAGCGTTAAGTAACAATCGCATCACTCTGGGAAATTCTAGAAAATTTCACGCTTTCCAGACATCTCTCTACATGTGGGCGCGTCCAACCCTAGAATCGCCTCACCATCCACGCCTTCAACAAACAAAAATCGTAAAATCCCATCACCTGCTTCCCCGTCACTTGCGCCACTTCGTCCCCAAATTCCACATGCATAAACGTCCCCAGCGCCGTCGTCTCCACCTTAATCACCTGCCCCTCGACCTCCCGCGCCGAGATCAGGCGCACCCTCACGACAGCACCGATTGGATACGTTCGAACTCGCCCCACTTTGAAATTGGAATCCTTCTCGCCGATCTTGCCCTCCTGCCATTCAAGCCAGTGTGACACTCCGCGCCTCAAACGCGCCGTTTAAAACTGGATAAACCCTACATAAATCCAGAACGCTAGGTGCCACCGTGATTCCAATGGATTTCTCCGACATCGAATCGATGCAGACATTTCTCGACCGGCTGTCGCATCGGAATCGGGAAGTTGCGATCAGCTTCGTCTATATCGAACTCATGACCGGTCTCTCTTCGTGTCAGCAAATTCGAGCCAGTCGAGTCATGACCGAGAGTCAGAAGGCATGGCACCTGGCATTCGCCGGGAAAGCCTTTCACGCCGCGGAAGCCGCCATGTGGAAAATAAAAATGACCCACCCGGAATTCGATCAGATGACCGCGCTGGCGGAGAGGCTGAGATTCGAACTGGAGACTTTGCAGACCGATTCCCCCGCATAGTCCCTCATACCGTCAAATCGGTATTCAACGAACTCCGACGTCTGCGATAGATTCGCGACGGAGGTCCGCTATGGTTACGTTTCAACCAGCTGATCCCTACGCTCAGGGCGAACATCTTAGCCAACAGACCATCGCCGCGCTGGTTGACTTCCTGAAGCTCGAGATCGAAGTCGGGACGACCATGGTCGCGGCCGCTCGACAACCATGCACATCTGACGAAACGCGCGCGCGGCGCCTGAGGCACGCAACCGCGGCGCTCCACGCGGTGGAACGCTACCTTTGGCGGGCGCGGGCAGAGCTGCCTGTGTTCGATGAGATCACCTTCAACGCCGAGCGGCTGAAATTTGAGATAGAGGCCGCAAAAATCGCGGCAGAACCCAATTCCTGACCGTGCGTTGCCGCAGCGTGCTGTTCTCCACGACACGACTCAGGCCTATCCATCGTGCGAGAAGAGCTTGGCTCAGCGTTTTTCATTTTTAGCCGACGCGGCCGGCTTCGGCACCACCGGAAAAATCTCTACCAGGGTAATCACTGCGCCTTCGTGCTTCCCCTCCGCCGTCCGGTAAGGCAGGATTCGCAACTGATAGCCTTGTCCGTCTCGTACCGCGATTTCTTTCTCAACCAGCTGAGCATTGCCGACCACCTGCAGCACCATCTGCTGTAAATTCGGAATCGCCACCGCCGGATTGATATTCAAGAAGGGCCGCCCCACGTCGCCCGGAATCAGCCCCAGCGTCCTTTGCGCTAGCGGCGTAAATCGCCGAATCGTCGCGTCGGGCCCGAGCATTACCACCGCGAGGTCGATGCTCGAAAGTAGATTCGTCAGGTCATTATTCGCAATCGAAACATCCGAGTTGCGACTCCGCAATTCGTCGTTCACCGTACTCAGCTCTTCGTTCGCCGATTGCAGCTCTTCCTTCGCGGTTTCCAACTCCTCATTCGTGCTCTGCAATTCCTCGTTGCTCGAGAGGATTTCCTCGTTCGCCGACTGCAGCTCCTCGTTCATGGCTTCCTGATTCTCGATCACCGACTGCAAGTATTCCTTCGTCGCCGCCAGTTCCTGCTCCAGCTTCGTGATGCGTGCATTCGAGGCCTTGATGGCCTTCTGCTCGGTGCGCGACTCCTTCGTCGCCGGCTCCTGCACCCCGACGACGCCTTCTTCATGAAATACGATCATGAAATACTGCTCTTTCGTCTGCCCCAGATGCAGTGGAATCACGTCGAAGCCTACTAGCTGTACCTTCGACTGCCCGTAATCCCCGGATTCGGTTCCACCGCCGTTGTCATTTCCATTCTTCAGCACGATTCCCTGCTTGCGAATCGTCGCTCCTTCCTTCTTCGCCCGCCCGAGCGCGTTCCGCAGCTCGATCAGCAGCGCCTCTCGAGCCATCTTCAGAATGTTCAGGCTCGCCCGGCCCGGCGAAAGTTTCAAGTAGCGGCTCACGTTCCCGCGCGTGTGCACAATTTCCAGTTCGTCGTTGACGAAAACCGTCGCCGGCGCAAACTGTGTCACCAGTCGTCGGTCAAATTCTTTTTGTGCCTCCAGATAATTCGAGCTCGAATCCGGCGGCCGAAGCGGTGTCTGTACCGTTCCGTACTCGGAGTGATCTCCCGTCCGGTTCAGCGAAAACGTAACTGGTTGTCGGCTGCTCGTGGCCTTCTTCGAAAAAATCTTATGCGTTCGGTCCACGCTCGTGAATAGATTGCTCGCCGACCCAATTCCCTCCGATGTCCCCAGCACAAGATAGCCGTGCATCCGCGTTGCGTAGTGAAACAGCGAAATCACCTTGTTCTGCAATACTGGCTCGAGATAGATCAACAGGTTCCGGCAGCAAATCAGATCCATCTGCGAAAACGGCGGATCGTTCAACACATTATGCTGCGCGAAGATGCACATATCGCGGATGCTCTTGTTGATCCGATAGCCGTCCTCGACGCGCGTGAAAAATCGCTTCAGCCTCTCTGGCGAAACGTCTCCTTGAATATTTTCCGGATAGACGCCGGCGCGCGCTTTCGTCACGCTCGGTTCGCTCACATCTGTGCCGAAAAACTGAATCGGCACCTCCGCCGCCTTGTCACCAAGAAACTCCAGCAGGCAGATCGCCACTGAATACGTCTCTTCTCCCGACGCGCACCCCGGCGTCCACACCCGAAGCACCGACTCCGGATGACGCGATTTCATGATCGACGGGAATACCGTGGAGCTGAGCACATCGAAGACCGGCGGATTTCGGAAAAAGCTGGTCACGTTGATCAGCATGTCCTGATACAGCGACTTGATTTCGCCGGCGTTCGAATGCAGATAACGGACGTACTCGCCCAGCTTCTCCACCTTGTGAACCACCATGCGCCGTTGAATCCGCCGCACGATGGTCGTCTTGCGGTAGTGCGTGAAATCGACCCCGGTAGTCCGCCGCAGCATCTGAAAGATATTGCTCAGCACGGCTCCGTCCGGCGCAGGTAGCGCCGCCTCGATTGTGATTGAACTTTGGGAGCGTGGACTCCTCGCGATACGGGCCAGTTCCCGTGCGATCTGTTTCGGTGGCAGTACGTAGTCAACCGCACCGAAGGTCACCGCGCTCCGCGGCATGCTGTTGTACTTCGCCGTAGCGTCATCTTGCGCGAACGTCACTCCACCCTGCGCCTGAATCTCCGCGATGCCCAGCGTCCCGTCCGTACCCGATCCCGACAGCACTACGCCAATCGATCGCTCGCGATGCTCCTCTGCCACCGAACGCATGAAGTGGTCGATCGGCATCGGCACGCCTCGCGATTCCTCACGCGGCCGCAATCGTAGCGTTCCGTCCACCATCGACATCGACGTATTCGGGGGAATCACGTACACGCGATTGCGTTCGACCGCCAGGCCATTCCTGACCTCCGAAACCCCCATCGACGTCTGTTTCGAGAGCAGATCCGTGAGCATGCTGTGGTGGTGTGGATCGAGATGCTGGACAAGCACAAACGACAATCCGGTGTCGGCAGGCAAGTTTCTCAGAAGCTCGCTGGTCGCTTCGATGCCCCCCGCGGACGCGCCAATCGCGACGATTGTAAGTTGATCGTCATCGCGCGGAATGCCCTTCCCTCGCGTGGGATCCTTCTCTCGCAACGCATTCTTTCCACGCGAAATGTTTGTGCCTGACGATTTCTGTTTCGGAGTTTTGCGTTTCGCCATCTGGATTCGTTCTTCGGGCCTTCGAGGTTGGATCAGGCCCTCCGCGCAATGCTCAAACTGCTTCTCACCCATGGGCGAGCGAGTCCACGTATCGGTAACTTCCTACGCCGCTGTGCGAATTCTAGTATCTCCCGCCAACCCGCACAATTAGCTCCTGGACGATCACCAAACTAAAATGCCTCCCATCCCGGCGCGAAGCTAAAAGCCTGTCATCCTGAGGCGTCCCCAAGACGCCGAAGGATCTCAACGTAACGTTCCCTCTCGACCCGAAATCGCCGCACAACCATCGATCGACACACGCAATTCGTGCCGCCTCCACCAAACATGTAGGGGCGCAGCACGCTGCGCCCCTTGTCCGCAAGATATGAAAGAATGAAAGCTTCAATGCCCGCGTACACTAGCTTTGCGGATTCACCTGCCGCGGTGCTTCCGTCATCAGACTCGGCGCCGGGCGCGGATTCGTATCAACCGCCCATGCCCTCTTCAATGCCTGAAGAATGAATGCATTGATGGGGAAGTCGCGTCGCCGCGCCGCTTCCCGGATTCGCTCAGCCTCTTCAACATTGCACCGTACAAGAATTGCTGTCCTCGCGCCCGGCGCGGCCAGTGCACGCCGGCTCATCATCTGATTCGTTCCCCTGAAGCCGGTCAGTTTAGCAAATAGGCGATCTTCGATTTCGATCGCTCGAACCGTAATTTGCAGTACATACCCGCTGATCGTTCGCCTCTGCTTCTCGGCTTCCGTTCGAATGCTTGCGGCCTCGTCCGTAGTGCAGCGGACCAGCAGTGCAGTGCGTTCCATGATTCCCTACTTTCCAGATCCCACCGTGTGGCGCCCCTGCTGGGTGGAGTGCTCCGTGCTACATCCCGGATGCGGGCAGCGGTATACGTCGGTGACGACTTTGTCTTCTGAGATTTCGACGCGAACTAACTCGAGGGCAACCTTGTGCTCGCTGCATTTCGGCGGTGCTTCCACCACTGTCACCCTCCTATGCGCGAACGCTGTGCATTGTGTTCCCAATACTCGATTTCTTCAAATGGTGATATCGGTTGCTATCATAGGATAAATTTGCGACGCAGGCGCGGAGTCCCTTGACATTGTGGTGCCGTTATGGTAATATTCCCACGTAGATAACCGCGTCTAGCCCCGACCCTCCGGTCAAATAGGAAATACCGGACGAACTTCGAACCAGACCGCCTGCAAGTGCCCTCATTTCAACACCTTCCACACTCTTAAAAACACGGCTCCCGTAAGCCTCAAATTCACAACCACTTGCACACTCTTTGAAAAACAAGGGGGGTATACCCCTCCCGTCCCAAATCGGAACTGGCCGCAGCAACCGAGGTCCAACGGCGAGCAAAATCGATATGGAGTGTGGCGCCTTGGCGCCGCTTTTGCGGGCGATCGCGGTAAGAGAATTTTGGGGGACAGCTGGGTAGCGCCCGGCACCTTTGCCGGCGGTTTTCCACATGGACCAAGTCGAAGCCCGAGCTCGACCTAGTGGGGGGTAATGCAGCAGCGACCAGCGCAGGCAAGCGGGGTGGGGCTAATTGATCTTCCGCGTAACCGGAANTCTGGCGATCCGCAGCACGTGCGACACTTCCGTCTCCTTCAGACGCGAAGCATCGTACTCAAACGTCAGGTGCTTCCGCTCATCGCTGACGCGAAATTTGCGCAACCCGTAGGTATTCGCGAATCCGCCCAGATGATGCAGCTGCTCGTTGCTTAGCGGCGACTGCAATTCGTACGTGATTTCGACCAGTGTCATAGCGCTCGCAACTCGTATTTGATTTCAACCCATCTCATCGCCCCGCATTATACCAGCGACTTCAAAGTCCGGCCTTCCTCAAAGCCTCTCCCGCCTCAAATCCGCAAGTGCACCTTCGCCCCCGGTTTGACATCCAATAGCCCTATGGGGTATAGATAGTCCTAGGGGGTATACATGCCGTTAAAGGTTCCCGCCAACTCCGCTTCCCAACACGTCGCCTCAGCCGAGTGCGCCTGCGCTATCGGCTCTGAAGCCCGCAAAGCCGTCGGCGTCGATCCGCAACTAAAAATCGCTAACCTTAAGCGCTTGCGCCGCATCGAAGGCCAAGTTCGCGGCCTCCAAAAAATGGTCGAAGAAGACCGCTACTGCGCCGACGTCGTCACCCAAGTCGCCAGCGTCCAGGAAGCTCTGCGAGGCGTCGCGCGAAATCTCATGCGCAATCACCTCCGACACTGCGCCGCCAAAGCGCTGCGCAGCGGCAAGAAAGCCGAATCCGAAGCCATGTTCGACGAGTTGCTCGGAACCATCTACGCGCACCTGCGCTAATCGAAGCGAGCAACATCGAACGACACAAAAATTTGAGGCGCAAGAAGTCCCGACAGCGAAAAAATGGAACACACAAAAGGAACAGCAAAAATCGCGAAAGATCCGATCTGCGGCATGACCGTCGATCCGTCGAAAGCCGCCGCGACCGTCGAATTCGACGGTCAGCCCTACTATTTCTGCTCCAAAGGCTGCGCCGCAAAATTCCAGCAAGATCCAAACCAATTCCTCACGACCGCAAACGCAGCAACCGCGCAGCACGCCGCGACACGGCAACACACGCAACATCAGGTCGCGTCAGCTCCGCTCACGCAAATCGCACCGCCGGCACGGAGGGCAAACGCAGCTGCTCAGGCGAAAGCTGACGAAGGCGTGCGCTACACGTGCCCGATGCATCCGCAAATTGTGCAGACCGGGCCGGGCTCGTGCCCAATTTGCGGGATGGCGCTGGAGCCAATGGATCCGCTCGCGGGAGTCGAAGCCGACCCAGAATACGACTCGATGCGCAAACGTTTCATCGTCGCGCTCGTGCTTTCCGTCCCGCTGCTCGTGCTCTCGATGGGCGGCGAATCGCTGCTGCGCGGCGTGCCAACTGCCGCGATGCAATGGATCGAGCTGCTACTCGCAACTCCGGTCGTGCTGTGGTGCGGCTGGCCTTTCTTCCAACGCTTCTGGGCATCGCTCGTGAATCGCAGCCCGAATATGTTTACGCTGATCGGACTCGGCACGGGCGCCGCGTATTTCTACAGCGTTGTCGCCGTCGTCTTTCCGCAAATTTTCCCGCCTGCGGTGCGTCTCGAAAATGGCGCAATTCCCGTTTACTTCGAGGCGGCCGCGATCATCACCACGCTCGTGCTGCTCGGGCAAGTTCTGGAGTTGCGCGCGCGTCAGAAAACTTCGAGCGCGATTCGCGCGCTGCTCGATCTCGCTCCGCAACAAGCGCATCGCATCGATTCAAACGGAAACGAGCAAGGCGTCACGCTCGACCAACTTATGACGGGCGATGCGCTGCGCGTCCGTCCAGGTGAGCGCGTCCCTGTTGACGGAACAATTCGCGAAGGTGCGAGCGCTATCGACGAATCAATGGTGACCGGCGAACCCATGCCCGTGGAAAAATCCGCTGGAGATAAAGTCACGGGCGGCACGCTGAACAGCAGCGGCAGTTTCATCATGACGGCCGAACGCGTCGGCAACGAAACCACTCTCGCGCAAATCGTGAAACTCGTCAGCGAAGCACAGCGCAGCCGCGCCCCAATGCAGCGACTCGCGGACAAAGTGTCTTCGTATTTCGTTCCGGCCGTCGTTGCCGCTGCGGTGATCGCGTTTGCCGTGTGGCTCTTCGTCGGACCGCAGCCACGCTTCGCACATGCGATGGTCGCTGGTGTCGCGGTTCTCATCATCGCGTGCCCATGCGCGCTCGGATTGGCTACGCCGATGTCAGTTATGGTCGCGGTGGGACGCGGTGCACATGCGGGCGTGCTTGTGCGCAATGCCGAAGCGTTGGAAACGCTAGCGAAGGTCGATACGGTTGTCATCGACAAGACCGGTACGCTCACCGAAGGAAAGCCAACGGTCGAAGACGTGACAGTGTTTGAATCGGCCGGCTTCATCGAAGCCGAAATCTTGCGGTTCGCTGCAAGCCTCGAAGCGGCTAGCGAGCATCCGTTGGCGCGCGCGATCGTTCGCGCGGCCCAGGAAAAGCAAGTGACGTTGACAGCTGTCGCGGATTTCCGCGCAACGGCCGGCGGTGGTGCGGAAGGCCGCGTTGAAAGTCGGATTATTCGCGTTGGCACTCTCAAATTTCTTGAAAGTCGCGGCGTCAACACTTCCGCCGTGAAAACGCAGCCATTCCCGAATGACTCGGCGACAACGGTCTATGTTGCCGTCGATGAAAAGGTTGTCGGTGGGATTTCGCTGAACGATCCGATCAAGCCTTCGGCGGAAGCGGCGATTCGCGAACTGCGCGCGGATGGAATTCATGTCGTTGTCGCTACCGGCGATCGGCGCGAAGTGGCGCAACGCGTCGCCCAAGAGCTTGGGATCGACCAAGTCCAAGCGGAAGTGCAGCCGCAACAAAAAGCAGAGATTGTGAAGCGACTGCGCGCGCAAGGCCACGTCGTTGCGATGGCCGGCGATGGAATCAATGACTCCCCTGCCCTGGCGGCTGCCGACGTAGGCATTGCGATGGGAACGGGAACCGACGTTGCCATCGAGAATGCGGGCATCACGCTGCTGAAGGGCGATCTGCGCGGAATCCTACGAGCACGGCGGCTCAGCCGCGCGACTATCGGCAACATCAAACAGAATCTGGCATTCGCGTTTCTCTACAACACGCTGGGAATTCCGGTCGCCGCCGGCGTTTTGTATCCGTTCTTCGGCTGGCTGCTGTCTCCGATGATCGCGAGCGCCGCGATGAGCCTGAGTTCGGTGTCTGTGATCGGCAACGCGCTGCGGCTCCGCAGAGTAGACTTGAACTCATGATCCGGAGGAATCGTTGAAGATCATTCTGTTTGGCGCTACAGGCATGGTCGGACAGGGCGCGTTGCGTGAATGCCTGCTCGATCCCGACGTTACCGAAGTGCTCATCGTCGGTCGGAGCACGACCGGACGCAAGCACGCGAAGATTCAAGAGATCGTGCATAAAAATTTGTACGATCTGTCGCCCATCGCGCCGCAGCTTGCCGGATACGATGCGTGCTTTTTCTGCCTCGGCGTTTCCTCTGTGGGAATGAGCGAGGCCGACTACACGAAGATCACGCACGACCTGACGGTTGCAGTTGCGCATGTTCTCGCGCAGCAGAATCCACAAATGGTTTTTCTTTACGTGTCGGGAACGGGAACCGACAGCACCGAGCGCGGAAGCTCGATGTGGGCTAGCGTCAAGGGTCGGACGGAAAATGAATTGTTGCGCGAACCATTTCGCGCCGCCTACATGCTGCGGCCGGGATACATCCAACCGATGCACGGAGTGGCATCGAAAACGCCGCTGTACCGCATATTTTACGTGGTACTCAGCTGGTTGTATCCGGTCCTTCGGTTGGCTGCGCGCAAATACGTGATCACGACGGAAGACCTGGGCCGCGCGATGATCAAAATCGCCAAGTCCGGCGCACCGAAACGTGTCCTGGAAAATTCCGACATCGAAGCCCTCTAGTTCCCTCTTTGATTCGTGATCCTCGCTTGCCCGTTGGGTGTACTATCGGTGCGTTTCGGTTGCGGGAGGTAGCGTGGGCGACAGGATTTCACGGCGAATATTTGCGCAGACGCTAAGTAGAGCGGCTGCTGGTGTCGCGGCGGCCGCGACGTTCGGCAGTGATTTCGCTTGGGCCCGCACACCCGCAAAAAACAAGCCTCACGTTATATTCCCTACCGCGGCGCGAGAACGCCTAGCCGTCGCGGCTTGGCCGTTTCGGGCTTACATCAATTCGCCGGCGAACAGCGACCGCGATCCCCAAAAACCTGGAATGGACCTGAAAGATTTCGGCGCATACGTCGTGAAGACGTTCGACGTGCATGGGATCGAACCGTACAACCTGCATTTTTCGTCGACAACAGCCGAGTACCTGCGCGAGTTCAAGGAACGACTGCGTAGCGCGAATGCTCACGCCGTGAATATCGCGGTCGACCAGGAGAACAGTTTTTACGACGCGGACCGCGGGACGCGGCAGGCGGCGGTCGCTTATGCGAAGAAATGGATCGACATTGCTGTGGCGATCGGTTCGCCCAGTGTGCGCACCAACATCGCACAAGCAAAGAACATGGAGCCGAATCTGGCGAACGCGGTGGAGAGCATGAAGGAAGTCGCGGCACACGGGGAATCACGAAACGTCGTCGTACACATGGAGAACGACAATCTTGTCNGCGAGGATGCGTTCTTCGTCGTCAAGATCATCGAAGGCGTGAATAATCCGTATTTGCATGCATTGCCCGATTTCGCGAATTCGATGATGAGCGGAAATGCGGACTTTGCGTACCGCGCGATTACGGCGATGTTTCAGCATGCTTATGGGATTTGTCATGTGAAGGATGGAGATTTCGAGCAGAACGGGAAAGATTATCCGATTGATTTGGCAAAGACGTTTGGAATTTTGAAGGCGAGCGGGTATCGAGGGTACTGCTCGATTGAATACAGCGGGAGCGGAGATCCGCATGAGCCGACGAAGAAGTTGATTGCGGAGAGTGTGGAGTGTCTGGGGTGAGTGCAGTCCATGTCGTTTATTTTGTGGCGTGGTAGAGGTTGAGATTCTTCGCCGTCCTTTTGACGGCTCAGAATGACATGCCTTTTGCATTTGCGATGACCGGTTTTTAAAGTGGCGACGAGATTCTGAACTGGTGACAAAGCAGATTTTAGAAGCCGTGATGGAGGGCTGAGAATTTATGGCGGGACAGGGGATCGAGCGACGCGAGATGTTAAGGATTTTGGCTACGGCCTCGGCGGCGGCCGGGTTTGCGGGATTCAGCAAGTGGGCGTTTGCTTGTGAGCCGGTGCATGCGGCCGCGAAGGGCGTCCAGCAGATCAAGAGCGCGACGTATACGCCGCGGTTTTTCTTTGCCGATGAATATCCGATGGTCGAGCGGCTCTCGGAAATGATTATCCCGAGCGACGACGGACCGGGCTCTCGCGAAGCGGGCGTTGCGGAGTTCATCGACTTCATGGTGTTTCACGATGACAGCTTGCAGTATCCGTTTCGGCTGGGTCTGAGCTGGACGAATGCGCATTCGGAACGATTGCACGGAAAGAAATTTCTTGAGCTTACGCCTGCCGATCAGACGGACCTGCTGCGACATCTCGCATACAAGAAGGAATTTCGCGACGGAGAAGAGGACGGGCGTGCGTTCTTTGAATTGATGCGCGAATACACGACGATGGGTTTCTACACCACGCGCGTCGGGCTCGAAAGCATCGACTGTCCTAACCTGCAGTTTTACAACGCGTCGCCGGCGTGCCCGCACTTGGACGATCGCGAACACAAGCATTTGCCGCCGCCGAGATACTGATCACGCCAAAACGAGGGACTCGGGATATGCCAAAACAAATCTATGACGTGATCGTGATCGGGACGGGAGCAGGAGGAGGTATGGCGATCAAGACGCTATGCGAGGCCGGACTGAAGGTTTGCGCGCTGAACGCCGGACGCAAACTCGATCCCGGCAAAGATTTCAAAAACCATCGCATGCCGTGGGACATGAAGTTTCGGGGCTACGACGATCCAAAGAAGCGCGCGCAGTCGTACGGCTACATGGACAACGAGTACACCGCCGGAATCTGGGAACACGAAATCAACTACACGACGGCACCGGGAACGGTGTGGATGTGGCCGCGATGCTTCGCCGTCGGCGGGAAAACGAATTTCTGGGGTCGCAGCGCGGCTCGCATGGGCGACATCGATTTCCAGTGCGCGAGCCTCGACGGATTCGATGTGAACTGGCCCGTGAAATATGAGGAAATCGCGCCGTATTACACGAAGACCGAACGATTGATCGGCGTGGCGAGCACAGTGCAAGGGCGCCCGAGCAATCCCGATGGCGACTATATTCCGCCGATGAATTTTCGGTGTTTCGATTGGATTTTGAAATCAGGCGCGGACAAGGTCGGTGTGCCGTATCTGCCGGATCGCGAAGCGCAACTCACGCAGGAGCATAACGGGCATCCGGCTTGTCACTATTGCGGAAATTGCACTGAAGGTTGTGACATTGGAGCGTTTTTCTCTTCGCCGCGGTATTTGTTGCCGGCAGCGGAGGCGACGAAGAATCTCGACATGCGAACAAACGCGCTGGCGAAGAATATTCTGGTCGATGCGAAGGGGCACGCGGCTGGAGTGGCGTACATCGATCGGAATACGAAACAGGAAGTTGAAGTCTACGGACGCGCGGTGGTTGTGGCGGCTTCGACTGTCGAGAGTGCGCGCATCATTTTGAATTCGAAGTCACGCTTCTGGCCGAATGGGATCGCCAATTCGAGCGGACAGGCGGGGCGAAATCTTTGCGATCACATTTACGGCACGACTGCCTACGGACATTTGCCGCAACTGCTTGGGCAGCCGCCATTTCCCGATGGCGTTTCGACGGCGGAGATCGCGTGGCTGCCGCGCTGGCAGAATCTCAACAAACCGCATGAAGAAGCTTTCATTCGCGGGTACTCGATGTATCCGGACGGAGGGTGCGGCGAATTTCCGGAGTTGCGCGGGATCGAGGGATTCGGCGTCGACTTCAAGCGCGAAGTGAAACGAAAGTATCCCACGCCGGTGAATTTTGGGATTCAGGCTCCTTCCCTGCCGAGCCCGACGAATTTCGTGGACATCGATCCCGAGGTAAAGGATGCGTTTGGGATTCCGGTGGTGCGTGTGCATTTCCGATGGGGCGAGAACGAATTGAAGATGTGGGAACACGGGAAACAGGTCAGTCGCGAGATTTTTCACGCGTGTGGCGCGGAGTATGGGGGGTGCAACGAGCATCCGCAGATTCCGGGATGGAGCTTGCATGAAACGGGCACGCTGAGGATGGGGGATGATCCGAAGCATTTTGTAACGAACAAATTTGGGCAGACGCATGATGTGCCGAATTTGTTTGTGACGGATGCGAGCGTGTTTTTGAGTTGTACGGATAAGACGACGACGCTTTCGATTTTGGCGTTTTCGATGAGAGCGAGTGAGTATTTGGCGGATCAGATGAAGAGTGGGAAGTTGAGCGCATAGAGGCTGCTACTGCAAAACACAAACCGAAGAGTAGCCCTATCTGACATCGAAGAGAGATTCCTCCACTACGCAAGCCGACGCGTTCGCAGGAGCGAACGCGAAGAAAAGGCGTCGGCTCGCTCCGGTCGGAATGACAGTGTCGTGGCGTAGATCGCCGGCGAGCAAACCCCGCCCCTACGAACAAAGCCAAAGACGCCGGCAAGATGCCGGCGCTACCGGAACTGCGTTCTCGCGGCGTTAAAGTTAGCCGCCGTGGGGTTCTTTGTGCGTGCTGACGGCGTTGCCATCGTCGCGTTTTAGTTTGCGGAAGACGATGGTGGAGACAATGGTCATGGCGCCGAGGACGTAGAAGGCGCGGTGGACGCCGCGGATGAAGATGGGCGGATTCCCGCGGGCGGTGGCGGGTAGGAAGAATGCGGTGACGAGCGACGCGGCGGCTACTCCAAAGCTGATCGACATTTGCTGCATGGTGCTGGCGATGGAGCTGGCGGCGCTGGCTTCTTCCTCATCGATTTCGGCGTAGACGAGCGTGTTCATGCTCGTGTACTGCAGCGACGTGAAAAATCCGTAGGCGAAAAGCTGAAGGACGATTAGCCATACCGGCGTGCCGATACCGATGGTGGAGAAACCGAGAATCATCACGCCGATGATGATTGTGTTGGAGACGAGCACGGCTCGATAGCCGAAACGCGCGAGAATTTTCGGCATCGTAACTTTCAGGCTCATCGCCGCGATTGCCTGCGGCATCATCAGCGCGCCGGACTGAATCGGCGTGAAACCCATACCCACCTGATACAGCAACGGAAACAAAAACGGGATGCCGCCGATGCCGAGACGCGTGACATAGCTACCGACGACGGAAGCGCGGAACGTGCGAAGGCGAAAGAGCGAGAGCCGGAGCAGCGGGTGGAGCGTCTGTGTGGCATGGAGGCCGTAGCCGGCAAGCAGCGCGAACGAGACGAGCAGAAGGCCCACGATTTCGCCGGTGCTGAGAGTGTGCTCGCCGAAAACTTCGAGGACATAGGAGAGCAGCGCGACGCCGGCGCCAAAGAGGATGAGGCCAACGATGTCGAGCGGATCAGTGTGCTCTTCGCGATAGTCCGGCAAGTGGCGATAGACAAGATAGAGGCCAACGAGGCCGATCGGGACGTTGACGAAGAAAATGAAGCGCCAATGCAAATAGCCGACGATGAGGCCGCCTGCGATCGGGCCGAGCATCGGTCCGATGAGTCCAGGGATGGCGACGAAGCTCATCGCGCGGATGAGCTCGGATTTCGCGAACGTGCGCACCATGGTGAGGCGGCCGACGGGAACCATCATGGCGCCGCCGCATCCTTGGAGGATGCGACAGGCGACCAGCTCGTGAATGTTGGTGGAGAGTCCGCAGAGGAGCGAGCCAAGCGCAAACGTGCCGATGGCGGAGGCGAAAACGATGCGCGTGCCGTGGCGATCGGCCATCCAGCCGCTGATGGGGATGAAGACGGCGAGGCTCAGCGTGTAGCTGGCGAGCACGGATTTCATCGCGAGAGGTGCGACGTGGAGCGCGGCGGCGATGGTGGGGACGGCGGTGTTGAGAATAGTGGTGTCGAGCGACTCCATGAAAAAGGCGACGGCGATGAGCCAGGGGAGAAGGCGGCGGCTGGATTCGGCGAGATTCGCGGGAGATGGAGCGGATGCCGGGCGCTCGATGGGATTGCTTGTGCCTACATTGGCGGGAGGGGTGGGCGGCATTTGGGGTTGCGTTCGTTTGATGGCTTAGGGCGAGCGGAGGTTTCTGGTTCGCCGGTGCCCACCGATTTTGCCGCACGAAGCGGTTTGGAGCTCGCGCGGCGTTAACTGCTCCTTTGGTCGTTTATGTCTTGATAACAGCCCGACGCGAGTAGCGGCGCCACATGCTAGGCTCGAATCAATCGCTTCCGGCAACACAGTCAGTACGGAGTTCCGAAAAACGAGCAGATCACTTCCCACATTCTTGCATGTGTGGGCGGTTTGGCTCGACGGAAGTATCCAGGTGATTGATGAAGACGCCGCTGAGAATTGTTCCGCTTTCCATCCTCGCAGTCTGTTTGGCAATGTTTCCCATCAGGTTATCGGCTCAAGCGCCTCAGGCGGTTCAGCGGATCACGACGGCCATCGACAATCGGAACGTGATGGTGCTTCATGGCAACGTTCATCCCCTGGCGAGAGTGGAGTCGGATCAGGGCGCGGTGTCGAATGCACAGGCGCTACATCGGATGTTGCTGTTGCTGCAGAGGAGTCCGGAGCAGGAGGCGGCGTTACAACAACTGCTCAGCGAGCAGCAGAACCGAGTTTCGGGGCGATACCAAGGCTGGCTGACACCCGAGCAGTTCGGGGCGCAGTTCGGGCCGTCGGATGTAGATATACAAGCGGTCACGCAGTGGCTGGCGTCGCAAGGTTTCGGCAATATCGCGGTCGCTACGGGACGAACGACGATTGAGTTTTCGGGTACTGCGGGACAAGTGCGAAATGCGTTTCACACGGAGATTCGCCGGTATGCCGTCAAAGGCGAAGCGCACCTTGCAAACGCGAGCGACCCGGCAATTCCCGTGGCCCTGGCTCCCGTCGTGGCGGGAATTGTGTCGCTCAACAACTTTCCGATCCAGTCGCACCTGAAGTTGCTGGGGACGTTTCAGAAATCGCTCAAGACGGGTGAAACGAAGCCACTTTTTACGTTTCAGGGTTGTCCTGGCGGTAACTGCTACGGCGTCGGGCCGGCAGACTTCGCGAAAATCTACAACACGCAGCCGCTGTTAAGCGGGTCGCCGAAGATCGATGGCACCGGGCAAGGGATCGCGATCGTCGGCGAAAGCAACATTAAGCTCCAGGATGTGACGGATTTTCGGACGATGTTCGGGCTGCCGCAGAACTTTTCCGCGTCGAACGTGATCGTGAACGGAGAGGATCCGGGAACCAACGACTCGGAGAGTGAGTCTGATCTCGACGTGGAATGGTCGGGCGCAGTTGCGCCGGGAGCGCGGATCGATTTCGTCACGTCCGCCCCGACCGAGACTACTCCGGGAATCAATCTATCGGCTCTGTACATCGTCGAACACAATCTCGATGCGGTAATGAGTGAAAGTTTTGGCGGCTGCGAGACGACAATCGGTACTACGTTCAATCAGTTTTTTAATTCTTTGTGGGAGCAGGCATCGGCTCAAGGGATCACAGTCGTGGTTTCGGCCGGCGACAACGGTTCGGCGGGATGTGACGATTTCACGACACAGGAAACTGCCACAAGGGGCCTGGCAGTCAGCGGCTTCGCTTCGACGCCCTACAACGTAGCCGTTGGCGGCACGGATTTCGATCAGGCGACCCAGATATCGACGTATTGGAACACAGCCCAGACTCCGACGACATCGGAACCTATTCCCGCTTCGGCAAAATCATACATCCCAGAAGTTCCATGGAACGATACCTGCGCCCAGCTCGGCATCAGTGGATGCACCGCGTCGAACGCAACGGGGATCGCGGCGGGCAGTGGCGGCGTGAGTACGCTGTACGCGAAACCGTCATGGCAGGCGGGAAACGGTGTACCTGCGGACAGCCATCGTGATTTGCCAGATGTGTCACTCTTCGCGGGTAACGGCTTCAATGGGAGCTTCTACGTCATCTGCGAAGCCGATGTAACGCAAGTTCCGAGCTGCAATTTGAACGCGTTTCAAATCAGCTTCCAAGGCGTTGGAGGAACGTCAGCGTCGGCCCCGGCATTCGCGGGAATCATGGCCTTGGTCAATCAGAAGCTCTCCACGGGATCGAATCCGACGCCGCGACAAGGAAATGCGAACTACTACTTGTACGCGCTGGCGCAACAGCAGACGACGGCAAATCTGAGTTGCAACTCGTCGAGTTCGCCGGTAGCTGGATGCAGCTTTAACGACGTGACAAAGAGCAACAACGACGTACCGTGCACAGGCGCAAGCACGAATTGCAGCAGCAAAGTCACGGGAGCGCCGGGTGTGCTCGTGGCGGCGGCGAGTCCAACTGTTCCGGCCTTCTCGACGACGGCGGGCTACGATTTGGCCACCGGGCTCGGTTCGCTCAATGTGCAAAATGTTGTGAATAAATGGTCGACGGTAAATACCACGACCACAACGACTGCATTGACACTCAACGGCGGCGCGGCGGTGAACGTCACGCACGGTGCGGCGGTTCCCTACCAGATTTCCGTTGGACCTTCGTCGGCTACTGGAGATGCTTCTCTGATCGCGACGCCGACCGGAAACACGACGGGAATCGGTCCGTTTCCCGTAACGAGCGGCGCAGCGAGCGGAACCACGACCGCGTTGCCTGGTGGAACCAGCTACAACGTCGTCGCGCACTATGAAGGAAATGGAACGGACGCTCCAAGCGATTCGTCGCCCGTTACGGTGACGGTCGCGCCGGAACCGAGCAAGGTTTTCATCACGGTGCCAATGTTCAATCCGGAGACGGGTCAACAGATCGGAACTTCGCCGACGACGGTGGTCTACGGTTCGTCTTACATTTTGCGAGCGGATGTCACAAATGCGACAGGCTCCTTGACCGCGTTGTGTAAACCGCCGAGTTGCCCGAGTGGCACCGTTACGTTTGCCGACACTCTTGGGGGAGTCAGCCAGGGACCGCCGAACAGCGGAACGTTCACGCTGAACAGCAGCGGATTCACCGAGAACTTACCGGTTCAACTCCCAGGCGGAACCAATACCATCACGGCGACGTATTCGGGCGATGGCAGCTTTTCGGCATCTGCGGGCCCTGCAACCTACACGCTGAACGTGACGCCTTCTCCCACGCAGATGACGACCCCGATGACTGAGGCGACGCCCGCTCTGGCGACATCGCCTGTCGACATTTATTCGCGTCTGATGCCACAAGTGCCTAATGGCGTCTCGCCGAGCGGAACCATCACATTCTTCGACGGTGCGACACAACTGCCTGGAGGCGTAGTGCTCGTTGAACACGCAGGGAGCGATGGCATGGACGCATTCGCGCAGGGCGACCTGACGATAACGTTTCCGAATTCGGGCACACACACCATAACGGCGAAATACAGCGGCGATCCGAGCTACGCAGCTTCCACGTCGTCGGTCGCAACGTTGCAGGTTCTCTGGCAGACCACGCTGACGGTTACGCCCGCGTCCAACACCGTTGACTTAGGTCAAAGCGTCCAAGTGACAGCAACAGTCACCAGCCTGAGCAAGGGCCCGGTCATCACTGGCTCTTTCACCGTTGTGAATTCAACGTCGTCGTATCCCGGAACGGCGAGCCTGGACAGCATCGGAAATCAGACGCTTTCCGCAACATTTACAGTCACTCCAGATAGATCCGGCAACATAAGTGTCACCTACTCAGGGGACGCCAACTATCTCGGAGCCTACTTTGGCGCGTACGTCACAGTTAACCTACCCGACTACTCGCTAACGCCAAGCTCAAACCCACTCGTGGTGAGCACAAACCAAGAACGAGCAAGCACCACGGTCACTCTGACACCGACGAACTCAATAGCCAGCACAGTCACACTGGACTGCACGGTTCCATCGATTTTCAATACCACATGCACCGTGACGCCCGCATCGGTGCCGTTGAACGGTCAGCCTGTGAACTTGACGGTCATGCTCGCCGCTGATGGAAGCGGAACCAACTCTCAAATTGTTCCGAAGGCAAACACAAAGCGGAAGAGTCTCGTTTCGCTCTGGTGGCACAGCGACTGGTGGAGTTCTGGTTGGGCCGTCATGGCACTGGCGATGCCGGGGATTGCATTCTGGCCGGGCAATTGGAAGTTGCGGTCGTACCGCGTACGCGCCGCCATGTCGTCCGTGCTGCTGATGGCAATCGGATGCGGAGGCGGCGGTTCGAGCCCGAGCGGCTCCGGAGGTTCGACCGGCGGAGGTACGTCAGGGCCAGTCGACTCGACCGTGACCATCTCTCTTGCCGCCTCAAAAACACCTCTGAGTACCAGAGTGAATGCGACCGCGACAGTGAAAGCGAGCAAGGCGCCGATGGGGTTGCTCGACTTCGCCGCGGAAAATTATCCCCCGGGTTTAACGAGCCCGGCTCCGCTGAACAACGGCTCGCAGACTGCTCTCCTTCAGAACCCGGCGATAGGCATCTATCACGTGTATGCCCAATATCTCGGTGATCCGAACACCAATGCGGCGCAGTCGGCGTCGCTGCCGTTCACCGTCACGGGAGATGGGAGTGTCTTGCTAAACGCGACGAATGGGACGGTCACGCACTTCCTGGTCTTGGATGCGCAGGTGCAATAAGCCTTTCGACGTTGGGCGCGTATGTCGCGTCCTCGTCTCCGGGTGTTCGCTCAAGATTGCGAAAGCAGAGCGTCGAAATAAGCGAGCATTTCTGGCGAGTCCCAATCCTGGTAGCCGATGATTTTGCGGGCGATTTTGCCGTTGCGGTCGATGATGTAGGTTTCGGGGACCATGACGGTGCCGTAAGATTCGGCGATGGCGGAACGGTTTTCCTTAGTTGCGGGATCGCGATAGGTGGGATAGCCGATCGCGTGATCGAGCAGGAATTTTTTGTAAGCGGCGTCGTCTTCGTCGGCGGCTACGCCGATCACGATGGCGTTGTGCGAAGCGATGTGCTGTTGGAGGCGGTTTAGCCCGGGAGCTTCTTCGACGCAGGGCTGGCACCACGAGCCCCAGAAATTGAGAACGACCACTTTGCCGCGGAAGTCAGAGAGACGCGCGGATTTGCCGTCGAGGGTCAGCGAGAAGTCTCGGGCTTTGCTGCCGGCGATGGAGGCTTCGCCCTGGCGGTAGCTGGGCAAGGCGAAGGCCAGGATTATGGCAACGGCGACCGCGATTGCGGCCCAATTTGCGAGTTTTCGGCCAATTCCCATCAAATGTTATACTAACGTATCCCCGAGTGGTTCGGAACGCCTTGTTCGGAGTCGGGCTTTCTGGCTGCTCTACTGACCGGTGTTTGGGCGAGCCGCGTCAAATTTACCCATGTCCAACGCGAAATCAAGTTCAGGCAAGCAGGGCGAGGAGTCTCTGGGTGCGGGTGCAAGCGTCAGCGCCGACGCGGGTAGCTCTGCTATCGAGTTTACGAGCGAGCCGTGTATCTCGGCGATTGTGCCGGCNCGAAATGAAGAGGCGGTGATTGGCGCTTGCGTGAAGAGTTTGGCGGAGCAGGTGGAGATTGCGGAAATTTTGGTGGTGAATGATCAGTCGAGCGACGGAACGGTTGCAGCAGTGCGGCGCGCGGCGGCTGAGATTCCGAAGCTGAAGTTGCTGGAGACGGGCAAGCTACCGGAGGGCTGGGTCGGCAAGAACAATGCGGTGTGGCGCGGCGCGGTGGACGCTGGGCAACGGTGGCTGCTATTTACGGATGCGGATGCCGAGTTGCTGCCGGGGGCGACGGCGCGGGCTTTGCAAATCGCGAAGGAGNCGAATGCGGCGCTGGTTTCGTTTTCGCCGGAGCAGGTAACGGCGACGTGGTACGAGAAGGCGCTGATTCCGTTTGTGTATTGCCGCCTAGCACGACAATTTTCGTTTAAAGATGTGAACGATCCGAAGAATCGCGCGGCCGCGGCGAATGGGCAATTTCTAATGATTCGGCGCGACGTTTACGACGCGATCGGCGGACACGCGGCGATTGCAGGCGAGGTTCTGGAGGATGTGGCGCTCGCAAGAAATGCGAAATCCGCCGGGTACCCGATCTGGTTCGGACCGGGCAAAGGCGTCGTGAAAACGCGGATGTATCGGTCGTTTGCGGCGATGCGCGAAGGGTGGAAGAAGAATCTGTATTTGCTGATGGGCGGATCGCGCGCGACGANGTATCGCGAATTTNTCGCNGCGGTGCCGTGGATTCCATTTTTGCTGATCCTGGTTGGGCTTTGGATGCCGTTCGCGTTGATGGCGGGAGTGGTGTTGTTACTCGTGAGGCAGGCCGGTTATGGGATGGATTTGCGGAGTAACCAATTCAGCGGGACGCTCATCCTCTATTATGTGCCCGCCGTATTCATTTATAGCGGAGTCCTACTGGGGTCGTATCGCGCTTACGCGAAGGGGAAAGTGGCTTGGAAGGGGCGGGATATTTCGGTCGGGACACACGGAGCAGCGCACTAGGCTTCCGTTTGATTTTGACGATGACGAAAGAGTGTTAAGCGAAGAAATATGGTTCTGCTGACGCGCAAAATCGAGTTTTCGGCCTCGCATCGGTACAACAACCCGGCGCTTTCGGCCGAGGAGAACCAGCGCATTTTTGGGAAATGCAACAATCCACATGGGCACGGGCATAACTACACGCTGGAAGTGACGGTGGCGGGCGAGCCCGACCCTGTGACCGGGATGGTGGTTGATCTCGCCGACTTAAAGAAGATTCTGGAACAGGAAGTGATGCGGCGGATGGATCACCGGCATTTGAATTTTGAGGTGCCGGAGCTTGCCGGGCAGATTCCGACCTGCGAAAACGTGGCGCGCGTAATCTGGAATTTGCTGGAGCCGAAGATTCCGCAGGGGCGGCTGCATCGGGTGCGGTTGTATGAGTCGCCGGATTTGTTTGCGGACTGCTATCGCAATGGCGCTGGACGGAACGGGAGCGCGTCATGACGGCAGCGCAAGGCGGCGATCTAAAGATCGAGCTCGGTCGGCGGTATCGATTTGCGGCTTCGCATCGGCTACACAGTGCGCAGATGAGCGACGCGGAGAATGCACGGATTTATGGCAAGTGCAACAACGCGTGCGGACACGGGCACAACTACACGGTTGAAATCGGCATTTCGGGAGATGTCGATCCCGCGACCGGGATGATTGCGAATCTGGTGGATCTCGACAGCTTCGTGCAGCGAGAAGTGATCGAACCGTTTGACCATCGTTCGTTGAACGACGAAGTTGAAGTGTTTCGTGCGGAAGTGCCGACGACGGAGAATTTGTGCATCGAGATTTATCGCCGGATGCAGGCCTTTCCGCACGCGAAGCTCGAGCGCGTGCGCGTCGAAGAAACGTCGAACAACAGTTTTGAATATGCAGAAGAAGGAGTTGTCAGCGGTTCGGATGGGGCACTCTGACGGTGCCGGAAGGATCAGACATGGGCAAGCCGATGGAAGAAATCCGGCTCGATGATTGCAAACCACGCGATGCGAAGACCATCGCGTGTCACATGCGCGAGATTATCAAGGAAATCGGCGAGGATCCCGACCGCGAAGGGCTGAAGAAAACGCCGGAGCGGTTTGAGAAGGCGCTCAAGTTTCTGACCAGCGGCTATCGCCAGGACGTTGATCATCTGCTGAATGGCGCGACGTTCAGCGTTGCGTACGACGAGATGGTCGTGGTCAAGGACATCGAATTTTTCAGCCTGTGCGAACACCACATGCTTCCTTTCTTTGGCAAGGCGCACGTTGCCTACCTGCCGACGAAGAAAGTGATCGGACTGAGCAAAGTCGCGCGTCTAGTGAACATGTTCGCGCGGCGACTACAGATCCAGGAGCGAATGACGAGCGAGATTGCGGAGACGATTCAGGAGAAAATCGCGCCGCAAGGTGTCGGCGTGATCATCGAGGCACGGCATTTGTGCATGCAGATGCGCGGCGTCGAGAAGCAGCATGGTCAGGCGGTGACCAGCGCGATGCTCGGCGAGTTCCGCACCAACAAGCAGACGCGCGATGAGTTCCTCGCGCTGGTGAGGAACCGTCAGGATTAAGACGCACCCGAGCAGGTGCCCTGACCGGCGTTTTCATTGGGATTTTGCGGCGCGGGTTCGGCCACCGCCTGCTATCTCCAAACAGCCAATTTACGAATAGCACAAAGCGGAAATTCACCGCGGCGTCACGCTTGCCTGTAATCTAAGGCTGTGTTCAACTCGGGCGCACGAAGTGACGCATGATTGGTCGAGCGATCTCGCACTATTCCATCACGGAAAAATTGGGCGAAGGCGGAATGGGCGTCGTTTACCGCGCGCATGATTTAACGCTGCGGCGCGACGTCGCGCTTAAATTTTTGACGCTCGATCGCCTGGAGAAAGACCCTCAAGCTCGCGAAAAAGTGCTGCGCGAGGCGCAAACGATCTCGGCGCTGAATCACCCCAACATCTGCACAATTTACGAAGTAGGCGAGGACGACGGGCAGCCCTACATCGCGATGGAGTTTGTCGAAGGCCATTCGCTGATGCAGGAGGTGCTGACCGGGCCGATGTCGCCGGATGTAGTCGTACGCTACGGAACACAGTTGGCGGATGCGCTGGCGCATGCGCATGAGCGCGGGATCGTTCATCGCGATCTGAAATCGGGCAACGTTTGGCTTACGCCGTCGGGTCGGCTGAAGTTGCTGGATTTTGGGTTGTCGCTGCGCGTCGTCGAACAAAGAACCGGCGACGATACGACTAAATTTGACGGCGCCTGGGACGACGAGCACGCGGTAACGGGAACGCTGGCCTACATGGCGCCGGAGGTGCTGCGCGGGCAGGAAGCGGATGCGCGCAGCGACGTGTGGGCGCTCGGCGTGGTGCTCTACGAAATGGCGACGGGCAAGCGGCCATTTCGCGGAGGAACGGCGTACGAATTGAGCGCGTCGATTTTGCGTGAGCCGCTTCCGCCGATTGAGCCGCCGGTGCCGCCGGTATTGCAGGCGGTGATCGAGCAGTGCCTGGACAAAGATCCATCGCAGAGATATCGCTCGGGGGGTGAGGTACGCGCGGCACTGGAAGCCGCGGCGACAGCGTCGCGCTCAGAGCGAATTCCGTTCGCGACGCTGGCCCTGCACGAAACGGAACAGCGAACCGAGCGAGCGCACAAGCGGCTTTGGTACGGCTTGGCGGCTTTTGTCGCCGCTGTGGCTCTAATTGTGGGCGGCGTGTGGCTTGTGCAGAAACGACAACGTCATATGGCTGCGGTGCCGGGCGCGATTCAGTCGCTCGCGGTCTTGCCACTGGAAAATCTGTCGGGCGATCCACAGCAGGAGTATTTCGCGGATGGAATGACGGACGCGCTGATCACGGAGCTATCGCACATCCGCAAGTTGCGCGTGATTTCGCGCACTTCGGTGATGCAATACAAGAACACGCAAAAGTCGCTAGGCGACATTGCGCGCGACCTGAACGTCGATGCGGTCGTCGAGGGCTCGGTGTTGCGGTCGGACGGTCACGTGCGTATTTCCGCGAAGCTGATTCAGACTTCGGTGGAGCGCAGCTTGTGGGCCGACAGCTACGAACGAGATTTTATCGACGTGATCGCGCTGCAAAGCGACGTGGCGACGGCAATCGCGCGCGGAATCCAAGTGGAATTGTCGGAGCCCGAAGCGGCGCAACTCGCGAGCCATCGACCGATCGTGCCTAAGGCGTATGAAGCCTACCTGAAGGGTCGATTTGAGATCGAGAAACGCACGCCGGAAGGAATCGTAGCGGCGGTGAAGTTTTATCGCGAAGCGATAGCGACGGACCCGACATATGCGGCCGCTTGGGCGGGACTCGCGGATGGATTGCTGAACACGGATACGTATCAGATCCGTCCGCCAGCCGAAGTGATCCCGGAAGCAAAAGCGGCGGCGCAGAAAGCGCTCGAACTCGACGATCAACTGGCGGAGGCGCACGCGTCACTCGCAGCGATTCGTTTCTATCACCTGGAATGGGAAGGCGTGGAGAGCGAATTTCAACGCGCGATTGCGTTGAATCCAGGGTACGCGACGGCGATTCATTGGTACGCACTAACGCTGGCGGCGACGGGGAAGAAGCAAGAATCGATCACCGAGATCAAACTGGCGCGCGACATCGATCCGCGCTCGCTGATCATCAACGCGAATGTGGGCTGGTGCTACTACCTGGCGGGCGATCCCGATCACGCGATTGAAGCGGAGAAGACGGCGTTGCGGCTTGATCCGGGATTCGTGGTGGCGCACGGATATCTCGGGCAGGCTTATTTGCAGAAGAAAATGTACTACCAGGCGATCGCGGAATTTCGGAATACGGTTTCACTGTCGCCGAGTGATATGTCGCGGAAGGCTGAACTCGCCTACGCCTATTCGCAGTCGGGAAAAACGGAGCAGGCTCGCGAAATCTTGCAGGAATTTCTGCTCGCGCCGAGCGGCACTTATATTTCTCCGTATACCTGGGCGATGCTGTACGCGGGAATGGATCGCAAGCAGGACGCGATCGAGTGGCTCGAGAAGGGATACGAAGAACGCAACGCGCGCATGGTGAACCTGGCCGTCCATCCGATGTTTGCGTTCTTGCGCGGCGATGCTGGATTCGAGAAGTTGCTCGCGCGGATGAACGTGCCGCCGCAGTTGCGGCATCCGGTTACTTCGCAATCCGCGGCGACAGCGCAAACGAAACGCTGACTTCCGTAATCTACTCAGCGCGTACCTGCGATCGTCGCGCCGTGTTACGTGATGTTTTCTTGACGCGACGTAACGCGTTCGTTACACTCGCCGCTCTCGATCGCGAAAACTCGTAATCGAAGATCGTACCCACTGGCCGGATCGCATTCCGGGAATCTCCAAATGGAGGGAGACATGCCGAAGAAGAAATTGCAGGTGAATCTCAAGCCCATCGCGCGAGACATCGAGAAGACGATAAAGACTTTAACCGGCTTCAAGAGCAAAGTTTCCGCTGCAGACAGTCAAAAGATCAATCTGAAGATCAAGAATCTCAAAGGCGCACTCGCTGATGTAAAAGCGTCCTGCACGGACAAGAAGATGACTCCGGGCTTCTCGCCTAAATGACTGAGAATTCGCTGCAACGCGGCCGCTGAGTCGTGAGCCGGCGGAAACCAGCGCGCACCAAGCGCGCCTCGCGCTCGAAATCGCGTTCCCCCGACACCACTGCAAGATCAAGCCGCCTGCCACGCTACAAGCGATCGCCTTTCGTGATCATTTACTGGCGG
>JGI12635J15846_10000626_pt1 | contig 30669 bp, 21 predicted proteins | sample BlaSpr_A8_OM2_M2_FD_15846 | JGI IMG/M metagenome (IMG submission 15846)
CGGCGGTGGCGGCGTGGTTCTCGTTTCTGGTGCTCCCGCCAGTAGCAGCGTGAGTGGCGCGGCCAGCGGCTTGACCGAGAATCCCGGCGTACCTTACGGCGCTACGGCCGGCGCTGCGGGCACCATCGTTACCAACGCCGTCATCAACCAGACCTCGGGCACGCAGTCGGGCGCGCAATGCACTCCCGACATGACGCTGGCCAAGAGTCACGTCGGCAATTTTGTTCGTGGATCGACGGCGACCTATACCATTCCCGTTGAGAACTTGAGTCCCTACGGTTCAAGCGGTGGCGTTGTGACGGTAAACGATACTCTGCCCACTGGGCTTACTCCGATCAGTGCCAGCGGCACCGGATGGTCTTGCTCGATCGCGTCGCAGACCGTAAGTTGCGTTGATCCGACCGTCCTGGCAGCCAATAGTTTTTATCCTTCGATCACGGTCACGGCCAATGTCCTACAGACTGCTCCCTCCGTCGAAACCAATACTGCGCTGGTGAGCGGCGGCGGCGAAGTCAATCTTTCCAACGACACCGCCACCGATGTAGCCACGGTGGTCTCCAGCGCCGACCTGAGCGTGACCAATGCCGCGTCACCCAATCCAGTCGCCGCCGGCAGCAACATCACTTACACGCAAGTCCTCACCAACAACGGTCCCAGCGCCGCCGACAACGCCACGCTGTCTGAGGCCATTCCCGCCGGAACCGTATTTATTTCCCTCGCCGTGCCGACCGGCTGGAACTGTACAACTCCGTCCTCCGGCAACAGCGGCAACCTAGTTTGCACTGACTTGAATATGGCTGGCAGCACCGCGGCCACATTTATTCTGGTCACAAGAGTGAACCCGGGAACCGCAAGTGGCACGGTGATAACGGACACGGTCACCACAAGTTCATCGGTAACCGATCCGAACACGAACAACAACACGGCCTCGGCTTCTACCGTGGTTGGCACAACTGCGGGAGGCGAATTAACCGTTACGAATGTTGCTTCGCCAAATCCGGTTGTTGCCGGAGGCAGCATTACTTACACCCAGGTAGTCACCAACACTGGCGGCGGAGCGGCCACCGGCGCAACCTTCACCGAGGCCACGCCCGCTAATACGACCTTCGGATCCATTACCGCAACCCCGGCGGGCTGGACGTGCACCTCTCCGCCGGTAAGCTGCACGAACCCGAGCGTAGCCGCAGGCTCGTCTGGCACCTTCAAGGTCGTATACAACGTGAGCGGCACGGCAACCATCGGGACGGTCATCACCGACATTGCGACGGTCAACGCAGGGAATCAGGCCTTCGGCTCAAATTCCGCTGTGGCAACCGACGTGGTTGCAACGTCGTCCACGCAAGCCGATGTCGCGTTGAGCACATCGTCCACGCCAGCGTCGGTTAATGCCGGCAATGACATCACTTATATCCAAACCATCACGAACAACGGTCCTGCCGCCGCCACGGGCGTAAGTTTCCTGGAGGCCGTTCCAACCAATACGACATTCGCTTCTGTTTCTGTGCCTGCAGGTTGGTCGTGCACCATGCCGGCAGTAGGAGCCACCGGCAACGTAAGCTGTACCGGCCCCTCGAGCCTGGCCTCAACTGCTTCGGCGAACATCGTCGTCGTTGTGAACGTACCGTCGAACTCCACTGCCACCACGATCGTGGCAAATTCGTCCATCTCTTCCACCACTACCGATCCCAACTCGGCGAACAACAGTACATCCATCAGCACGCCCGTCGTCACGGGCTGCGACTTGGCAGTAAGCAACACCGGAACGCCCGGTACAGTCCAGGTGGGCGGGACCATCACCTATACGCAAACAGTAACCAATAACGGTCCCGGCGCGTGCAGCACTGTGTCATTTAATGAAGCGATTCCAGCCAACACAACCTTCCTCACCTATTCGGGAGCTCCGGCGGGATGGACCTGTACTTCTTTCGCGACTGGCTGCACCATCGCCAGCTTCGCGCCCGGTGCGAGCAGCACATTTACCGTCGAAGTAACTGTGAATGCAGGAACGGCCTCGGGAACCATCATCACGGATACCGACACGGCTACCACTACGACTCACGATACAAATCCTGCCAACAACTCGGCCACCGCCACCACGGTCGTGGCCGGCGCGGGGCAGGCAGATCTCAGTGTCACCAACTCAGCCAGCCCGAATCCAGTATCCGCGGGCAGCAACATTACCTACACGCAAACCGTTACCAACGGCGGTCCCGCCAGCGCCACCGGAACCGTCACATTTACGGAAGCGCTTCCGGCGGGCACAACAGCGGTCTCGCTCAACGGTCCGGCAGGCTGGACGTGCACGGTGGCGACGCTTACTTGCACCATTCCTACGCTCACTGTCTCCACCGCGAATTTCACCTTCGTGGTGACAGTAAGCGGTACAGCAACCGCAGGCTCGACGATCACCCAAACCGATTCCGTCTCCTGCGCGGCCAGCGATCCATCGTGCTCCAACAATACTGCGGGAGCCAGTGTGGTGGTCGCCGACTCGGCGGGTCTGTCAGTCACCAATGTCAACAGCCCGATTCCAGTGCTGGCTGGCGGTACTATCACTTATACCCAGGTTGTAACCAACAGCGGACCCAGCACCGCGGTGGCTGCAAAGCTGACTGAAAGCACCCCGGCAAACACCACATACTCTTCCATAGGCACGCTTCCCGGCGGATGGTCGTGTATCACTCCGGCTGTCGGGGCCACTGGCTCCATCAATTGTACGAACCTCAGCTTCGCCCCCGGATCGGCCACCTTCAGCATTGTGGTCAAAGTAAGTGGTACGGCTACCCCAGGGACTGTGATCAGTGACATCGTGAGCGTGAGTTCTTCCACGCCCGATCCCAACACCAACAACAACGCCGCAAGCGCCACGGATATCGTCGCCGGCGCAACCCAGGCCGATTTCATTACCACGAACGCTGCCTCGCCCACTTCCGTCGCCGCCGGCGGTAACATCACTTACACGCAGAGCGTCACCAACAACGGCCCATCTGCCGCTACCACGCCCACGTTTACTCAAACCACGCCGCCGAACACAACTTTGGTGTCGATCACGCCGCCCGCAGGCTGGAGNTGCAGTGGTGTTTCGCCCGGTGGAACCGGCACTATCACCTGCACAGCCACCACGCTCGCACTAAACGCCCCGGCCAACTTCAGCCTGGTGTTGCAAGTGAACTCCAGCACCGCGAACGGCACAACCATTTCAGATACGGTCACTGCCTCCGCCTCGAACGCTGTTCCCAACCAAACCACCAACAGCGCAACCGCCACGGCCGTCGTCGCGAACAACGGCGCAGCCACTCTGTCGATCGCCAAGACCGCTTCAAGTTCCACCGTCGCCAGCGGCGATCTCCTGGTCTACACTCTCGAGGTCGCCAACAACGGCCCCAACACCGCGACGAACGTACTCGTAACCGATCCGTTGCCGTCAAACGTCACCTACCAGTCCAATACCTCGTCGACCGGCACATGCTCGGAGGCCGGCGGCACCGTAACCTGTGAGCTTGGGACGATGGCGATGACCAGCGGGACAAATCCTCCCGCCACCATCACTATCGTCACGCTTGCCGGTGCGCCGGGGATTGCAACCAACACCGCTACCGTGAGCGCCGATCCGCCTGCCACCGGCAACAGCTCTAGCGTGACCGTAACCATCACCGCCGCCACCAACATCAAGTTGGAATCTTTCACTGCCAACTTCGGCAAAGACAAAACTGGCGCAGAGCGCGTTGTGCTCCATTGGAAGACGGGCGGCGAGTCGCACAACCTTGGATTCAACCTTTACCGCGAACAATCGGGCGAACGCGTTCCCATGAATTCTTCGCTGATCGCCGGATCGGCCCTAATGATGAATGGAGCTCTTCCCAAACATTCCGGCAAGACCTACAGCTGGATCGATTCGTCTACGAACTCCGGCAGCGCCCAGTACTGGCTAGAAGATGTGGATGTGAACAGTATACGCACCCTTCACGGGCCAATTTCTGCCGCAGCCTCCACCAACTCTGAACTCGCGAGCGACGCCACTTCGGCCACCATGAATCAGCTCAACCAGTCGCAGCCTGCCGCCGTGCTCAGCGCGATAAGCCACCCCGTGGAGAATGTTTCGCCGGATACGATTCCAACTACTGCTCAGTACCAGAAACAGTTCGAACTCGCCGGACATCCCGCTCTGAAATTACTTGTGGAGCACGAAGGCTGGTACTGCGTAACCCAGCCAGAACTGATCAGAGCTGGCCTGGACCCGAATGTAGATTCGTCGCTCCTGCACCTCTACGCCGAGGCCATCGAGCAGCCCATCCAGATCACCGGCACAGCCGCCGGTTCCGGAGCCTTCGATCCTAACGCTGGAATTTGCTTTTACGGCACGGGAATCGATACGCCATACTCCGGCACCAGAGTTTATTTTCTAGAAACAGAAGCCTCAGCGGGCGCGCGAATTCACCAGATGCCGCCCTCCGTCGGCTCCAATCAGCCGCCGACCGCCTTCTCCTACACGGTGGAACTCGTGCCGCGCACCACATACTTCGCGGCTCTCACCACATCGCAAGGCAACAATTTTTTCGGACCGCTGGTTTCCACCACAGCGGTTGACAATATCGTGGACGTGCACCATCTCGATACCGCCTCCACCCAGTCTGCGCAACTGGAAGTGATTCTCCAGGGCGTGATAGTCGCCATTCCGCACGATGTAACCATCGCGCTAAACGGCACTACGCTCGGCGATCTCACCTTCACGGGTCAAGCCAAGGGCAAATTCACCATCGAAGTTCCCCCTGGCGTTTTGCAAAACGCCACGAACACCGTCACGCTGACTGCGCAAAACGGAGCGTACGATCTTAGCTTGCTGCAGTCGATCCAGATTACCTATCCCCACACCTTCCAGGCCGATTCCGATATCCTGACCTTCACCGGCCAGCCCGGAGAAGAAATTAAAATTACGGGCTTCACTCAGCCCGCAGTGAACGTCGTCGACATCACAAATCCTGATCAGCCGGTTCAGCTGAGTGCTCAGGTCGCGCCGGATGCCGCCTCGAAGACAGCTACCTACTCAACGGAAATTCAGGTGCCGTGGTCCACAACCAATCTGGCAGCTCCCGCGTCGCATACTCTGTTGGCGGTGGCCAATTACCGTATCACTTCGGTGTCTGACATTGTTAAGAATCATCCAAGCACTTGGCACAGCGCGCAACCCGGCAGTGAAATTGTGATGATTTCGCCACGGCCATTCGCGAACGCTCTGCAACCCTTGCTGCGCGCCCATCAAGCGCAGCAAAAATCGTCCACAGTTGTGTGGATTGACGATCTCTACGATGAATTCAACTTCGGCGAACACAGTCCCGCAGCGATCCGCAGCTTTTTGCAGACGGCGGTCCAAGCTTGGCATACCGCGCCTCGATATCTTTTGCTGAATGGCCGCGCCTCGCTCGATCCCCGCAACTATCTGGGCTTCGGAGACCTGGATTTCGTCCCCACGGAAATCATTTCCACCACCGGCCTCATGACCGCTTCAGACGACTGGTTCTCCGACTTTAACAACACCGGCATGCCAACTATCGCTACCGGACGCTTGCCCGTAAGCACAGCCGCGGAAGCCGGACTCCTCTCCAGCCGCATCGCTACGTACGAAGGCCAATCCACCAACGGCCCCTGGACGTCTCAGGCCCTGATGGTCGCCGACGTAAACGATACCGAGAACTTTACGAATGACAGTCAGATTGCCCAGGCTCAGCTGCCCTCCGCGCTCCAGGCGACGGATGTCTTCACTACAACCACGGGCCCGGCGGACGCGCGTCAGGCAATTCTTGATGCCATCAATTCAGGACAACTGCTGGTGAACTACGCTGGCCATGGCTCCGAAGACGAGTGGTCCGGCGACGATATCTTCGACAGCGCCGCTGCGAGCTCTCTCACTAACGGAAACGCGTTGCCGGTGTTCCTCATCATGGACTGCCTCAATGGATTCTTTCAGGATGTTTACGAAGAACCGTTGTCCGTTGCTCTGATGCTGGCCCCGAACGGAGGCGCTGTCGCGGTACTGTCCTCAAGCGGTCTGAACCAGGCAGCGCCCCAGACCATTCTCGATAAGCTGATCGTGAAAGACGCGCTGAGTTCTCCGCCACCAGCCTTGGGCGACGCGATTCTCAAAGCGAAGGCGGGCATCAGCAACCTCGCTGTGCGCAAAACCTACAATCTGCTTGGCGATCCTGCCATGCGGATCAAGGTTCCGAAAGCCGCCCCGTCGAATTAATCGTTTCGGTTTACGCGCGGGCCATACCCGGAACCACTGCGACTTGGCGTAGTGGCTCGGCGATGGCCTTCATCACCTTCTCGAATCCGGCAAAATCGAGAGACTGCGCTCCATCCGATAATGCCCGCTCAGGACAGGGATGTACTTCAATGATCAATCCGTCGGCTCCCACGGCCACGGCCGCGCGCGAGACCGCGGGGATCAGGCTCTGCTTGCCCGTTCCGTGCGAAGGATCGGCGATCACCGGCAGATGAGAAAGATCGCGCGCCAGCGCCACGGCAGCGAGATCGAACGTATTGCGCATCTCCGTCTCGAAAGTCTTAATCCCGCGCTCGCACAACACCACCTCGCTGTTTCCTCCCGAAAGCAAATATTCCGCCGCCAGCAGCCATTCCTTCACCGTCGCCGATGGCCCTCGCTTCAACAGCACTGGCTTCTTTACCGTGGCCAGCCTCCGCAAGAGCGCGAAGTTTTGCATATTGCGGGCTCCCACTTGCAACATGTCGACATGCTCGCAGATGACATCCACATCTTCCGTGCTCATGACCTCCGTGACCACCGGCAGTCCGGATTGCTCACGCGCCTCCCGCAGAATTTTCAGCGCTTCCAGCCCCAGCCCCTGAAAGTCATAGGGAGAAGTCCGCGGTTTGTACGCCCCGCCGCGCAGCATGGCCGCGCCCGCGCGCTTTACCGCGTGCGCCGTGTCCAGCAATTGTTCGCGGGATTCCACCGAGCATGGTCCGGCGATGATCACCACACCCGGCCCACCGATTGCCACTCCGCCCACGTTCACAACCGATCGTTCCGGCTTAACCTGGCGGCTCACCAGCTTGAACGGTTGCGCAATGGCGACTACATTCTCCACGCCCGGCGCCGCTTGAAGGGCCTCGATTTCATGGCGTCGTCCGTTTCCCACCGCGGCCACGATGGTGCGCTCCACTCCACGCGTAACGTGAGGTTGGTAGCCCGCTTCGCGAATGCGCTCGATCACGTGCTCAATCTCCTGCTGACTCGCCTTCTCTGACATGTTGACGATCATCGCTGTCTCCTGAGTATGTGGGCAAAAGTGTTCACCGCAAAAGCAAAGGCCGCGATCTTGAATCGCGGCCTTTGGCTGAACTTGCTTGAATCTTAGTCGATCATGGTTGACTCGATCTCCTCGCAAGTCCCGCCGCAGCCGCTACTCCGGTAAACCAGTAGTAGCGAAACTGCCCGGTAAATGGGGTAAATCGTGCCATAAAGAAACATCCGCGCGTTGCTGTCCTAAACTGCGCAATGCGGCTTCGCAACCCGTTCCTGCTATTGAATTGAGCTGGCCGCGTTCGAAAAAACGTTATTGGCATTGGATCCGATCAGGCGTATCGTTCCCACCACCAGAACCAGGATCACTGCCAGCATGACCGCGTATTCCGCGATATCTTGTCCCGAATCTTCTGACCACAATCTGCGAATGAATTTCGACATATATTCCCTCCGCTCCGCAAGTCTGTCCCGACGAGGGAAAGAACGGAAACTAGTGGACCCATGATGCCGTAGGTTGGGATACTTGTCAAACACTGATATTAGCGATTTCCACACGAGACAACATTCTTGGTTAAGGAAGTTCGTGCAGCACCGAAAGTGGCCGGGAAGATGGAGTTTCGGGGCGCGGATTCTGCACCAGTGCACGCGCGGAATCCTGGGCGTACTGCAGCACGCGATCGGGGAATATTCCAAGATAGATGGTTGCGGCTACACAGCAAACCAGCCCAGCACGCAGCACAAAGGGAACTGGCGTCACCGGAACTTCCTTCCGCGCCTCGCGCATGTACATCACCACGATAACGCGCAGGTAGTAGTAAGCGCCGACGCCGCTGTTCAGCACGCCGACGATCGTCAGCCAGATCAAATGGGCGTTTACCGCCGCGCCGAATACGTAGAACTTCGCGAAGAACCCCCCGGTCATCGGGATGCCGATCAGCGATAAGAGAAAAATGGTTAGCGTCGCCGCCAGCAGTGGAGAACTCCGTCCCAGTCCTTCATAATCCTCCAGCGCCACATAACGTTCGCCAGCATTGGCGAAATGGCTGACCACGGCAAATGCGCCCAGGCTAGTGGCGGCATACGCCGCCGCGTAGAACATGGCTGCGGAAATCCCGAGCACCGGCGCGGCCGCAAATGCAACCAGCTGATACCCGGCGTGCGCAATCGCAGAGTAGGCCAGCAGCCGCTTCACGTTGTTTTGCACCAGCGCGCCCAGATTGCCCAAAGTCATGGAGAGCGCAGCCGCCACCCAGATCAGCCACTGGCTTCCCGGCACACCAATCACGAAGACGATGCGCAGTAAAACTGCGAACGCCGCCGCTTTCGGTGCGGTCGACATCAATCCCACAATTGGAGACGGCGCTCCTTCATACACATCCGGAGTCCATACATGGAACGGCGCTGCCGCCACTTTGAATCCCAGACCGACAAACATGAGCGCCACGGCTACGTATGCCAGCAAGGGAAGTGGGCCAGCCTGCAACGCCCGGCTGATCTGGTCGATATTCGTCGATCCTGTGGCCCCGAACATCATCGCCACTCCATACAGGAAAAATGCCGTGGCAAACGACCCCAGCAGGAAGTACTTCAAAGACGCTTCCGCGCTGGTTGCTGCGTGCCGACGGAACCCGGTGAGCACATAAGAAGAGATCGACGAAATCTCGAGCGCAATGAAGATCAGAACCAGTTCCACCGCCGACGACATCAGCGCCATGCCGACCGTGCCGAAAAGAATCAGCGCGTAGTATTCCCCGGCACGAATCCGTTGCACCGTCATATATTCGTAGGAAGTAAGAATGACGACGCCTGCGATCGCAATCACCAGGATGTGGAAGAAGACGCTGAATCCATCCACCTGCACCATATTCCAGAAACCCAGCCCCGGAGACTGAGCCATGAAGCAGGTCGCCCCAAGCGCTGCCAGCGTGCCCAGCAGCGCAATCAAGCCAAGAATCTTCTGCCCCGCCTTTTCCTCGAGCAGCGGTTCCAGCATCATCACGACAATGCCAAAAACCGAGAGCACAATTTCGGGCAAGATGCGAACATAATCCGCGCTCTGTGGCAGCACCGGCGAATAAGCCGCGACCAGGGTGAGGATCAATGTCCCGAGGATCATTGTCCCACCATCCTGCTGGCCACTCGCGCCAGCGGTGTGAGTGCGGCCTGCACTGCCGGATCGATCGCTCCCAGCCACATAATCGGAGCCACTCCCATCACCAGAGCCGCCGCGGCGCACGGCCACACGGCCCATTTTTCAAATCCTGAGAGGTCGCTCAAAGAATTGTTCACCGCGTGCGTAACCTTGCCATAGAACACTCGCTGATACATCCAGAGCAGATAGACCGCGCTCCAGATCACGCCCGTGGCGGCGAGTATTCCGTAAATCGCCTTGTCCTGGAATGCCCCGCTCAGCACTAGAAATTCGCCGATGAACCCATTCAGCAAAGGCAGTCCGGCCGAGGCCAGCACAATCACTAAATACGAAGCCGCGTACACCGGCATGGGCGAAGCCAGCCCGCCGAATTCACTGATCTCGTAGGTATGACGGCGCTCGTGCAGAATTCCCGCCAGCATGAATAGTCCGCTCGTGGAAACCCCGTGCGCCAGCATCACAAACATCGCGCCGTTCAACCCAGCCTGCGTGAAGCTGAAAATTCCCAGCACGACAAATCCCAGATGGCTCACCGAAGAATAGGCAATCAACTTCTTCATGTTGGGCTGCACCATCGCCACCAGCGCGCCATAAATAATCCCAATCAACGCCAGTGTTATCACCCACGGCGCGTTGCGCCGCGATTGCTCCGGAAACAATCCAAGGTTGAAGCGCAGCAGACCATACGTTCCCATCTTCAGCAGAACACCCGCCAGCAGCACAGACCCGGCCGTTGGAGCTTCCACGTGCGCATCCGGCAACCACGTATGGAAAGGAAACAGCGGAACCTTCACCGCAAACGCCAAAAAGAATCCGAGAAACAGCCACTGTGCCGCCGCCGGAAACCCAGGCACCGCGCCGCTCGCGATCTGCTCGCGAATCGTCACAAAATCAAAGCTGCCGGTGTGCGCGTATAACCACAGGATGGCAGCGAGCATGAACACCGACCCGATCATGGTGTACATGAAAAACTTCACCGCCGCATAAACCTTGCGCTCATGGCCAAAGATGCCGATCAGCAGCGCCATCGGAATCAGCGTGGCTTCCCAGAAGAAATAAAAGAGGAACAGGTCAAGGGATGTGAACACCCCGATCAGAGCCGTTTCCAGAATCAACAGCAGGATGAAGAATTCCTTCACCCGGTCGTGAACCGATGTCCAGGAAATCAGCACGCACAGCGGCGTTAGAAATGTGGTGAGCACCACCAGCCACAGCGAGATTCCATCTATTGCCATGTGGTAGTGAATGTTCGGGGTGGAAACCCACTGCCGGTCGATCTGAAACTGAAAATCCGTTTGCCCGCGATGGAAGTGAACCGGCAAGTGTAACGAGAGAACGAACGTCAGCAGGGAAATAACCAGCGCAAAAACTCGAATGTCGCGGTCTCGCCGGGGAAAAAGCATCAGCAGCACCGCACCCGCCAGCGGCGTAAAGGTCACCAGGGTCAGGATGATGGAACCGAGATTGTCCTGATTCATCGAAGTTCCGTTCATCGGGCTCCCGTCCACATCCAGATCATGAAGCCGATGACCACCGCCGAACCAGCCGCGATCCAGCCCGCATAGGAGCGAATGTTGCCGGATTGCATGTGGCGCACTTCATCGGAAACCTGCCGCGCCCCGTCACCCGCGTCGTTCACCGCCGCATCAATAATCCTCCGGTCCACTCCCTGCCAGAGAATTCGGGTTGAGCCATCGATCAGCGGCCGCACAAATAGGGCGCCATACAACTCGTCCACGTAATACTTGTGCACCAGCGTCTGGTATGCGCCCGCCATGGAAGCTGCAATCTTTCCCGGCAAGCCTGGATTGCGATAATAAAGTTGCCACGCCAGTCCGAAGCCGAGCAGCGCCGCCAGCACTGAAATCCCGGTAAACATCAGCTCAGTCGACCCTTCACTCTTCGGCTCCGGCCCTTCAGTCTCGTTCTCCGTTGCGCCCTTTTCGCCCATCGCCGCATGCTGCGCGTCAGCGGGAGCGCTCCCGTGAAACACTGGCCCAAGAAATTTGTCGAATCGATTGTTTCCGCCCAGCGATCCCGGAACTCCAACATATCCGCCAACTACTGAGAGCACTGCTAGAATCACCAGCGGAATCACCATCACCTTCGGGCTCTCGTGAATGCCGCCGTGGCCGTGCCCGCCGTGCGCATCGTGACCTCCATGACCGTGCTCCGCGCCCGCTTCGCCGCGATATTCGCCGAAGAACGTCATGAACCACAGCCGGAACATATAAAACGATGTGATGAACGCCGTAACCACTCCGACCAGCCAGTAAGCCCAACTCGACTGATAGGCGCGCCAGAGAATTTCGTCCTTGCTGAAGAAGCCAGCCAGCCCCGGAATTCCAGCAATGGCCAACGTTGCCGCCGTCATGCTCCAGAACGTCCACGGAATCTTCGTTCGGAGCCCGCCCATCTTGCGCATGTCCTGCTCGCCGCCCACCGCATGGATCACCGACCCCGCCGCTAGGAACAGCAGCCCTTTGAAAAACGCATGCGTCATCAGGTGAAAGATACCGGCCGAGAATGCTCCCACGCCGCAAGCCATGAACATGTAGCCAAGCTGTGAAACTGTCGAGTAGGCGAGGACTTTCTTGATATCGGTTTGCGCCACGCCAATCGTCGCGGCAAAAAATGCAGTCAGCGTTCCGATGATCGCAACCACCATAAGCGCCATTGGTGCCCGCTCAAAAATCACATGCGAGCGCGAAACCATGTACACGCCCGCGGTTACCATGGTGGCAGCATGAATCAGCGCCGAAACCGGCGTCGGACCTTCCATCGCATCCGGCAGCCAAATATACAGCGGAATCTGCGCCGACTTGCCGCAAGCTCCCACCATGAGCAGAATCCCAATCGCCGTGAGCAGCCCGGCGCCTGCCGTCTCCGCGCCCAGAGGTGTAACGCTCTGGAATACCTGATCGAAGTTCAAAGATCCAAAATGTTTAATCAGCAAAAACAATGCAATCAGAAATCCAAAGTCGCCAATGCGGTTTACGATGAACGCCTTCTTGCCTGCCGACGCCGCCGAATCCTTGGTGAACCAGAAACCGATCAGCAGATAAGACGCCAGCCCCACGCCCTCCCAACCGATAAACATCACCAGGTAATTGTTGGCCAGCACCAGCGTCAACATGAAAAACATGAACAAGTTCAGATAGCTGAAAAACCGGTAGTAGCTTGGGTCCTCCCAAATGTAGCCAACGGAGTAGATGTGGATCAGGAACCCGACTCCGGTCACTACCAGCAACATCACCAGCGAAAGTTGGTCGAGATAGAACGCAAAATCGACGCTGAAGCTTCCGGAGCGAATCCAGTGCGCAACATACTCGTGGTAGGGAAGGGTCAAGGACGAGAAGCTTGCCGCGACCCATAAAGCCATGGCAAAAGCCGCTCCGCTGAAAAACAGCGCAATCGTAGTCACTGCTTTTCTCGACGACTTTTTGCCGAGAAAGCCATTGATTGCGGCTCCTGCGAGCGGCAGAATCGGGATCAGCCAAAGATTGAGCGTCGGGTTCATAGTTTGAGCAGGTTCACCTGATCCACGTTCAAGGTCTCGCGCGTGCGGTACACCGAAATAATGATCGCCAGTCCCACCGCCGCTTCCGCGGCGGCCACCACCATCACGAAGAAGACGAAAACCTGGCCACTGAGTGCATGCCAGTGTGCCGCAAACGCCACGAACGAAAGATTCACTCCGTTCAACATCAGCTCAATCGACATGAAGATGGCGATGATGTTGCGCTTGATGAGGAATCCGGCCACGCCGCAGGCAAACAAAAATCCGCTGAGCAGCAAATAATAAGAGAGCGGAACCATCAGTCCACCTTCCTGGCCGTGGCTTCCGGCTTGCTGGCCAGAACCACCGCGCCCATGATGGCGATCAGGATCAACACCGAAGTGACTTCAAAGGGCAACAAAAAATCATGAAAAAGAAGTTCGGCAATATCCACTGGAGGCCCCGGCAATGCGCCGATTGCCACTGCCTCCGTGCCCGAGTGGCGCAGCACCACCCATGCCATGAGCACGCTGCCGGTCAAGATCCCGGGCACTCCAAGTAAAATCGCGACGCGGCTTCCCTTGGTTTCTTCCTCTTCGCCAGCATTGAGGAGCATAATGACAAACACGAACAGCACCATGATCGCGCCCGCATAAACGATCACCTGCACCGCGGCAACGAATTCGGCGCCCAGCAGCAGATACTCCCCCGCCAGCGCAGCCATCACCGCGATCAGCGACAGCGCGCTGTTGATCGGATGCCGCTGAGCCAGCAGGTTCACCGCCCCGCCCGCGCAAACCGCCCCGAACGCGAGAAACAAAATGAGGTGAAAGCTCATGAATCAGTTCTCAGTACCTAGTACCCCAGTTGCCAGTAAACCCAAAGTCCAGATACCCAGGCGGCAGGGGCCATAAGCCTTTACTCGCAACTAGGTACTCGGTACTAGCAACTACCACGCCACCGCAATGGCCGTCGCCACCAAATTCGCAATGGCCAGCGGCAGCAGAAACTTCCAGCCGAAAGACATCAGTTGGTCATAGCGGAAGCGCGGCAACGTGCCGCGAACCCAGATATACAAAAAGAGAAAACAGAAAACCTTGGCCAGAAACCAGAATACCGGCAGCAGCATTCGCACCAGCGGGGGCCCAGCCAGCGGCCCATTCCACCCGCCGAAAAACAACAACGTGGCCAGGCAAGCCACTGTAATCATGTTGGCGTACTCGGCCATAAAGAACATGGCAAACTTCATCGAACTGTATTCCGTGTGGTATCCCGCAACCAGTTCGGTTTCCGCCTCCGGCAGGTCAAACGGAATGCGATTGGTCTCCGCATACGCCGCCATCAAATAAATAAAGAAGCCGATGAACTGCCCGTGGAAAATATTCCACCGCGGAATTACTCCCAGAAACCGCCCGCCCTGCGCCGCGACAATGTCCCGCAAACTGAAGCTGCTGGCTTGAATCAGCACGCCCACCAGCGAAAGTCCCAGGGCGATTTCATAGCTCACCATCTGCGCACTGGCTCGCAGTCCGCCCAGCAGCGAGTATTTGTTGTTCGAGGACCACCCCGCCAGCGCGACCCCATACACGCCCATCGAGGTCACACCCAGAATCAGCAGCAGCCCAATGTTTACGTCCGCAATTCCCAGCGGAGTGGTATACCCGAAAAGCGTGATCGAATTGCCGAAGGGAATTACCGCAATCGAAGTCAGCGCGAAAATCACCGCCATCATCGGTGCCGCCAAAAACAGCGGCTTGTAGACGTGCGGCGGCGTCAGATCTTCTTTAAATAAAAATTTCAACCCATCAGCCGCCGGTTGCAGCAGTCCAAATGGCCCCACCCGCGTGGGCCCCCAGCGATTCTGCATGTGACCCACGACCTTGCGCTCCAGCCACACCGTATATGCGACGGCGGTCAGCAGCACGATCAACACGATCAGCGACTTGATCACCGACACGAGGATGAAAACGATGTAAGGCGGCAAAGACATTTTTTAATCGAGTAATTGAGTAATTTAGGAATTAGGTAAATTGAAACCGCTTTGGCACTGCGGCCTTGGATTTTCAATTACGCAATTACCAAATTTCTCAATTACAAATTCTTTCTCAATCTGCCGCGACTTCGGCAGGCTTAACCTCATGACTCTCCACCACCGACTTCAATGCGCGTGAATAGCGTCCTAGAGTTCCGGAACTAAAAAGATTATCGTTTGCCGGGGCAATCGACTCCGGCCGGTGCGCTGCGCCCGGTCCGGCCTCGGCAAGAGAGGTATGCTGGCTGTTGCCCGCCAGCAGGTTCATGCGGGATACGTCATAACCAGGAACCAGTCTTTGAATTTCATCAAGAATTGCCGTCGCATCGAAAGGGCTCATCTTCGGCTCCAGCCCATGAGCCTCCAGCCAAACCGCGTGGCGGTCCGCCTCGCCCGATTGTGCCCCACGTGACTGTCCCATGTCGGCGTGCGTCCCACCGCCGAACGGCACAAGCGTGCGGACATCAATCCCCATCGCGTCAGCTATGCGGACAATCATCTCGAAATCCGACTTCGTGCCGGTTACCTCGCCGGCTTTCTTCACCAATTGCAAATCACCGGCGGTGTTCGTAAAGGTTCCCAACTTTTCGTACGCATTCGCCGCCGGCAAAACCACGTCCGCCGTCACCGCAGTCTCGGTCAGGAACATGTCTTGCACGACCACGAAACTCTTCGAGAATACGAATGGATCGATGTTCAACCGGCCGACGGGATTCGATCCGACGACATACAGCCCCTTCAACGTGCCGGCCTTTCCAGCTTCGACCATGCCCGCCAAATCGAGGCCCGCGGCCCGAGGAATATCTCCCCACTCCTGGTGGAACTCGCTGTTTCCGGCGATCGGGTGATACCCCGGCAGCAGATCGGGATACAAACCCATATCCGCCGCCCCGCGGGAATTGGCATAATCCGCGAGGCAGACAAACTTTGCTCCGTTGATCCCGGATCCAAACTTCACAAGGCCGGAAATATCGTTGCCCACAAATTCGGAGCCGAAAACAATGACAAGGTTCTGCTCGCCGCGCAGTTTGTCGCGCAGAGCGGTCCAGGCATCCTTCGTCATTGCAGGACCGACGAGCGAATCCGCAGCCGTGTCGGTTCCGCCTAAAAACGCTGCGACCTTGCCTTCCGCTCCCGCCGGAATCTGCGCGAAGCTCGTTGCCTGGCGTCGCAGCTTAATCGAATTCGCATTGATTACGTAAAGCCGCGCTCGATGCAGCCGCACAGTGTTACGAATCTGCCACGCCAGCAGAGGATGCTGCTCCGTCGGATCATTGCCCAACAGCAGTATTGCGGGAGCCGTCAACACATCCGTGATGCTGGCCGTTGCGTCCGCCTTCCCGCGCAGCGCCGCAGCCAGCGCAGGGAAGTCCGCGGTGCGGTGGTGATCGACATTGTTTGTCTTCAGCACCACCCGGGCGAATTTGGAAAGCAGATAATCTTCCTCGTTCGTGGTTCGCGCCGAGCCTACAACTCCAATCGCCGCGCCGCCTTCAAGGTCACGAATGTTGGCAAACGTCTTTCCGATCAATTCAAACGCTTCTTCCCACGTCGAAGGCGTCAGCTTGCCATTCTTGCGAATCAGGGGACGCGTCAACCGCTCTTCATGATTCGCAAAATCAAAGGCGTATCGCCCCTTGACACATAGGAAATCTCCGTTCATCCCGCTCTTGTCGCGATTGTCGCCGCGCACAATTTCCATCCCCGTATCGGCGCGGCGCACGCCCAGCGTGGTCTTGCAACCGTCTCCACAGTGCGTGCAGATCGTGCCCACGTGCTTCATCTCCCACGGCCGCGTCTTGTAGCGGTACGCGCCCGAAGTCAGCGCACCCACCGGGCAGATGTCGATGCACATTCCGCACTCTTCGCACTCCAGGTGATCTTCTTTATTCGGCGCGATGATCGAACTCACGCCGCGGTTCTGCACTCCGAGCGCCCAGACATCCATACCCTCGCCGCACACCCGCACGCATCGAAAGCAAAGAATGCAGCGTGGACGATCGAAAAACACAACCGGCGACCACTGCTGTTCATCTTTATGATTCTTGGCCTCCATGAACTTCGATTCGGCCGCGCCATAAGAAAAAGTCATGTCCTGCAATTCGCACTCGCCGCCCGCATCGCACACCGGACAATCCAGCGGATGATTCCCCAGCAGTATTTCCACCGTCGACTTGCGCGCCTGCTTGATCTCCTCGCTATCGCTGGTGACGATCATCCCCTCGCTGACCACCGTGGTACACGCGGTCTGCAGCTTGGGCATCTTCTCAATCTTCACCAGGCACATGCGGCAAGCGCCGCACAATGAAAGATTGGGGTAATAGCAAAACGAAGGCACTTCGATGCCGACCGTCTTGCAAGCCTCAATCAGCAGCGTCCCCGCAGGGGCCGTCACCTTCTTGCCGTCAACCGTAAGTGTCACGTCAGCCATGGGAGATTTAGTGCGCAAAAACGGGGAGCTCTTCGACTGCGCCTTCTTTTTCGTAAGGGCATGGCTTCCCATCCAAATGATCTTCGAATTCCTTGCGGAACTTCTTCACGAACGCGATAGTCGGCATCGCCGCCGCATCGCCCAGCGGACAGAAGGTCCGCCCCAACATGTTCTCCGACAGATACTGCATGTTGTCGATATCTTTCATCATGCCGCCGCCGCGATGAAAGCGAGTCAGCGTCTTTTCCAGCCAATCCGTACCCTCACGGCAAGGGATACACCAGCCACAACTCTCGTGCTTATAAAATTTCATGGTACGAAGTGCGAACTTCACAATGCACTGGGCATCGTCAACCACCACCACGCCGCCCGACCCTAGCATCGACCCAACCTTGGCCACCGAATCGAAATCCATCGCGACATCGATCTCATCTGCGGTTAGAGCGGGGCAGGACGACCCTCCCGGAACCACCGCTTTCAGCTTGCGTCCGTTCGGAATGCCTCCACCCACCTCGTAAATCATCTTCTTCAGGTTGTAGCCCATGGGTAGTTCGTAGACGCCGGGTTTCGCGATGTTACCGCTCAAACAAAACAGCCGTGTGCCACCATTTTTCGGGGTGCCCAGTTTGGCGTACCAATCCGCGCCGCCAAGAATAATGTGCGGGACGTTGGCCAGCGTTTCCGCATTATTGATGACGGTCGGCCCGCCCCACAGTCCCACCACGGCCGGAAACGGAGGCCGAATCCGCGGAATCCCGCGCTTGCCTTCGAGCGATTCCATCAGCGCCGATTCTTCGCCAACCTCATACGCCCCCGCGCCGCCGTGCCAGTAAATGTCAAAATCCCGGCCGCTGCCAAAAATGTTCTTCCCCAAAAATCCCTTGGCGTAAGCGTCGCGAATCGCCTTCTGCATGATGATCGATAGATATCGATATTCGCCACGAATGTAGATGTACCCGCTCTTCGCGCCCACGGCCAACCCGCCGATCATCACTCCTTCAATCACAGCGTGCGGATCATGCTCGAAAATCAGCCGGTCCTTGCACGTCCCCGGCTCGCTCTCATCGCCGTTGCACAGCACATACTTCGGCTTGGCCGATTGCTTGGGAACGAACGACCACTTCATTCCCGTCGAGAATCCAGCCCCGCCGCGCCCGCGCAGCCCGGAATTCTTCACCTCATTAATAATGGCGTCCGGCTCCATGCCGAGCGCCTTCCGCACGGCCTTGTAGCCGTCTAGTTCGAGATAACGAGCAATCTCAGTCGCACCCATGCCAAATCGCCGGGATACGACCTTCACTTCATCGGGATGAGAGACTAGAGAAGCCATATAAATGCACAAGTCAGAGGTAAGAATGCAGAATGGAAACGATTTGGTTTTACTTCTCCATTCTTACTTCTGACATCTATCGAGTGCTTTTGCTCCTGTAATGCTCGATCACTTCGTCCACCTTCTCCGTCGTCAGGTTCTCGTGAAAATCGTAATTGATCTGCGCCGCCGGAGCCCAGCTGCACGCCCCAATGCACTCCACTTCTTCGAGCGTAAACAGACCATCGGGAGTCGTTCCCTTATTCCCCACGCCCAACTTCTTCGCGCAATGCCGCAAAATCTCTTCCCCGCCGCGCACCAGGCAACTGATGTTCGTACAAACCTGCACGTTGAACTTGCCGCGAGGCTTCGTGGTCAGCATCGAGTAGTAACTGATCACATTCCGCACTTCCAGCTCCGTCAAATCCAGCCGCCCCGCAAGCTCGGCGATCACTTCGTCCGAGATGAATCCAACTTCATCCTGCGCATAAAGCAGAGTAGGCACCAGTGCCGACCGCTTCATTGGATAGTGCGGCAACATCTCCGCAAACCGCGCCTCGAATTCGTCAGAAAACTTCATCGATCTATCTCGCCAAGAACAATGTCAATCGACCCAATTGCCGCGACCACATCCGCGATCAAGCCTCCCTCGCACATCTTGGGCAGAGTCTGCAGATTCGCCAAACAAGCCGCCCGCATGTGTACGCGATAGGGCTTTGCCGTGCCATCGCTCACAATGTAGTAGCCCATCTCGCCCCGCGGAGACTCGACCGCCTGATAAACTTCGCCCGCCGGCACTGCGAAGCCTTCGGTAATAATCTTGAAGTGGTAGATGAGCGCTTCCATCTGTGTCTTCATCTTCTCCCGGTCGGGCAACACAACTCCGGGTGCATCGGCCTTGATCGGACCCTCCGGCATGCCGTCCAGCGCCTGCCTCACAATCTCGTTCGACTCGCGCAGCTCGCGCACCCGGCATATATAGCGCGCGAAGACATCGCACTCCTGCGCCACCGGAACCTTAAATTTGAAATTCTCGTACCCTGAGTAAGGCATATCGCGCCGCAGATCGATATCCACGCCGCTCCCGCGCAGCGTTGGCCCGCTCGCTCCCAGCGCAATCGCATCCTCCGCCGTAAGCCGGGCTACACCCTTGGTCCGCATCATAAAGATGGGGTTTCCGGTCAACAGGTTTTCGTACTCGTCAATTTTGTCCGGAAAATATTCGGCAAACTCACGCACGCGTTCGAAAAATCCCAGCGGCGGCTCCAGCGCCAGCCCGCCCACCCGAAAATACGAGGTCATCATGCGCTGGCCGCTGATCATCTCGAACATCTTCAAAACTTCTTCGCGCTCGCGGAAGCAATACAGAAACACGGTCAGCGCGCCAATATCCATGGCGTGCGTGCCCAGCCAGACCAGATGCGAATTGATGCGGGTCAACTCATTCATCAAAACCCGCATCCACTGCGCTTTTGGCGGAATCTCCAGCCCCAGCAGCTTTTCCACGGCCAGCACATAACAAAGATTGTTGGTCATGGGACACAGATAATCGATGCGGTCGGTCAGCGGCACCACCTGCTGATAAAACTTCGCCTCGCACGTCTTCTCGATTCCGGTATGCAGAAAGCCAATATCCGGCATGATCCGCACCACGGTTTCGCCATCGATCTCCAGCAGAAGGCGCAGCACTCCATGGGTGGAAGGATGCTGCGGCCCCATGTTCAAGATCATGGTGCGGTCTTGCCCAGGCTCTAAAACCGGCGTCGGTGTCAGGTGCGCCATAACTACCGATAGCCCTCCACCGGATAATCTTTGCGCAAGGGATGACCTTCCCAATCCTCGGGCATCAGCAACCGCTGCAAATAAGGATGTCCCGTAAAGCGAATCCCGAACAGATCGAAAACTTCGCGTTCAAAATAATTTGCCCCCGGCCATACTGAGGTCACCGACTCCACCGCCGGGCTAGCACCGTCCAGGCGCACCTTCAGCCGCACTCGATCCTTCTTGGAAATGGAGAGCAGGTGGTAGATCACTTCAAACCGGGGCTCCGCCGGATACCAGTCGACGCAAGTAATGTCAGATAGATAGTTGAAAGCCGACTCGGCGTTGTCACGCAGCAGCGCGCAAGCCTCGCGAATGTTCGACCGATCCACGTAAATCGTCATCTCGTCGCGGTCAAACTTCACGCCCGTTACCGACGCTGGATTCCACGCCAGCAGCCGCGCCACAGCGGGATGACCCTTCAGGGTTTCAAGATCGGTAATCGCCGGCGCCAGAGCCATCAGCGCGCTCCCCGCCGCGCGGCATCCGGGCCCCAATCGAGCACGCCCTTTTTCCACACGTAGAAAAATCCCACCAGAACAATGCCGATGTAAACAAACATTTCCCACAGCCCGAAATGCTTGAGATCCCGCAGAATTACCGCCCAGGGATACAGAAAGATGGCCTCGACGTCGAACAGAATAAATAGCATGGCCACCATATAAAACTGCACCGAGAAGCGACCCCGCGAGTCGCCCACCGGCTGCATGCCGCATTCATAGGCTTCCATTTTCGCCCGAGTCGGTTTACGCTGCCCAATCAGCCAGGAAAGCGAGATAATGGCAGTCGCAATCCCCCCCGCCAGCAGAATGTGGATCAGGAAAGGCAGGTAGCGAACGAAGTAATTGTCGGGCATAGTAGAGCGTATATATAATTCGCGCGATGCGTGAACTAAACATTCTAGATTAGGTGTTGATGCGCGCGAGTGTCAAGGGAACGGGCAGGAACGGGCAGGATTTGGCGAGCGAGCGATCGGGTAATCGGGCAATTGAATTTCAAACCCCTGATATTCCTGCAAACGCTGTAAGCTCAGATGTTAAGGTTCTGCAATTGCAAAATCGCGCAATTGTCCGATTACAAAATCTTTATGATTTTTGGCTTCAACACAGACGTTAAGCACGCCGACACCATTTACCACGTGCAAAGTGAGGCGCGGGAGAGCGAAAAACTGCTCCAGACGCAGGTCTTCGTGCGCGGCAGATGCGTGGGCAAGAAAGCTATTTCCTACGCCAACTCTGCCATGGACGCTGGTTTCGGCGACACTCAAAAAGAGCAGCAACTGCGCGAACAGCATCGCCTGGTGCTCGAAGCGATTCGCGAAGGAAAACTGGAGAATATCCTCGATCACGCCGAGACCGATTCATTAGCCGGCATCAAGCAACTGGACGTGGAATGGGTGAACGCCACTTCGGTCCATGCCAACCGTAGCCTGACCATGCGATTGCGCGTGATCGAAGGCGGATCGGCCGTTCCCAGCGCCCGCCTTACCTTTCGCTTTGCCCGTCCCGACGTCGCACCTTTCTATACGCAGGCTGTCACCGACTCCACCGGCGGCGCCGAAATCTGCGTGGAAGTCGACGAATCCGCCCTCCCCGATGCCTCCGTAATGGTCCAGGCCAACCACGAAGGCCGCACCGTTACCCGCAAATTCGCCCTGCGCAAAACAGATTAATCACAGCCGCCCTCGGCTATCCGGTCGAGCGAAGTTCCACGGTCCCCTGTCCAGCGAACAAATTGAGACACCACGTCATCTCCGTATCGTGCGCCGTTGTAGTTTTTTTCTCCGCAACTCATCACGATTAGTTTTTCTCGGCGCCGAGAACTCGGGTAGAATCACCGGCTATAAATTTTCGAGTTCAAGCCTGAGTTCCCGGACGGAGGACGCTTTGAAGTCCTGCAGCTTCATGTTGATGTTAGCGGTATCACTCTTCTTGCTAGCGTGCGGCGGAAGTTCGGGTAGAAATTCGACGACTCCAACGACTTCGCCTCCGGTCGCCACCAACGGTGGTGACGGCTACGACTCGACCGGAAATTTCGGTGATCTCAACGATCTGTGGAAAGACAGCGCAGGCCATGGACGTGGATGAGCGGCGCGAACGTTGCAAAACAACCCGGTGTGTAGGGTACTCAGGGCGCAGCTTCTCCAACCAATGTCCCTGGCGGTCGAGTATACCCCGTCGCTCTGACCGATTCGTCTGGCAACTTCTGGCTCTTCGCTGGCGGTGGCGTCGACTCGGCGGGACCTGTGGAAGTACCACCCATGAATGATCCGCTAAACTAGTGAGAACTTCCATGATCCTTCACATCAACGGCGAACCGCGTACCATCCTCGATCCCAAGGCCGCCAAGCTCTTTACGCTCGCAACCTTGCTCGAATCGCTGGGTATGAAATCCGATCGAGTAGCGGTCGAACTCAATCTCGAAATCGCCCCCCGTGACCGCTGGCCCGAAATCATACTGAAAGACGGCGACCGTCTGGAAATCGTCCACTTCGTCGGCGGCGGCAGAAGCAGCGCCAATTGTGTGATCGGGTAATCGGGTAATTTTGTAAATTGAGAATACTGAAAGCTCCCCAAGGTTGAGTTTTTAAATTACAAAATTACCGATTACCAAATTACCCATCCCCCGCACTCCCCTAGTTAACCCCTCCCCATGTTTCTCCATTGACTCCCACCCACGTCCATCTAGAATGTTTCAAACATTCAGGTTGGCAATTGTTTCAAACATATTCGAGGACCGAATGCAGGATGGTTTTCCATCTCAGGAAGTAATTTCCCTTACCGGGATCACGGCCCGCCAACTCCAGTATTGGGACGAGCGTGGCGTCGTTAAGCCCGAACGCCAGGGCCATCGCCGCCTCTATTCCCTGCAGAGGCTCACCGAAGTCGCGGTGATCTGCGAGCTTCGACGCAAGGGTTTCTCCCTGCAAGGGGTACGAAAGGTCATGCGCTTTCTGGAGAGGGAAGTCGGGACAGGCTTGGCGGAAATCGTCAGCCGCAACTCCGATGTTCACCTGCTCACCGACGGTACTCACCTCTATCTCGAAACATCGGCGCGGCAAATCGTCGATATCCTAAAAAATTCGCGCCAACCGATTCTAGGTGTTTGTCTTAGCGACGCGGTTCGTCAGGTGCGCGCCGAGGTCCTAGCCCGAAAGTCGAGTACTTCAGTAATAACGTCGGCCCAGCGCCGGCGTGCTAGAAATGTCTCTTAGGCAACGCGCTTACTTCACCATATTTGGCTAACAAGATAGGTACACAAGGTTTGGTTCACAAGGGGGAAACATGGTCGGCGAACTGGACATCTTGAACGAGTGGATCCCGGAGCAGATGCAGCCTGGCACCGTCTTTGTGCTCGAAAACGCCGGCGAAGTCGGCGAGAAGGAAGATCCCTACTGGGCCGTGCTGGCTTGCCCATCCTGCGGCATGCTGGGCCTCATCACGCGCCGCCAGATCAACGGTCTCGTCCCTGTAATCTGCGGCTCCGAACAATGCTCTGCGCAATTCTTTATTCGCGACGCGGAAGTCGTCGTCCGCAAACCCTTCTAACCAGATTTTGTCTCGCACAAATTTAAGTGGAGCACAGCTTTTGCGTGAAGCAGCTATGGGCGAAGTACCACCTCACCGGTGCCGCTCGAGTATGAGAGTTCCTTACTCGTTTTCAACCTTAACCACCTCTACTTATTTCTTCCCGATCCTCGCCCCGTCCAGTGACACAGAAACCTGATCCACAATTTCAATCCCAAACCCCTCGAGCGCCGCCACTTTCTTTGGCCGGTTGGTCAACAGCCGAATCCTCCGCAGATTCAAATCCGATAAAATCTGCGCTCCAATTCCAATCTCCCGCTGCGTCTGCCGCTCGTTCTCCAGCAGCGACGGCAACTTTTGTCCGCGATGGAAAGTTAGCGCGGTTCGTTCCCCAATTTTCTCGGTAGAAAATCCCTGCGACGTCTGATGCAGGTAGATCAAAGCCCCTCGACCCTCCTCCCCAATCCGCCGCAGCGAACCCTCCAGCGTGGCATGACACTCGCATCCGGTTGATCCAAATACATCGCCCATCAGGCAGTGCGCGTGCATGCGCACCAGCACCGGAGTATCGCTATTCTCCACATCGCCGCGAATCATCGCCATATGCGACTCTCCACCATCCACTTCGCTTTCATAGGCAATCAGCCGGAATTCACCAAAACGCGTATCCACCAGCGCCTCGCCTACGCGATGCACATAGCGTTCATGGGCCATGCGGTAGCGGATCAGCTCCGCCACGGTCAACATCTTCATTCCATGCTCGCGGCAAAACTCGATCAGGTCGGTTACCCGCGCCATGTTCCCGTCGTCTTTCATGATTTCGCAAATAATGCCCGCCGGAACCAGGCCCGCCAGCCGCGCCAAGTCGACCGAAGCCTCGGTCTGCCCCGCCCGCACCAGCACTCCGCCCTTTCGCGCGCGAAGAGGGAAGACATGTCCTGGCCGCGCCAAATCCGACGCTTTCGTCGCCGGATCGATGGCGACCTGAATCGTGCGCGCCCGATCGAACGCGGATATTCCCGTCGTCACCCCGGTTCGCGCATCGATTGCTTCGCAGAATGCAGTTCCATATTGCGAAGTATTCTCGGCAGTCATCGGCCCAAGCCGCAAATGATCGAGCCGCTCCTCCGTCATGGCCAGGCATACCAGCCCGCGTCCATACTTGGCCATGAAATTGATCGCTTCGGGCGTCACCTTCTCTGCCGCCAGCGTAAGATCGCCTTCATTCTCGCGATCCTCGTCGTCCACCACCACGATCATGCGGCCGGCTCGAATCTCCTCGATCGCCGCAGGAACATCCACGAATGACGATTGTGAGCTCATAATGAAGAATTGTAGCAAAGCTGACGCAAGTTTCCAGGGAAAGCGGAGGTCCGAGTCGAGGCCCGAAAATCGCACGCGCGCTTCGATAATATGAAAATCTGGCGGAAATACGTACGCGGCAAAATTGAGGGGATTTTTTCTCAGGAACTATGCCGCCGGCGTAGTAGCCAGCCTCAGCCGAATCTTCAGCACATAACACTCTTCATGCACCGGCGCTCCGTACTCGTCAGAGTGGGCGCTCTCAAGGCTCAGAGGTTGATTGCAAATCGAACAGCGTACAACATCAGGTTGGGATTTGGGGGCCTTCTGGGCAAGAGGCCGGACGAGACTTTCGTGAACGTCCACAGCGAGTCCTCGTACTTATTGCCGCCAGCGTATTCCTCTGCCCAAGGCCTGTCTGTACGCCAGCGAACACACCGATGGAACGATGGAAATCACTTTGCATGCCTACGCCTTTCGCCGAACCCATTCGCCAAACTTATTGAGGATTCACCGGCGTAGCTACTCCCTGGTCCCCGCCCGCTCCCATTTGCCCGATCACAGCGCCGAATACAATCATCTCCACGCGCCCGTTCAACTACCGCCCTGCCGCCGTACTGTTGCCCGCGGCAGGATCGGCCGTGCTCACGGTGCGCCGCACCGCTATTCATAGAAACTCCTGAACTCACGAGATTATCCCCACCGCCTCGGTCCGCTTGTCGGAGAGTGGTGGTAACGACGGGCGCAAGCGCTGGCCATCACCACGGCACAACCTAATTATCGACCCAAAAAAACTCAGGCCGCCCGAAGGCGGCCCGATTTGGCTTTGAGCTAATTGCTAATTGTTCCCTAATCCCCCGCCACCGGCTCAGCAACTTCCGGCTTCGCGGCAGGTGCTCCGTTGGTTTTGCTCAGCGCGCCCAGCGGAATGAACCCATTCTCCGCCACCGCCGGCTTCTCCTTCAACACAACTTCCCGATACAGCGAAGCCATGCGCGCGTTGTACGCCTCATCATTCTTCTGCGGACCACGGTGTCCCGAAACCGGAGTCTCCGAATGGTCAACTGCCAAAGCCTGCTTTGCGTCTCGCGCCCGCTTCTTCTCTTCGCGCGCATTTTTCGCGATGCCCAGGTTGTCGAGATCGTGCTGCAGTTCGTTGGTCACAATATTTTCGCGGAGGAGAAGTGAATGCGTCTCATCGTCAATCTTCACTTTCTTTCCGCCCGCGAAAATCTCATGCCGCCCATGCTCTTCGTACCACTTCGTAAGCGTGGCCGTCATGTGCATCTTCTCGATAATGTTCCGCCATCCCACGCCCGTGTTGTATGCGCAGAACGAAATCTCGCCCTCCTGCGTCGCGTAAGGAATGATGCACTGCTCCGTTCGCCGGAAGTCGTAGTTGAACAGATCCTGGAACCACATCCCTGCGATGAACAGAAAGTTCCAGCGGTCGGTCGTGCGCCGCTTCATCACGTCGTCAATCGTTCGGTCTGGCCCAACTTTTCCGTAGTTGCGCCCGGTGATGTGATAGTTCTTATCGAACTTCTTCAGCAGATCCGTCAGCTTGAAGTGCGTCGGCGACTGGAACGGATCGTAGTTCTTCATCAGACACAGCGCCATCCCCAGCCCCGTCAAAAACTTCCCACGCGACGCATCATTCACCTTCGCAATATCCTTTGCCAGCTGATCCCCCGCCAAAAACGCCGTCACGGGAACAGCCTCCTTTGTTTCCTTATCAATCATGACCGCCATGCCAGTTCCACAATTCGGGTGGCAACCACAGGACAACTGGCCCCAGTCGTTTTTGACGTCGTTGGCGTGCATCAGGTCGGCCCAGTCACTGAAGGTGCCCATGAAGCTGATGGGAAACCAGTCGCGGCTGGGCTCGCCCAGCCCGGTTTGGTTTTTTACGTCGTGGGCTAGATGACTCAGCGTGTAGCGCTGGGCTTGGCGGCGATCGTCGGTTACGGCTTCATCGCGTCCGGTGAAGCTTACGGGTTGGAAGCTGAGGAAGCTGATTGTCTTGGGATTGTCGAGTGCGAACTTGATGATGCGTCCGACTTGTTCGTTGTTGATGCCGTTAACTATGGTTACGACCGGAACGATTTCGACGCCGGCGTTGTGGAGATTTTCGATGGCTTTTAGTTTTACGTCGAACAGGTTGCCGACCATGCGGTGGGCGTTGGCGGCGTTGCCGATGCCATCGAATTGCAAGTAGGCATAGCGCATTCCGGCTTCGACTGCCTGCTGACAGAATTCAAAACTCTTGGCGAATTCGATTCCGTTGGTCGCGGCCTGCACGGAGTTGTATCCGACTTTGCGGGCGTAGCGAACGGCATCGAGGAAGTATGGGCTCAACGTGGGCTCACCGCCGGAGAACTGCACGCTCATCTGACGACGCGGTTTAATGGTGATCGCGTTGTCGAGCATGGTCCTAATTTCTTCCCACTGCAATTCGTGAACGAAGCCGACCTGATTTGCGTCCATGAAGCAGGGATCGCACATCATGTTGCAGCGGTTGGTGAGGTCGATGGTCAGCACCGAGCCGCGGCCATATTTCACGGTTGAAGAGCCGTGATGGTGAAGCTTCTCGTCATTGTGCGCTGCGATGTCGCGACCGGGGAAGACGTCTTCGAGGTGCTTGGAGAAATCGGTGTCGATGGACATTACGTCTTCGAAGTGGCCGTGCTTCGGACAGTCTTTCACCATCAAAATTTTTCCATCGCGTTCGACGATGGTCGCCTTGATCTCGCCGACTTTTTCATTCATCAGAACTTCGTGGGGCAGTTTGCCGTCGAGAATCTGCTGGCGAATTTCGGGGACACACTTTGGACAGAGGGAATCGGTGGAGCGGGGCCAGCCGAGAGGCGGCTTGGATTTTTCGTAGGACTTTAGCAGAGGCTTGTCGGACCATTTCGGGGTAGGCGAGACACCGGGCTTGATCCGGTTGAGGCGGTCGAAGACAACCCATGAGGCCTTGGCGGCCGCAACTGCTGCTTTTTCTACATACTTGATCGGCTTGCGCATGTTGGCTTCTGGCTCCTAATTGCTTCTAGCTTTTTGGTCCTGGGTGATCAGGTATTAAAACCTGAGGAAAACGCTTGGCGGAAATTTGCCTGGCATCACCTGAGATCCTATCCCACAAAACCCAGCAACCTGTTAGCTCTACCGGGGAATTGAACCTGGTTTGTACACTTCCCCGGGTATTTTGTCTGAGAGTGATGTTATTGGAAGGGAAGGAGATGCGCATCTTTATCTCAACGAATGGGGGAAAAACGGGGTTTAGCGGTTGGATTGGGGATTGGGCGGGGCTAAGTTGTTGAAAGGAAAAGGGAGTAAAGTACCCACCCTGTCGCAAAAATGCGACAAGGGACGGGATCCCCGTCTCAAGTTTTTCCCCAGTCTTGCCAGAGCAGGCCTCTCACGCGGGAGAACTCCGACACGTCTGTGGTTACCAGGGTCAACTAGTGGCGGAGTGCGTGGCCTGCCATTAGAGGGTCATAGGCTCCGATAGGCCTGCCGGAGGCTTCGAGAGCCGCGCGGACTGAGCCTGCAACGCGGGCGTCGTCTTCCTCGAAAGGAAGCGGCAGAACTGGACCCGCCAGAAAAGTTTCGAGGCGCTTGCGATTGAATTCCTGCCGCTCGCTTTTGACGCCATACCAGAGTTCGAATAGAGCAACCGACGACACCAGTACGCGGGCGCCAGCCGCAGATGCCTTCTGCAATTTCGTGCGAACCGCCGGCGGATGGCCGTTCATGAGGGCGATGCAGGTAAATCTGATTGCGGAGCATAGTACTGAAGATTGCAAAATTCGCAGTTAAAGATGTAGAAGCTGCGTGCTATAGGGAGTTACTAATTGTGGGCGAGCGATGGGGCTGGAATGGGCTTGATTGGGGCTTTGGACGAGGCGAGCTTGGGCGGGTTTTTCTTAGCGAGGGCGGCGGTGGCGGATTTGTCGGCGAGTTTCTTTTTGTTGAAGTCGCGGACGATTCGGGCGACGTAGGCTTTAGTTTCGTAGTAGGGCGGGACGCCGTGGTACCGGTCGATGCGCTGCGGCCCGGCGTTGTAGGCGGCGAGGGCTTTGACGAGATCAAAGTTGTAGCGCTCGAGGAGTTCGCGCAGGTAACGGGTGCCAGCTTCGACGTTGGCTTGCGGGTCGAAGGCGTTGCGGACGCCGAGCTGGGAAGCGGTTTGGGGCATGAGCTGCATTAATCCCTGGGCGCCTTTGGGCGAGACGGCGCGGACGTTGAAACCGCTTTCAGCGCGGATGACGCTGGTGATGAGATCGGGATCGAGCTGGTAAGTGCCGCTGGCCGCATGTACGGCCTGATTCAGATCGAAGGGACCGGCGGCGGTGGCGGAGGGTTGGACCTGGGGGGGAGCGGGAGCGGCCGCGGCTGTAGGGGCAGGAGCGGGAGCGTTGGGGATGGATTCGAAGTGGTCGATTTCAGAAGTGGGGATGTCGATGAAATTGGCTTGATCTCCGTCTATGTAAAGGCGGGTGAAGTCGCCGATGATTTTGCGGTGTTCGTGGCGGATTGAGAATCCGTTGCGGAGGATGGCGGAGTCGGTCGCTGGGCAGGGAATGGAATTCAGGGTAATCAGCAAGAGAGCCCAGAGCGCGAGTTGGATCGACTTCGTCATGTCAGAGGTTCGAAGGTTTAGTATCCTCCGGGGCTAAAGCCCCGGAATTATTTGGATGCCTTACGCGGAAGCGCCGCCCTTCCACGGGACTCCCTTCAAACACGGTACTCCCTTCAAACCAAGTCTGCGACGGCGGCGGCAACGCCGCCTTGGTCGTTGCCAAGGGTTAGTTTCCAGCCGCGGGCGCGGAGCTCCTCGCAGGCATTCCCCATGATAACCGGATGGCCGGCGAACTCAAGCATTTCGACGTCGTTATGGTTGTCACCGATGGCCATGACCTCCTCACGTGTATAGCCGCGGTGGGATGCCCAGCGTTCCAGGGCATGACCCTTGGAGCAGCCGGAATTGAGAACATCGATCATGGAAAGGTCGCGGTCGGGATATTCGGTGCGGAGGACGGTGATGCGGTTGCCCAAGCCGGTGGCCTCGAGAGCACGCAGGGCTTCGACCATGCGGGCGGTCGAGCCGCAGAACATGGCTTGCACGGGGTCGGCAACGAGGGCGTTCTCGATGGGCACGACGAAGTCGATGTATTGCAGATTCTTTTCCAGCCAGCGGCGGATGCTGAGGTTGAGGTCGTCGAGGCGCTCGATGACGATGGCGCCCTTGGTTTCCTTATCGAAAGTAAGAACGGTGTGGCTGCGGAAAGCTTGCATGGCAGTGCATAGGTCGCGGCAGGTTTGA
>JGI12635J15846_10000628_pt1 | contig 30660 bp, 26 predicted proteins | sample BlaSpr_A8_OM2_M2_FD_15846 | JGI IMG/M metagenome (IMG submission 15846)
CCTGTTCGTCGGCGCTGAGCTTGTTTGACAAGCCGCAGATTACGCGGGAGGAGTCGAGCCGCTGCGCGGTGACCATGATGGCGTCAAAGACGTCTGTCGCCGGAACTACCAGCAAAGAAATCGGCTTACCCTCTTTTTCCGCAACGGCCACGGCGGCGGTGAAAAGCTCCTGCTCGTAGTGGTCGAAAACCTGGCTGGCTTCCATCACGGAGCTGCCGCCGAAGGTCGACTCGCGCGGGTAGAGCCGCGCGCTCATTACGATAACATCCTGTTTAGTTGTGCTGGTATGAGTCAGCACCTGGCGTAGGTAGTACAGATTGCGCGGGTCGCGCACTGCGACCAGAATGTTGCCCGGCCGCACACCCATGGCGCCGCTGCCCAATTCCTGATTGCCATACACCCGGAACTGGTCGAGTTGTTCGGGTTTGCCGTGCCGCTCTTTGGCAACGTGGCGCTCCGAAACGGTGAAAATGGTATAGAACACGGCGCTGAAGATGATTCCGGCGATGGTGGCCTGGTATTTCGTAAACAGATTGACAACCGCCGTCATTAACAGCACGGCGGAAATAAGGATCAGGCCTACGGGAATTTCGGTCTTGCCAATATGAATGTTTCCCGGCACTTTCCACTGGCGGTTGCCGGGCTCGGTGAAGCGGAGGACCAGCACGGCGATGGACTTCATGGCGAAGCTCCAAATCACGCCGAATGCGTAGAGCGCCGCCAGCACATACACGTTGCCCAGGCTGAGAACGATGGTGAGCAGTTGCAGGCCCACGATCAAGTTGATGATTCGGTAACTCGTGCCGTAGCGATAGTGCGGCTTCTGGAACCAGCTGGTCAGAACTCCATCTTCGGCCACGCGGTTCAAAACGCCATTGGCGCCCACGATGGATGTATTTTGCGCGCCCGCAAGAATCAGCACGCCTACCAGGACGACGAAGCCATGGAAGAGCAGCTTCAGGCTCTCGGGACCGGCCAGATACACGGCGATGCCGCCGATGAGGTTGGCGAAGTAATCCGGCCGCACTTTGTCGGGGATGATCATCACCGCGAAGAAGGAAACCAGAGAAGTGAACAGCAGGCTGTAGATGAAAATTACCAGCCCGGTCTTCTCCAGATTTTTCAGCTTGGGGTGTTCGATTTCGCGATTGACCTGCGCCAGAGTCTCCTCGCCGCTCATGGCCAGCACGGAATGGCCGAAGCCAACGAAAACAATGATCCAGGTAAGGTGGCTGAGCCAGGGAAATGCGTTGAGCCAGCCCAGAGACTCTTTATTTAGCGGAACCACTCCGGCATGCAGAGGATTGGGCGGCAGCTGAATGGGAGCTCTCAATACCGTGATGGTGCACCAAATAAGCAAAATGACCACCATCGCCGTGGTGATCACCATGATCTGCAAAGCCTTCTGGCTGGATTCATGCATGCCCTGCGTGTTCTTCCACCAGAAGTAAGCCACTACGATGACGGCCAACACCGCGGCGAAGTGATCGTCGGAAAAATGGAGCGGATGGTGCATGTACACGCCCATGTCCTTGATAAAACCGGCCAGGTACTGGCCGGCGGAGACGGCGCTGATTGGGCCGGTCAGAACGTAGTCGAAAAGCAGGGCCGAGACGGAAAATTTGGCCAGCGTTCCGCCCATGGCTTCCTTGACGACACGGTAAACGCCCCCGCGAACAAACATGCTGCTTGACTCAATGTAGAGAGCCCGCACGCAGTAGCTGAACAGCATGACACCAAGGATGAACCAGGGAGCACTTTTGCCGATCACCTTCTCGGCGTCACCGCCGGCATAGTAAGCGGAAGAGGCGAGGTCGGAAAGAACGATGGCAGAAGCCCGCCAGAAGGAGATGAAGGTCAACATCACCGTGGTGGCGACAAAAACCTTTATAACCGGTTTGGAACCCCCAACAGATGTAGCCATGCTTCAGCAGAATGCCCGAAATGCAGATAGAGATGAACCCTGAAGATAGCACAGCTGCGGGGACCCGGGAGCACATGGCTAAAGCAAAACGGGGCTGATCGCTAGACAGCCGGACCTGTCGTAGAAGACCGCTCATGCCTCGTCTCCTGACTCTTCGGCGCCAAATACGTGTGCGTAATCCGGTCGTGCCAGCAGAGTGAGTCTTCATCCAGAAAAACCCAGCCATATCCCATGCCAAGAGAAATGGCAGAGAGATAGGAGGCCAACACGCGCCAGCGGCGTAGGTTTCGGCCAGCTGGACTTCCGTTGAAACGGCTGAGTTCAAGGCGAGCCAGACGCAGCCCTGGGGTTGTGCCGGCATAGATCATGAGCAGGTATTGATAACCCGCCCAGAACGCTCCGGCTAGGCCGGCGAGAAAACCAACCATCTCAAGTCGCGGCGGACGGTTCGCGGTCAATTTCAAAAAGATATAGCCGAAGAGGGCGCAGGCGGCAGCAATGATGAGGTCATCGACGACGGCCGAGAAGATTCGACGCCCCAACGGCGCACTTTGCAGCGGCACGTCGATGCCTGGACGCTTCTCCAGTTCGGGCTGCTGCACCGGTTCAATTGTGATTCCGCCAAGAGCCGGAGGTGGCGGGACAAGCTCCGGGGCCTCCAGGATTCGAGGACGGGTCATCACCGGCTCCGCCAACTGGTCGAGCGGAACCGGGGGCGGAGTCCAGGAACGGGGAAACTCGATGATCTTTGCGGTGACTGCGGCTGTAACAGCGGCCATGACGGGGACCGGGGCTGGCACCGGAGCCGCGGTTGCCGTAGCCGCGGGGAATACGGGTAACTGATCGACCGTAATAAAGCTCGGAGTGAATTCATCCAACGCCAACGCCTGGTTGGAAACCATAACCTGCGGAAAAACGGAAGACTCAGCCGCAACTGGACTGGCCGTACCGGGGTTATTTCCCTCGAAGCGCAGACGTAACGAGGGGTAACGAGGGGGGCGCGGCTTACGCCGCGAGTGATAACGATTCAGCCGCGCAGCGACTTCCTGACGCCACGCGGAGCAACCCTCCGGCGGAGTTTCATTTTCGGCTAAAACAACTTCGGCGGCGGCTGGAGAACCTGGTTCGCAGATTTCCTGGATTCCCGTCGTGGCCGGGAGTTCTGCAGGAAAACCCGCGTCGGGCTCTGCAACCCAACGCGACGAAGAGGCGTGAGCCTGCTTGGAAGAACACCGGCAAATGTCACCACAAAGCAAACACGGCATGAATTAAGTCTTATGAGAGTGCAAGAAGTCAGAGCCAAGCGGATAACCGCAAAGACCAAGATAGAATCCAACCACCCAACGGCTTTGCTTCGTGAGGCACAGCCGTGCTAAGTTCACGACGACTGCTGCCGCTGGAAGCGTCTGAGCGCTTCTTTCGTGCACTCCGGGTGACTCCGTTCCAATGATCTTGTTCCGATGACTCTTCGCAACAGATTCCTTATCACGGCGCTGCTCCTTTGTCACCTGCTTCTCGTCCCGCCGTTAGTTACCAGCCAGTTGCCACCTGCGAATTCTTCTTCTGCCACGCAGGCCGACACCGCGGCGGAAAAATCGGCGCCCGCCGCAACTACGCCGTGCGCCCGCGCGTTTGCGGAACAATCCAGCAACCAACCCACAATCTGCGCCATCCAGCAGGAAAGGGATGGGGACGTTTACAAACTGCACGGCGCCGTCGAAATCTACTACGAAACTTATGTTCTGAAGTCTGACGAAGCGACTTTCAATCCTGACACAAACGAAGCCACCGCCACGGGACACGTTGCCCTGGATGGCGGTCCTAACGACGATCACATTCGAGCCTCACGCGGCACTTACAACTTCGATCGGGAAACTGGAAAATTTTACGACGTAACCGGGACCACAGGACTGCGCTTCCGAGCCAACCGCGTGATTCTGACCTCGACCGCGCCTTTCGCCTTCACCGGCAAAGTGGTCGAGAAGACCAGTCCCGATCATTACCTGGTTTACGACGGCACTATTACTACCTGTGAATTACCGCATCCCAATTGGCAATTCGATGCGCGCAAAGTGATGGTAGACGTGGGCGGCAATGCCAAAATCTACCGCAGCGCCTTCGACCTCCATGGCATTCCCATGCTTTATTTTCCATACGCAACTCATCCCGTGGAAAAAGAGGCCCGGCAATCTGGATTTCTAATACCCTCGGTAGGGCACTCTTCCACGAATGGTTACATGGTGGGCGATGCTTACTACTGGGCGATCAATCGCATGATGGATGCGACGCTGGGCGGCGAGTACTTTTCGCTGCGCGGGGGGTCGCAGCGGGGAGAGTTCCGGGTGCGGCCGAGCGAAACTTCCTACGTCGATCTGAATTATTTTGGCGTGATCGACCGGGGCATCGGCTCGCCTCCGCTCAAAGAAGGCGGCGAGAATGCCCGGCTGAACGCTGCCGGAAGCCTCGACGGCTTTCGCGGCGTCGCAAATATCGACTACCTGAGTTCGTTTCTCTTCCGCCTGGCTTTTAACGAGGTGTTCAGCCAGGCGGTTTACTCCGAAGTGAAATCCCAGGCGTTTCTTTCTCAGACCATCGACGGCATCAGCATGAACGGATTTGCCGAGCGTTACCAGAATTTCCTGAGCACCACGCCGGGCCAGGTAATCACGATATTGCACACGCCGAGCTTTGATTTTTCCGGGGTCGATCAAAAATTGGGGCGTTCGCCAGTTTACTGGTCGTTCGACGCCTCAGGGGCTGGTTTGTCACGCAGCGAGCCACAGCAATGTTCGACCCTGGATTCGGTTCAGACCTGCACGCCGGCTTTCCGTACTGCGAATCTGCTCGGGCGATTTGACTTGAATCCTGAGATTTCCCTGCCACTTTTGTTTCGAGGATGGACTCTGCGTCCAGACCTGACGCTGCATGAAACCTATTACACGCAAAGGCTGGTGGGCGCGAGTGGCGAGAATCCCGGCCAGGCAATCGACGATCCGATTGAGCGCCATGCCCTGGATACCTCCGTGGAATTGCGCCCGCCCCCGCTCGAGCGTGTGTTTGACAAGAAATTCCTGGGAAGGAAGTGGAAGCACGTCATCGAGCCTCGCGCCGTATATCGATTTGTGACCGGCGTAAACAATTTCGACAATGTTGTCAAGTTCGACGAGCGCGACATCCTCACCGATACCCATGAAGTCGAGTACGGGTTCGTAACCCGGCTCTATGCCAAGCGAACTTCGGATCAGCCGGAGGATTGCAGCAATATCATGTCCGCTCTCACGGTGGGAATGCCGGCACCGGAATCGACGGTACCATGGCAGCATGTGAACCCGCTGGCAGGTCCCGGGTGTCAGCAGGGCCCTCCGGTTCGCGAGATTGTTACCTGGGAGCTGGCGCAGAAATACTTTCTCGATCCCACATTCGGCGGGGCATTGATTGCCGGTCAGCGCAACGTGTTCACCACCACCGCCGATCTCACGGGAATCGCGTTTCTTACTGAACCGCGCCATCTTTCGCCACTGGTTTCACGACTGCGCGTGGAGACCAGCGCGCGCACTGATGCCGAGTGGAACCTGGATTACGACTTCCAAAACAGTCGCGTAAACGCCAGCTCCGTGCTGCTCAACTATCACCTCGGCCAGATGACCCTTGGCGGAGGCGATGCGATTCTGGAGATACCCGGGCAAACCGCAACATCCTCTTCCGGTTCGGCCGAGCCCGCGCGCTTCAATCAATTTCGCGCCGCCCTGGGATATGGAAGCCTCACCAAGCGCGGATTCAGCGCTGCCGGGAGTTTTGGTTTTGACGCCGACGTCAAGCAACTGCAATTCGTCAGCGCACAGTCGACCTACAATTGGACCTGCTGCGGGGTAACGCTGGAGTATCGCACTTACACGGTGGCCAACGTGCGAAATGAAAACCTTTTCTTAATCAATTTCAGCCTGGGAAACGTTGGCAGCCTTGGCAGTTTACGGCAGCTGGGTCGGCTGTATTAATGATCTTCCTGGCTTCCCGGAAGCCCGCAGAACCATGTAAGCCTGCTAACATGATGCCTATGTTTGCCGCAACCAATGAGCTTGAGGCCAAGGGAGCACAGCTGCATGCGAGCCTGAGTACGCTTGGACGACTTCTCGTCGCATACTCGGGTGGCGTCGATTCGGCCTACCTGGCTTGGGCCGCCCGCCAGGCTCTTGGGGATAAAATGCTGGCGATCATCGCCGACTCGCCAAGCCTGGCCCGGACTCAACTCTCCGACGCGATCGCTTTTGCCCGGGAGCAAAATATTCCGCTGGAAGTGGTGGCGACCTCGGAACTCGATCGCCCGGAGTACATTCGAAACGACTCGCAGCGCTGCTTCTTCTGCAAGGATGAACTCTTCACCCTGATGGAAGGGCTGCGCCAGACTCGCGGCTTCGAGGCCATCGCCTACGGCGTTAACCTGAATGACCGGGGCGACTTCCGTCCCGGCCAGAAGGCTGCGGCCCACCACCATGTGGTAGCGCCGCTGCTCGATGCAGCATTAGCCAAAGACGACATTCGTGCCCTGGCCCGCCGAGCCGGGTTGCGCATCTGGGACAAGCCGGCTTCTGCTTGCCTTTCGTCACGCATCGAATATGGCCGCCCAGTTACGCGCGAGGCTCTCGCCGTAGTGGAAAAAGGAGAAGAAGCCGTTCGCGCGCTGGGGTTTCGGCAATTCCGCGTGCGCCATCATGGCGACATCGTCCGCATTGAAATTGCCCGGGAGGAGTTGAACCGCGCACTCGATCCCGCGATGGCGGCGAAGTTCACTCGCATCTTCAAGGCTCTGGGCTTCCAATTTGTCACCCTCGACCTTGAGGGCTTCCGTTCCGGCTCCATGAATAGTCTGCTGTCCGCCGAGGATTTGCTGCGGAAAACCGGTTGAGAATACGCTTCGATCCTCTCGTAGATAGTGATCCTCAGCGGTCCTGCCTGCGTCCGCGCTCCCTGATCGCTGTGAGATAATCAATTCTTAACTTGTAATGTTCAGGCGGTTTTTAGTGACCCTATTTCGACGCTCCTTTCTTATGCTGCTGGTTATTTGTCTAGGCTGTGCCGCGCAGTCTGTTTCTCCGGAGTTAGCCCAGAAAATCGAGCGGCAGGTGCGCTCTTACTACAAAGTTCCGCCCGAGATGAAAGTGTTGATCGGTCCCGCATCTCCGAGTACAGATTTCCCCAATTACGACTCCGTGGTAGTGACCATCGACGGCGGCGAAAAGAAACAGGACCTGAAGTTTTTGGTTTCCAAGGACCATTCGTCCATGATGCGCGTGGTTAAGTTCGACCTGAGCAAGGATCCGTATGCAGATACCATGAGTAAGATCGATGTCGCCGGACGGCCCACTCGGGGAGCGAAAGCATCCAAGGTCGTGGTGGTCAACTTCGACGATTTTGAGTGCCCGTTCTGCTCTCGTATGCATCAGGAATTGTTTCCAGAAATTCTCAAAGAGTATGGCGACCGCATCACCTTTGTTTACAAGGATTACCCTTTGGTGGAAATCCATCCCTGGGCGGTGCACGCGGCGGTGGACGCGAACTGCCTGGCCGCGCAGAATCCTGATGCCTACTGGGATTTCGCCGATTACATTCACGCCAACCAGCACGAGGTAAGCAACGAAAAAACGCCGACGGCGCGATATGATGCACTCGACCGGCTCACCATGTTGCAGGGCCAGAAGCACAATATCGATACCGTTAGGCTGCAGTCCTGCATCAAGGCGCAGGATGATAGTGCGGTGAAAGCATCCATGAAAGAGGCGGACGCGATTGGGGTGGAGGCGACACCCACATTATTCATCAACGGCGAAAAGATCGACGGCGCTGTGCCGCCAAGCGAACTGCGAGCCGCCCTGGATCGCGCCTTGAAAGATGCCAACCTGCCCGTACCTGATCACGCAGCGGCAGCGACAGCGCCGGCCGCAAGGTGATTCCTTGCAAGCAGCAGAGTTATCCGTCGTCGGACCAAACAGTTTAGGAGAGACACTCTTTGAAAAATAATCCGGGATTTGTCCGGCTCACAGCGTTACTTATGAATGGAGTTTTGCTGGCCGCTTTTCTTGGTTGCCAATCGCAAGTAAGCGGGGATGTCATGGCCACGGTCGACGGCCGCAAAATATTCCGCTCCGACATCGACAAGTATTACGACAATCAAGTGGCCAGCGCCCAGCAGCCTCCCGCCGGTGAACAAGCCACCATCCTCCGGCTCAACATTCTGCGCCAGTTGATCGATGACGAGATGGTGATGCGGCGCGCCGAAAAACTCGGTCTGCTGGCCACCGAAGAGGAAGTCGACCGTAAATTAAACGAGATCAAGTCTCCTTACACGCAAGAGGAATTCGATCAGCGCCTGAAAGAAAAGAAAATCACGCTGGAAGATTTCAAGCGCGACATCCGCCGCTCCATCACCGTCGAAAAAGTGATGAACAAGGAGGTCTCCTCGAAGATCAACGTTACCGACCAGGACATCAACGACTATTTTGCGGCGCATAAATCGGAGTTCAATCTCATCGAACCGCAATATCACCTGGCTCAACTCTTCGTCACTCCCACGCCAAACCCACAGGTCCACAACCAAAACAACAAGGCGCAGAATGAGGCCGACGCGCGCAAAAAGATTCAGATGCTTGCCAATCGCCTGGATAGTGGCGACGACTTCGCAACCCTGGCAATGAATTATTCCGAGGATCCGGAGACTTCCGGCAACGGCGGCGATCTGGGAACGGTTCCCGAGTCCTCGCTGCGCAACACCGATCCCGGCACCCGCGACACCGTGATGAAGCTGAAACCTGGCCAGTACAGCCCGATCATCACGGTGGTGAACCCTGCCGACAAGCAAGCGGTGGGATTCCGCATCGTGAAACTGGTATCGAAAGAGCCCGCGGGACAGCGCGATTTATCCGATCCCCGCGTGCAGCAGGCCATTCGCTCGCAACTTCACGACCGGCGGGAACAATTGCTGAAGGCCGCCTATTACGAAGTGCTGCGCGACTCCGCGAGAGTGGAAAACTACTACGCCAAGAAAATACTGGATAGCAACGGTCTGACGAAATAGGATTAACCGACTAGAAGATACTGGCCGGATCACTCCACAATCGCGAGCACATCGCCCGCATTCACGGCCGCGCCCTCGCTGACCAGAATCGTGCGGACAGTTCCCTTCTTTGGCGATTTAATTTCGTTCTGCATTTTCATCGCTTCCACTACGGCCACCCCCGCGCCCAGTTCCACTTCTTCTCCGTCACGCACCAGCAAGCGGACTACCTTGCCCGGCATCGAGGCCACTATTTTCTTTGGACCGTGATCGTCTCCAGTGCGCGCGCGGCCGCGCAGGGAGCGAAGATCGCGAACCTCGGCGACGAAACGAGCACTGCGTACCCACACTTGTAAATCGTTGGCTATCCGCTCCGACTTCACCTCATAAGCCAAGTTCCCAATTCGCAAGGAAAGGACGTCCCGCCTGGCCAAGACGGCATCGACCTCCAACTCCCGTCCATCCAAACGGCAGGACCAGCGCTCGTCCGTGCGGTTGAGGTCAACCCGGTAATTCTTCCCGTCGATGGTTACTTCGTAGAGCATGAGAAACCCGTTGCCGGTGTTCCGCTACGAAAGCCGGTTAACTCAGCGCAGCCCTTCGCGGCGACCAACACTCTTCCAGTTCGAAGTCGCCCTCTCGGCTGCCTTCTCTTCGCCACTCCAACCGTTGCTCACGCCGGTCGCCGTTGCGCCGAGCGCGGCAAAGATTCCGGCGGCAATCGCCGCTACCTCCGCCGACGGCGAATCGACGGTTTTATCTTCGCTCGGTTTCAACATTCGGTCGAGGAATCCCGTATCGAGTTTGGCCGCGCGGAAATCCGGGTCGCGCAGTATGCGGCGGAACAGCGAAAGATTCGTCTTGATCCCACCCACAAAATATTCGTCGAGAGAGCGAGTCAGGCGCGAGATTGCCTGCTCGCGATCGACGCCGTATCCGATGAGCTTTGCCAGCAGTGGATCGTAGTCAATGGGAACGTTCCAGCCTTCGTACATGCCGCTGTCGTCCCGGATTCCGGGTCCCGAAGGCGTCAACAGCAGAGTGATCTTACCGGGGCTGGGAAAATAATTATTGTCAGGATCCTCCGCGTAAATCCTGCATTCGATGGCATGGCCGCGGATCCGCACATCCTCTTGCGTGAAGGGCAACTTCTCCCCTGCGGCAACCCGAATCTGCAGATGAACAAGATCCAGCCCCGTGATCAGCTCTGTCACCGGATGCTCCACCTGCAATCGGGTATTCATCTCCAGGAAATAAAAATTCTTTTGTCCATCTACGAGGAATTCAACCGTGCCCGCATTGGTGTACGCCGCCGCTCGCGCGACCCGAACCGCAACTTCTCCCATTCGGCGACGCATATTCGGATCGACGACCGGCGAGGGGGCTTCTTCCAGAACTTTTTGATGGCGGCGTTGCAGGGAGCACTCTCGCTCTCCCAGATAGACGGTGTTGCCATGTTCGTCGGCCAGCACCTGCATCTCGATGTGTCGCGGATTGAGGATCGCTTTCTCGATGTAAACTTCGCTATCGCCGAAGGAACGTTCGGCCTCGCTGCGAGCCGCCTCCAGGGATGATTTCAGTTCCCCGGGGGCGTGCACCAGCCGCATACCTTTACCGCCACCACCCGCTGCAGCCTTCAACATCACGGGATAGCCGACTTTCGCGGCGACTTGCTCCGCTTCTTCAAACGACTCCACGCCACGCGAAGTACCCGGCACAAAAGGCACACCAGCCTTCTCCATAGCTTGCCGAGCGCGCGTCTTCGATCCCATCGCATCCATCGCGGCCGCCGTCGGGCCAATGAATTTCACGCCCGCATCCGTGCAAGCCTGCGCGAACCTTGCATTTTCCGATAGAAATCCGTATCCGGGATGGATGGCATCGGCACCGGAGCGCTGTGCGACGTCGAGAATCTTGGAAATGTTCAGATACGATGCGGATGCGGCAGCGGGGCCGATCGGATACGCTTCGTCTGCTTTGCGCACATGCAGCGCGGCGCGGTCTACCTCTGAATAAACCACCGCTGCGGCAATTCCCATCTCGTGGCACGCGCGCAGAACGCGCACCGCAATCTCGCCCCGGTTCGCAATGAGAATTTTCTTGAACATCCTAGCAGCGCCAGACGAACTACGACGAACTCACGATTCTACCGGAGATTCCGGTAGTCGGCGTTCATGCCTGCTGCAGGCTTTCGTTTGCCAGTTTGCAACAACAAGAATAAGGCCAGAATAACCAACTCCGGCTCAATGGGATGGCGGTAACGCGCGTGTGGAAATACGAAATAGTAAGTTGTCGGGTAGGTGAGAATGAGTCCGGCGAAAAGCCACGCTCCAGGAACTTTCTGCCGCACCGCTCGGCCCAGGCCCCAGATAGAAAGCACCGACCAGGAAAGAAACAACGCGTTGCGAAAATCCCACGGTTCGCGGCTATCGGTGGGTTTGGGCACGCCGTTCCAGTAGTAGAAAAATCTCCTCAGGCTGATCGCGGCAAAATGCCGGGGATTTTCTCGAACCCATGCGAAGGCTAACCGCTTGCAATCTTCGGCGTATGCGAGTTCGCCCATGCCTTGGAACTTTTCCAACTCTAGTTTGTTGAGATTGGGCTGAAGGTAGGCCATCAGCATGCCCTCGGCGCCTTTTGCATTGCCCAGGCGGAACTGGAGTCCAAAATCATCGCGCAGAAAAACAAATCGTCCGAACACTTCATAATTTCGGATGAGCCAGGGCGAGAGTATGAGAGAGAAAATCGCGGACGACAGTAGGACCCCTGAAAACGAAGGCAACCCATTCTTAAATCTTTGCCGCCATATCCAAAGCCCGCAACACGGCAGGAATGCCAGCATCGAAGGATTGGCCAGCGCGCCTACGCCCCATAAGCCGGCGAATATCACCCAACCTCTTAGGCCGCGCCATCCCTGCAATTCGAGTGCGACCAAAAAGATCAGACTCAAGATAAGCGGGGTGAACGTCGTGTCCCAAATCCAGTGGATCGACCAGTACCAGATGTAAGGATTGAGCGCCCATCCCCGGGCCGACCACAGCGCTGCGCGCTCGCCAAATGTTCTGCGCGCGATCAGAAAAATCGGCAGAGTGGTAAGCGCGGCGAAGAGGCTGTTGATCGTCAGCAGAACCCAGGCCGAAGCGACGGTATAAATGCCGAACCATTTGAAGACCCCGGCCATCAGGTACGGGTAGAGCGGAGGCTCCCACGCCGTTGGCCCAGTATTGCCTCCGTAGGGATTGCTGAAGCCTTGTCCCAGGGCGATCGAACGCGCAACCCGTCCCATCTCCCAGCCGAAAGCGAAATGCTCTTCCTGCGGACGGGTGTGATATTCGCGGAACACGCCGATCATCGCCACCTGCAGGACAAACGATAAGATGACGAGCCACAGGATTGACCTGGGAATCGACAGGCGCGAGAATTTTTCCATCGAGCGGAAGTGTAACAGGGGATCAACCGCAGCTAACAAAGTGACGTTCCGGCGGCAGACGAACGGAACTCACGGGAAATGGCGCCAGCGATTTGACTTCCGCCGCGGCTGCCTTCGTCCACCGAGTCTTGCTGCCGAAGCGGTAGCGCAACAACGTCCAGATCGCGAGCCAGCCATCCGAGTGTCGAATCTTCTTACCTTCTCCCGCCGAACGCGGCGTGTAACGGATTGGCACCTCAGCAATCTTTTCGCCTATTCGGCAGAGCTTCGCAGTCATCTCCGGGCAGAACTCGAAACGATGGCACGCTAAATGAATTTTTGCAATCAACGATCTGCGGAAGACTTTGTAGCAAGTCGCCTCGTCATGGATACCTGCACGGTAAAGCAAATTTGCGAGATGAGTCAGAAGCTTTGCGCCCAGGAAAAACCGCAGGCCGCGCTCCGGCCGGTCGGGGCGAACGCCGTAGACCACGTTTGCCTCGTGCTGCTCCAGAGGCCGCAGCAGAGCGGGATAATCCTGCGGGTCGTATTCTAGATCCGAATCCTGAATTAAAACGTATTCCCCGCGCGCGTAGGCGAGCGCCGTCCGTATCGCCGCGCCCTTCCCGCAATTCTTTTCATGAAAAACTACGGTAACATCCTCTGCGAGCGGCATAGCCTGAAGTTTCTGGCGCGTTCCGTCCGTGGAACCATCATCCACGATGATGATTTCCTTCTTCACCGGAGCGGCATGAATAGCCTGCAGCAGCTCTTCCACGTGTGACGACTCATTGTAGACGGGCACAATCACGGACACGCATGCCGTCCATCGGTCATTTTCAGCGGCCGTGGCCCCAGTGACCTTGAGCGGCGAAGTCTCCAATGACGCAACACTCATCATGCGAAAACCAGACATGCAGAACGCCCGCTCGTCACGCTCAGTCAACATGCAAATTTAACGGCGGGGCATTGTTAGCATAATATCATTTGGATTCCGCATCCTTGCCAGACGATCAGCATGCCAACTTCAGAGCCGCCCGTGAATGCCGCGAATCAAGAAGTCGGCTCGCTGGCCGACGGCTCGGCGCAACCGCTCTGGACGCGCGTTTCAGTGTTTACGCTGGCGTTGCTGGCCGCCGCCGCTGCGGTATTGCGCTTTCTTTTTCTGGCGCGAAAGCCTTTCTGGTTCGACGAGTGCTTCAGCGTAGAAGTGGCGCGGCTGAGCTGGCATGACTTCGGATGCCTGTTGTGGCGACGGGAAGCCAACATGTCGCTGTATTACCTGCTGCTGCGTGGATGGCTGCATTTCGGCTCCAGTCCCTTTTTTATTCGCAGCTTGTCGGTGATCATTTCCCTGGCTACTTTGCCCGCCATTTTCTGGCTCGCCCACAAGCTATTTGACCGGCGTGTGGGATTGATTGCGGTTGCGCTGATAAGTTGCCATGCCTACCCCATTCGCTACGCGCAGGAGGCACGCAGTTACTCGCTGTTTGTGTTGCTGGCGACGCTGTCGAGCGGATTGTTGGTCGCAGCATTGCGGGATCTTTCGCAGCGTAATCGCAGGGGATACGTCTTCGCCAGTGTTCTCGCGGTCTACACTCATCTCTATGCGGTGTTGTTGGTCGCTGCGCATTGGTTGTCGGTGCGCGGGAGGGATGGAACGCGAGAACGCGAGCGCTTTCACGGTTTGCGCCGCGCCTGGCTCTGGATTGGAATTGGTTCGTTGCCCTTGCTCGTCTTTGCGGCTAAGACCGGCGCAGGTCCCATTCGATGGATTCAACGTCCCGGCATCGGCAACTTCATTGACTTCGCAAAGCATATTTCAGGCAATGATGGACTCATTCTCCTACTGCTCTATGCGGCGGCTTGCGCGGCCGCGATCCTACCATGCGAAAAAATAGCGTGGGCATGGCGTACGGGAATTACATCGAGCTCGTGGTGTCTTCGCTTCCTGTCGATCTGGCTGATTTTCCCGGTAGCAGTCACGCTCGCGCTCTCCTTGGTGCGCCCGCTATTTCTGGGCCGCTACTTCATTTTCTGCCTGCCGGCGCTGGTAATTCTGGCCGCGGCCGGTCTGGCGAGGCTGCGCACATGGCTGTTTGCCGTGACTCTTGCGGCCATGCTTCTGCTTTCGCTGCAGGGAACGTTCTCCTATTACGATCATGATTTCGATCTTGAGCGCGACGGCTCGGAGGCGGCGGCGAACTACATCCTCGATCACTCGCAACCCGGCGATGCCATTCTGTTTCATATCGCCGAGGCACGCGTGCCTTACGAATTTTTCAAGCCGATTCGCGCGAGCAGGGCGCCACAAGCGGCTGCGGAAGACCCCGAGATCATCTATCCACGACACGGTGACCGGCTTGACTACCGTGACTTCACGGGCAGGCCCAGCCCTGAGTTCGTGCAATCAGTGAGCGGGCTCTACGCAAGGGTGTGGCTGGTGCTCATGAGCAACGAGAACTCCGGTCATCCCGATGCCACCACTGTGATGCTCAACCAGGTTTTGGGCGAGTCTTTTCCGCACCTTGAAAGGGCGCAGTTTCCGCGGGTGGAAGTGCGGCTCTACAGCAAGCCTTGATTGCGACTCCGACGCCGATCGGGACTATCGGGAGCAAGCGAATCGGGCTTCGCTGGACTGGACAACCAGGGGGCCGCCGTCCCCCCATAAAGCTTTATTTCGCCTGATCCTACTTCACCGGATGTCACTTCGGCTGATCCATGGTGATGCCTTGCTGTCCGGGCTGCTTCTCAGCTTTGGCTTTCTTGGTGCTGAGAGTCTCGTCGACCCAGTGGTCGGCGGTCTTCAGATCTTCCTGGCGTGCAGCGAGGTCGTCACATTCCACATCGGCCTTTTCACGGTACATCAGGTTCAGATAGGCCATGGCATCGTCGTAGTCGGGGCGAAGCTTGATCGCCGTGTTCAGGCTATCGATACCTTCCTGAATGGAAGGCATATTTTTCGTCTTCAGCTCATCACAAACTTTTTTCTGATCTTTGTTCTTGGGATTCAGGGTCTCGTCCGGTTTCATGCCAAGTTTGGCGCGCTCTTCCATGCGGGGCTGGTAGCAGGCTGTCCAGTCGATGACACCGACGGAGTAGTAAGGCTCGGGATCGTTGGGATCGAGGTCGCCAGCCATTCGATAAAACTTCTTGGCGTCGTCGAACTTCTTCATGTTCAGGTACAGATAGGCAATGCCCTTGGCGGAATTCACCTTCTGATCGCGCGCGGCATTCATGTCGAGCACTTTCTGGTATTGCTCGATAGCCTGCTGTGCCATATTGTTGTTCTCCGGGGTATCGACGCCCGGAATGTACTGCTGGGCGAAGGCCGTGGCCAAATACATTTTGGCATTAATCAGACTTGGGTCAAGGGCGACAGCCTGCTGGAAGTGGTCGATGGCTTCCTCATACTTGGCGTTTTTGTAAGCCGTGACGCCTTTATTGAGCTGGTCGCGGGCGCGCAGCTTGCTGCAGCCCACGGAAGATAGGATCGCCAGCATCGCGGCCGCCAGCGTGAGCAGTCGAATCGATTTATTCATTGCGGTATAAGTCTCCCTTGCCACAGCATCCTAGGCCCGGAGACAGCAATTTGACAAGCGCTGGCAGACGCGACACGGGAACCGGGACTCCGTGCGCGACTGAATGCCGATAGGCGGCGTTCTTCCGGGCTTCTTAAACGCGAACCTTTAAATGCAAAGCCGACGTCTAGCCGCCGGCTTCGATTTTCGCCGTGATTAGACCAACTTTATCCACTCCCGCGGCATGCGCGATATCGATCACGTTGGCCACATCGGCAAAGGGAATTGGGTCATCCCCCTTCACGAACATGACCTTCTCCGCGCGGGTTTTGTAGATATCAGCCAGACGGCCTTGCAGATTGTCCCAGGTAGCGTCTTCGTTATTGATCTTCAAGCCCGGGTCCTGGCCGGCACCGCGGTCGATCAACTGCACCACGATGGTCCGGTCGGGCGTGTTGTTTTTGGGCGCGTTGGGCGGAGGCGGCTGAGGCACCAGCGCGTCCAAACCCTTCGGCGTCAGCGGCGTGATCACCATGAAAATGATGAGCAGCACCAGCAGCACATCAATGAGCGGCGTAACGTTAATATTCGCGCTTTGGCCCCCGCCCGAGCCCATTGCCATACTCATAAGTTTCGATCTCCTCTATTGCCCACTCGCCGGAGTGGCGGGCGGAGCGTTTGGAGCATTTGGAGTGCTCTTCCTCTGGTCGGTGAGCAGGCCAAGATCGTCCACCCCTGCGGCGCGTACGGCGTCTACCACCTGGACCACATTCCCGAAGTGAGCGCGGGCATCTGCCTTGACGTAAACCCGTTTGTCGGTGCGATTGCTTAGGCGGTCCTTCACCTTGCCAGTCAAAGTATCGACTGCAATTTTGTCGGTCCCGAAGTAAACGGTTCCGTCGCGCATAATGGAGACCAGCAGCGCATCTTCTTTATCCGCATCGGCCATCGGCGTGGGATTATTTACTTTCGGCATGTCCACGCTGATGCCTTTTTGCAACATGGGCGTGATCACCATGAAGATGATCAGCAGCACCAGCATCACGTCCACCATCGGGGTTACATTGATGTCGGAGTTGACCTTGGCGCCTTCGTTTCGTTTTGCCATTGACATAGCGTAAATCTCCGGTACTTCCAAAGTTTCCGCGAGAACAGGAGGGCCGGCGCTGGACTTTATTCCAGCGCCGGACAAAGCAACTCATCGCGGAGGTCCGGCCTTAAGGGCTGGTGGACCTTATGTACGGCGAACGTCCCGCCGCTTCAGGAAGTAGTCGATCAGTTCGCTTGACGAATTGTCCATCTCCACATCGAACGCTTCCACGCGGCCGGTGAGATAGTTGAACATCATGACGGCGGGGATGGCCACCAGCAGCCCGAAAGCCGTGGTTACCAGGGCTTCCGAAATGCCGCCCGCGACCGCTCCCAGACCGGTAGCCTTCTGTTCGGAAATACCTTTGAAGGCGTTCAGAATGCCCATCACCGTTCCGAACAGTCCCACGAAGGGGGCGGTTGAACCGATGGTGGCCAGACCGCCCAAACCACGCTTAAGCTCTGCGTGGACGATGGCCTCGGTGCGCTCCAGAGCGCGCTTGGACGCTTCAATGGTCTCGCCGGGGATGGCGCCGGGGCTATCCTGGTGGGCCTTGAATTCCATGAGGCCCGCGGTAACAACCTTGGCCAAATGGGACTTCTTGTTGCGCTCGGCGACCTTGATGGCCTCGTCGATGCGGCCATCGCGCAGGGCTCCAGCCACGGCGGGAGCAAAGGCGCGAGACTGCTTACGGGCCGCGTTGTATGCCATGGCGCGATCGATCATGACACCGATCGACCAGCCCGACATAATGAACAGGATGATGACCACGATCTTCGCAATGATACCCATCTGCTTCCAGAGCGAAATCGGATCCCATCCCACTGCGCCACCCTCCTGCACAATCCAGGCGGCTACCCGGGGAACGTGATTAAAAGCTGCTACGGCAAAGTTAGCTAACATGAGTTGCTTTTCCCTCCTCGAAACTTCTTAGACTTTGATGCAAAATTTCCACACTTCGCAAAGCTTCACGCGCAAAGTTGTGATCCCGCAAATCCGCGTTGAAAAAGGTTCGGCGGCCGGACCTGTCGAAGGGACGATCCCAGCCACCGTTTTTGGGTGGAAGGGGAGGCCATTCCGCTTTCACTTCCTAACTTTGCAGCGACACCACAACTGGGCAACAAGTTACGGATTCCCCACTGGCCGGTCTAGCCTCCGGCCAGGGTGAAGTTAACCTGGACCTCTGTATCTACCTCGACCGGTTCGCCATTGAGCAAATAGGGCTTGTACTTCCACTGTTTCACGGCGTCAATGGCCGCAGGAGCCAGCATCGGATGCCCGCTCACCAGCGAAAGGTTCTCGATGGAACCATCTTTACTGATCACAGCCCTCAGCACAACCGTTCCCGAAATGCGGGCTTGCCTCGCCAGAGGCGGATAGGTGGGGTTCACCTTGCGTACCAGGAGACCCTGCGAAACGCCCTGGGAGACTCGAACCCGCTGCGGAGCTGCCACTTTAGGCACGGCCATGGGCGTGGAGCTGATAATGCCACCAATCACGCCGCCCATCTGGCCACCGGGAATTCCTCCCGGAACGCCGCCGACTACGCCCGCGGATGCCATCGAAGGCGGGGCCTCGTCTTCCTTAATCATCTGAATTTTCTGAGGAATCTTGGTAGGCGTGCGCAGGGCGCCGTTTACGATGTCGGTCTGAACCTGATGGACCACATGCACCGGCGCTGCGGCTGGGGGTGGCGGTGGAGGCGGCGGAGGCGGAGCTACGAGGAAGGTCATTAATTGTTGCTTAGGCAAAGCTTCAGTGAAGATGAGGGGCATCAGAACCATGACGCCGATCAAAGCTATCTCTAAAATGATCGCGAAGGTTGTGGTGCGTCCCCGCTTCGTTTTCAGCCGGCCACCGGATTCCAGAAGGCTATCTTCAAACATGGCTTTTCTCCCACTTGGACCCTACGTAAACTTAGACACCGACAGACTCCCCTTTGCTCCCGAAATCAACTCCCTTGCCAGAAATGCCGATTCGAGGCATTTTCGGCGATCCTACGACTGCAAACAAAGGCGTATCACAAAACCAATCGTCGCGCCATCAGGCAATCACTTGGTGCGGACGGGCATGGCCGCAGGGCGTTTGCCCTTACTGATCCGCCAATCCTGATAGGCCACCAAAATTGGAGCCGCAATGGCGATCGACGAATACGTCCCAATTAGGATGCCGATTACCAGGGCGAGGCTGAACCCACGCAGCACCTCGCCACCGAACACATAGAGTGCAAGCACTGTAAGGAAGGTCAGCCCGGCTGTCAAGATGGTTCGGCTTAAAGTCTGGTTGATGCTCCGGTTGACGATCTCCGAGAGTTTCTCCCGCCGCATGAGCTTAATGTTTTCCCGAATGCGGTCAAATACCACGATCGTGTCGTTATTAGAGTAACCAATCAAAGTGAGAATAGCGGCGATTACGGTCAGGGAAATGTCTTTGTTGAGCAGGGAGAACGCGCCTACGGTAATCAAGGTATCGTGAAACACGGTGACCACGGCAGCGACGCCATAGATCCATTCAAAACGGAAGCCCAGGTAAATCAGCATTCCGGCGAGGGAGTAAGCCGTGGCCAGCAAAGCCTGGCGGCGCAGTTGCGCGCCCACCTGCGGCCCGACGATCTCAACATTGCGCACGCTGAAATCCGAGAGGAAAAAGCCATCGGGCAGAGAAGCGACCACTGACGGATCGACCGAACCTCTTAACTGGTCAAAAGAACTCAGCACTCCGCCTTGCCCTTTGTCGCGGCCATCTACGATCGCCTGAGCCTGCTGGGCATATTTCTGGTCGGCATCCGAGCCCAGATGCATGGGATCTTTATCCACTAAATAATTCTTGATCGCCGACAAGCTGCCATTGTTCAGATCCGTTCTGCCCGCTGGAGCATTGGTTTCGAGCGTGTTGATGATCTGATTCTTGCCATTGTCCAGTGCCTTCTCGCTGGTCTCCTGCACATCAAGGTCAATCAAGACTTCGTTGCTGGACGGCACGTCATAGCGCTGAATCTTGGCGTTGTGCAGGCCGGCGTGGTCCATAGCCGCGCGCAAGGCGTTGTCGTTTGGCGTGTGCGAGAACTTCACGTATACCAGGGTGCCACCGCGGAAGTCCACGCCGTACGGGATGCCATGCCAGAACAACATGGAAAAGATACCGGCCACGCTGAAAACCAGTGAGAAGGCGAGAAAATACCACTTCTTGCCGAGAAAATCTATATTGGTATGGCTAAAGAACTCCACCGAGCTGACCTCTTAATTTGTTTATCGATTCGTTTGACGTTTCTCGTTTCCGGTAGTCGCCGCGCCGGAAACTGGAAACGAGAAACCGGAAACTAATTCCCTAAATGCTCAATGCATCTCCGCGCTGCTTCCGGCTCAGCACCCAGTCGAAGATCACGCGCGACACGAACACGGCGGTGAACAGATTCGCCAGCAAACCGAAGGTGAGAGTAACCGCAAATCCTTTCACCGGGCCGGTTCCGAAGAGAAACAAAATTGCCGCTGAGACGATGGTGGTCACGTGGGTGTCCACGATCGTGATCCAGGCGTGGCTGAAACCTTGATCCACCGCCGATGGCGGCGTCTTGCCATTTCTCAACTCTTCCCGGATGCGCTCAAAAATCAGCACGTTGGAATCCACCCCCATACCGACGGTAAGAATCACCCCCGCGATTCCCGGCAAGGTCAACACCGCTTCGAAGTAGCCCATGAATCCCAGCAGGATGACGAGGTTCAGTAACAGCGCAATGTCGGCGTTGATCCCAGCCGCGCGGTAGTAGATGAGCATGAAGATCAGGACGGCGAGCATGCCATAGACCGCGGCCCGAACACCGGCGCGAATCGAATCGGTACCTAAAGACGGTCCAACGGTTCGCTCTTCCAGATACTTGATGCCGGCCGGCAGCGCGCCCGAGCGCAGGATCATGGAAAGATCCTTGGCCTGCTGCTGGTTCATGCTGCCACCGCTGATTTCGCCGGTATCGCGGATGGCCTCTTTGATGTTTGCGACTTCCTGAACTTTATTGTCGAGAACCACCGCAAGACTGTCGCCCACATGCGCGGAAGTGAAATTGAAGAAGCGCTGCCCACCCTCGCCGGTCAACTCGAAGCGCACGTTGGGCTGGCCGTTCTGGTCGGTGCTGGGTTGCGCATCCCGCAAATCTTTTCCGCGGACGGCAGAGACCCGCGATACCAGATACCAGGACTGGTCGCCTGCGGCAGTTCCGGGAGCGCCGTGCCCCGGCAGCAGAATCGCATCCGCCGGCAATACTCCGCCCTTATCCTGCAACGCGGCTTGCTCACTGGGAAAAGGTCCGCCCATGACCTGCTTGATCTCCAGCATGGCGGTGGACTGCATGATGTCCTTCACGCGCGCCGGATCGTCGACACCGGGCAACTGCACCAGAATCTGATACTGCCCGAGGCCGTGCTCCTGGATCGTCGGTTCGCTTACGCCCAGGGAGTCAATGCGATTGCGAATGGTCTCGATCGCCTGAGTGACTGCTTTATTCTTCAGATCGGCGAGGATCTGCGGCTTCATGGCGAGCGTCCATGTGTTGTCGGCGCCCGAAGTCAAATTGTATTCAGGCAGCCGATCATTGGCGATATCCAGCAGATCTTTGCGCGAATCCGCCGGCACGCCCTTCAAAACAATCTTGTCGGGATCGTTTTGCGGATCGGGCTTGGAAATATCCGCGAAGGCGATCTTCCGCTTATTGAGCTGCTCTTTGAGGATTTCCACCGCATTGTCCGAATCCACATTGATCGCGTCATTCACCTGCACCTGCAGGATCAAGTGAGTTCCGCCGCGCAAATCCAGGCCAAGGTGAATGCGGTTGGTCATGGCCGTGAGCAAACCGGCGCCCGAGAAACTCTGGGGAATGCCGAAGATCCCGAAAAGAAAGGCCAGCAGGACGCCGACGATAAGTAACAGCTGCCAAAGAAGATTTTTATTCATGACGAAAACAAATCCAAATATCGGGTTGTGCCGCAGTTACGCCATGCCACGATTACGTTGTGCCGCAATTACTTGGTCTTCACTTCATCCTCGCTGGTCGTGACCTGCGTCACCGACGCCTTGGTCACCTCCAGCACGAGATTGTTGGGAGGAACGCGCAGGTGAACGCTATCATCCTTGAGCGCCATGATCGTACCCCGCAAGCCGCCGCTGGTCACGACCTTGTCGCCAGTCTTGAGGCCGTCCAGCATGGCCGTCCATTTTTTCTGGCGGCGTTGTTGGGGAAGAATCAGCAGAAAATAAAAGATGGCAAAAATAAAGATGAGCGGAGCGACGCTCAGCCATCCCATTCCGCCGCCAGCCTGCACTGCCAGGAAATAATCCATGTTCATCGAAGTTAAGTAAACCAGGTCAAGTGAACCAGACTCTCTTTCACCCGTTTAAGCCAATTCACCCGTTCAACCTGACTTTGGACCGTTATCCGCGAACAACCGCCCACGCATTCTGCAGCGCGGACCTGTCATTTCACGACGGGGGTGCTCATTGATTCCGGCCGGATCGTTAGCTCGTCAACCGACCGCTCAGGCTGAATCCGGGGAGGCCTTTCCGTGAAGGTCAAGGTATCGATCGAGACCAGACGCTAGAAAGAAAACGGGATTCTTCCCCAAGTCGAATAGAATGACGCACCCGCCGCATAGTGTCAAGGTAGAAACTCAGGTTGTGGATGGTATTTAAGACCTGAGCCAGCACTTCATTCGATGAATAAAGATGGCGCAAATATGCCCGGGAATAGCGCCGGCATACGCGGCAGGCGCAATTGGGATCGAGAGGAGCGCTGTCTTGCGCATAGCGAGCCTGCTTGATCGAAATTTTCCCTTCCGAAGTAAACAACAGGCCATGGCGAGCAGCGCGGGTGGGCAGAACGCAATCCATCATATCCACGCCCAGGCTCGCGTACTCAACAATTTCCTCGGGCGTGCCCACTCCCATCAAGTAGCGCGGTTTGTCGGCGGGCAGGTGTTCGAGCGTGGCTTCAACGACTTCGCGCGTGCGTTCGCGAGGCTCGCCTACACTGAGTCCTCCAATGGCGTATCCGGGGAAGCCAATCTCAATCGTGCGCTCGGCGGATTCTCTCCTCAGAGCCCGATCCATGCCGCCCTGGACGATACCGAAGAGAGACTGTGTAGCGCGGGCGCCCTCGCCCGCGTCCCTCCACGGAACTTCCTGCTTGTGATCCTCAAAATATTTCTTGCTGCGTTCAGCCCAGCGCAGGGTTAACTCCATTGAAGCTTTCGTGCGCGCGTGGTCAGCGGGATACTCTGTGCACTCGTCGAAGGCCATGATGATATCAGCGCCGAGGCCGATCTGCGCCGCCATCGAGGCCTCCGGGCTGAAGAAGTGCGACGACCCGTCAAGATGCGAGCGGAATGTAACCCCTTCCTCGGTGACTTTGCGCAGTTCGTTCAGGCTGAAAACCTGGAAGCCGCCGGAATCGGTGAGGATGGCTCGCCGCCACGCCATGAATCCGTGCAAACCTCCGAACTGGCGTACGGTTTCGACTCCCGGGCGCAAATAGAGATGATAGGTATTGCCCAGTAGAATTTGAACGCCGAGTTCTTCGAGAACATCCTGCGGAACCGCTTTGACCGTCGCCCCAGTCCCAACGGGCATGAACACCGGGGTTTCGATCGAGCTGTGGGGGGTGAGCAGGCAGCCAGCGCGAGCCGCTCCCGCGCGAGACTCGATATTGAACGCAATGCACATTATTTGGGATTGTAGCAATGGCAAAGTGCCCAGCGGCTAGTCAGGGGCGAGCAAATTCACAAGTTCGCCGCGCACGCGACCATTTTCCACAATCAGTCTACCCACGCTGATCGGCAGTTTGAATCTTCGCAGCCCGGCGCTGCCGGGATTGAAATAGAGCACTCCGTCGTGAGTCTCCTGCTTCGGAACGTGACTGTGGCCACTGACCACGACCGAAAATCCAGCGGCGTTCGGTTTGAGATCCAAGCGCGTCAAATCGTGCAGCACATAGATGGAGATGCCGCCCAGTTCAAGCACATCGGTCTCAGGTAGCTTTCGGGCCCATTTTGACTTGTCAACGTTCCCGCGGACCGCGGTCACGGGAGCGATGGCAGAAAGTTGCCGGAGGATTTCTTGCCCTCCGACATCCCCGCCGTGAATGATGTGATCCGACCCACGGAGCGACTCGATGGCTTCACGGCGCAACAGCCCGTGCGTGTCGGAGATGACCCCGATGAGGATGGAAGGCATTGCACCCAGAGTTTCATTCACTGATGCAACGGGCTCGGATGTTTGGGCTCGCATATGCCGAGCTGGCGCCGCCGGGAAGGCTTATCGTTGCTAGCTTTCCCCAACCCGGCTCGCCAACCTCTGAGACCTTCACATTCTTTGATTTCAGATCTTTCCGGGATGGCGAAAATCAGCCAACCGTGGCCGGCATCGACACAAGCAAACTTGAGCACATGGCGAAAGAAGGCCCGATCCGCTTCCGCGTTCCTGGAGTAGATCACAACGGGAGCGCCGTCGATCACGGGTGAACTCCGGCTCCGAAGGATCGCCGCGGTGCTAAGCCGCCGGCGTTACGCGTACCGCCTCAATGCCATCGAGCGCTTGCCACAACATCCGGGCAGTTTTCTCGGCCGCGTTCAGGGCTGCATCCGCAGTCGCCGGGGTCGTAGCGATGCGCTTCTCCAGCTGCATGCGCCAGACGTTTGCGTGGTAAATATCGGTCGTGGCGTGCAGGGCAAAGTAGCCGCAGGTCTTGTCGTCCGCGGCGTACCGTTCGCGCAGGCCGCGCTCTTTCTCTTTGGCCACGCGCGGCACCTGAGATTCATAGGCGTAAAATGCGGCGAGCGCTTCTTCCGGCGTAGCGTCACCGGCCACGCGATGGAAGTGTGTCACCAGGCCGTTGATTTCCGCCAGCGGCTTGTGTCCACGCATATCGCGCTTCGCTCCCACGCCTTCGGCAAAATCGAGCCAGAGCTCGGAGTGGGGCACGGAATCACTCTCCGCTCGGCCCGCCTTTCCCTGCTCATCACACATGTTGGCTAATACCGCTCGGCGCAACTCCCCTTCATCCAACCGCAGCGCCAACTCGGCCAAATAAGAAGGAAACGCCTCCACGTGATGGTAGTACTGCCGCGCATACTCCCGCACATCATCTCTGGTCAACTCGCCCGCCGCCCAAGCCTTGTAGAACGGATGGCAGAGCAGATCATACTTCGCAATCGCCGCGTCCAACTCCTCGAAGAACCCAGTGCTATTCATAATGCCATTCTCCTCCAAGTATGACCCATTACTATACGGACGAGCCCCTCATCGGGCAAGTGATTCGCATCACAGGATCACAGGTAGCCGGTGTAATTTTCAAAAGCACCGCAGGATCACGGCCGGTGGCAGATAATCGCTGGTGCCCAACTCCAGCCGCGGCCTTTTTGCGGCCAGGGTGTGGGGACTTTGACTCTCGATTTTGATTCTAGTCTGATGAACCCTCATCCTCCCACGCTCACGGAACGCAACTTCAGTACCCTCTCCGCATTCCCGTGGCTGAGCTTCGCAATCTCCTCGGCACTGAGCACCCCGCCCAGACCATCGAGAAACGCTCGCCCCTGGGTATTCGGGCTAAACGGATAATCCACGGAAAACATCATGCGATCAATCCCCATCACTTCCAGCGCGCACCGCAACGGTGGCTGCGTGAAATACCCGCTGGTAGTGATGTGGATGGCCGACTGAAAATAGGCGGCAACGGGCTGGCGAAGATGCGGCGTCGCGCGGGAAAGAATGCCGCTTGATCGCGCCAAGGCATACGGCAGACCCTCGCCCATGTGCCCAATAATCAACTGCAAATCCGGAAACCGCTCAAACAAACCGGAGACAATCAGCCGCAGCGCGTGCAATCCGGTTTCTGCGTGCCATCCCCATCCCGCAATCGAGAGCAGCATCCCAACTTCTCCCGGCAGCCCGGAATAATACACTTCGCGAACCTTCTCAGGCGGCGGCGCGGGGTGCAGATACACCGGAATTCGTAGCCCCGCCGCAGCCTCCCACACCGGCAGAAAGCTCGGATCGTCAAGAAACAGCCCACCAGTCGTGCCATCCAGCAAAACCCCACAGAAGCCGAGCCGCGTGATCGAACGCTCCAACTCTTTCGCCGCCGCTCTTGGATCTCGCAACGCAAGCGCAGCGAAGCCTGCCAAGCGCGTGGGATTCGCCTTGATCGCCTCCGCTAGTTCATCATTCACGTCGCGCACCAAAGGCGTCGCCACGTCCGCAGCCAACGCATCCAGCCCCATCGAAGCCAGGGAGAGCACCTGAAAATCGATCCCCGCCTCGTCCATGGCCGCGATCCTTCCCGCCCCCAAATCGAGAAGCTTCGGATGAAGCTGAGCAATCGGCGCTGGAACGCGATGCCCAGGAACCTCGGTTGCCTTAACAAAAGACTCAGTAACGAAGTGCTCTTCCAATGTAATCGTGCGCATCCAGCATTAGATGCGCGCATCGCCAGCCCGCTTCGCGTGTTTCCCCACGTCTCGCGACCCTCCACAAGAATTTCGCAACGGGGACGAAAAACAATCCGGACGGGTGACCCAGGCTTTTGATCTCGCTGGCACGATCAAGAAAATGGGGTGCCCGGTTCCTTCGCGTTTTTTGCCAAGGGGCGGGTACCGGATTGCATGCGCGACTCCGGTTCACGCCGCACGATCTCCAAACGAAATCTCGGTCCAGCCTGCATTCCCCCGCGACCCGTCTTGATAGAATGAATTTCGAACCAAGTCTTTATTCCGCATGCAGTTCACAGAAAAATTCGAGGTAGTCATAGTCGGCGCGGGCCATGCCGGATGCGAGGCCGCCATGGCCGCAGCGCGCATGGGACTGAAGACTGCCCTCTACACCTTGAACGTCGACCTGATTGCGCAAATGTCCTGCAACCCGGCCATCGGCGGCATCGCCAAGGGACACTTGGTTCGCGAAGTCGACGCACTCGGCGGCATCATGGGTGAGATCACGGATGCGGTGGGCATCCAGTTCCGCCTGCTGAACACTTCGCGCGGGCCGGCAGTGTGGTCGCCGCGGGCGCAGTGCGACAAGCAAGCCTACCGGCTCAAGATGCGCGAGCTGTTGGAGTCGCAGCCGAATCTCAAGATCAAGCAAGCCGAAGTGGCGGATCTGATTGTGGAAGTACCCAGTACCAAGTACCCAGTACCGGGTGAAACAGATTCGGCACTCGTGACGAGGTACTCGGTACTGGGAGTAAAACTGCGCGACGGCCGCACGGTCGGCGCGCGAGCCGTAATTATCACCACGGGAACTTTTCTTAACGGATTGATTCACTGCGGAGAGCAGCAATATCCCGCCGGACGCTCGGGAGAGCCCAACGCGGTTCTTCTTGGCGAGTCTTTGAAAAAGTTGGGACTGCGCGGCTGCCGCTTGAAGACGGGAACGCCGCCCCGCCTTGATGGACGCACCATCGACTGGTCACGCTTCGATTTACAACCGGGCGACGCGGATCCTACGCCTTTCAGTTTTCGCACCCGGCGGGTGGCGCATTACGACTCGCAGGTTCCCTGCTACATTGCGTGGACCTCGCCCGAAACCCACCGCATCATTCGCGAGAACGTGCACCGGTCGCCGATGTACAGCGGGCAGATTCAATCGATCGGGCCGCGTTATTGTCCGTCGATCGAAGACAAGATCGTGAAGTTTCCCGACAAGAAGATGCACCAGCTTTACCTCGAGCCTGAGGGTTTGAACACGCACGAAATCTACCTTAACGGGATGAGCACGTCGCTGCCAGTGGAAGTGCAGCTGGCAATTTTGAAATCAATTCCCGGTCTTGAGAGTGCCGAGATGCTGCGTCCCGGCTACGCCATTGAATACGACTCGATCGACCCAACGGAATTGCAGCGGACCCTGGAAACAAAGAAAATTGCACACCTGTTTCTGGCGGGCCAGATCAACGGCACCTCCGGTTATGAAGAAGCGGCATGCCAGGGGTTGATGGCGGGCATCAACGCGGCGTTGCAAGTGAAGGCACAGCCACCGTTGATTCTCGACCGTACCGAGGCTTACACCGCCATCCTGATCGACGATCTGATCTCCAAGGGAACGAACGAACCGTATCGGATGTTCACCTCGCGGGCGGAATTCCGTCTGCACCTGCGCATTGACAATGCCGACCGGCGCTTGACGCCTCACGCTCGCCGCGTGGGATTGACTTCGGATGGGGCCTGGGAAGATTTTCAAGCCAAGCAGCGGCGACTGGAAGGGCTGAAGCGCCTGCTGGAGAAAACCAAGCTGACCGCTGGAATGCTAAGCAAAGACGAACCGCTCGGCGGTGAGGAGTGGAGTTCCGCGATTGGCCAGACTTTCGCGCAATTGCTCAAGCGGCCCGAGATTGTCATCGAGCAACTAGCTCCCGTCCTTCGTGAGCTGGATCCGGTTTTCTTTGCGAGAGGTAGCCAAGGAGCCGACGACAATCCTCGTAAATCCGCGGCTGCGCTTACTTCGGAGATCCGCAACGAACTCAAGTCGGTGGAGACTGAAATCAAGTATGAGGGCTACCTTCTGCAACAGCAGCGGGCCATGGAGCGAATGAAGAAGTCTGAGCAGCGCTGCATCCCGGACTGGTTCAACTACCACTCGGTGAGCGGACTCTCGCGCGAGATGCAGGAGAAGCTGAGCCACGTGCAGCCACGCACTCTGGCGCAGGCTTCTCGTATTCCGGGAGTGACGCCGGCAGCCGTAACGCTGGTGAATGTCTACATCGAAATCCAGGCGCGACGCCGCAAACAGGCTGCGACTATCTAGAGGGCGAGTCGGCGGGGCAGATCGGAAATTAATACTGCGTTAACAATCCAAAGTCACGCGGGAGTTAATATCGCCGTCATGCCGCAGGAGACTCTTCGCCTCGAAGACCGGCCCGGAACGCAGCCAGGACAGCGTATTCTCCGGCTCGAGGGAGCGCTGGTCATGAGAACCATGTTTGATTTTCAAGCCACGGTGCGCGCCGACACTTCGCACTCGCTGATTATCGATTTTACTAATGTCCCCTACGTGGATTCCGCCGGCATCGGCGCACTCGTGGGAGCCTATGTTACGCGGCAACATGATGGACGAAATCTGGCGCTGGTAGGGGTGAGCGAACGCATCCACAACGCGCTCAAGGTCACACGAGTCGAGCAGTTTTTTCGCTTCTTCGATTCCATAAGCGCGGCGGAACAGGCGTGCGCCACGTAGCTAGAATCACGCGCTGATCGTAGTTTGACGGCTTCGGTGATCCCTCCTAAGATGAATTTCTTATTCGTTTGTCCATAATTGTTGTCGATAGTGATTGACTCGGGGATGATCCATCCATGATCGGCCAGACCATCTCGCATTACCGCGTCACCGGCCAGCTAGGAAGCGGCGGGATGGGGATTGTTTACGAAGCTGACGACCTTGATCTTGGGCGCCAGGTTGCGTTGAAGTTTCTGCCTTCGCAGCTCGCGCGCGATCAAAATTCGCTCGACCGCTTTCTGCTGGAAGCGCGCACTGCATCCTCGCTGAATCATCCCAATATTTGCACGATTTATGCCGTCGAAAAGGACGGCGACCGGACGTTTATCGCGATGGAGTTGTTGCAGGGAGAAACTCTCGACCGCCGGCTGAACGCTGGACCGCTGCCCTTGGATCGCCTGCTGGACTGGTGTATCCAGCTGGCGGACGCCCTCGATGCGGCGCATGCCAAGGGAATCATCCATCGCGACATCAAGCCGGCAAACATATTTGTGACGCAGCGCGGGCAGGTGAAAGTGCTGGATTTTGGTCTGGCCAAACTGTTGCGTCCCGAGATGGAAATGGAAACCATCGGCGCGACGCAGGACTCGCCAGCACCGGCCAATCTAACCAGTCCGGGAGCGACCGTCGGCACTATCTCTTATATGTCTCCGGAGCAGGCGCGGGGAGAAGATCTCGATCCGCGCACGGATTTGTTTTCTCTCGGCGTCGTGATCTACCAGATGGCGAGCGGACGGCTTCCCTTTTCCGGCGCTACCTCCGCCGTGGTCTTCCACGCCATTCTTGAGCTCGATCCGGTTCCGGCGTTGCAACTGAATTCCATGCTACCGCCCAAACTTGACGAGATCATTGCCAAGGCTCTCGAAAAGGACCGCGACCTGCGCTATCAGTCCGCCGCCGATCTGCGTGGCGACTTGAAGCGATTGAAGCGCGATACGGAATCCGGGCGCAAGTCCGCCGCGTCGGGCTCAGCTTCAATACCCGCGCCGGGTCACTCTGTGGAAACCCAGTCCCAAGGCTCCGGTGCAAGGGCGATCAACCTGCCCTCTTCGGAGAATCCAGTGGTGGGCGCTACGGTTGCGAGCGGCAACCCGAGGGCGCGCTTTCGCTTCGTCGGCACCAGCATCGCCTTAGTGATTGCCGGCATTCTGGCGTACTCCATATTTTTCCGCGATCGGCCCGCGCCGTTCCGGGATATTTCCGTCACCAAGGTTACCGATTCCGGCAATGAGGTGCTCGCCGCTATTTCTCCGGATGGCAAGTACGTGCTCTGTGTGACGAGAAAAAATGGACTGGCCAGCCTGTGGCTGCGCAATGTGCCCACCAATAGCAATACCCAGGTTCAACCTCCGGCAGACCTTTATTTCGGCGGGCTCCGTTTTTCTCCGGACGGCAATTATTTTTATTTTGTACGCAGCGACC
>JGI12635J15846_10000629_pt1 | contig 30656 bp, 20 predicted proteins | sample BlaSpr_A8_OM2_M2_FD_15846 | JGI IMG/M metagenome (IMG submission 15846)
CGGAACGCGCAGATCGTGCAAGGACGCTGCGCGTGCTCCGGACCGAGGCTGAAGTCGCCAGCGGCGATGCGCTCGGCCGCCGTCTCGACTCGAGCTTCGACACCGGCGTCATCAGGCGTCACCTCGATGACGTGGCCGCGGCGCAGGTCGAAAAGGAGCAGGCGTGCATCTGGCCCACCAGGCACGAGCCCGCGGCGGGCAGCCAGACTGTAGAGCCGCAGCTGCACCGAGTAAGCCTCGATGAGCGGGGCGTCGAGAGATGCGTTGGTCTTGTAGTCGACAAGGACGGTCTGGCCGTCCAGCTCGCAGACCCGGTCGACCAAGCCCCGCACGCGTGTCGTACCGATCCGCATGTTGAACCCGGCCTCGACCGCCAGCGTTTGCGCACGGGCAAGCGGATGCGTTAGGTAGCGCGCGAGCATCTCACGCCCGGTCTCTGGCCCCGAGTACAGCGCCAAGAGGTCTCCACCCGACATATGCCAAGCCGCAAGAGCCGCGTGCACCGATGACCCCAGCTCCGTCGAGCCGATGGCCTGCACGAACCGGGGCTGCAGCTCGTCTGGGGGCGCCGGCACGCGCCACACCTGGCTGAAGCGATATCGCACCGGGCAAACCTCGAAGTCGTGAAGCTGCGAAAAGCTGAGCTCGACCCCGGAGGCTGGCGCGGACTCAGCCGCCGTTTCCGGCGGGCGCAGATGTTCGAGCCGGTCGAGCACCGCGGCGACAACAGCTGGGCCGGCATCCACGTGGCCGTTGGCCGCGCGCGTGACAGGCAGCTCGAGCTGCTCGGCTTCGACGACCGACGCGGATTGCGGATTCGCCAACGCCCAGCTCAGGATCTCCGCGAAATGGTCGTGTTCGTCGANGCCGTTGACGCCGACGTCGCGAGCGGTCTGTTCCTCACGCGTGGCCGTGACGTAAAGCGCGTCCTTGGCGCGGGTCAGTCCGACGTAAACGATTCGCCGCCGCTCGCCGATCGCCAGCGCCACCGCGGGAGCGCCGGGCGAAGTCTCCACGTACCGCGGATGTTTCTCTCCGCGCCAGTTCTTGATCACGAAGCCGAGGCTCTCGGGATCGAAGAAGAGCCGCTCGGTGTCTCTCGGCCTGGGCGGCCGCAGGTTGACCAGGAAGACAACCGGAAACTCGAGGCCCTTGGCCGAGTGGATCGTGAGCAAGGAAACCGCTTCGGCACGCGCGGATTCCTCGGCCGCCTCGCCGACCGGCAGCTCTGCGTCGATCACCTGGTCCAGGTGCCTCACAAAATCGCCGATTCCCGCGAGCGAAAGGTCGCGCTCGAAGCGGCCCGCGAGCTGGAAGACCTTGCGCAGGTTGAGCAGGGCGCGGGGACTGCCATCGCGCTGGGCGCGGAGCTCTGCCCAACGAAGGTAACCACTTTCCTCGAGCAGGCGGTTGAGGACGTCCGCCACTGTCAGGGCGTCTCGAAGCCGACCCAGCCGGTCGGTCAGCTCGACCAGGTGGACGGCTTCGCGCGCGACCTTCGGATCCATCTCTGGGAATCCTTCGCGACCGGATTCGTCGAAGCAGTCGCGCAGCCGCATTCCCGAACGGCCGGACCTTCGCGCGGCAAGCCGGTACATCCCGCTGTCAGGCAAGCGGACGATGGGGCCCTGCAGGATGCGCACGAAGGCGCCGTCATCCATCGGGTTGTCGGTCAGCCGCAGGAGCGCCAGCACATCCTTTATCTCCTGGCGATCGAAGAATCCAGACCCGCCGCTCGTGACGTATGGAATTCCCTGGCGCCTTAGCTCGTCCTCGAACTCGCGTGGAAGCATGCGAATCGAATGGGCGAGCACAGCGATGTCGGCGAACGCCCGACCCGATACGTGCAGGCGCCTGATCGTCTGCGCCATCGAGCGGGCCTCGGTCCGCGAGTCGGGCGCCATGATCACCGTCACAGGCTGCAACACCGAGCCACGCGTTGCGACCAGGTCCGGCTCACCCGCGAAATCCCTGTCGCGGCGGATGAAATCCGTGGCGCAGTCGAGGATGCCCTGGTACGAGCGGCGGTTGTGGGTCAGCGGCAGCCGCCGTCCCGGAAACCTGCTCCTGATGTTCTCGATCTCGGCGTCGCGCCAGCCGTAGATCGACTGCTTGGCGTCGCCGACCACCGCCACGTTCCCGAAGCCGTCGGCGGCCAGGAGGCGGATGAGGTCGAGCTGGATGCGGTTGGTGTCCTGGAACTCATCGACCAGCAGGTAGCGGAACCGTTCGCGGCAGCGTGCTCGAAACTCGGGCACTCGCTCGAGCGATCCGATCACATCGAGGATGAGGTCGTCGAAGTCGCGGAGGCCGGCTGCGCGCAACGCCTCTTCGTACGTCTTGTAGATGACGAACAGAACCTCGATCGCTTCGAGCTCGGCGGCTGCGGGATCGGGCCCTCCGGATCCATTGGTCGCTTGACCGTTGGCGCGGGCGCTCCAGTGATTGGAATGAAGCTCCACGGCGCGGTCGCGGAATCCATCGGGAGTGATGCCCCGGCCCTTGAGCTTGAGCAGGAACCGCAGGCCGGACCGAAGCAGGTCGTCCAGGTCTTCGACCGCCAGTGCCGTAAACGAGTCCGGGTCGAACGGCGCCGCTGCGCCGCTGCGCAGGCCGGCGAGCAGGTTCTGCTCGAACAGGCGCTGTCCGGTCTCGTCGAGCACGCGCAGCTCGCGCGGCGCTCCGACAAGGTAGGCGAACTCGTCGAGCAGCCTTGCGCAAGTGCCGTGGAACGTGCCGATCCACGCGCCGTCCAGCACCTCTGGACCCAGCTCCGGTCGCCGCGCTCCAAGCTCCCTCGCAATCCGCTGCCTGAGCTCCTCCGCCGCGCGGTCGTTGAACGTGACTGTGAGGATGCGATTCGGAGCGACGCCGTGCTCGACGAGCCAGCAGAAGCGCTCGGTGGCCGTGAACGTCTTACCCGTGCCGGGCCCGGCCGCGATGAGAAACGCTCCTTGCGGTCCTGCGTGCGCGGCAGCGGCCTGCTCGGGGCTCAACTCGATCGTGCTTGGGAGGCGCGTCGCGCTCATTCGGGGGGAGCACCCCCGTATGGGCACACTGCGGCGTGCGGGCAGCTGCCGAATCGCGTCACGCACGTGCCGGCCAGCTCACGAGGCGCCGGCTCGAAATGACCGGCCTTGATCCGCCCGATCGCGTCCACGACGATGGCCCGGCTGCGGTCGAGGTCTTCATTCGTCAACAGCTTCTCGCGGTACTCCTTCAACCCTGCCGCACGCCCGACGCTGAAGATGACCTGGCGCATGTCGCGCCAGACCCATTCCTTCGGGTACCAGAGCGACAGGAACCTGGGCTGGAAGCCGAGGGGCTTGCCCTCCTCGTCGAATCCCTCCTTGCAGGCGATGTAATAGAGGGCGAGCTGCACGTCGTACAGCTCGGGCCCGAAATACGCCTCGTAGGCGTACTTCATCGGCTTGCCCGCGCCGGTCTTGTAGTCGACCACCTCGACCTCGCCGTCGCCGACATCGTTGACCCGGTCGATCTTGCCGACGATGTCGGATCCATCGAGCTGCAGCCGGAAACGGCGCTCGGTCGCAAGCGTCCCCAGCCGGCGGATCTGCTGCATGCCGGTCACGAAGCGGATGTAGTTCGTCAGCAACGAGCGAACCTGGCGCTCTTCGCGCTTGCGGTCGAGCACGCCCTCCATGTGCACGAGGTAGCTCTCGAGATGTACCTGCAGCGCAGCCTCGAGCCATTCCGTCTGATGCTCGGAGTCGAGAGGTCGCCATTCACCTTCTTTGGCGTGGAAGTCCTCGAGCACCTTGTGCAGGAACCCTCCGCGCTCCATGGCGACCGAGCGCGGCTCCTCGACCAGGCCGGGGTGGTGGTTGTACCAGTACAGGCGCGGGCACTTCAGGTAGTCGTTGAGCGTGGTCGGGCTGAAGTGATCGATCTGAACCGTGGTTGGATTGCGATCGCCTCCATAGCTCTCGAAAGGTTCTCCAGATTCGGGGTCAGTTAGAAACGCGACGTCGAGACCCAGGGCCGCCGCCCGCGCGGGGACGCCATTCGTAAGCGCCGATCTATGCGATGCGAGCAGAACCTCCGCCTCTCGAGGCAGGAGCACATCGCCCGGCTGCAGCCGCGACGACCCTCGCGTGAACGAGCGTGACTCCGCCTCCGGCGCGGCCATGGCGAGAAACGCCGACGGACCGGCCTGCCGCAGGTAGGTATCGGCGTACGTGATGTAGAGGCGTCGTCGCGCGCGGGTCATCGCGACGTAGGCGAGCCGCGCCTCCTCCGCGAGATGACCATCAGGGTCGGAAGGCCACGACGGCATGAAGCCGACCTTGAATCCCTCCAGCCAGGCGCGGTCCTGCTCGTCCAGCAGCGGGTGCGGGCGCGCCGCCAGCGGAAACAGGCCGTGCGCAAAGCCCGCGCAGAAGACGACCTCGAACTCGAGTCCCTTGGCCTGGTGCACCGTCATCACCTGGACCGCATCGCGGCGCCCGGAGGCTGCTTCGCTGTCGTCCGCCGCGGAAGCGAGGAGCGTTTCGAGCGATCCCGAGATGTCGGAGAGCATCGGCTTCGCGCCGGTCAAACGCTCGTGAACAGCCTCGATGGCTTCCAGGCCTTCGATCGCGGCGCGCAGGTCGGAGATCGCATCGGCGCGCTGCTCATCCGGCAGCTCGAGGTCGAGGAGGCGGCGCATGGCGCCGTCTTCGATGAGAACGGAGTAGGCCAGGGCGGCCAGCGAGAGCCTCGAGACGCGGCCGAGCAGGTGCTGGCGCGCGACCATCGCGGCGTGCAGGCTCGCCAGCTCTTCGTCGGAGAGAAAGACCATGTAGTCAGGTTCGGGGCGATCCTCACTCGGGGTTTCGCCGGCCCACGGAAGCGGATAGCGCTGCGGGTCGCGGGCCGCCAGCGCGTACATGAGGCGTCGCATCACGCGCAGCAGCGGCCGTCCGCGTTCGCGCGCCGACGCCCGAAGGCGACCGAGGGTTCGCGCGCCTACCCCGCCGAGGCTCGAAGCCAGCGCGCCCTCGAAAGCCTCGGGGTCGTCGGGCCGCCGCAGCGACTCGAGATATCCGACCAAGAACCGCACGACTTCGTTGCGCGAGGTCGCCCCCGACCCTCGCACCTCGTATGGCACCGCGAGCGCGCGCAGCGCCTCTTCAAACGGGGCCCCGAGTGACGTCGTGCTGCGCAGCAGGATCGCGAAGTCGCCATAGCGCAGGCCTGGCGACTCGACATGCAGCCGCTTGATCTCGCGCGCGACGAAGAAGGCCTCGTCGACGGGATCACTCTCACGAGACACGACTACTGCGGGCGGCGCGGAGACGGCCACGGTTCGGATGTGCCGCGAGGGGCGGCCCGGATGGGTCGCGACCAGCAGGCGCTCGGCGCCGTCGAGGGCCTCTTGCGAGCAGCGGCGGCAATCCTCCAGGCGCTGCGTGGCGCTGCCATAGACAGCCGCGAAGTCACGGCTCAGCAGGCGAGGAACGGTCCCTCGGAACCCGTAGATCGATTGGTCCGGGTCGCCGACCACGACCAGGCGTGGGCGCGCCTCGGGCGGGGCGACGAGCTGGAGCAGCTCGAACTGCGCGGGGTCTACGTCCTGGAACTCGTCGACCAGGATAAGGCGAAACCGGGCGTGCAGGCTCTCGCGCAGCGATGCATTTGACTGGAGCAGCTCGATCGCACCCGAGATCAGGTCGCGGAAGTCGAGCATCCGCGCGTTCTGCAGCCGGATCTGGTACGCCTGGTAAACGGAGGCCAGCACGCGCAACCGCTCGCCGGCATTCGCTTCGGCGGCAAGCAGGAGCGCCGACGGATGCACGAGGTTCTGCTTCATGAGCGCCACGAAAGTCAGCACGTCTTGCGCGAATGCGTCGGAGCGCCGCACTCCTTCAAGCGCTCCGAGCACCTCTGCGTCGAGCTCCTCGAGGACGCGTCGCATGACGAGCCATTCCTGGAAGCCGTTGAGCAGCAACCGGTCCCGATCCGGAGCATGCTCGCGAAGCAGGCGCGCACAGAAGCTGTGAAATGTCGAGATCCACGCCTCGCCGTACTCGTCGTGCAGCCGCTCGTCGATGCGCCGCGATATCTCGGCCGCGGCGCTCGTCGAGAAGGTGAGCACGAGGATCTCACCGCGACCCGCCACGCGTTCCCGTACGGCCTGCTCGTAAAGGTCGACCAGGGCATGGGTCTTACCGGTGCCCGGTCCGGCGAGCACGCGCAGTGGTCCGTCGATTTCGTGGATGTCGAGTGGCAAATGGTTCCTTGAGTGGCGCGCGGGCGTCCTGATTATGCGGGGGCCCGGGTCCTCAAGTCAGCCGCGCTTGTAAAGGGCCGCCAGGCCGTCACCACGAGTGCCAGCAGCAATACGGACTCGATCAAAGGCCAGCGGTTCAAACCCGGACCGCCGCTTGGAAGGAAGAGGAAGGGGCTCGCGACCAACCAACCCAGGGCCAGGGCGATGCGCCATGCCACGTCGGTGCGCTCCTCCCACACCATCCACGCCGCGCCGGCCAGCAAGCACAGGTCGGAAGCGTGCAGGTACGGAGAGACGATCAGGGAACCCACGATGCCGATGGGCATGACAAGCCCCGGCGAGGCTCGTAGCCGGTAGGCGGCCGCCAGGACCATCCCCACGATGAGCACGCGCAGCATTGCGGCGACCACACCCGTTGCGCCGATGGCCCCTTTGAGAGTCAGCGCGTCCGCTCCGCTCGGCAGCGGCGAACGCAACTGGTTCACATAGCCGGACAAGCCGTGGGGGCCGAGCACCAGCAAGGCGATCACCGCGAGCACAGCGCTCGCCGCAAGCCATGCGGCGAACACCCGATATCGCCCTGCGACGAGCAGCGCCACAGGTACCAGGATTGCCGTGTTCGGCTTGAGGAAGATCACCGAGAGCAGAACGCCTGCTGCGATCTCCTTGTCGTCGCGCGCGAGTCGCCATACCACCACGACTCCCGCGGCGACGAGAGGGACGACCTGGCCGAGGTTGATTGAGTACAGCACCCACCAGGGTGCGAGCGCTCCGACGACGGCGATCCAGCGGGCCGTGCCGGTGCTCACGCCCGACCATGCGAGGGCCACCGCAAAGGCCAGGAAGCTGAACACGGCCCAGATGCCGAATGCCGTCCAGTACGGAAACGCCGTCAGCGGCGCCGCCAGCCACGCCACCGTGGGAGGGCTGAGGAACGGCTGCGCGTACTGGCCGGGCACGAGGTGTCTCTGCGCAGCGGCGACCAGGCCCTGGTCGTAGAGGTGCGACCACCCCTGCTGGAGCCCGACCACGGCGGCGGCCAGGTAGGTGTGAAAGTCGATGCCGATGCGCTGCGGGTGGTGCAGCAGATCAAGGACGAGCGCGATCAGCACCACGGCGAGGCCAAACCACGACCAGGCCCGGCGAGACTTCATCACCGCTTGACGTTACCGCACCGAGGTTAAAGTCACTGGTCGATGACCCGGAGGCAGCTTGCACTGTGGGCCGGGTTGATCGCCGTCACGATCTTCATCGCCCACCTGCCTTCCTTCCTGCACCGGCTCCTCGATGGAGACGAGGCGGTCTACGGCTCGATCGCGGCACTGCTGAACACCGGTGGAGAGCTCTACGGGCCGGGCGGCGTGGACAACAAACCTCCGGGCATCTTCTGGGTCTACGCGGCGACCTTTCGCGCTGCGGGCACATATCAGATGAGCGCCATCCATGCAGTCGGCCTGGCCGTGATCGCCGCGACTTGCGTGCTGCTGTTTGTGATGGGTCGCGACCTCGGCGGATCCCGGACGGGGCTGCTCGCCGCCCTCTTCTACGGCATCCTCACGGCGGCAGGCAATCCGCGCCTCCTGGCCACGAACACCGAGGTATTCATGGAGCTGGCGCTCACCGCGTCCGTCCTTTTGATGTTCAGGCGCCGCTGGCTCTGGTCGGGCGTCCTGCTCGTGGTGGCGGGCGCGTTCCGGCAGGTGGCGGCCGTCAACGTGCTGCTGGCCGCAGTGGCAATCGTGTGGCTCGAGCCGCCCGGCAATCGATGGCGAGCTGCTGCCTGGTTGGCCGGAGGGGTTGGGGGCGCCCTGGCCGCCGGCGCTCTTGTTTTGGAGCTGACCGGCTCCCTTGCCGGTTTCTGGCGCTGGACGGTCGGCAGCCTGTACGGATACGCCTCGACGACCTGGATTCCAAGCTATGTATGGCAGCGGGCCAGAGACAGCCTGGTGCCGTTCGTGGTGGACATGGCGGTGCTCTGGATCGCTGCGATCGCACTCGCGACGCGGTGGCGGCGCCTCGATCGGCTCGAGAGGTTGGTCCTCGTGTGGCTGTTCGTCGCGATGATCGGATCGATGGCTGCGGGTCATCTCTCCTGGCACTACTTCATCCAGGCGATGGGACCACTCGCGCTGGTGGCCGCTCTGTTTTTCGCGCGCTTTTCGCTGAAGAGATGGGTCACCGCGGTGGCCGCCGTCGGGATCGCCGTCCCCGCTCTCGCCTGGTGGGCTTACGACATGGGCGCCGACCCGCTGACGTATGACTTCAGCCCACCTGCGCCCCAGCACCAGCTGGTGGCGTCCTACATCCACGACCACACGACGCCGGGTCAGCGCGTCTTTGTGTGGGGCGATTGGCCCGCGCTCTACGTCGAGTCCGACCGCCTCATGGCCGGTCGATTCCCCGGCTTTCTTCGAGGCTTCGACCGCGGGTCTGGAGTCCCTCCCAACAACTGGGACACGACGTCTGACGTGTGGCCCGAGCTGCAGTCCGACCTGGGCGCGCATCCACCGGCGCTCATCGTCGACACGGCATCAGCCGGCTGGAGCGACTTCTCGATGTACCCGATGCGCAACTATCCCGTGCTCGCGAACCTGGTGAACAGCAGCTATCACGTCGTCGCCACGGTCGACGGCGTGTTCATCTACGCGCCCAACAGTCCGTGAACCACCGACGTAACCGGCAGCGGTGGCACAGTGACACGAACCGGCAACGGCGGCACGGTCACATGGACCGGCAGCGTCACGCTGGGCACCGAAATGTCCGGCAGCGCAACCTGGACCTCAGGGACGTTTGGCGCCGTCACGTTGGTAGATGGCGCGACGCTCTCGTTGGCGTGACGCATCGACCCCGGTTGCTGGGGCAGCACCTGGTCAGCGTGCCCCGCCACGACCACCGGAACGCTTGTCTGTTCGACGTTCGCGCGCGGCGCCAGGGATGTCGGATGCGCGGCCAGTACCACTCCCGCGGTCGCGGTTACGAAGACCAACGCCCCCGCTTTGACCCACACCTGAGCGCTGGTGCCGTTGGACGAGTGCGCTTCGCTCAGCCAGCGTCCACCCAGGAACATGGCGAGCGCGTAGATCGCCCTCCGGCCGGCGGACCGGCCGCGCTCCACGTGCTCGCTGATGCGAGCGATCGCCTGGCGCAGCCCTCGCTCCACGCTGCTGAGCGTGATCCCCAGGCTCTGGGCAATCTCGCGGTTCGAAAAGTCGCTGAAATATGCGAGTTTGATCAGCTGCCTCTGGTGCGGGGACAGCGAGCCGACCGCCTCGCCGACCGCCTGGCGCACCATCGCGCCCGAGAATCCCCTCCAGCTGCCGTGAGGATCGACGCCCTCGCCCATCCCCTCGACGAGCATCCGTTTGAGACCTTTGTGAGCGCCCCGAACGCGCCGCCGGTAGATCGGCCCTTGCCGGATTCCGGTCATGAGCCAGGTACGCCAGGAACTGCTGGCGGCTGTAGGAACCTGGCTCTCTCCTGCGGGGGCGGCTATCGACATCCTTTACTCCGCTGTTCACAGAACTCCCAGCAGCCTCAAACGACTCAGAACATTTTAATCGTGACCCGAGCGTCGCGGTCGCTGATCTCGTCGACCCGTCATCCTTGGAGTTCACGGGCAGAAGTAGTCAAAGGAGACTTCGAACCGGATGACCTCAGGGTCCGCCTCGCTCAAGCGTTCAACGCGCCTGGTCCTCACGGATGTTCCTGACAGCTGGGCGTGGATCCGCACCGACCTACCGGTCCGCATCCTGCCTTTCGTGGTCGCTTTCGCGATCGCCTATGAGCTCATCCCGCGCCGCACCGCGCTCGGCTTGAGCGCGGGATCGTTGGGGTTCCAGCTTGTGTTCGCCGCAGTGGCGGCGCCATTGATGTTTGCCGCCGCCGTCTGGGTCCAGCTGAGGCTGACGCGCAGACGCGGCGCGTTGAGCGTACCGGCGAACCCGCGCGACGCCTGGTTCCAGGCGGGCTTCTACGTCGTCAACGGACCGGTCGAGGAGGCCTTTTTTCGCGGCCTCATGCAAGGCGGGATCGGCCTCCTGTGGGGAGCCCCGGCCGGCTTTGCCATCGCTACGTTGACCTACGTTCTCTATCACCGGCTCGGCCGCTGGCCGTGGCCCGACACCTTCGCGACGGCACTGGTGGGCGTGCCGCTGGGGCTTGCGTTTTGGCTCCTGCCTGGCCCGCCGTCGCTGCTTGGGGTCTCGATCGCGCACATCGCCGCGACATGCGGCTTCCTCGGCCCGGGACCCTACCTTTTGAAAAGGCTGAACCTGGTCTAGGCGGTTGCTGAACCTCGACGATCAGCAGCGCCGCACCCTGGTCTGGGCCGGTCTGGCCGTCGTGCTGACGGCCTTCGACGGCTCGGTGCTCGTCCTGGCGCTGCCGGCGATCGCGTCCGATTTCCACGCCCGCACGCCGGCGCTTTCCAATCTCGGGTCCGTGCTGGCGATCGGGGCGCTTGGGGCGCTGCCGCTCGCGGCGCTGGCGGATCGTTTCGGTCGCCGAAGGCTGATCGCCGTAGGAGTGGCAGGCTTCTCGATCGCCAATTTCGCAAGCGGCCTGGCGCCCTCTCTCGAGGCGCTGGCCCTGCTGAGGCTGGTGGCGGTCTGTTTCGAAACGCTCGTGGGAGGGGTCGCGACCGCTCTCGTCGTTGAGGAGGCGCCCCCGGCCCGCCGCGGCCAGGCGGTGAGCGTGCTGGCGCTGCTCGGCGGCCTGGGCACCGGCATCACCGTGATCAGCTATCCGCTGCTGGCGCCCCACTGGCGCTGGCTGTTCCTGGCCGGAGGAATCGGCACTGTTTTCGCGCCGTTGATCTGGTTCCGGCTTCCGGAAGGCAGGACGTGGCTGGGCGCCCACGTGAGCGGTTCCGCTCTTCGTCTCCTCCTGCAGCCGGCCTGGCGCCGAAGGGTCGTGGTCGTCGGCGCGATGACCGCGCTGCTTGCCGTGCTGTTCGAGCCCGCAGGTCTCCTGTTCACCGTCTACGCCACCGACTCCTTGCACCTTGTTCCCGCGGCGATCAGCGTCCTGATCGTGGTCTCAGCAATCGCGGGCGCGGCGTCGTACCTGGTTGGCGGCTACATGACCGACCGGTATGGCCGGCGAGGACCTGCCATCGTGCTCACGATCGCAGCCACCATCTCAACCAGTCTCAGCTTTGCCACGGCGACGGTCGGCTTTTACATCGGCAACGTCCTCTGGAGCGCGTTCGCCAGCGCCTCCACCCCGGTGTTCGGCGCCTGGACCGCTGAGCTGTTTCCGACGCGAGCCCGAGCCACAGCCGAGCTCACGGCATCGCTCGCCGCGGCCGTCGGCAGCGTCGTCGGCCTGCAGGCCGTCGGCTACCTGGCCCCGTCCTCCGGGTTGGGACGCGCGATCGAGCTGTGCGGCGTGGCGGCGATCGCCGGCGCTCTCTTGCTCTTCCTGCTGCCCGAGACCAAGCAAGCGCCGCTCCCTGATTAGAGTTGCCAGAAATGGATCACGCACGTGCGGTGGTCGTGGGTGGCGGCATCACCGGCGCGAGCGTCGCCTACCACCTTGCCAAGGCTGGCTGGGGCGATACGGTCCTGGTCGAAAAGCACGAGCTGACCAGCGGGTCCACCTGCCACGCCGCGGGCCTCGTGACGCAGTTCAACCCTTCGCCAACGATGATGCGGTTCCGCCGATACAGCATCGAGCTGTACCAGGAGCTCGGCGTCTTCGAGCAGGTTGGTGGCCTGCGCTTTGCCTCGAGCGAGGCGCAGCTGAAGGAGCTCCAGCGTGGCGTGAGCCGCGCGCGCGGGATCGGTCTCGACGTCGAGCTCGTCTCCGCCGAAGAGTCCGCTCGCTTGATGCCCGCGATCACCAAACGCTCGCTGTTTGGTGCGGTCTGGGTCCCGAGCGACGGCCACCTCGACCCGCACACCGCGACTTACGCGCTTGCCACAGCTGCGCGAAAGCTCGGCGCCAAAGTGTTGACACAGCGCCGCGTCACGGGGATCCAGCTCGGCGCCGGCGGCGAAGTCAAGGCAGTCGAAACCGACGCCGGGAGAATCGAGACGGACGTGCTGGTGATCGCCGGCGGTATCTGGGCGCCGCAGGTGGCCGCCATGGCCGGCGTGTTCATCGTCTCGACACCGGTCGACCACCAGCACGCGGCGCTGATCGCGGTGCCCGGCCAAGAGCTCCCTCACGACATGCCGTGCTTCCGCGACCCGGACAACCTCGTCTACGGAAAGTCAGAGGCGGGAGGCGCCGTCCTCGGTGGATACGAGGCCGACCCGGTCGCACGATGGATCGACGGCGTCCCCTGGGACCATGCGGGGACCTCCCTGCCGCCCGACCAGGCCAGGTTCGAGCCGCTTTTGGCAGGCGCCGCGCGCCGCTTTCCATTCATGGGTGAAGCGGGCATCGTCAAGCTGGTCTGCCACCCGGACGCGATGACGCCGGACGCCAACCCGCTCGTGGGTCCGGTCCCCGGCGTCCGGGGCCTGTACCTGGCCGCGGGTTTATCCCTGAACGGGTTTGGCGGCGCCGGTGGGATTGGGCGGTCGCTGGCCGAGCTGATCACGACGGGCGAGACCGAGCTCGACCTCTATCCGTACCGGCCATGGCGATTCGGGCCGGTGCATCGGGACCATCGCTACGCGGCCGAGCTGGCGCGCGAGGCGTATCGCTACTACTACTACCTGCGCTATCCATTCGACTCGGACGAGTGGGGCAGGCCGCGCCGCACCAGCGCGCTGCACGAGCGGCTGCAAGACGAGGGAGCGGTGTTCGGCGCCAAGCACGGGTGGGAGCGAGCCGAGTATCTCGAGCCTGGCAAAGCGTGGAGGCGTGCGGGCGCCGACCAGCGCAGCTTCGGCTGGGCGAGGCCTCCATATTTCGACGTGCTGGCCGAGGAGCACCGCGCGTTCCGCGAGCGGGTCGGAATTATCGACATGACGTCTTTCGGGAAGATCGACGTCCGCGGCCCGGGCGCGGCGGCGCTGCTCGAGCGAGCGGCCGGAAACCTGGTCGACAGGCCGCCCGGCTCAGTCGTGTACACGCAGCTGCTCGAGACCAACGGCGGGATCGCCGCCGACGTCACAGTGACCCGCCTTGCCGAGCAGCACTTCAGGGTGGTCACCGGCGCCGGATATGTGAACAGCGATCTCGGCTGGCTCCGGCGGCAGGTGCGCGATGAAGACGCGCCGGTCGAGCTGCGCGAGACGACGGACGAGCTGTCGGTGATCGGGATGTGCGGACCGAACGCGCGTGACGTGTTGGGACTGGTCACGGACGCCGACGTGTCCGAGGCTGCGTTTCCGTTCATGCAGGCCCGGCAGATTCGCATCGGTGGCGCGGCAGCTCTCGCGCAGCGCGTCACGTATGTCGGCGAGCTCGGCTGGGAGCTCTATCTCGAACCCGGTTGGGCGGTGCAGGTTTGGGATCGTCTTATGTTGGCCGGGCAAGCGTTTGGAATCCGGCCCGGCGGCTACCGCGCCCTCGACTCGCTCCGCATGGAAAAGGGCTATCGCTACTACGGCACCGACCTGACCTTGCTCGACAACCCGTTCGAGGCCGGGCTCGGCTTCTGCGTGCAGCTGGACAAGGGCGAGTTCAACGGGCGTGAATCGCTGCTGGCCGCACGCCAATCCGGGATCAAGCGGCGCCTGCGCACCCTCGCCGTCGGCGGCGACGAGTACATCACCATCTACGGTGGCGAGGCGGTGCACAGCGAGGGTCGCGTGGTCGGGCGCGTCAGGAGCTGCGCTTACGGCTTCACGGTCAAGAAGAACCTCGCGTACTCCTACCTGCCTGTCGAGATGAAGCCAGGTGGAAGCGTGGAGGTCGAGGTCTTTGGGCAGCTGGTCCCGGCGACCGTGATGACCGACTCGGTGCTCCCCAGGCAGGACGCCAGGCGATGAGCGCGACGCCGGTCGACGATGCTGTCGCCAGGGTTTCGCTCTGGAGGGGAGAGGACGTGAAGGTCTCGCAGCTCTCCGGCGGCCTGACGAACGAGAACTACCTGGTCGAGGTCGCGGGCCGGCGTTACGTGATGCGGATTCCCGGCCAATCGACGGACCTGCTCTCGATCGACCGCGCCAATGAGGTGTACAACACGAAAGCGGCCGCCGGCACCGGCATCGGGCCGCAGGTGCTCGAGCACGTCGCCGGGCTCGACGTCCTGGTGCTGGAGTTCATTCCCGGCCCGACCATGTCCGCCCGCACGCTCCAGTCCAGGGAGATGGCGGCGCGCATGGCTTCCTCATTCCGCAGGCTCCACACCTCTCCGCGGTTTCTCAAGGACTTCGACATGTTCCGCCTGATCGACTACTACCTCGGAATCGTCGAGAAGCACGAAGTCAGGATCCCGGATGACTATCGAGACTGGCTGCCGGTTGTCGCCCGGATCGAGCGCGCCGTGGCCGTGGGCGCTCTTCCAACAGTCCCATGTCACAACGACCTCCTATGCGAGAACTTCATCGACGACGGTCAGACGCTGCGGATCGTCGACTACGAGCTCAGCGGAAACAACGACCCCTGCTTCGACCTCGGCAACACGGCCCAGGAGGCGGAGCTCGACCCAGAGCTGCGCGCCGCACTGTGCGCGGAGTACTTCGGGCGCGCGGATGCGCGCCAGCTCGCGCGGATGAACCTGTTCGCGCTCATGTCGGACGTCGGCTGGACGCTGTGGGGCGCCATCCAGGCCAGGATTTCGGCGGTCGATTTCGATTTCGCGGGCTACTACAGGGGCCGCTGGGAGCGGGCTCTCGAGGTCATGAGGTCGGCGCGCTTTGCGGTCTGGCTCGAGGAGGCCACCGCGCAAGACAACGTTTGACGGCATCTCTGGCCGGTGCTACGGTTCGCGGCGGTATATCGGTCGCATATCGGTCGTCCTGAGGGGAAGGGGTACGTCAGGGGATGGCTTCGGCAACGCCGGTCATGGCGCTGGTCGAGAGCGACGGGTTGGCTCGCTCGCAGAGCGAGGAAGCGTACCTGCGCATCCGCGAACGCATCGTTTCGCTGGACATGCCGCCCGGCTCCGTGGTCAACGAGAGCCGCCTCCGCGAACAGCTGAAGATCGGACGCACGCCGATCCGCGAAGCGCTGCAGCGCCTGGCGCGCGAGAACCTGGTCCGGTCGATCCCCCACCGGGGCACCTTCGTCACCGACGTCAACATCACCGACCTCGCCCGCATCACCGAGGTGAGGGTCGTCCTCGAAAGCCACGCCGCACGCCTTGCGGCAGAGCGGCTGACCACCGCCGATCGAGACTCGTTCGCACGGCTTCTCGAGCGGCTCGAGGAGGGCCCGAGCCTTGACCAGCGCCAGCTGATGCGACTCGACCAGCAGATCCACCGCGAGATCTACCGCGCGGCGCGCAACCCGTTTCTCGAATCTACGCTCGAGCGGTACTTCAACCTCAGCCTGCGGCTCTGGTACCTGGTGCTCGACCGCGAGGTCGGGCTGCGCGAAGCCGTCGAAGAGCATGTCGAGCTGCTGCGGGCCATCCTCGCCGGCGACGGACCGGGCGCCGACGATTCGATGCGACGCCACGTGACCGGTTTCGAACGTGAGATCCGCAAGGTGCTCGTGGAGAGGTAGATGCCGAAGATATTTTTTGCCACCGACCTGCATGGTTCCGAGATGTGCTGGCGGAAGTTCCTGAACGCCGGGCGGTTCTACGACGCGGACATCCTGATCTGCGGCGGCGACATGACCGGCAAGGCGATCGTCCCGATCGTCCAGGAGAACGGCCACTACACGGTTCAGCTCGGCGGCGAAAGCCAGTCGGTCGAGCCGGCGCAGGTGCCGGATGTGGAGGCGCAGATCCGGCGCAAAGGCTACTACCCGCTCCAGATGAGCCTCGAACGGCTGCACGAGCTGGACCAGGACCCGGCCAAACGAACGGAGACTTTCCAGCAGGTGATGCTCGACGGCGTCGACCGCTGGATGGCTATGGCCGCGGACAAGCTGCGCGGGACGGGGATCCGCATTTTCGTATGCCCTGGCAATGACGACGAGATGGAGGTCGATGACGTCATCCGGCGTTCGGACGTTGTCGAGCTCGGCGAGGGCCGGGTGCTCGACATCGACGGCTTCTCGATGATCTCAACCGGTTGGTCGAATCACACGCCGTGGAACACCCATCGAGAGGAGACCGAAGAGAAGCTCGGAGAGCGCATCGAGGCGATGGCGAGCCAACTTCCCGATGCCTCGAAGGCGATCTTCAACTTGCATTGCCCTCCGTTCAAGTCGGGCCTCGATGAGGCGCCCGCGATCGACGCGGACCTGAGGCTGCTTCACGGGGGCCGGGCCCTCCGCCCGGTGGGTTCCACCGCGGTGCGCGCGGCAATCGAACGCCACCAGCCACTGATCTCGCTGCACGGCCACATTCACGAGAGCAAGGGGGCCGTCAAGATCGGAAAGACGCTCTCCATCAATCCGGGAAGCTCGTACGAGGAAGGAATGCTTATGGGCGCAATCGTTCAGCTCGACGCCAAGAAAGGAATCAAGAGCTACCAGCTGGTCAACGGATGAAGAGGTAAGGAGGAAGCAATATGGCCGATGCAACAATGGGGACTCCGGGCGCGGCAAGGCCCGGTCTGTTCCTTCGCAACGCTACAGGCCTGGTCAAATCGTGGTCGACCTTCGACGCATTCGTCTATTCGTTCTGGTCCGTGAACCTGATCACGCTCGGCCTCTACGGCATGTCATACGTCTACTTGGTTCCGGACGGCCAGCTGCTGGCTGCGATCATCGGATTCGGAATCCTCACCACGTTTCTCGTCGCGACCTACGCACTGTTGGTGAGCGTAATGCCGCGTACGGGCGGTGACTACGCGTGGCAAAGCCGCGTGCTTGGAGGGGGCGTTGGCTTCGTCCTTTCCATCACGGGGTGGTGGTTCACTCTCTTCCTCTGGGCACCGATCTACGCCAACATCTTGAATGTTCAATTCCTGCTTCCTCTTGCGTACACGCTCGGTTGGTCGGGCGTCGCCACCTTCTTCACCAGCCAAACGGGGGTGTTTGTCAGCTGTCTGCTCGTTCTTGCCTTCGTCAGCGTCGTCGTAACCGTGGGNATGGAGACGTACGCTCGAATCCAGAAAGTCTGCTTCTGGATCGGGGTCGTTGGTCTAGTCGTGGTCTGCGGCCTCCTCCTGTTTGCAAGCCAGAGCGATTTCCAGGCCGCCTTCAACCGCGAAGCGACCACGCTGTTCGGCGCGAAGGCAGGCGCCTACCAGGCGACGATCGACGCAGGGACCAAGGCCGGCTACGCCCCTCACGATTTTGGAGTCTTCAACCTCGGCCCCATCTTCCTGGTGATGCCCTGGCTGGCGTTCTACATGCTTTGGCCTAACTGGGGAGCGACCCTCTACGGTGAGGTGCGCGGCGCCAAAGACGTACGCAAGCCTTTCTGGAGCATGTTCGCCGGCCTCTGGGTCACAGTTGCCCTCGTCGGGCTTGTCATTCTGCTTGTCGTCAAGACGATGGGCTGGCAGTTCTACAACGCGGCCAATGCGGCCTGGTATGCGGGCACAGCTCCGGTTGGGACGTGGCCATATCCCGTGATGTTTGCCGGCTGGCTCGTCGACAACCACTTCTTCCAGGTGGTTTTGCTAATCGTCATGGGACTCTGGTTCTTCGGCTGGGCCGGAACGCTCTTCCTTTCGTCAACCCGAGTGATCTTCGCCGCAGCGTTCGACCGGGTACTGCCCTCATGGGCGGCCAACATCTCCGCTAAGCGGCGCGTGCCGTACGGCGCGCTGATTCTGATGATCGTGCCATCGATCGTGCTGAGTGCGATCTGGGCCTACAGGCCAACCTTCCAGAGTGTCTTCCTGGACGCAACTGCCGTGCTTGCGCTCACGTTTTTGGCAACCGTCATCGCTGCGATCATCTTGCCCTGGCGGCGCAAAGACCTCTATGACGCCTCTCCGATCGCCGGCTACAAGGTTGCCGGGTTGCCGCTGATCTCTGTCGTCGGCGTGATCACTGCGATCTTTCTGGGCTTCCTACTGTTCGAGTGGTCGTTCAACGCGAATGACCTTTACTTCACCACCTTCACGTCGACATGGAGCTCGGTTTGGTATTTCGTCGCGACCTACGTCGTCGCGATCGTGATCTACGTCGTCGCGCGCGTCGTCCGGAAGCGCCAGGGAATCGACCTGGACCGCATCCACCACGAGATTCCGGTTGAATAGCAGTTCCACGGCCGCCGGGCTTCTGCCCGGCGGCCACCTCTTCTAGACGATGCTGGAATACACCCTCCGCACTTACCAGATCCCGACCCGTCTCGTGCAGCGCCTTGGCGCGATCAATGAGCTAGGCAACGAGGCGAGTCTCCTCGGCATGCGCCGGCCCTTGCTGGTCACCGACGCAGGCGTCAAGGCCGCGGGCCTGCTGGACACCGCGCTCCAAGCCCTGCGCGGCTCAGATGTCGAGCCGGTCGTCTTCGACAGGGTCAAGGCAAACCCGGGCGTCGACCTGGTCGATGCGGGCGCGGCCGAGTACCGCGCACAGGGGTGCGACGGCCTGGTCGCGATCGGCGGAGGGAGCTCGATGGACACCGCCAAGGGCATCGGCGTCGTCGCCGTGCACGACGGCAGCATCGTCGACTACGAGTGGGGCCACACTCCGATCCGCTCGCGCATCCCGCCGATGATCGCCGTCCCGACCACGGCCGGAACGGGCAGCGAGGTCACCCTCTGGGCGGTGATCACCGACCCCAAGCGCAAGATCAAGTTCAACGTCGGCGGAACATCGGACATCGCATCGTGGGTCGCGCTGATCGACCCGGAGCTGACGGTGAAGCTCCCGGCGGGAGTGACAGCCGGCACCGGGATGGACGCGCTGGCCCACGCCGTCGAGTGCTTCACGATGGTCTATCACCAGCCGTTCACCGACGCGGTGGCCTTGCTTGCGATGGAGTACGTCGCACGCTACCTGCGAGTCGCCTTCTCACAGGCGAACAACCTCGAGGCGCGCTATCACATGAGCGCGGCTGCCATGCTGGCCGGCCTGGCTTACGGGACCGATTCCGCCGGCGCGGCGCACGCCATGAGCCAGACCGCGGGCGGAGTGCACGACGCGCCGCACGGCGCGCTCACCGCGCGCCTCCTCGGACCGGTGATGGAGTACAACTACGCGGGCGAGCCGGAGCGGTTCGCGCGCATGGCCGTCGCGTTCGGAATCGACACCCGCGGCGCTTCAATGTGGGAGGCGGCTGAGATGGCGGTCGATTACGTCCACCAGCTGGCTGATGACGTGCAGATCCCAAGCATGGAAGAGCTCGGTTTCAGAGAAGACGAGATCCCCATGCTGGCCGACAAGGCGTTCGCCGATCCTCAGACCATCGGCAACCCCCGCGACGTCGACGCCGCTGCGTACCGCCAGATCTACAAGCGCGCTTTCGATATGGGAAGCAACCCAACTGGAGCCAGGTAAATGACCATCGACGTCGCCCGCACAGTGAAGAAAATGTTTGTCGACGGCAAGTGGACGGAGTCGGAGAGCGGGCAGCTCTTCGAGGCCACCAGCCCGGCGACCGGCGAGGTGATCGCCCAGGTCCCGAAAGGCACGCGCGCCGACGCGAAGCGGGCGGTCGAGGCCGCGCACAAGGCTCGCTCGGCGATGGCCGCGCTGAAGGGCTTCGAGCGGTCGAAGCGCCTGTACCGCATCGCGGATGCGATCGAGAAGCGCCGCGAGGAGCTCGGCCGCCTGCTGACGCTCGACCAGGGCAAGCCGCTGTTCGCCGAAGCGCTGGGCGAGGTCGACGAGGCCGCCGAGTACTTCCGGATCGCAGCCGAGGACCTGAAGCGGCTCGAGGGCCACGTCCTGCCTTCCGCGAGCCCAAGCAAGCTCGTGCTCGCCCGCCACTACCCGCGCGGCGTCTACGGGATCATCACGCCCTGGAACTGGCCCCTCACCATGGCGGCGGAGCTCATCGCGCCGGCGCTCGCGGCCGGCAACACCGTGGTGTGGACCCCGGCCACTTCGACGAGCGTCATCTCGGTCGCGCTGATGGAGTGCCTCGCGGAAGCGGATTTCCCGGCGGGCGCCGTCAACCTCGTCACAGGTCCGGGCGCTGAGGTTGGGGACGAGGTCGCCGGGCATCCGCTGGTGGATGGAGTGGGGTTCGTCGGTTCAACCGAGACCGGAGCGTCGGTCGCGCGAAGGGCCGCGGGCAAGCACGTGATGCTTGAGCTCGGAGGCAACGGTCCGATGGTGGTCTTCGCCGACGCAGACATCGGTCACGCGGTGGAAGGCGCCATGGTCGGCTGCTACCTCTGCGCGGGACAGAGCTGCACGGCCGGTGAGCGGATCCTCGTGCAGGAATCAATCCGCGACGAGTTCGTGGCGCGCCTGGCGGACGCCGCCCGCGCGCTGCGCCTCGGTGANCCGTTCGCACCTGAGACGACGCTCGGGCCGCTGAACAACGAGGGCGTTGCGACAAAGATGGACGAGCACATCGCGGACGCGGTCAAGCAGGGCGCCAAGCTGGTCCTCGGCGGCGAGCGCGCAGATGGCTTTCCGACCCGCCTCTACTACCACGCGACCATCCTGGACGGCGTCGAGCCGTCGATGCGGGTGAGCCAGGAGGAGACGTTCGGCCCGATCGCCCCGATCATCAAGTTCCGCGATGAGAAGCAGGCTCTCACCCTCGCCAACGACTCGCCATATGGGCTGCTCGGCGCGGTTTACACAAAAGACCTCTCGCGCGCGCTCCGCTTCGCGGATGGGCTCGAGACCGGTTGGGTCAACATCAACGAGTCGACCAACTACTGGGAGGCTCACCTGCCGTTCGGCGGCCGCGCCGGCAAGAAGAGCGGCATCGGTCGCGTCGGCGGACGCTTCGCGCTGGAGCAGATGACCGACCTGAAGACGATCGTCATCGAGATCGAAGGCGCTTGACCTTGAAGTCCCGGCCGTGACTTCTCCACTGGAAGATCCCATCGCCGAGGCCGGACGCATTGCCGGGGCCGCGGAGCTCAAACAATTGCGACTCAAGTTGCTGGGTGGCGCGGGCATCCACCTTCACTCCGCAAGCGCGCAAAAGCCGCCGCTGAAGCGAAAGTACGGTGACCTCGATTACGCCATCGCGAAGCGTGATCGGAAGGGAGTGCTCGATCTCTTTCCCTCCCTGGGCTACGAGGCGAACGAGCGCTTCAACCTCATGCAGGGAGACCGGCGCCTGTACTTCTTCGACTCGCACAACAACCGCCAGGTCGACGTCTTCATCGACGTCTTCCGGATGTCGCACGTGATCGACCTGCGCGGGCGACTCGACCACGATGGTCCGTGCGCAAGCCCATCCGACCTCCTCCTGAGCAAGCTTCAGATCTACGAGATGAACCGCAAAGACCTTGTCGACCTGGTCGCCCTTCTGCTCGACCACCCGGTCCAGTCCGGCTGGGGGGACGAGGTCATCGATTCCGGCTACATCGCGCGCGTGGCGGCCGATGACTGGGGGATGTACCGCACGCTCCAGGTCAACACCGAGAAGCTGCGGGCAACGCTCTCCGAGCTCGACGTGGACCGTGCGGTCGTGAGCTCGAGGCTGGACGAGCTGTGGAAGGCGGTCGAGGCGCAACCCAAACCGATGAAGTGGAAGCTGCGCGCGCAGGTGGGCGACCGCATGCAGTGGTATGAGCTGCCGGAAGAGGTCCGGTCCCCCTACCAGCCGGAGTAGCGATGGCAGGGCTCCCAACTCACGCCCGCTGCGTCGTCATCGGATGCGGCATCGTCGGCAACAGCGTCGCGTACCACCTCGGCCTTCTCGGCTGGCGTGACATCGTGCTGCTCGACAAAGGACCTCTTCCGAACCCGGGGGGATCCACCGGGCACGCCTCGAACTTCATCTACCTGGTCGACCACTCCAAGGAGATGACGGCGTTGACGATCGACAGCGTCCGCCAGTACAAGGAGAATGGCGTGTTCATCCAGTCGGGCGGAATCGAGGTGGCGCGCACCAAAGAGCGGATGCAGGAGCTCACCCGACGGATGGTCTCGGCCAAGTCGTGGGGAATCGCGCCCGTCTCGCTCGTCACGCCTGCCGAGGTGAAGGACCTCGTCCCGTACATCGAAGAGTCGATCATTCTCGGCGGCTTCTATACGCCGGGGGTGGGGGTCGTCGACTCGCTGCGGATGGGCACCCTCATGCGCGAGCACGGCCAGGGCTCGGGGGCCCTGCATGTCTCAGCGAAGACCGAGGTGACGGGCATCGACGTCGCTCACGGGCGCGTCCGCCGCGTGCGGACGACCGAAGGAGACATCGACACCGAAACGGTGGTGATCACTTGCGGGGTCTGGAGCCCGCGTATCGCCCGCATGGCGGGCGCCCATATCCCGCTCACGCCCGCGGTGCACCAGATGATCGACGTCGGCCCGGTGCCGCGTTTCAAAGGCGCCAAGAGCGACATCGAGCATCCGATCGTCCGCGACATGGACACCAACATGTACGAGCGGCAGGCCGGCGGCGACCTGGAGATCGGCTCCTACGCGCACCGCCCAATCCTTTACGACCCGGAGGACATCCCGCCCATCGAGCAGGCGGCCCTGTCCCCGACCGAGTTCCCCTTCACGCAGGCCGACTTTGAGCAGCAGATGCAGCACGCGCTCGAGCTGATGCCCGAGATCGTCGGCGACGAATCGGTTGGTGTGAAGTACGCCATCAACGGCATCCTGTCGCTCACCCCGGACGGCATGCCGGTACTGGGCGAGTCGCCAGACGTGAAAGGGCTCTGGGCTGCGGCGGCCGTATGGGTCAAAGAAGGTCCGGGCACGGGCAAGGCGATGGCCGAATGGATGGTGCACGGAGAGTCGGAGATCGACCTGCACTCGTCTGACATTGCCCGTTTTCACGAACACCAGAAGACGCGCGCGCACGTGCGCGCGAGAGCCGCGGAGGGTTTCAACAAGACCTACGGCATCGTCCACCCGAGTGAGCAGTGGGCCTCCAACCGCAAGGTTCGCCTTGCTCCGTTCCATGTGCGCGAGAAAGAGCTTGGGGCGACCTTCTTCGAGGCGGCCGGATGGGAGCGGCCGCAGTGGTACGAGTCGAATGCGCCGCTGCTCGAGGAGTTCGGCGACCGCGTAACCCGGCGCACCGCGGAGTGGGAATCGAGATGGTGGTCTCCGATCATCAACGCGGAACACCTGGCGATGCGCGAGCGCGCCGGGATCTTCGACCTCTCCGCATTCACGATCTTCGACATCGCCGGCGCACGTGCCCTGGAGTCTGTGCAGTGCGTGGCCCTGCGGCAGATGGACGCGCCAGTGGGTCGCGTGGTTTACACGCCGGTCTTGAGCCCGAGCGGCGGCTTCAAGTCGGACCTGACGATCATGCGGCTGAGCGAGGATCGGTTTCGGGTCGTGACCGGAGGCGCGGCCGGCATGTCGGACCGCAAATGGTTTCGGGACAACCTCCCGGCGGATGGCTCGACACAGCTGTTCGACCTCACCTCATCGATGACGACCATCGGGCTGTGGGGCCCGCGGGCGCGGGAAATCCTGGCCGGCGTGACCTCCGATGACGTCAGCAACGAGGGCTTCAAGTTCGGGACGTGCAAGACGATCGAGGTGGACACGCTGCGAGTGCTGGCCTCTCGCATCTCATACGTCGGAGACCTGGGATGGGAGCTCTACATCCCGATCGACCAGGGATTGAAGCTCTGGGACCTGCTGTGGGAGGCCGGCAAGCCATACGGGCTCACGCCGTGCGGGATCGGCGTTTACGGCACGACGGGAAGGCTGGAGAAGTCCTACCGCGCCCATGGCAACGAGCTCGAGACTGAGTACAACGTGGTCGAGGCGGGAATGACCGCACCGCGCGTCAAGGAGGAGGATTTCATCGGGAAGGCGGCTCACCTGCGGCATCGCGATGAAGAGCCCGCCGCCATCATGTGCTCGCTCACGGTCGACGACCATCGGTCGCGCTCGGGCGAGAAGCGCTACATGCTGGGTCGCGAGCCGATCCTCACGCGCGACGGCAAGCGCATCGTCGACAGGCGCGGACGGGGGTCGTACGTGACGAGCGCGGGCGCCGGGCCGTCGGTGGGCAAGCACATCCTCATGGGCTACCTCCCGCCAGAGCATGCGGTGGTCGGCGAGAAGCTGGCGGTCGAGTACATGGGTGAGCGGTACCCGGTGACAGTGGCCGTGGCGGGTGCGACGCCGCTGTTCGACCCTGAGAACCTGCGCATACGCGCTTGAAAACCCCACGAAAATGAGGGTTCTCGCGACGATCAAGCGGGTGCCGATCACCGGAGGCCGGATCGTGCTCACCGAGGATTCGCGCGCCATCGACACGCGCCACCTCGGCTTCACGATGAGCCCGCACGAGGAGTGCGGAGTCGAAGAGGCGGTGCGGATCATCGAGGCCAACAAGGGCGATTCGGTGGTGCTGACCCTTGGGCCGCCCGAAGCGGTCGAGCAGCTGCGCGACGCGATGGCGCTCGGAATCGATCGGGCAATTCATCTGCAGACGGATGGATCCGAATGGGACGGTGAAGCCACCGCCGCCGCAATCACAGATGCGATCCGGGCTGATGAGGCGGCTGCCGGGCCGTTTGACATCATCTTCTTCGGCAACGAGTCCGCCGACTCGGGAGGTTTCCAGGTCGGCATCCGCGTCGCGTATGCGCTCGGGCGGCCGTGTGTGACGGGCCTCAAGAAGGTGACCCTCGAAGGCGCCGGCGTCCGCTGTGAGCAGGAGGTCGAGGGCGGCCGCGACGTCTACGAGGTGCCCCTGCCTGCCGTGCTGACGGTGAAGGAGGGCCTCAACCTGCCGCGCTACCCATCGGTGCCCGGCAAAATGCGTGCGCGCAGCAAGCCCGTGGCCGTCAGCACACTCCCCCGTCCCGCGCCGCGCCTGGAGCTGATGAGGCTGGCCGTCCCCGCCGGACAGGGCCGCCGTGCCGAGTCGCTGGGCAGCGGCGCCCCCGCGGCGCCTGCGGTCGTCGACTTGCTTCAGAAGGCCGGCGTCCTGTGATTACCCCATGAGCGTGCTTGTGCTGATGGAGGAGGGCGACGCGTCGCGGCAGATGCTCACCCTCGCGCGCAAGTTCGGCAATCCCGTGCACTCGGTAGGCATCAATGCCATAGAGCCCTTTGCGCCCGACTTTCTCGCGGCGTTGCTGTCAGCCGTTGCCACCGAAGTAAACGCCTCGGCGGTTTTCGCGGCGGGCATCGAGCGGGGCAACGACGTGATGGCGCGCCTGGCGGCACGCCTGGGCCTGCCCCTTGCTTCCAACTGCGTTGCCGCGACGCCGGGAGATCCGGCGATCGTGACACGGCAGCGCTGGGGTGGCAGCCTGCTCGAAGAAGCCCGGTTGCACAGCCCCCGGCCCCTGATCACTGTCGCGCCGCACACCGTGCCGATCGAAAAAGGGCCTGACCCGGTCGAATTCGACATCGACGCTGTCAAATCGAAGCTCGATCAGACCCTCCTGGCCGTCAAAGTCTCGGAGCACGTGGTGCCCAGCCATGCAGGCGTCTCCCTGGCCGAGGCGAAGGTCATCGTCAGCGGAGGGCGCGGTGTCGGTTCAAAGGAAGGCTTTGCCATCATCGAGGAGCTTGCAGGGCTCCTCGGCGCCGCGGTCGGGTGCTCGCGAGCTGTCACCAGCGCCGGCTGGCGGCCGCACACCGACCAGGTCGGGCAGACCGGGACCAAGGTCGCGCCCGACGTCTACATCGCCTGCGGCATATCGGGCGCCACTCAGCACATGGCCGGGCTGAAAGGGGCCAAGCGCATCCTCGCGATCAACTCCGACCCGCAGGCGCCGATGATGCAGAACGCCGACTACACAGTGGTCGGAGACCTGAAGGAGATCGTGCCGGCAATCTCTGCTGAGATCCGCCGGGCGCGCGCGGGGCGCATTTGAAATGTCGGCGTTGATCGCGATCGACGCCGTCGCGCTCGCAGTCGCATTGATCATTGCGGGCTTTCTCTTCAGCCGTCGTGCGGTGCTCCTCTTCCGATTGGTCCGGGCGGGCAAGCCCGCGGCCCGTTTCGGAGACGTGCCTGCGCGGGCGAAGGCCGAAGCCGTCGTGGTGGTGGGCCAGAGCAAGCTGCTGCAGCGCCTCCTGCCCGGGCTGATGCACGCCGCGATCTTCTGGGGATTCCTCGTCCTGTTCCCCACGATCCTGATCGCGATGATCGGCGCGGTCCACCCGCACGCGACCCTGCCCTGGCTCGGCGCCCAGGGCTGGTACGCGCTGCTCGTCGATGTGTTCGCGCTGCTCGTCCTCCTCGGCGTCATCACGGCGTTCGTCATCCGCAAGGTGCAGCGGCCGAAGCGCTTCGTGGGCAGCCACATCGGCGAGGCCGATCTGATCCTGGCCATGATCGCCGGCATCGTCGTCACGCTCTTGCTCTGGCACTCCTCGCAGATCGCCCTCGGATTGAACGACTACCCCGCGAGCTGGGCGCCCATCTCAAGCTCGATCGCGACGCTTCTCAGCGGCCCCGCGGTGCCATACCTGGAGCGACTCGCGGTCTGGGCCCACGTCCTGATCATCCTGAGCTTCCTCGTCTACCTTCCTTACTCCAAGCACCTGCACATCGTGGTGGCGGCGGTCAACGTCTACTTCGGGCGCACGCGCGCTCGCGGCCGGCTGGAGCCGATCGACTTCGAGCAGCCCGAGGCAGACGTTCGATTCGGCTCGGCGCGCGTCACGGACATGACCTGGAAGCAGACCCTCGACACCATGTCGTGCACCGAGTGCGGGCGGTGCCAGGACGTTTGCCCCGCCTACGCCACCGGCAAGGCGCTGTCGCCAAAGCTCCTCATCATGGCGATCCGCGACCAGGCGATGGCGGAAGGCCCGAAAGCGCTGGCAGACTCCACGTACACGCCGCCGCCGATCGTGCCGAACGCGGTGACCGACGACATCGTGTGGGACTGCGTGACCTGCGGCGCGTGCGTGCGCGAATGCCCTGTCGGCATCGAGCACATCGACCACATCATCGACCTGCGCCGCAACCTGGTCATGGTCGAGTCGAGGTTCCCGGAAGAGGCGGGGACGATGTTGCGCGACGTGGACAAATCATCGAATCCCTGGGGCAAGCCCCAGGCCGACCGCACCCACTGGGCAGATGGACTTGGAGTCCGCATTCTGCAGCCGGGCGACGCTGCACCGGAGGTCCTCTTCTGGGTTGGCTGCGCCCCGGCCTTCGACGAACGGGCGCGCCAGGGCGCCGTCTCGACAGCCAAGCTGATGCTGGCCGCGGGCGTCGATTTCGCGATCCTCGGCCCGCGCGAGGCGTGCACGGGCGACCCCGCGCGGCGGATGGGCGACGAGTACACCTTCCAGCGCCTCGCCGGCGAGAATGTCGGCACTCTGAACGAGGCCGGAATCAAGAAGATCGTGACCACGTGTCCGCACTGCTTCAACTCGATCGGCAACGAGTACCCCGACTTCGGCGGCCATTACGAGGTCGTACACCACACGGAGTTCCTGGCCGAGCTCGTCCGCGACGGAAAGTTGAATCCTCTAGCGGGCGACCAAAAGATCACCTACCACGACTCGTGCTATCTCGCCCGGCACAACGACGTGCGCTCGCAGCCACGTGAGCTGGTGGCGGCGGTCGGACAGGCGATCGAGATGCCGCGCAACCGCGAGCGCACGTTCTGCTGCGGCGCCGGCGGCGCGAGGATGTGGATGGAGGAGAAGCAGGGGCGCCCGATCAACCAGGAGCGCGTACGCGAGGCGGCTGAAACAGGCGCGGAAACGCTGGCGGTGGCATGCCCGTTCTGCACAGTGATGCTCGACGACGGCGTCCGCGAGACGGGCGCAAAGCTAAAGGTGATCGACCTGGCGACGCTGCTGGCAGAGGCTGTCGAGAAACGACGAGCGCAGTCGACCTAAGGGGTGGGCTGCTCGACCTCTAGACGAATCACGTGGCCGTGCGTAGCGAAAGGTCCGTCATCACGCGGGTTACCGGTTACGACCTCGAAGCTGATCCAATCGTCGGACCGCGTCTCCCGCACGAACGAGGCGAGCTCGGCAACACCCCCGAGGATGGACCAGACCGATTGGCGCAGCTCGCGTCGTGAGCGCTTGGTGGAAGAGCGGAGGCGTACCCGCAGCGCACCGTCAGGCTCGACCTCGACCGACTCGACGACCAGGCCGGAAACCTCCACCCGTTCACGAAGTCCGGGCAGCAGATGGGTTTCTGGATCCTCGGCCACCCAATCTTCTGAGCCGGCAAGTTCGACGAGCTGCTGGATCGCCGGCAGACTGGCACGGGCGTCGGCGACTCCACGTCCGCGCTCGTCAGTATCGCAACGGCGCGATGTCATGGCGTCAGGCTACGACTTGTCTCCGGCGACTCGGAACAGGACGCGGTTCGAGGACGGGTCGGCCGCGGCCAGACCCCCAGCTTCCTCAGCAAGGAGGACGTTTCCGTGTTCCAGTCGACCGATGACATCGTCGAGGTCGCGCTGCGTGGGCAGCTCGATCGTGTAGCGGCGAAGACCCGCTGATCCAGGCGGCGCCGGTCGCGCACCCTGGCCGGCCCACGTGTTCAGGCCCACGTGGTGGTGATAACCGCCGGCGGACACGAAGCCGACGCCGGGCACGTGGCCCATCACATCGAACCCGACCAGGTCGTGGTAGAAGCGGAGGGCGTCCTCGACGTCCGCCACGTGCAGATGGATGTGGCCCATCTTCGTGCTCGCGGGCATCGGCTCATCCAGGTTGTCATCCTCGCGAAGATGGCTGAACAGCTCCTCGAGGTCGATCGGGTCTCGCCCCGATCGCGTGCGACCGTCTTTGTCCTGCGCAAAGAAGGTTCCGTTCGCGAATCCCATGGTTCCGTCCTCGGGCGTTTCAACGTAGATCTCGATGCCGTTCCCGTCGGGATCCCAGAGATAGTTCGCCTTGGTCATGACGTGGTCGGTGGGGGACTGATCCCAGCGCAGGCGGCCAAGGCGGGCGATCACACGCGCGAGCTCTCGCCTGTCGGGCACCACGATGGCAAGGTGGTAGAGGCCGGAGGTTCTCGGCACGACCGGCCGCTCAGCGTCGGGGTGCAGCACCACGAGCTCTCGCCCGGCGGCGCCGAGCCGGACTTCCGGGCCGCGCGAGCTCAGCGGTGTCAGGCCGACGTAGTCGCGGTAAAACCGGAGCGCCCGCTCCCCGTCTGTGACGGAGAGCTCGACGGCGCCCACCCCGGTTTTCGCCGCGATCGACTGGGTCTTCATCCCATCATTTGGTACCCGGCCGCTGCCGGAACTATTCGCCTAGAGGCGCCTCTAGCTGAGGCCAACGATCTCGCCTTTCTCGTTGATGTCGATGCTTGCGGCGATCGGCGTGGTCGGCAGGCCGGGCATGGTCCGCATGTCGCCGCAGATCGGGTAGATGAAGCCCGCACCCACCGAGGCACGCACCTCGCGAACCGGAAGGACCCACCCGGTCGGCGCTCCCTTGAGCTTCGGATCGGACGAGATCGACAGATGGGTCTTGGCGATGCAGACGGGCAGGCGTCCGAATCCGTTCGCCTCGAAGGCGTCCAGCTGCCTGGCGGCGACCGGGTCGTACTCGACGCCGCGCGCTCCGTAGATACGCATCGCGACGGCCTCGATCTTCTCGCGCAACGTCGCCGCGTCCGGATACAGAAACTTGAACGTGCTGGGCTCGTCAGCGGCTGCGGCCACCATCTCGGCCAGCTCGGTGGCTCCTTTTCCGCCCTCGACGAAGTTGTTGCAGACGGCAGACCTCACACCAAGATGCTCGGCCAGCTCCCGTATAGCCCGGTGCTCGGAGGGATGGTCGCCGGGAAACGCATTGATCGCGACCACGGGCGTGACGCCGTGGACCTGGATGTTCTCCACCTGCTTGCGCAAGTTGGCGGCGCCCGCGAGCACGTCGTCGGGGTTCTCCATCAGGAGCTCGGGCGGCAGCGGCCTTCCCGCGACGACCCTGTACTTGCCCGAATGAACCTTCAACGCGCGCACGGTGGCCACGACCACCGCGGCGTCCGGAGCCAGGCCGGAGGTCCGGCACTTGATGTTGAAGAACCGCTCCGCTCCCATGTCGGCGCCGAAGCCCGCCTCCGTCACCAGGAAGTCGCCGGCGTGGATGCCGATGAGATCGGCCAGCACCGACGACGCGCCGTTCGCGATGTTTCCAAAAGGCCCCGCGTGGACGAGGACCGGAGTGTTCTCCAGCGTCTGCAGCAGGTTTGGCTTGATCGCGTCGAGCATGATCACCGTCATCGCGCCGCCCGCGTGGAGGAAGTCCGCGGTGATGGGCTTTCCGTCGCGGGCGAGGCCGATCACCATGCGCCCAAGTCGCTGGCGCATGTCCTGCAGGGAGGTCGATAGAGCCAGCACCGCCATCACCTCTGAGGCGGCGGTGATGTCGAAGCCGGTCTGGCGCGTCACTCCATCTTCGGGCGCGCCCAGGCCGACGACGACGCTGCGAAGAACCCGATCGCTCACGTCAAGCACGCGCC
>JGI12635J15846_10000630_pt1 | contig 30650 bp, 27 predicted proteins | sample BlaSpr_A8_OM2_M2_FD_15846 | JGI IMG/M metagenome (IMG submission 15846)
GCCGCCAGCAGGTCATGCCCGAACCGCAGCCCAGCTCCTGCGACAGCATCTCCCACGGTATGCCGCTGCGGAGCGCGAAGAGAATCCCTGTGAAGCAAGCACGATCAGGCAAACGAGGTCTCCCTCCCTTCGGTCTCCGCTGCTGCCACCCTCACCGCGGTCCTCGCCAAAATCAAACAGACACAAGGTTTTCACATAACTACCGTGCGGAACTTCGGTCTAGTCTGAGAGCAAGGCCGCCCTATCTCGGGCCATCGATGGTTGGGAGCGCGTCGGTCTCAGTAGTCGGCCTTTGTGATGTTGAGTCGCCGCATTTTGTTTTGCAGCGTTGTGCGCTTCAGCCCGAGACGTTCCGCAGCCGCTCCCGCACCGGAGATTCTTCCCGATGCCGCTTTCAGCGCCTCAATGATCGCTTGCCGCTCCGCTTCCTGGAACGTGGATACGGGAGCGGCATTTCGGACGGATGACTTCCGGAGTTCAGCGAGGGGGACATTCAGCTCGTCACCCTGCGTCAGGATGACGGCGCGCTCAACGAAGTTCTCCAACTCTCGGATGTTGCCGGGCCACGGAGCATTGGTCAATGCGTCCATTGCAGGCTTGGGGATTGACTTAATGCGCTTCTGCATTCGGCGCGCCAACCGCGAAACAAAATAGTGAACGAGCAGTGGGATGTCCTCGCATCGCTCGCGAAGTGGTGGTATCTCAATCGGAAAAACATTGAGCCTGTAAAACAGATCCTCACGGAATTGATTGTTGCGGATCATCAACGACAGATCTCTATGCGTCGCGGCGATAAGGCGAACGTCGACACGAATGGTCTTGTTGCTGCCCAGCCGCTCGAACTCTTGTTCTTGCAACGCGCGCAGTAACTTCGGCTGCAACTCCAGACTAATATCGCCGATTTCATCCAGGAACAAACTGCCGTGATCGGCAAGCTCCAAACGGCCGCGCTTCTGCATCAAAGCGCCTGTGAATGCGCCTTTTTCGTGTCCGAACAGTTCGCTTTCGACAAGCCCGGATGGGATGGCGGCGCAATTGAGCCTGACAAACGTTCGGTCTCGTCTTGGGCTGAGGCTATGGATGGCGCGCGCAATTAACTCTTTTCCGGTGCCCGTCTCTCCGCGGAGCAAAACACTAGATCCGGTTGGGGCGACAATCTCAATCTGCTCGAGAACTTTGCGCAGAGCAGGGCTCTTGCCCACGAGATCCTCGAAATTGTATTCCGCCTGGATTTCGGATTCGAGATACAACCGCTCGTCTTCGAGGCGATTTCTCGAGGCGCTGAGTCGTCCATACGCGAGCGCGTTGTCCAAGGCCAGCGAGATTTGTGCGCTGATTTGGGACAGAAGGTCGAGATCTTCCTGTCCGAAGTTGTCAGCGCGTCTACTCCCCATGGCAATACGTCCAAGTGGTCCGTTCGAGGTCCCGAGGGGAATAACCGCCATTGCGGCGATCGATTCGGCCTTCAGCGGTGCGAGAACTGCCGACGGAAGCTTTTCGATCTCCTCTTGCGACCAGATCTCGGGAGTGCGGCTACGCATTTTCTCAAGATCCTGCTCGGTGACTTTACGGGCAGGGATCTCCGCAAGAAAGCCTTGGCTGCCTGGGAAATCGAGAACCGCGCATTCGAGCTGGTTGGACTGTTTATCGATGAGCCAGAAACCGGTGAAGTCATTCCCAAAGTACTTGCGAATCGATGCTGAAGCGGAGCGGAACAGCTCATTGGTGTCCAACTGTGTCACTACCTGATTGTTGATTTCGAGCAGCAGACGAAGGCGATCGCGCTCCTGCGCTAACTGCTTCTGATACAACTCTGCGGCATCGGTGGCGAGTGCGCTCTCTAGCGCGACGGCAACGTGCGACGAAACGGAGGTCATAAGTTCCACGTCGTCGGGGCCAAATTGCCCTGCCTGGGCAGTCGCAAATGTCAAAGCCCCGAGCTTCTTTCCGGATATCGAGATTGGAAATATGTACGCGCTATGCGGGCTCGGAAGCTTCGCTTGCGATGCCAGTTGGGGAATCCTTGAAAGCTCGGCCTCGAGGTCAGGAATGTATACGGGGTTTTGTTCGTCGATTGCTCTTCCCACAGCACTGCCCGCATGCGGAACCTCAGTGCCTATTTCGACGTGATGAGCTTCCGGATCTCGGTCGAATGCCATGAGTCGGACCGAGTTCCCCTTGTCGGACAGGAGGCAAAGACTAACCGAGTCGAAAGCGACAATGCTGGACAATAAACCGCGTAAACTCCGCAAGACAGCTTTCAAGTTGGGCTGGGATGCGATGGCGCCGGACACTTCGAGCAAGGTCCGATACCTGCCATCTGCTGCGCTTCTTGCTTCCATCTCACGCACCGGCATGCTCCTACGCTAGCATACGGCGGATCACACCCAAAAAGTGCGAGCGCCGGAGATGAAGCTCATGTGCGGCGATCGCTCCGATGCCACAAATCGAACGTAGTTGCCGAGAAACTACATAGATACTCAAGTTCTTAGCCGTTACCAAATATATATATTAATTGTAAAACACCGTTTGAGATTGGCCGCAGCGTCGCATGAACGACCCGATCATTTGGAAACCCACTGGTGGCGGGTCGAATACAACACGGAACGACCGCCTGTTCTAAACCGAGTTTCACAGCTACGAGCTGTGATGTAGACTCTCACTCTGCTTGGTACGAAAGACCGGTCAGGTCAATCCGCCGCCGCAGCACTGCCAGTGATCACTCTTCCCGGTTCGTCGCCTGCATGCAAATCCACGGCGGTACAGGTTCGATAAACGCATCAATCTCACTCCGCGTTGACCCTGGCGCAACCCGCTCGGTCACGCTATTCCTTGGTGACGTTGACGTAATACAGATCGGTGGCCACGTCGAATTCGTCCTTCTTAATGAAGTCGGCATCGTCTGCCAGTCGGCAGTGGCAGTGATGATCTGCCATTTGTCTTTCTTTCCCACTCGCTCCGGTATCTGGAAGCTCGGTTCATCCACCTTCCATCGGCGGCGCGCTGTTGACAAGCAAGTACTGCGCTGCATTGTTGGTGCCGCCGGAATAGCTGTCAGTGAAATTGAAGTTCGGATGGTTGAACGCATTCAACATTTCTGCGTAAAGATTCATCCTAACGCGCTCCGAAATCGGAATGTTCTTGATGATCGAGATGTCCGTGTCGATGAGCCGCGGACCCTTGAGGAAAATGGTGCTCGCTAGCTGGCCCGGCGTAGACGACGGCTGGATGGCTCCGCCAGCACCAAACAGAGGGGTGGGTAGAACGGAGACCGGAGCAGACGAGTTTCCGATGAAGTAAACCCCAACCTTCTTCTGCAGTTGCGACGAAATTCCGTTCAGGGTGACTCCTGAGTCATTTTCATCCGGGACGCTGCCGTGACAGTTAGCGGGTTACAATACTTTCAGTGACATAGAACACATAGAACAGCACGGACGGCACTTCAAGTCATTGGAGGTACATCATAGGCACCGTTATTGTGTATCGCGGCCCTGCCTTAGGAGAAACGGATTGACTGTATATCCTACGAATTGACCCGGCAGAGTCAACATTTCACCCGCATCTCTGCATTGGACAGCCCACTCCACGAGGCTGCGATATTGCTCAAACCTATCGATATTGCCTAGCCACTGAGTACCGGAAGAGTTTGTGATCACAACCACATTCGGTACATCGCATGGCCCAACGCAGCCACTGATCGTCAACTGCACCCGCTTGAGCAATCCACGCTTCCGCCACTCGCTCTTTAGCCATTCAACCGGGACCTCAGGCCTTCCATTCTCCGTGTTGCCGCAACAACAACCGCAGCAAATCGTAATTTGGCCGATTACTAGACGCTTGGTCTTGACCGGGCAGTCGAGATGCGCGTTCACTGATTTTTCACCAAACTTGTTTCTGAAGACCAGTTTTTCGAATCCAGCAAAGCGAACCTTTCTTCAATTCCGAAGTCCAACAATTCCCGCTTGAAAATGAGGACTGGCGTTAGTGCGATGTCGAGGGATGCCGAAGACTGCGTGGCAACAGGCGAGTGGAATTGAGAATAAATGCCAGTTCCGAAGTGACGTGGATAAAGGCCGCCAACAGCGGGTTGAGAAAGCCAAAGGCAGCCATTCCGACGCCGACACTGTCCACCACGAGCGTACCTACAAAATTCTGCATGATGATGCCACGGCAGCGTCGCGCAACTTTCAAAGTCTCGACTAGTTTGGAGAGATCGCTGCCGATCAAGATGACATCTGCGCTCTCTCTGGCAACGTCGGTCCCTGAACCCATAGCGATTCCAACGTTGGCTTGGACCAAGGCGGGAGCGTCGTTTATACCGTCTCCGACCATCGCAACTTTTCGATTCCTTGCACGCAGTTCGCTAACCCATTTTGCTTTCTGATCCGGCAGCAGTTCTCCCACTGCCTCGTCAACGCCAAGATTCTTTCCCACCGAGGTAGTTACTTCCTGTGAGTCTCCGCTAAGCAAGATAGTCCTTAGCCCCATTTCTCTCATTGCTGAGACTGCGCTCTTTGCCTCCGGGCGCAGCACATCTGCGATGCGAATGGTTCCCATCAGTTGCCCGCCTCTTGCCACGTATGCCTCGGACGCCCCATCTAATCCGTTGCCATTGATGGGGGGCATCCTCTTAACCCTTCGTTCCATGAGAAGCGCTCGATTGCCGACGATAATCTCTTCTCCGCGATATTCGGCACTCACCCCCTTGCCCGGCGTGTAGGCGAAGTGATCTGGCTCCGCGACCGGAATGCCAAGTTCAACGCCGCGTGCGATGATCGCTCTCGCGAGAGGGTGTTCCGACTTACGCTCCGCGATGCCGGCAGCGGCTATGATTTGCCGCTCTGCAAAACCATTGCTTGATACAACCTCGCGTATCTGAGGTGTCCCGAACGTCAGTGTTCCCGTCTTGTCCAAGAGGACGGTGTCTACCTCGGCCAGTGCCTCCAAGTAGAGACCACCCTTGATGATTGCGCCTTGCCGCGCGGCACGACCGATGGCCCCCAGGATCGCTAGGGGTGTCCCAGCCGCAATTCCGCAAGCTCCCGCAACGATTACTACCGAAATGGTGGATCTCACATTGCGAGTTAGGATAAAGGTGAGAACCGCAGCACCCAGCGCAAAGTACACCAGATAGCCCGCGAGCCGGTCCGCGGTCTTCTGAATTGGAGCGCGCGACTTCTCCGCGTGTTCCACAGCCTCGATGATTTTCCCGAAAGTGGTATCGCGTCCTAACTTTTGCGCCCTGACCTCCAAGGCTCCCGACTGATTGATAGTTCCTGCGTAAACCTCGTCGCCGGGGGACTTCTCGACCGGCATTGCTTCCCCTGTAATTGCTGCCTGCTCCACAAAAGAGCGTCCGCTAAGTACGAGACCATCGACTGGAACGCGCCCACCGGGCTTCACGATTGCCACGTCTCCCAGTTGAAGGCTCTCGGCAGGTATTTCAACTACCTCGTTATTACGTCGCACCGAGACAATTCGTGGCAGGAAATCAATCAGGTCTTGTATAGCGCGTCGACCACGTCCGACCGTCAAACCCTCCAATACCTCGGCACCAAGTACGAAAGCAGTGATAACCAGTGCGGTGAAGAATTCACCGATTGCCAGTGCGGAAAGAAGGGCGATGGTCATGGAGAGTTCCATCGTCATCTTTCGTTCGACAATGTTTTCGAAGGCCTCCTTGAAAATTGGGTAGCCGCCGATCAAGGCCGCGCCGACGCCAATTAAGCTGATTCGGGGAAACGGCTCCCATACGCGAAACCAAACCGCAGCCGCAGCAAGGACCACGAAGACAATGCGGATAATTTCGGCCCATTCAAGACCGTGCTCAGATTCCACGTGCTCTGACACTTCAGGCGGTCTCTCTTGTACGAAATTGCGGCTTTCTGTGGAATTTGGGTGAGTTAAACGCGGAACGCTCATGTGGTCATCCCCTCTTCGAGCCTGCGACCTGTCATTTCAGGTAAGACTTGACCATGTTGATCACTTCGTTTGCGGCTACCAGTTGCTGCGCCGTGGCTTTTTGCTTGCCGTTAAGCACGTGACTTTTTATGTGGCCTTCCAAGAGCTCGGCCATCAGGCTGTTCATCGCTCCTCGGGCAGCACTCATGACTTGCAGAACCTCGGAGCAATCGCGCTCCTCAGTTAGGGCTCTGACGAGAGCCTCCACCTGTCCTTGAATGCGTTTCGCTCTTAGAACGAGCTCGTGTTTGTCCTTGATCGTGTGACTCATAGTTTGCCTTTACCTCTGATAGAGTACCATACCCTGTATGGTATTGTCCGGCTGTCATTTGGCCGCGATTTATAAAGAGTATGGGAACGACGGGAATGGGGCGGAAGCTAACTACTGCCGACCCTGCGGTCCGCCGAAGCCTCGCCGCGACCCCCTGCGGGACGGCCGAGTTCAACGCGGGCCCCGATAGCGGATAGCGCTGTTGTGTGGAAGCCTGCCCACAGGATGCAGCCCGTAAAGATCTCTTTCGGAATAACCGACCATGCGTTTGCTGAGGTTCTTGCGGTATTGAAGGGCGAATTGAAAGAAGGGGACGCGGTGGTTATTCGCTCTGTTGTCTCCAAGAATCAAACTCCCGGTGGCCTGGGTCACTAAGGGCGCACGCTCGAAGATAAATTGACATGGAATCAATGGCCGCAGCTAGCCAATTGACGTCTCCGCCTGCTGCTTTCGACCGAGGAGTCGTCTTACGCGTTGAAGACGTCACGAGTCATGCTGTGATTTTCTTCGCGTCGTTTGACAGGATACGGGCCAAACGACTTTGTCAAGTCGGGGGCCAATCATGTTTGTCAGAGGCGTTCGAGGTGGCGCTTTCTTCAGTTCCGGTGAGGTGTCGCTGCGCTTCGACTCTGGTGCGCCACCGCCCTGAAGGCCCAAGGAGGGCTACCCTTGCTAACCAACGATCCCGGAACACCAGGAAACACGAAATGAGAAATCAATCTTGGCGCCACGCCCTGCTCACGAAGACCGACAAGTCTGTACAAGTCTTCGAGGTCGATTTAAATTATGGATTGGGTGACCGAATCCAGTTGACCTATGAGGTCCCATTGGTCTGGCAGAGTGCAATGTGCAATAGGACAGCCGAATGCGACGGCACGGGGCAATGGCCTGCCCGGTATCAAGTGGCGGTTCATCGATGGTGGCGAAAATGGCTGCAATGTTTCGACATTTCCGCAACTCGAAATCCGTGGTCCGGCGAATTCTGTCAAAGCAGGGCGGGCCGATGGTGCGCGGTTTCTGCTGCCATTCGAGATCAGTAAGAAGCTCGGTCCAGTAAATCTCGACTTTTAAGCAGGATACTTCTTCTCCCTCAACTCGCCCGGTTCTCACAACGAACGCATCCTGGGACTCGCAATGGGTCACAGGGTCACAGAAAAGTTCGAAGCTATCGGCGAGATTTACGATGACAAAGTACCTGGGGGCACCCGATCACGACACCACGTTCGATCTCGGAGGGCGCTGCCAATTTCACAAGGGACGGTTGTTGTTCATGGCTCGCCGTAGTTTCAATGCAAATTCAAGCGGCCAAGCGGAGTCCTTAGCTTATACCGGAATTCAGATTCTACTTGATCGTACGGAAACACGATTGCATTCCGAGCACTGATCGTCGAGGAGCACAAATTGAAAGCATGGAAATTGGTACTGGCTGGCGTAGTCGTGGTTGGAGTTGTGTACTTTCTTTCCGTATTACGGCACGGCTTCCGCGCAACGGATGAACCGACAGCACCGGAGAGGGTTCTCGCTCGTGCAATGCGCAATTGGTCCATTCCGAGCGCCGCCCGGCATGCAGAGAATCCCCTGCAACCGACCGCCGAAAACATTACCGATGCGCGAGATATGTTTATCGCTCGGTGCGCGGAATGCCACGGCAAGGATGGGAGTGGAATCACACAGGTCGGACGCAACCTTTATCCCAAGCCTCCCGACCTACTTTTGCCTGAAACTCAGAACCTCGGGGATGGCGCGATCCATTACATTATTCAGAACGGAGTGCGCCTCACAGGAATGCCCGCGTGGGGCAATGCCCACGAAATGTCAGGAGATAACAGCTGGAAGTTGGTGTTGTTCATTCGATACCTCGCGCATCCAACTCCTTCCGAGATCGCGCAACAGCAGCACGTCTCCAGTTCGGCGAACTACGTAGGTTCCGTTGCTTGTCAGAAATGTCATGCCGAGATTTACGACAGGTGGAAGAAAACACCGATGGCAAACGTAGTTCGAGACCCGAAAGAGCATCCCGACGCTATCATTCCCGATCCAGCCACAAACAACGTGTTCAAGTTTTCAAAAGCTCAGGTCGCCTTCGTTTACGGCAGCCAGTGGAAGCAGCGTTATTTTACAAAGGTAGGCGACGACTATTTTCCGCTCCCGGTCCAGTGGGAAGTTGCGAACCATAAATGGAGCAAATACATGGTCCAGGCTGGGGGCGATTGGTGGGCTGCTTTATATCCGCCGGACAACATGCATCGTCCTACCGGTCCATTATGCGATGGCTGCCACTCGGTCAACTATGACACTCACACCAAACAGGTCGCAGAATGGAATGTCGGCTGCGAACGTTGCCACGGCCCCGGCAGCGATCACGTTGCGCATCCCACCCGCGGCAACATCCTCAATCCCGCGCATATGGATTACGTGGCAGCCAGCGACACCTGCATCCAGTGCCACTCGCAAGGTCAGCCCCTCGCCAATCCGATCGAGGGTAAGTATTACGACTGGCCCGCTGGCTATCATGCCGGCAATCGGTTACAGGATTTCTGGAAGCTGGAGGAACACACACTTGGCGAGCCTGCGAATTTTTATTATTTCCCCGATGGGACAGCGCACAAGAACCGGATGCAGGGCAACGATTTCGTTCAGAGCGTGATGTACCGGCGGGGAGTGACCTGCTTCGATTGTCACGATGTACATGGCACGGGGAACTACGCGCAGCTCCGCAAACCTGCCGAGCAGCTGTGCCTCGATTGCCACGGTCCATCTTCACCCAATGGTCCACGCACGGCGACGATTGAAGAACACACGCATCATAAAGACGGCAGCGCCGGAAGCCAATGCATCGCTTGCCACATGCCCGCGATCGAAACAGAAGGAGTACCCAACACCTTCGTGCACGCGCATACCTTTCGGTTCATCACTCCGGCGATGACCGACAAGTACAAAATCCCAAATCCGTGCACGTCATGCCACGCAGACAAGACGATCCAATGGGCTACCGACAATATGCGCAACTGGAATGAGCGTTCGCCATGGAGGAGCGGACAGAATCCCGCATCAAACTAGATCCGCCTTTGCACCCGTGCGGGCCTCTGTTCCGTCGAGGCTTTCCCTTGCCACCTAATCGACTCAGTTCCTTTACCGCGACGTGATGCATTGTCGGTCGATGTTAAATTGGCGGAAGCGACGGGACTCGAACTCGCGACCTCCGGGGTGACAAGGGCAGCGTTTTGAGGTTTTACAATGACTGAGAAGGCGGCGGGGATTGCCAATCGCCGCGCAAGTCATACAAGATACGCATTTTGTGGGTTGAGAAATTTACCGCAACGAGGGTGCTTGCCAATAGACCTGAAGGAAATTTCATCCTTCGCAGTCTTGCCACCAGGGGCAGCGTCAGCGATATGCTGTCGAACCGCAAAAGAAGGACGCGACTTTGGCCCAAGACAAGGGAAATTTGATTCCAGCACACCATGACCGGTTCCTACAAGAGAGCATTTCAACGCCAAATCACATATTGCATACATCTTTCAGACGCTTCCTTTAGAGCGAGGACAATTGATGAACAGCCTTACGGAATCGCGCCGTGGTTTTCTGAGGGCGACGGGAATGACGGTCGGCGCGGCATTCCTCTCACCTTATGCTGTTATCGCCCACAGCAATGCGCCCACCCAGACCGCCTCCTCCGAGACGCCGAATCATGAATCGAGTTTGCCAGACTACACACTCCACATCGAAACGTCTCCTGTTGAGATTGCTCCTAATCGTATCCTCTCAATGACCAGTTACAACGGGCAGTTTCCCGGCCCACTTCTTCGCATGAAGGAAGGACAACGGGTAACGGTGGATGTGTATAACGATACGGACGTACCCGAGCAACTGCACTGGCACGGGCAAAAGGTAGGAACAGATGTGGATGGTGCATCCGAGGAGGGTACGCCTTTTATTCCGGCGCATGGGAAGCGTCGGATCGTGTTTGTTCCACAACCGGCAGGCTTTCGCTTCTATCACACGCACAACCGGGCGGGCGCGAACCTTTCAGCGGGACAGTACAGCGGCCAGGTTGGACCGGTTTACATCGAACCGAAAAACGATCCTGGTAGGTACGACCGCGAGGTTTTTCTTGTGCTTAAGGAGTTCGAACCAACCTTCAGCAGCGGAGGAGACATGGATCTGGATTTCCTCTCCCCGTCTGCTCGCGTCAAGGCGCTCCAAGAGCAAGGGGAGTCGGCGATGAAAGCTTCGCTCGCCAAGGGTATGGCTAAGGGGTACGAAGTGGGCTACGGCTCGTTCACGATCAATGGCCGCATGTTGGGGCACGGAGAGCCGATCCGCGTGAAGCAGGGTGAACGCGTCCTTTTTCATGTACTGAACGGGAGCGCAACCGAAATTCGAAGCCTGGCGCTGCTTGGCCATTCGTTTCACGTCGTGGCACTGGATGGGAATCCCGTGCCCAATCCGGCGCGCGTCCCGGTGCTCTGGTTGGGAACCGCGGAGCGTATCTCCGCGATTGTCGAAATGAATCATCCCGGCGTCTGGGTAATGGGGGATATGGACAACAATGATCGTAGGCACGGTATGGGAATCATTGTCGAATATGCCGGAGGCTCCGGAAAGCCGCAATGGCTGGCCCCGCCGCCGCGGCACCGCTGGAACTACATGCTTTTTGCTAAACCGGGCAGCACTGCACCTTCGCCTGACGAAACCTTCGAGATGACAGTTGTGAAGGACAATGCCGCTGAGGAAGGCTTCAATCGTTGGACGATCAATGGAATCGCTTATCCCATGACAGGCGCGATCAACCCTGCTGCGTTCCACTTGAAACAAGGAAAGCGGTACCGCATTCACATGCGGAACGCCAGTGATGACATCCACCCGATCCATCTTCATCGACACAGCTTCGAACTCACAAACATCGCAGGAGAGTCCACATCCGGAATACTCAAAGATGTAGTTATGCTGGGTGGCTATCAAGAGGCGGAAATCGACTTTGTTGCCGACAATCCAGGGCTGACGCTCTTCCACTGCCACCAACAACTCCATATGGATTTCGGATTTATGACCCTGTTTGACTACGCTTGATCCTAGCGCCCGTGCCTGGACCAGCCAGGGATTGGAATGCGGAGAGGCGAAACCAACGAAAGGCAATTCTCGGACGCTGACTGTTTGGAGTGCAGTCGCTGTTGTTCGGAATTTTCTCGCGGTCGTATGGCATCTTCTGTTGCTCGTCAAAGTCCGGCCAAGCACACCCAGATTCGTACCTCCGCTATTGATCTTGGTCAATCTCCTTCGTCTTGCCGCCCTTGTTGCGCTTGCAAATGGTTCCCGCAAACTGGCCGCAGCCGTGATCACGGTTCCGCTGGGGATAGAAGCACTCGTCATCGGTGTTTATTCTCATTTGTTGAGTCCCGGAACTGACAACCTATTGCGTATGCCGCCTGGGGAAGTAAGACTCCAATTTCAAATCAGTGTGTTGCTGCTGGTGGTTTTAGCGGTTTTAGGGTGTGGAATCGGTCTTCGTATGTTCGCACGAAACCTGCGTCTAAGAATTTGAAGGAACGGGGGAGACACGACAACGCAAGCACGACGAATCTTCAGCAGCAGCGCGCCACCGGCAACAATTCTGATTCGTTTGTTGGTGGGATGGGTGTTTATGTCCGAGGGGAATCCAGAAATTTCTCTTTCCGACCGCCCTGGGCGTGGGACGATTTACTAAACTTGGGATCCCCGATGCTCAGTTCTTTGCCGCATTCGTCGGGGTGGACGAAATCGTGTGCGGAGCGCCGCTAATTGTGGGGCTATTAACACGCCTTACCTCGATTCCTCTGCTCATCGACATTCTGGTTGCAATTGCGACGACAAAGATTCCGTTGCTCTCGAAAGCGGGGTTCTGGGCCTCGATGCACGAGGCTGGCACAGACTTTTGCATGCAGCTAGGTCTGATATTCCTCCTGATCGTCGGTTGCGGTAGCCTATCTTTCGAGGAACGTCTTTCACGCTAGCGAAACCGTTCCGTTAGCCAATCACGCTCCTCCAAGTCAGGTAACGCTGGCTGAACTCGCCCTCGTCTTTTTGAAGCTTGGCACGATAGTATTTGGTGGTCCTGCGGCTCACATCGCCATGATGGAAGACGAGTTCCTTCGGAAGCGACATTGGATTACCGAAGCCGAATTCCTTGACCGTCTCGCGGCAGCCAGCCTGATCCCCGGCCCCAGTTCCACGGAAGTGGCGATCTTCATTGGACAACTGAAGCGTGGCTGGGCCGGACTGATTGTCGCGGGTTGCTGCTTCATCATTCCCGCCGCGGTTGTAATTACTCTGATCGCTGCCGTGCACGTAGGGTTTGGGTCCTTACCGCGGGTCGCGGGAGTTTTGTACGGCATAAAGCCTGCCGTGATCGCAATTATCTTGCAGGCATTGTGGAGCCTTGCTCGCACCGCTACAAAGACAAAACTTCTCGCAATCATCGGACTGACTGCGATTGTTCTCAACGGCGTGGGGATTGCTCCGCTTGTTGTTCTTGCGATCGCCGGGATTGCCTCCGGTGGGTGGTTGTGGGCCAAGAGGAACAGAAGTGCCGCTCTGGCCGCCATTCCGCTATCCGGACGTTTTGCTTTGCTGGCCGGAACAGCGGCGGCGAGGGCATCTGCTCCCATCACCATGCTTCGACTGTTCTTTTCGTTTCTGAAAATCGGATCGATGGTCTTCGGAAGCGGATACGTGCTGCTCGCGTTTCTCAGGGACGAATTCGTCGATCGTCTGCATTGGTTGTCGGAGAAGCAGCTCATGGATGCAGTGGCCGTTGGGCAGTTTACTCCCGGCCCTGTTTTCACGACTGGCACGTTCATCGGCTACTTGGTGGCAGGGATACCCGGCGCACTCGTGGCGACTGTGGGCATCTTTGTGCCGGGCTTTGTGTTGGTGGCCATAAGCGGATCGCTGCGTCCAATGCTCCGGCGTTCTGCGTTAGCAGCAGCAATATTGGATGGAATGGTGATCGGGTCTTTGGCTCTGATGGCTGTAGTTGCTTGGCAACTAGGACGAGCCTCCATCGTGGACTGGCGAACAGCGATTATTTTGATTGCAGGTGCAGTCTTGCTCTTGTGGTTCCGAGTCAACTCAGCTTGGGTAATTGCTGGTGCGGCCGTGATTGGTTGGCTAGCGCGCCCGTTTTGACAAGTAGAGTTTAGGCGATTAAGACAACCGTCCAGAGATATCTGGATTCGGACGGTTGTTGATCCTTAGCCGAAGGCATATACCTGCTGTTTCCCCGTTCTCCCTTGAAGCGTTTGATCCAGCATGGCTTCGCGAACATGTTCATCTTCTAAGTGCCTTAATCGTGCTGCCAATGATGCCTGCCCAACTAGCCCACCACTCTTCGGTAGGATAGTTTGACGTTGCGCTCACTGCGCAGACTGTTTTGCGGCATTCGTCGACTTCGGGTCGCGAGTTCCTAGTCCGACAACCATGGCCATGTCTTTCGGATACATCACATCGCGGCCGCGGGCCAGAAAGTGGTAATAGATGGACATCGCGGCTCCATACGATCCAAATCCTGCCGAGACCACGCGTGAGCGCGCCGCGATACCCACGACCATTCCCACTAACTTAAATCCCGAAGCCCCACTCACTGCATCGCCGCCACTTTCACCAACGCTCTGTCCCCCCTGTCCCGCATCGGCATCGGGATGCGCCTGCGCCGCCGCCAGCATCACCTGGAATCCGGTCACTAAGTAGCGCGTACGCGGAGTCGTGACTTCAGCGCCGCCTTCAGCATCCAGCTTCAAGTGCTCGCCCTTGGCTACGGCAACGCCTTCCAGATTGGTCTCCACTTTCTGTTCAATCCCGTTCGGCGGGGCAACTTCATGAAACAAAACTCGCAACTGTCCGTTGTGCCCGAGTCGCCGCGCCGGCGCGACCTGCACCACCGAGCCTTTGATCACGCTACCCGCCGGCAAAATCAATTGGTTCGCCGCTACCAGCGGTTCCGTAATCACCGCCTCCACCGGATCCCCCTTCTTCGCAGTGGCTGAACTCAATGCCGTCTCTAGCCGCGCATGCACCACGCTGCCAGTCGGCGGCGGAGCTCCAATGTTCGTCAACCTTTCAGGCTTAACCCTCTCCGTCCCAAAATCCAGCGGCTGCAATAAATTCGCGTTAAAGCTTGTCCCCGCATCAATGTATTGCGGATGCACCGGCGACTGCGCCACCACGAATCTCTTCACCCTGTGCATCTTCCCTGGCTCGTGAATCTTTTTCTGCAAATCGCTCCACTGCTGCTCGATCGCCTGTCGCGTGGCACTCACTTTCTTCTCAGCAGCACCCTGCACCCTATTTTTCTGCTCCGCTTTCTCATTTGCCGCGACAAATCGCAACACTCCATCCGGTGCCGGGGACGCCACCGTATGCAGCGCGATCCGCCGACCATCTCCCATTACCAGTTCATCAAACTGCACATGCACCGCGCGCGCCGGAGAAAAATTCGCATTCAGCGCCTGCGTCGTTCGAACGATTTTCGAGACGCCGTCAATCGCTGATATCTTCCCATTTACGACCGCTCCCGCCGGAATTAGAAGCTTGTCGAACGCATAGACCGGCTCTGTCGTCTTTCCGTGGATTGCCTGCCCAGCCGCTCGCACCCTCACCTCCGAGTCCAGCACCACCTTCAGTGGAGTTCCGGGCTGAACTGTCAGGGAAATGGAAGTAGCCGGCTCTGGCGACAGCAGTGAATTCGGCGGTTGGGGAATGGGGTCTGCGGGTCTGGTCCTGAGAGCTTGACCCCAAAGCAACGGATTGCACATGCAGGTCAGGAGTACTGCCTGAAGCGCCTGACTCGTGGATTTCACTTGGACACCTCAGTCTTGGGCGGGGCTGTATAGATCAAATCATAGCCGCAATTAGGATGTGAAATCCGGCGACGGGCCGGAGATGAACAAATTGTCATCTTCCGGAAAAGGCACAGTAATGTTGCGGACATATTGTGTTTTCGTAGCCCCCTCTACACTAGCGAGGTCATAACATCATCAGAGGTGAAGGATGTTTGAGGAAGATCCTTCGCTACCCGCGTAGTGGTGTCCTTGGCCTCGCTTTTTTGCTTTGTCTGTTCATGGGGTTGGCTCCTTTTGTGAAGGCTCAGACCGCCGACACGGGCGTACTGGCGGGCGAGGTTACCGATACATCAGGCGCGGTAGTGGCGAATGTGACCGTTACAACAACGAGCATAGACACTGGTCAAATGCAAAGCGTGACTACGGGAGCGGATGGCTCTTAATAGGTTTGACGATCTGCGACGCGGCAGTTATCGGCTAAAGTTTGAGGCGGCTGGTTTCAAAACCATCGAGATTTTCTCCACGACCGTGGGTAGCGGCCCAAAGGACGTGCTGGACGAGAAGTTGGAGGCAGCGGAACTAATCGCCGAGCACATCAGGGGGAGCTCCGCTCCAGCACAGCAAGAGAATTTGCCGAACGCTCCGTCCAGCAGTGCGACAGCGCCTTCGCTGTCGGATCTGGGCCTCTCTCCGGAGCAGACTCAGGGGAACGCGAAGGAACAAGCGTTGCTCGACAAGCGGACCCACATGCTGAAGATCCACCAGCGCATGGGCTTGATCACGACGATCCCGCTGGTTGCGACAGTGATCCTTGGTCCCGGAGCCGGCGGCAGGAGTGAAGGCGCCGCAGTTCGCGATTTGCACGTCGCGCTGGGTTCACTCACCGGCGACTTTTACGGCATCACCGCCTACTACGCCATCCGGGCGCCCAGAATCGAGGGGACGAAAAAGCGCGGCCCGATCCGTTTTCACGAAGCCATGGCCTGGATTCACGGCCCCGGCATGATTCTCACGCCAATCCTGGGCGCAATGGCGTTCGATCAGAAAAACAACGGAGAGAAAGTTCACGGCCTCGCCTCGGCTCACGGCCCGGTGGCCATCGTCACTGCCGGGGCATTCGGAGCCGCCCTTTTGTCGGTCTCAGTTAAGTTCTAACCCGAGCTTATGGAAAAGAAAATCCTGATCGTCGTCTTGCTCGCAGCACTGTCCGCGTTTGCAGCCGATAGCCAATGGGTCCTGAATCAAAACACTCTCACGTACCATGTCTCGCAGCCATTGCACCAGAGTGAGGGGATGAGCCACGCAGCGAAGGGTAAGGGCGTTTGCCACGAAGGTCAATGCGAGTTTTTGATCGCTGTGCCCGTTAAATCATTTGACTCGGGGGACAGCAACCGTGATCTTCATATGCTTCAAGTCACCCGCGGCGCGGAGTTTCCCCTGGTCACCGTGCGCACCCGGCTGCCAGAATCGGCCGCCGCATCGTCGACGGTTAACGCCGATCTCGAGATTCAGTTTGCTGGCCAGACCGCCCAGTACAAGCAGATTCCCTTTAAACTTGAAACACGCGGCGGCGAGACTCATATCACCGGCACAATTCCGGCAACACTTTCCGATTTCAAGATTGATCCGCCATCCCTCTTGACGATCGCAGTCAAGAACGAAATGCCAGTGCGCGTGGACACGACCTGGCGTCCGCAGTGATGGCGGCATCGTCAGATCCGGGAATTTCCTGCGTCCTATTTCCTGCATCCTAATCGTTAGGTGTAAAGTTTTGGATCAGCGGAAATCCTATGCGATTGCTTTTGGTAGAAGATGATGCATCCATTCAGCAGTTCTTGAAGCGGGCCCTCGTAGAGGCCGGATACCAGGTGGATACGGCGAGCACTGCGAAAGCCGGAGAGGCGTCCGCCTTGGAAGGTGTCCATGATGCCTTCATCATCGATCTTGGCCTTCCCGATCTGGATGGTTTGGACTTAATCGCCCGCTGCCGCGCTCAGGGAAGTTCGGCACCGGTTCTGATCCTGTCTGCGCGACGTTCTGTGGACGAGCGGGTCCGAGGGCTGGAACAAGGCGGAGACGATTACCTCACGAAACCATTCGCCCTTCCCGAACTGCTGGCCAGATTGAGAAATCTGTTGCGCCGGTCTACCGTTCCTCAGAATGAGTCCGTGCGTCTACAAACTGCCGATTTGCAGCTTGACCTCGTACGTCGCGAAGCACGACGGGGCGAGCACTTGCTGCAATTGACTCCACAAGAGTTTTCTCTGCTGGAATATCTTTGTCGAAATGAAGGCCGAGTGGTGACTCGCACCATGATTCTGGACCACGTCTGGCGGATGCGAATCGATCCCGCCACCAACGTGGTCGACGTCCATATCTATCGTCTGCGGAGTAAGGTTGACCATGACACGCCGCGACCGCTGATCCACACCATTCGGGGTGTTGGCTATGTTCTCAAGCATGCCTAAAACACTACGCACTACCGCGGCTTGGCGGCTTTCGATCTGGACAACTCTGGCGTTCGCGCTCGGAACCGCTGTCGCTTTTTCCATCGTTTATTTCCTTGTTGCTCAGGGCCTTCGCGAACGCAGTGACACATGGCTTAGCGGAGAAGCAGAGGTCCTTGCTCAAGTGTCGGCGGATACTCCCAGGGACCACTTGTACAAGCGGATCGTTGGAGAAGTCGCTGAACTTGCCACTCAGGAAGTGCCCGATGAGCGCAACGCCCGCGGGGAGAGACTAAATTCCGTTTTCTTCTTAGCGATTGATTCCACAAACAAAGAGGCTCCGCTGTGGGTAGGCCCGGACTCCAAGGACACTTTTGTTAAAGCGATTCAAGCCGCGAAGCTCGCTCCGGGCACTCCGCGATCCATATTGGTGGAAGGGTGGCGTCAAACATTTCGAGTCGTTGTGAAGGTGCAGAACGGAAGAACTGTTTATCTAGGACTCTCAGATCGTGGCGCGAAACATCTATTACATACCTTAGCCCGTCGCCTTCTCATGGTCTGGGGCGGCATGTTTTTGCTCGGTTTTGTAATTTCCTACTGGAGCGCCCGTCGTACGTTGCTGCGCGTCGAACGCATTACGGAAACCGTCGCGCGAATTGGCACCGAAGACTTAGAGGAGCGCTTGCCCGAGCCTGCGAATTCGGACGAGATTTCGCGATTGGCCAAGACCTTTAATCTAATGTTGGACCGCCTTCGGTCTTCGGTGAATCAGCTTCGCACGGTTACCGGCGGTGTCGCACACGATCTCAAGAGCCCGGTCACTTTGATTCGTGGAACGCTCGAATCCGCATTATGCAATGAAGGAAACGAGAAGTGGCGCGATTCAGTTGGGGAAGCGATCGAACACCTGGATAGGCTCTTGCAATTGCTGAACACCACTCTGGATCTTGCCGAGGCGGAAGCTGGTGCCCTTCACATGGATCGCAACCCAGTCGACTTTTCGGACATCGTGAGACAACTTGTCGATATTTATCAGCCGGCGATGGCTGAACGACATCACGAGATGACGAGCGACATCGAGAAGCATGTGGTGGTGAATGCTGACTTGTCGCTGTTGAATCGAGTGCTAAGCAATTTACTTGAAAACGAATTGACTCACTTGCCAGTGGGATGCCACCTGAGTATTCGGCTTCATTCGCATGAAGGCTCAGCGAAGCTGGTGATCGAAGATAATGGCCCAGGATTTCCACCTGAGGTAAGCAGTCGAGCCTTCGAGCGCTTCGTTAAGGGAAAGCATTCTCCTGGACACGGGCTTGGTCTTGCATTTGTGGATGCCGTTGTGCAGGCGCACGGCGGCATGGCGAGCGTTTCGGGTCGCGTCGGAGGCGGCGCAGTTATAACCTTGTCACTGCCCGTGAGCGTACTCCAACCGGCGTAATCTGTCCGCAAGCGGCGCTTCACCGCCGAGAGTGTCTGTGGCGAACGGAACTATGCGTTCACTTCGCCGGAGATTTCGCGCGCTGCGACATCTTCAGACGGTTGGATGTTGGAATTCATTGGGCGCGTTCGGCGGCTAAAAACGGCTGCCTTCGCCAGTTTGAAGATAGTTCGGCGGTTTTGGAAAATCATTTTTGGCCACGCCAGGGGGCCCATCATAGGAAAATAGATGCCGCGGAAGCATAGGCGTGCGACGAAGATGTTGATGCGATAACCAAGAGGCTGGTCACTGAGCGAGTCGACCGCTTGGGCCAGCGCTTCTGAGTTATAGGTTTGCTCCCAACCGTATTTCACCTCTGCCTGGGCTTCTTCGATGGTCATCTTGAGCGGCGCGTGAGCCATCGCAAACGGGATGAACTCCTGCCAGTGCTTGGGCCGCGTGAGACGACCCGATGTTTCCAGCCGCTTGTAGAGAGGGGTTGCGGGCAAGGGAGTCAGCAGGCCAAAAATGGGCAGACCTGGAGGCCAGGTTCGGACGCGGGTGAGCGTGCGCTCGGCCACGCCGGCAGTATCGTTGTCCATACCGAAGATAAATGATGTGATCGCGTATAGGTTGCGTCGCGCCAAGCGTTCGAGCACGGCGGCATACTCAGCGGGTTTGTTGAATTCCTTGTTCACGTCCTTGAGATTGGTCGGGTCAATGGATTCCATACCGATAAAGATCCACTTGCCCCCGGAAGCTGCGATTAGGTCGAGGAGCTCTTCGTCGCGCAACAGGTTGGCACTGATCTGCGCCACCCAATGCACCTGGGCTTTGGCAGCTATGATGTCGCGCAGCAATGATTTGGTTCGCTTCACATTGATGGCGAAATTGTCGTCGATGAAAAAGACCGCTATTTGGCCTTTCTCTTTGCGAGCGCGAGCTTTCAGCGTGAGCAGTTCGTTGACGACACTTTCGTTAGTGCGAAAGCGAACGGAATCGCCAAAAAATCCGGTGACGGTGCAAAACTCGCAGCCGTAAGGGCAGCCTCGTCCGGACTCGACGGGCACGATGCGAAAAGTTCCCCAGCCTTCCCCAACTTTCTGGAGCAGTGCGTTCGCGGAATTGGGAACAAGGTTGAACTGATTGAGATCAATTGAATCCCAAGGAATCACGGGGTATTGCTTCAGCGAAGGTTTGCGCTCCTTACCGTCGTCGTCAATGGGCGCGTAGATGTCTTTGAGCTCACCACGAACGGCATCGTTCACAATCTCCGGCCAGGTTTCATCGGCCTCTCCGAGGGCCACGGCGTCAGCGTGCCGGGAGCCGCCATCACGACCGAGGGCCTCGTCCGCTAGTTCGGTGACGTGGGGACCGCCCATGACGACCGGAACTCCAGTGGCACGAACGGCATCGGCAATACGATACGCCTTAGCGATCATTCGGGTCATGGCGCCGATGCCGACCAGCTCGATGTTCTGTTCCCGGACGTATTGTGCGATCTGAGCCTCGTCCATGGGCTGGGCGTTGCCGTCAATCAACAGCACTTCATGGCCGGGAGGAGTAAGGGCTTGGAGCAGGAACATCCAGAGGTGTGGCATGAAGTTGCGAGTCACACCGTTGTCCGGGTTGTAGAGCAGAATTCTCATGAAACCTCTTTACTTGAATTGTGTAAGATTCACCGCGCGGGGGCCGCTACGAGCGATGCCGAATTGGCAATTTTCCTCTTATGCCTGTGCTCTCTCGGTAGAGATCGGACTTCTTCTTGACATGGTTAGCCTCGTCCTCTGCGCTTTCCATTGCGCCTCAGCGTCACCGAAGCTGTCAGTCTCAGCCGCAATTAGTGGCTAAATAATTTGTTGCGCACGTCGGCCAGAACTCTTTTGCCACATTGAAGAACGCATCCAAGGCTATTTGTTGTCCCCATTTATTTATCGTATTTCCGAACGATCGGTCGGCGGCCGGATAGTAGAAGTTGGAGATGCCTGTGCTACGCCATCTCGCGCCAACTCTGATGTGTTGAAATGGGTGCGACCATCGTCGCCGCGAGTGACCACCTCCCGGCTTATTGCGTATCCGGTTCGATTCGAGAATCCTCCCGTGCCTTTTACGAAATACCGAGGATCCTGGTGGAGAGCGACTGGAAATACTCCTTCAGTCATGATGTTGCCAATTGCTTGGTCTGCGAATGCGCCTCCGTAATATTTTGCCAAACCCCTGCGCTCCTGTTCCGAACGAGCTGTACTGCTTCTGTGCCATGGATAGCCCAGCAAAGAGGCCAGCCACTAGAAACGCCGATGGGTCGAAAGAGTCACTCCCACGCAACCTTCATCTTCTCGCCTGGAGTTGAGGGTTTGATTTCCGCCGAGTTTTCGTCGGAACGATAGTGGGGGATTATCCAGAAGATGTGATTCTTACTCGGTTCATGCCCCTGACCATCTTGTACAGCGCTTGATCGACCCGATTGCTTCTGACTTGCGCTCGGCGCATCCAACAAGATCGAGGGTTTCTGACCAATCGCCACAATGCATCCGACCAGGAAATTAGCGGAGATCAGTACACGGCAGGCCATGAGAACAAACGAACACGACGGAGCCCTCCACATACTACGGTTGATGCAAGTTGGCGCGCCTCGTGAGGGAACATGAACAACTTGTCATTTGTTCGCCACGCCGAATTCATTCTGCAGCTGATAATCTGGGTGATGGGACGTTATGAGCTTAACCAGCAAGGGGGTTACAGAGTTCTCGTCGCAGCGGAATATGAGGATCTTGCGGGGCGCTTCTCTTCTCGCTATTGTCTGGTTGACGATTATCTTGGCTGCGCCTCTCGCCCGTGCGCAAGGCAACTACGAAATCCAGGTGTACGGATCCGACTTGGTCGATCCAGGACATACGATGGTGGAACTCCATAGCAACTTTACGATCGACGGCTCGAAGACGATCCTAGATGGTGTTTATCCCACAAATCACGCCGAACACGAGACCGTCGAAATTACGCACGGCTTTAACGACTGGTTCGAGTGCGGCTTTTACATCTTCACTTCCGTCACCGAAGGACAGAGTTGGCAGTGGGTTGGCGATCACATACGGCCCCGCGTTGCCGTCCCCAAGAAATGGCATTGGCCCGTGGGGGTGAGTATCTCGAATGAGATCGGTTATCAGAGGCGCCAATATTCCGTTGACACATGGACGTGGGAAATCCGTCCCATCGTCGACCAAAAAATCGGAAGATGGTATTGGTCGCTGAATCCGACTCTGGACCGCTCCTTCCACGGCGAGAGCGTGAACCGGGGCGTCGTTTTCTCACCAAACTTCAAATTCAGCTACGACTTCAACCCGAAGGTTGCCGGTGGCCTCGAATATTACGGTTCAGTCGGTCCGGTGACAGGATTCGATGCCGTCTCGCAGCAGCAGCACCAGATTCTTCCTGCGATTGACTTGAATGTTGCGCCGCAATGGGAGATCAATTTCGGTCTCGGCGTCGGTATCACGGGCGCAACCGACCACCTGATTGCCAAAATGATTCTGGGATATCGCTTCAATTTCTGAGGGGAACCGGAGCGGACAAAAATGGTAAACGGTATCGTAATCGGTTTTGTTCTGGCTGTAGCTATCGGGGCAGGTAGTATCCGTAGTGCTCAAGGTAATACAGAGCTCCAAACGCGAGAACCAAAGTGGCGCATGGAAATATAAATGGTCGGAGGATCGCAAAGGCTGCCGCCAATCCGCGATGGCGAGAAAAAGCGCGATCGTCAGTACGGCAACCATGATTGACATCTGAAAGATATGTGCTGCCGTACCCTCGTCCGGTTGAGGTAGTTGAAGGTATCCGCTAAGGACCACAAGCAGCGCAATACAGAGATAGGACGAATCAGGACTTTGCTGCTAACAAGGTTTGATTTGCTGGGCTCTCATGGCGGCACTCCCTTTTCGGCGGGCGACGAGACCTATTTAGTTGCTCGGCTGGGGCTGATGATGCCATGGAATCCGAGCCGATGCAACGCCCTGAACAAATCGCCCTGAACAAATCGGACCGGCCCGCTACTCAATGGTCTTAAGTCTTTGCAATATCCAGCCCTACAGGCAATACTGAGCGAGAGATGGACCGCAGGCAATTTCTGGAATTGATGGGCGGGGCAGCGTGTTGGAGCGCCGCACCGCGTATGTCAGCCCAGGAATGGCCGCAACTCGCGCGAGCCGATTTCGTGCTGCGGATCTCGCCAGTTGAGCTGGAGACCGCACCTGGCCGAGTCATCAAGACCACCGCATATAACGGTTCTGCCCCCGGTCCGCTTCTACGTCTGCAAGAGGGGAAGCCCGTCACAATCGATGTTCAGAACGACACGTCCGATCCAGAATTTGTGCATTGGCACGGTCTCTTCGTCCCTTCCCATGTGGATGGCGTTGGGGACGAGGGGACGCCTGCCGTCGCCGCTCATGGCAGACAGCGATACTCGTTTGTGCCGCGCCCTTCTGGAACGCGCTGGTATCACACCCACGTATCCGCGGGCCGAAATCTGAAACGCAGCACCTACACTGGCCAGTTCGGCGTTCTCTACATTGAGCCGAAGGACGAACCTGGAGACTACGATGCCGAGGTATTTCTCACTTTGCATGGATGGGATCCGTACCTGAGCACGATGGGCGCCGACGAAGGAGATCTGGAAGTAGACTACAAGAGTTATTCGATCAACAGTCATGCCCTGGGATACGGCGAGCCTCTCCATGTGCAAAAGGGGCAGAAGGTCATCTTTCGTATCGTGAACGCTAGCGCCACGTTGCTACACCGGCTGGCGCTCAGCGGACATACCTTCACCGTTCTCGCTCTGGACGGAAACCCTGTGCCCGCACCTCGCAGCGTCGAAGTGCTCGAATTGGGGCCCGCGGAACGAGTGGACGCAGTCGTTACCATGAACCGGCCGGGCGTTTGGGTTCTGGGTGATATGGACGACAAGATACGCGGCGCAGGACTGGGAGTGGTCGTAGAATACTCGAACCAAACCGGCGCAGCGCAATGGCTCGCGCCAGCCAGCCTGCCTTGGGACTACACCATCTTCGGGCGGACGACAAACGTGCTCGCTCCGGACGCCGACGTCGTTCCCCTGGCGTTCCGCAGCAAGTTCGCCGGGAACCGCTGGGTCCAACATTGGACCATCAACGGGAAGTCATTTCCGAAGACCGATCCTATTCTGGTGAAAGCCAATCAGCGCTACAGGCTTAGATTTGACAACCAAAGCGATGAAACGCATCCGGTGCATCTGCACCGTCATTCGTTTGAATTAACGAAGATCGCCGGCAAGCCTACGGCTGGAATTCTCAAAGACGTCGTCATGGTGCCGGCGCGCAAGCAAGTCGAAGTCGATTTTGTGGCCGACAATCCCGGCCCCTCGCTGTTACATTGCCACATGCAGTTGCATATGGACTTCGGCTTCATGACGATGATCCAGTACAAAGATTGAGACCGACCGGGAATGCGCTTAGCAAAGGATGCGGCGATGGTCGACCTGAAGTGCCCCCGATTGCGGTACCAATCCCCATGTAAGTTCTCGATCGATGTTTAGCGGGGATGAGGTCTGGAGCAGGGGAGGGCTCTTGAATGCCCTGCTCCAGCAGCTCTGTACTGGCCAATGTTGAAAGCGCGTCACCCGAGCCATGCTGTTTGCCGCTCTGCTGAGTTCGTCTGCATTTGATTTCACATAGGCTATCTCGGCTCCCGCTTCATGCGGTCCTCAATCTTTTTCGCTTTCCGCGACTTGTTCTTGCTCCATGTGTGTGATCGTTCCACACAGAAGCTCAGAGTTGATGCGTACCAGCCACTCAACCTCTTCCTCAAATGGATGAGGAAGATCAAAGAGCTTGCCGCCGTGATACAGCTTTCTCAAACGCCCCAAGGGTTAATCCTTCTTCGACTTCAGCCTCAGCGGTTAATCGCCAATCACCGCTTTGTTCTTATAGGCTCGGTGTTGCACCTTGGGGTTGCGCGTCCACGACACAGCGAAAACCAACTGTGCCGGCGCGGTCGCGGCCGGGAGACATGAGCAGGTACTTCTGGTGTTCATCCAAACGGTAACTTTGCGGGAAGTACCAGATCGATCCGCGCGGCTGATACGCGGCGCCACCTCGCACGATCGCGGCACGGGTGTGGTCGTCGCGAAATTCGTCGGTCCACTGCGAGACGTTTCCGATTAAATCAAGCACGCCGAACGGACTTGCATCTGCCGGAAACGAAGCCACATTCGCTGGCGCGGACATGGTTCGCCCGTGATCGGGCAGCGGCATGACTTTTGAATTCCAATCGTTTCCCCAGGGATACATCCGTCCATCGGCTGATTGGGCCGCATATTGCCACTCCCATTCGTGAGGAAGCCGCTTGCCCGCCCACGCGGCATAGGCACGCGCGTCCTCGATGGACACCCAGGTCACGGGCTTTTCGCCCCAACCTTGGGGGTAGTGGCCATCCTTCCAGTCGCGAAGATAGTTGTGATCGTCTTTTGGATGATAGCCCGCCGCGCTCAGGAACCTCGCGAACTCGGCATTCGTGACCGGCGTGCGGTCCATATAAAATCCGGGCACATGCATGGGGTGAGTGTGGTAGCGGCGGGCTGAATTTTCCCACGGATACTGAACATCGACTCCAGGGTCATTGCCGCCTTCAATCTCAATGCCGTGAACTTTAAAATCGTAGTTGCCTCCTGGAATCATGACCATGCCGGAAGGCCCAGCGCTGGCGGGTTTTGTGGCTTTGATCTCGACCAGAGTCTGGGGCATGGCTTTCCACTCGCGCGAAAAACTCGACAGTGGACGCCGCGAACGTCGGGCCATCAACGCCAGAATATCTGTGAGCCTTCGGGCGGCGGGATCTTCTTCGGTCGCCAAAACCGCACCAAAGCCTCGGCCCTCTATTTCGAAACTTAGGATAGCCTCGTTTCCTTGCACCGACGGCTTGAGTTCAGATCCGTGCCAGAGATCGTAGAAGTAGATGCCGGCATGAAAAGGTACGCGTAATTCGGGCCCGGAGACGTCGTATTCATTGCGGTTCACGATGGTCCACAGCGCGCTGGAAGTATTTGGAAACCGGCTTGCGAAGACGCCATCCTGCGCGGTGGCAGCGTGAGGCTCCCAATCCGGAGTGCGAAGATTGTCCGCCATCGCGCGCTCGATGGCGGTGAAACGCAGAACCGCCTCGGCATTGTTGGGATTCATGCCATACCAGAAGCCCCATAGATTTTCGAGGACGGCATATCCCTGCCCGTTGAAGAAAGCGTGTTGCAGGCTGTCGGTTTTGTCGCGGGTGAAACGATCGGTCACCATTACGGTGTGACGAGGCTCCAACCACTTGTTCTTGCTGACCATGGGAACGAACGGATATTGTTTGCCCTCCCAGGTTACCCAGTCGTTCCACGAAAGGTTTGTCCATGCGATGGATTCATCCCGCGGCTGAAATTGGGGCTCAAGGGCCAGGGGCGCTCCCATGGCGTCGGAAGCCTGACGGAATTGCGCCGGAACCGTTTCCAGAGTGTCAAAGTTAATTCCGTCGGCTCCAATCTCTTTTAGCTCCTCGGAAATTGCGGTCGCGAGATCGCTTTCTTCTCGAGTGCCTGTGTCCCAGGCAAGAAACGGAAAGAAGACTTTTACGCCGCGACTGTGAAATTGCTCAACCAGATGGTGGAGACCGGACAATCCCCCGGGGAGATCCTGCAAGAGGTCAAACTGATTGCGGTCGTCGATTCCGAGATTTGGATAGACCTGCCAGATGAGTACAGCATCAATTTGCCCCACCCTTTGCTCGGTCTCATTCAAGAAACGGTTAACCGTGTATTCACCTTTTTCCGGGTCGTACAAGCTTCGATCCCAGATGAGAACCTGTACTTGCAAGAAGACATGTTGCGTCCATTCTAGATCGGGACGGTCGTACTGGGCGCCGTTATACCGGAGGCGCACCCGCCGATCGGCGCGCCACCCGTTAAGCCCATCAAGCCACCCGGCAGCTTGCGAAGGGTTGTCGGGGCCGGAGAAAAATACTTCGCTGGGAGGCGGCGGTTCCGTGAGATTCATCACGCCAGTCACGGAGACGAGCCCGTGGCTGGCCTTCCATTCATCGGAAGAAGCCGGCAGAATCAGGAACAAGACCAGGCTGACGGGGGTAACAACTCTCCAAATTTTGCGGGGAGAATTCATGGTGGTCGCTCTCGATTCAGACGAAAACCTAATGGGCTTGTGGGGTTGGTGCCTTCATCAGTTCCACAAACATTTTGTTGAATCGCGCAAGATCCAAATCCATCTGGATTTCGACAGAGCGCTCGCCGAGATTCGGCTTGTCCTTGTCTGTCCACGTCAGGGTGTTTCCGTAGGCTGCTCCGTGATCGATATCCACGCTCATATAGCGGGTTTCTTTTTTGGTGATCAGGGTCGGATCGATCCACGCGGCAGCGGCCAGTTCGTCCCACATGTAGGAACCTCCCTGGTCTGCCATAAAAAACTTCACCAGGTATTGCGCCACGGGACTGTTGCTTCTCTTGATCTCCGCGACCATGGCGTCAGTGATTCTGGTTTTAACGGAGATATCAACCGGCGTGCAAACGATTTTCTTCCACGGCGCCTGCAATACGCTCTCCGCGGCTTCAGGATCGAACCAGAAATTAAATTCGTGACGGGGCGTGCTGATGAACTCCGGATCGTCGGTCTGTGGGCTCAGGCTTCCGCCCATGAAGACCAGGCCCTCGGCCAGTTCAGCGAAATGCGGATCGATGGCGTTGGCGAGCGCCAAGTTCGTCATGGGACCACCCTCATAGATGGTCACTTCATGCGGATACTTGTGCACCATGCGAATGAGAAAGTGAGCGGCGTCCTCGTCGGAGGGTTTGGTGGTGGGCTCACCCTCGAGCATTTTGGGAATGACGTCGTGTTCGTGCCACCANCGATCATCCCAGGCGCCGGCGAATGCAACTTTTCCATACATGGCTTGCCACAACTGGGCTTCGTTACGGCGATGCACCAGCGGGAAGACGGCCCCGGGCACGACCGGAATGTCGGCGCGGCCAATCAGCTCCAGAAGCCGCAGGGTGTGTGCTACCTCTTCGTCGCGCCACTGGTTGCCGCTGACCACGGTGATCCCAAGAACCTCCACCTGAGGAGATTGAATCAAGGTCAACAGGGTTTGCATGTTGCTGCCGCCGGGTCCGGAACAATCCTGATTGATGATGACCTTGCGGCGTTGCTCTGCCAATCCCAGGCTACTTGCAATCAGCAGAAAGGAGATTACTACCTGTAGTTTTAGCTTCCTCATCACAAACCTCTGTTCGCGTGCCGTATTCGGCCACCGTTGCCCAACATTTTCCCGACGCTCTTGCGCAAAGAAAAATGGGAAACTGAATCGAGACTTTATATAAAAATCTTCGTCAGTTTTCCATTATTCAATGGGCTCCAGTTCGCTCAGAAATTCAACTTGAGAGCGAACTGAATGACACGTGGATTGTTGACCGTGATCGCCGAGAAATCGGTGTTCACGAAGTCCGGCCCGTATACCGGGGTTCGGTTCGCATCGCCCAGCTTGCCGGGAGCGGATTGGGCAAAGCAACTCGTGTTAAACCATCTATGAAACCCCCGGGGTCTGCTGTGTTACCGCAAAGTGGAGATCGTCCTTGCGTTCGAACGATCGTCCCGACTTGATGCTGCGATGCCTGCATAAAACACAGTTGCGAGACCATATATCCGTACAACGAGCACAGTCAAGGTCTTTCGTGAAGGTCTTTCGTGAAGATAGAAGACTTATACGACTTTGTTGAACCAATCCGGTGTGCTCAGTGACTCATCAGGTCGACAAAAATCTTTTCGAACTTGAGCTTATCGACTTCCATCTGAACGCTTGCCGGATGCAACTGCGCCGGGGGCGTCAAATGTGCCATCCACTTGCTGCGATCCGGACCACCTGGCCCGCTATACGGAAGAAAGAACTGTGGGACGTCCTCCGGTTTTTTCCATACGACAGTGTGCCCGTAACTGGGTCCGTGAGAAATGTCCGCGTCGAGATACATCGTCTCCGATTTCGTGATGACAGAGGGATCGATCAGAGACGCGACCAGCAACTCATCCCACATCATGGACCAAAGCGATGTGCCCGCGGGAGGAACGAAATCCAAATAGGAACTTCGCACATAATTCGATAGAGGGCCGCCGGCCTGCGCCACCCGCTGCATGAGTTCTTTGCTGGACCAGACTTCCGCTCCAGCTTCAAACGGAGAAACAACGATTTGCTTCCACGGAGCGCGCATGGTGATCGCAGCCGCCTCCGGGTCCCACCACCAGTTGAGTTCCGCTCCGCCAACGCTACTTCCACCCATGATGTAAATCGCGTTGGTTAGTGGCACGATCTCCGGATCCATGCGGATGGCCAGCGCAATGTTGGTAAGCGGGCCGGCACAATACAAAACCACCTCGCCGGGATTTGCGCGAATCGTATCGACAATGAAATCCGCGGCTCGCCCCGGCCTGGGTTTCACTTTCGGAAAGCCGCCGGGCGGGGCCCAGGTCTGCGATGGCTTTGGAGCATCGGGGTTGAACGATCCATGCCACCCGATGTAGGACCCGTATAGAGCCTCTCGCGCTTCCTGCTCTCGTGGCGTGTTCAGCAGCGGCATCTCCGCGCCTGCGATCACGGGAACACTGGTTCTGCCAGCCAGTTCGGTCGCCCACAGTGCGAATACTGTCGCTGCTTTCATCCACTGATCGCCGCTAACGGTCGTAATTCCCAGCAAGTCGATCTGCGGCGCGCGCAACAACATGAGCAGGGAAAGAAAGTTCGTACCCTGCGGGCCGGCGCTATCCTGATCCGCAATCACTTTGATCTTCGCCGACTGCGCGGACAAAACTCCACAGAGCATCAGCCAGGCGAAAAGAGAGAACGGGATTTTTCTTATGCGATGCGGGGTCTTAGAAGTCACATGCCTCCATAGGTATTAACTCATATTTGCAATTCGAACCGTTCCCGGAGGACGGTGTAAGTCACCTTTATCGTCCTCGAACAATTTCACAAGATCATCAAAACCGTCCGACCCGAACCAATTTTGCTCCATTCCCTCTGTAATTGACCAGCAGTCAGCATGCAGCTCATTCGGGTCGTGGTTGTGCGCATGGCCGCATTCATGTCCCATGCCCCACAACCTAACGCTATCCGGCATTCTGTTAAGAGCGTCAGGGTTATATAAAATTAACGAAAAATCGGGGACAGTGGGGCCGCCATCATTAAGCGAGTAGTCCACTCTCCACGGGATCACGCGACCGGTCCAACTTGCAACTCACGGTTACCCCGCCTAACACTAGGGTGGCAGATGTAACCGCTAATTTTCTGCAGCCACCTCGACGGGATGGATAACGAAAGTCTCCACCGGCGGGAGTTTTTGCGGTTCCAGGGTCAGGCCAAGTTGCTCCTGGACCGCCCTGAGGAAGCCGACCGCCCGCGAACTGCGTCAGATTTTCCGCTTGGAGACCGAGCGCACGATCAGCAACGACTGGGTGATCCGGTACGACGGCCGTTTTCTACAACTGCGGCCTGGGCAGCGGCGCTTTGGACCTACGCAAAGCAAGGCTCTGGTCTGCGAATGGGAGGAGGGAGCCATCGAGGTGTGCTACCGCGGGGAGCGGATAGCCTTTATCGAGTTGCAGGAACCCATACGAAAACCCGTTCAGCCAAATCCGCCCGTCGCCCGAGCCAGTGTGGTGAGGAAAGCTAAGCAC